>ERZ773075.407-NODE-407-length-34367-cov-120.949_pt1 | contig 34367 bp, 26 predicted proteins | sample MGYA00580614_ERZ773075 | MGnify/ENA primary metagenome ERZ773075 (study PRJEB29015, sample SAMEA2738021) | human oral metagenome | biome: human oral; feature: human-associated habitat; material: dental | place: China | collected 2043 ...
GCACCCGCCCAACCCCGCCGCCACGCAACTCCGGAGCCACGGCGATGTACTCCAGCACGACGCCATCGGGTCGAGACACGTAGGCGGCCACCGACGTGGGCGCACCCTGCAGGCCCGTGCCCACGACCTCCATGAGTGCTAGCTCCTCAGCAATGATCCTGCGCAGCTCGACGACCGGCAGTCCCGCGGCCTCGCGCATAAGCGCCAGCATTTGCTCACTGGCAAGGTCTTCCCCCACCAGCCGTCTGACCCTCGGTCTCGTCGACATCCGCGCTCCCTCCAAGGGCTCGTGATCTCTGGGTGGCACAGCACCTATGGCATCACAGAGCCATTGCATTTTCGCTGATCAGAGCCAATTTTAGGGATACAGGACCGACCTGCCGTGCAGGTTGACGGCAACCGGGCAGTACTCCCCATCAACGACGATGGGTGAATTATTGAAAGTACCATAAGAATCCGGCAGGATTTTGCCTGGTCTTACCGCTCCCCATCATCTCCGCCCCTACGAGGTCACTACCATGCGACTCCTCCCTCCAGTCGTCTTCACTCTCGCCACGACCGTCCTGGTTCTCACCGTCGGCGGCGGTCTCTTCGGCTGGGAGACCTCCCTCCTGACGCCCCTGAGTCTGTTGACGGTCAGCCTCATTCTCCTTCAGGCCCAGCACGTTCAGCGGGCCGAGCCGGCCCAGCCCATCCCGGGTCCCTCGGTCCTCGCTCTGAGCGTCATCGGCCTCGGGCTGGCGATCGCCCTGCTCGGCTACGGCTTCTACAGCCACGACGCCGCTGCCGCCGTCAACCTGCCGGCGGCCGGTGTTCTGCTCTACGTCATCATCAGCCAGTACGCCCGCCGCCAGCGCAAGCCCGCCCCGCAGACCGTCTTCGTGACCACCCCGGAGGCTTCCCTCGCAGAGATCGGCAACAGCCTGCCACAATAAGCGGCATGGTCGATCTCTCCACCGTCTCCCCCGCCATTGCCCTGGGCCCTCTGGACGGCCGCTACCGCGCCGTCGCGGCCCCATTGGTCAACCACCTCTCCGAAGCCGCCCTCAACCGGGCCCGCCTGCAGGTCGAGGTCGAGTGGCTCATCCACCTCACCGATGGCGGCATCCTGCCCGGCGCCCCCCGTCTGAGCGAGTCGGAGAAGGCCTACCTGCGCGGCGTCGTCGAGGCCTTCGGGGCCGAGGAGATCGCCGAGCTCGGCGCCATCGAGGCAGAGACCCGCCACGACGTCAAGGCCGTCGAGTACCTGCTCAAGCGGCGTCTGGCCGCGGCCGCACAGTCCCCCGGCGTCGTCGGCGCCGACGGCGGCCCCACCGTGCTGCCCACGGTCGGCGAGATCGTCCACATCTTCTGCACCAGCGAGGACATCAACAACCTCTCCTACGCCCTGACCATCCGCGCCGCCGTCGAGCAGGTCTGGCTGCCGGCCGCCCGCGGACTGGTCGAGGACCTGGCCGCCATGGCCCGCGAGTACGCCGACGCCGCCATGCTGGCGCGCACGCACGGCCAGCCGGCCACTCCCACCACGCTCGGCAAGGAGCTGGCGGTCCTGGCCCACCGGCTGCGCCGTCAGGTGCGCCGTGTCGAGGCCACCGAGTACCTGGGCAAGATCAACGGCGCCACCGGCACTTTCGGAGCGCACGTCGTCTCCGTTCCGGGCGCCGATTGGCAGGCGGTGGGCCGCGGCTTCGTCGAGCACCTGGGGCTGACCTGGAACCCGCTGACCACTCAGATAGAGTCCCACGACTGGCAGGCCGAGCTCTACTCCGACGTCGCCCGCTTCAACCGGATCGCCCACAACCTGGCCACCGACGTGTGGACCTACATCTCGCTGGGCTACTTCCACCAGCGCCTGAGCGCGCAGGGCTCCACCGGCTCGTCGACCATGCCGCACAAGGTCAACCCGATCCGCTTCGAGAACGGCGAGGCCAACCTGGAGATCTCCTGCTCGCTGCTGGACACGCTGGCCGCCACGCTCGTCACCTCCCGCCTCCAGCGCGACCTCACCGACTCCACCACGCAGCGCAACGTGGGCGTGGCCCTGGGGCACTCGCTGCTGGCCGTCGACAACATCCGCCGCGGCCTGGCCGGGCTCGACGTCGACCGCACCCGCCTGGAGGAGGACCTGGAAGCGACCTGGGAGGTGCTCGGCGAACCTGTCCAGCAGGCCATGCGGGCGGCCGCCGTCGCCGGGGCCACCGGCATGGCCGACCCCTACGAGCGCCTCAAGGAGCTCACCCGCGGCAAGAAGGTCACGCCCGAGGGCATGCGCGAGTTCATCTCCGGGCTCGGCATGCCCGACGACGTCGAGGCGCGACTGCTCGCCCTGACGCCCGCCACCTACACGGGCCTGGCCGCCGAGCTCGTCGCCCACCTGGACGACTGAGGGGCCGTCAGCCGTCCGGTCGACGGCCCCGGAGCCGCCGGCCGGCATCCCCTTCATGAACACATGACGTCCTTCATCGACACTCTGCGACCCTTCATGGACAGCTCATAGACACTTCATGCACACTCTGGAGCCCTTCATCGACACTTCATGTACAATCGGCATGTGATTGTCGATCTGAATGACCTCACGGAAGCCCTCGCACGTTTGGCGCTGGAGGGCGGCGACTGCCTTGAGATCGAGGCGAAGACGTTCTCCGAGTACTCCCGCAGCGCCCTCGGTCCCACACTGTCGGCCTTCGCGAATCTTCCTGGAGGCGGCACCATCCTCCTGGGCGTCGGCGAGGACCCGGTTTCCGTCGTCGGAGTCCAGGACCCGCACAAGCTCCAGCAGACCCTCGTCTCACAGGCCCGTCAGGGCTTCTCCACCGAGATCGCTGTCGATACGCACGCCATCGCCATTGAAGGCAAGACCGTCATCGCCGCCAACGTGCAGGAAGCTCCCGTCAACAGCAAGCCATGCCGGTGGAAGGAGACGGGGGCGGCGTACCTCCGCCAGTACGACGGCGACTACCGCATGTCGCAGCAGGAGGAGCAGCAGCTCCTTCTGCGCCACCAACGTCCCCGGCAGGACTCCGTTGCCGTTCCCGGCACCTCCGTGGACAGCCTCGACAAGGATCTGGTTCAGCACTTTCTCCGAGCGGTTCGTACCGGCTCCACCGCGCTCAGCGGCCAGTCAGATACCGAGGTCCTCCTCAACTTGAACATCCTCACCGAGGACGGAGAGGCGACCCGGGCAGGGCTGTACGCTCTGGGCCGTTATCCGCAGAGGCAGTTCCCCGGCCTGTCCATCACAGCCGCCGTCACCGACGCGAACGACGCAGTCAGGGCAACGGATCGACTCACGATCGCGGGCCCCCTGCCGCAGATGCTCACCGACGCCGTCGACTGGGTCGCACGCACCACGCAGACACGCATCCGGTTCGGGGATGACGGACACGGCCGCGATGTCCACGAGTTCCCGCTCATCGCGGTTCGCGAGCTCATCGCCAACGCTCTCGTCCACCGAGACCTCTCCGAGCCCGCGCTCTCGAAAGGGATTGAGATTCGTCTGCTGCACGACCGCCTCATCATCTCCAGCCCAGGTGGTCTCTGGGGGCTGAGCGTGGATCAGCTCGGTACACGCGACGGGAAGTCTGCGGTCAACGAGCACCTCTACACCATCTGCACCTTCGCCACGGACTACGAGGGACGGCGCGTGATCGAAGGCTTGGGCTCCGGTATTCGGGAGGTCCGGCGCGCCCTGCGAGAGGCGGACATGGAGCCCGTTCGCTTTCAGGACACCGGCGTGCGCTTCACTGCTCTGCTCCCCCGAAGCGCCCTCCTCTCACCCGAGGATCTCACCTGGCTGTCCGATCTTGAAGCCCACGGCCTCGGCGTCGAGCAACGCCACGCACTGGTCGAGATGCGGCACAGAAAGTCATGGACGAACGCCTCCTATCGCCGTCGCTTCGGTTGTGACTCCCAGCAGGCCCGTCGTCAGCTCCAGGAGCTGGTGAACCGGGGCTACGCCGAGGCCCGGGGACAACGCGGCTCCACCTCCTACGTCCTGGCCTCCGACGGCGCTCGGCCGGCTTCCGGCGCCACAGACATCACTGTTCCCGCAGAGATCTCCGCCCTGACCACCAATGCGCCCGCCGCCTGGACCAGCCTTGAGGCCGGGCCGCGCACGCGCCAGCAGATCGTCGAGGCCACACGCCTGTCCCCACGCCAGGTGACGTACGCGCTCAAACGTCTCGAGGAGGCCGGATTCGTTCAGAAGGACGGCCGTCGGGGTGACACCACCACCACGTACCACCGCGCCTGATGGGCTCGCCCGCCGAGCTCGTCGCCCACCTGGACGACTGACGGCCCGCGGGCCGGGAGTCTCAGATCGGGGGCACCGGCCGGGCCAGGCGCACCACCCGCACCTCACGAGATTCGGGTTCTCCTAGCCAGGACATGGGTGTCATCCACGAAGGTCCGGACCTCGTGCAGTGCAGACAGCTCCCGGCCAGTACGACCCCAGCCTCGTGGAATACGCCCGGTCTCAGCCTGACGACAGCCCCTTCATGAACACCTCATATACACTCCAGAGCCCTTCATAGACACTTCATGAACAACTTGGCGCTTCATCGACAAAGCGACGCTCGTGGTTACCCGGCAGCGGCTGAGGGCTGGGCCGGGGGCGCGGCGCCCCCGGACAGAAGCTGGCGGGCGCACAGCCCGGCGATGCACTCCTCGGCCGGGTTGAGACCGAGCCGGTTGACGTCGATGTGCAGCAGATCCAGGGCCCGGCGTCCGTCGGTCCCCGCGCCCATGGCCCCGATGGCCCGCCCGGCGTCGTCGGCCAGCTCGCCGAGGGCCCCGGCCGCCTTGCTCCAGGACGGAATCTCGTCGAACTGGAACTCGATGACCTCCAGCAGCTGTTGAACGATCGGCCCCAGGGCACTGCCGTCACGCAGATGCGCGGGCAGGCGAGAGCCCCACATCCGCAGGTGCGCGGACAACAACTCGGCCTCGGGCAGCGGCGCGCTGCGGGCCGCCAGCGCCAGGAAGCGCGCCGCCAGGGCCGCCCGCGGCACCGGTCGGGGAATCTGCCAGATCTGGTGATCCAGGCACCACCGGCTGGATAGGTAGAAGTGGCGTTCGGCCTCCTCGACCCCGGCCACGCCCCCGTACTTGTCGTACTCGGGGCCGTAGACGCCGAAGGCGATCCCGGGCCGGCTGGCGCCGATTCCCCCGGTCATCGGGTCGGAGACCAGGCGCTCGACCGTGCGCGCCTCGGCTCGCCGGGCGACGGCGCCCAGCTCGCGCATGCTCGCATAGGCGTCATCCAGGACGCCCTGAACGGCCTTGAGCCGCAGCCGGACGTGGTGCCCGCGCAGGTCAACGAAGCGCAGGAAGTGCGCTGAGCGAATGTCCCACTGTCCGCGGGCCCGAGCCAGCCACTGGGCGATCTCGGGCAGCAGGGCGTCGGTGTCGTCCCCGCCAGCACAGTAGATCCGCGCGTACAGCCAGCCGACGTCCTCGACCTGGTTGACCAGGGCCGATCCCCGCTGACGCACCGAACTGTGCTGGGCGCGCAGGCTGCCGAAGTCGGCGGCCGCCATCTCCAGGGGCTGGATCCCCGGGATCGAGGCCCCGACCTGCGGAGACGCGTCTGCTTGGCCGCCCTGGACCGGGGACTCGCCCGGCTCTCCCGCCCGCGAGCGCCCGCCGAGCCAGCGCAGGCGCCGGGAGCGGGTCAGTCGGCTGGGTTGGTTGCGCTGATCGCGTCTGCTGGACTGGGCTTCGTCGCGCGTGCTCATGCCATTCCTCCCAGGTCCTTGGGCCACTGGAGCCCCACCAGGTACTCGGCCACGGTCGGCTCACCGTCCTGCGTGAGTCCCAGGGCCTCGCCTCGGGCCGGAAGGGCCTCGACGAAGCTGATGTGCGCGGCGTCGGGATCGATCCACCCTCGCAGCGCCAGCAGCGAGACCGGCGAGCTCAGGTCCACGTAGCGGGGCTTGTGCTGGTCGAAGGTGGCTCCCTGGGAGGGCATGTGCTGGTGGACGAATACCTCCACCGGAATCCCCCACTGCTTGCGCAGGTCGTCCATGTGCAGCAGGGTCGTGGTCAGGTCGCGGTCCATGAGCGGGGCGATCTGGGCGGCCGGGAAGGTCCAGGACTCGCGCCGCGTCACCAGGCGGCCGGCCACGGCCCGCTCGGAGTGCATGACCTCGTCGGGAAGAGGACCGTTCAGGTCACGACGCCGGCTGGTCCAGTGGTCCGCGAACGGGGGCAGCCGGGACCACGGATCGCTCAACAGCACCAGCCAGGACAGGTAACCGCCCAGGAGGTACTGGGGGGTCAAACCCAGGTAGGCCAGTCCCACGGGGCCGGCGTCGTCGACCAGGAACAGGGTGCTCGTCGCCGGGTCGTGGACGAGCCGCAGGGAGCTGAGGGGGACCATGTCCGGTGCGCCCGGCTCACCGGGTAGACCCAGCGGCGGCAGAAGCCCGCAGGAGACGGCCTGGCCAGTGTTGCACTCGGTGCTGGCCTGGATCTCCAGGACCCGCTCGGTGCCCCAGGCGGTGCGGATCCGCGTGGCCAGGCGCTCCCGGAAGCCGGAGCCCAGGAGCCGGTGGAAGCGGGCCTGGAGCGAGCCGTTGGCGTTGGTGAAGGCGTTGACGACGGTCAGTCCTCCGCCGGCGGCATAGGTCCGGGCGCTGGGGGCCACGGGCTGGAGGAAGGCGCCCAAGTGCCTCGGCGAGCCGGAGAGCCCACCGGGCAGGGCAGCGCGCTCCGTATCGGGACCGGCGGCGTAGTCGAGCCCGGCGGCGCGCAGCATCTCCTCGTCGCCGTCGGGGGCGTGGGCGAGGGTCATGAAGAAGGCCAGCGGGTCCTTGCACACCCCACCGCTTCCGAACAGTGAGACGAACCGGGTCACCATGAGGTCGTAGATGTGGGAGCGGGCCACCCAGGGGTCGGCGAGCTCGCCGAGGACCTGCACGTCCTGGGCGAAGGGGGCGTCGTCGAGGGGATCGGTCCAGCTGCGGGTGGCCTCGCGGTCCTCGTAGAGGAAGCCGCTGGGGCGCTCGCCGAGCTCGCCGTCAGGGAAGACGCGCTCGGCCAGCCGCACCGTGCGGTTGAGGAGCTCGGCCCGGGTGTGCCCGTCGGCGGCGGCGATGGCCTCGTCGAGCCGGGCCAACCAGGCCAGGTCCTCGCCCCACTGGCGCTGCTGGTCCGGTGAGAGCGTGGCGGCCAGCAGCGGGAAGGGGTTCTCCCCTCGGTACCAGGGCACCCGCGGCACGACGGCGCCCGAGGCCAGCAGCCGCTCCAGGCGCAGGCGGGGGTCGGCCCCGCCCACGCGCTCGCAGGCATCACGCACGCTGAGCACGGCGTGCATGCCGCCGCCGGTCAGGGCGTCGTGGGTCCCCTGGAGCCAGCGGGCGGGCTGGACGGTCTCCTGGCGGAAGACCATGCCGTTGCCATACTCGTGCTCGCCGATGACGGTCAGCGTCTCCGCCTCCGGTTCGGCGGGCGGGTGCTGCCCGTATGCATTGGCCGCTCCCCCGCCGGAGCCGGCGCTGAAGGCCCGACGCACGGGGGCGGGCTCGAGGTAGAGAGCGCCGTCAGGCGCCAGATCCTGGGCGGTGGCGCTCAGAATGCGGTAGGCCAGGTGGGTCGCCACCATGCGGTGGCTGCGCCCGGCAGCGGGCTGGCCCGCCTCGTTGACGGTGGTCAGCCCCGAGAAGGGGCTGGTCTTGAGGGCGGCCCGGGTGGCCAGGGTGTAGAGAGTGCGCAGGACGCGGGGATCCTCGAGCCTACGGCCGCGGGAGGCCAAAGTGGAGATGAGGGCCGGGGCGGCGATCGCCAGGGCCTCCTGGTAGCCGGGCTCGTCGAGACCGGCCGCCAGCAGCTCGCGGCTGCGGTCGAGGTCGACGTCGACGAGGACGGCCAGACGCCCGCGGGTCTCCTCCTTGCGGGCCACCAGGGCGTCCCAGCGCTCCAGCAGCGCGCGGAGCTCAGTGGGTAGGGCAGCCAGGACCTCCTCGGACAGGCCGGTGGCGCGCCCCTGGAAAACTCGGCGCTTGGCGCGCAGGACCAGGCGGCGCTCGGTCTTGGCCAGGGTGGGGATGAGCTCGTAGAGCGGGTCGAGCAGCTGGTTCGCGGCGCCGTCGAGCACCTCGTCGAGCCGGCGCAGGTACTCCAGGTTGCCGGTGACGGCGGCGGTGGTCTCGGGGACGGCCCGCACGGGGAGCCCGCCCAGGCGCACGAGGGTCGGCAGGGCGACGGCGGGCTGGGCCAAAGCCGGAGGTTCCGGCGCCGGTACCGGAGCTGGTACGGCGGAAGACGGGGCGGATAGGACGGGCTCCCCGGGGGTCACGGCGGATGTGGAGTGCGGCTGTGGCTGTCGGGATGGGGAGGCACCGGTACGGGAAAGAACCGGCTGCGTCATAGGAGGAAACCTTTCACGAGGGCGTACAGCCAGTAGCCTATCCATACAACGCTCATCGTGAAGGCCAGGAGACCGAGAAGACTGCACAGAAGCCCGTAGATGAAATAGCCCCAGCGCACCGCGGGCCGCATCCCGGCCAGGGCCGGCGGCAGGGGTTGGCGCGTGAGAGTGCAGCGCAGAACGAACATGGAACGCCCGCGCAGGTTGACCGAACCGGTGGCCGCCTCGACCGCGGCAACCCCGTCGGACTGGGTGAGGGGGTTGAGGTTGGTGATGAGCATCGTGAGCTGGAAGGCGCACAGGGTCAGGGCCACCTGGCGCACCATCCCCGTGGAGGCCCAGGCGACGGCCGCCTCCAGACCGCAGACGACGCCGTCGGAGAAGATGCCGGCCAGGGCCAGCATGGTCAGCCCGCGCCGGGATCGCACCCGGTAGGAGTCGGTGCGGTCGACGTAGGCGATCGGGATGACCCAGAACATGAGCGCCACCCCGAGCCCGCGAATCGGCGTGCCGAGGTAGCCGGCGACGATGGCGTGCCAGGACTCGTGCAGCAGGATGCTCACCAGCTGGATCGCCACCGCCGTGATGAAGACGAAGACGCTCGGGCGGGGGCCCCCGGCCAGGGAGCTCAGCGCCATGGCCCCGGCCGTGTAGCCGCAGGCGGCCAGGGCCAGGAAGACCCAGCTGAGCGCGCGGGCCGGCAGGCGCTGAAGCAGGGTGACGACGGGGGCGACGATCCGGTGGTACTTGCGGGCGATGATGATGCGGGGCAGCCACCAGCCCCCGCTGCGGCGGGGCTTTTCAACCTTGAGGTGGCGGGCCTGACGGGGTTGGGCGGTGTGCCGCCCGCGGGTGCGCCTGGTGCGCGCTGGGGCCGCCGGAACAGCGGGAGCGGGCTCACTGCCCGCCAGGAGGCTCTTGTCGCGCAGGTTGTCGACCAGGCTCGTGATGCGTTTGGCGCCTGCCTCGTCGATGTCCTGGGGCAGCTCCTCGATGATGGTCGGCAGGGAGCGCACCCCGTCGAACTGGTTGACGATGAAGGCGGCGGCCGCCCCGAGCCGGTGGTACTTGCCCGAGTCGGAGTCGAACAGCATCGGCTGGTTGTCCATCCCGACGATGAGACTCACGCCGCGGCGCAGGCGCGGGATCGGATTCGTCGGGATGCTCCCAGGGCTCATCGGCGGGCTCGTCGCCGTACTCATCACCGTGCTCATCGTGGGCTCATGGCTCCCTCAGGTCGGTTCGCGATGTACCGGGTACCGCTGTGGCGGGCAGGAGACCCCGGTCTCCTGCCCGCCACTGTGGGGTCGTCAGCAGGACGTCGTCGACGCGCTGGCGGCGCAGGCCGGGCACGAGGCCGAGGCGGCGCTGGCCGGGCACGAGGCCGAGGCGGCGCAGGCCGGGCAGGACGCGCTGGCGCTGCTGAAGGCACAACCCAGGGCGTTGCCCTCGGGGAGCTCCTCGACGCCGAAGTCACTGTCGGCGAGGGTGAGATCGATCGCGCTGTTCGTCATATGCTGTTCACCTCCTTCTCTCAGATGTCATGTGGGCAGGAGCGGGGCCCGATCGGGCCCCGGGGGTCCGGTCTGCCGGGACCGGGCCCCAAACCCCGCGAACGGGGTGGTCTGTGGAACTCTCTGACGCGGTATGTAGTTCTGGGTCCGTCTCGCCGCCGGCGGGCCGTCGGCGCACGCAGGTGATGACCGGGGCTAACCGGCCGTCGGACTCGCCTCGGGCTCGGCCTCTGGACTGGCCACGGTGACGGCGAACATCTGGTGGCGGCTGACGCCGTCGGAGTCCAGCAGATGGCGCACCGCCGAGGTGGCGAAACCGGCGAAAACAGTCCCCACCAACCCTCGGGCGACGGCACGCAGGTGGACCGAGTAGATGAGGGCCGCACTGCGGCTCATGGTGAAGCGGTAGCCGACCGCTCCGCCCCAGGTGTCCGCCTCATCGAGGTTGGCGGCCACCGAGACGATGGCGCCGGCGCGGGCGAATTCCTTCTGCACCGTCATGCCCTCAATCGCCTCGGCCTCCGGCAGGGGGCGGATGAGGTCGACGCCGTCGAGCCGGACCCGGTAGATGCCGGGCTCTGCTCCGCGCGGGCGCAGGAGGAGGACGAAGGGCTCCAGGGGGCAGGCCGCCGCGTCCTCATCCCAGGTGCGCGCGTCGTCGGCCAGGGCGTCGCGGACCATGGCCAGGAGGGGTTCGGCCTCTAGCGGCTCGGTGCCGTAGCTGGTGGACGACGAGCGGCGCTCGAAGGTCTGATGCAGGTCGTGCGGGTAGGCCGCCTGGGGGCCGGGCACGAGCGCGTCCGGTTCCCGGCAGGCCAGCGGCGGGCGCGGACGGCGCGCGGCCAGGCCGTCGGAGGTCGGCTCGCCCGGGAGGCTTCCCGATCCTGATGAGAAGCCGTTGACGAGCTCGCGCAGCGTTTCGAAGTCAGTGCGCACGGCTGCCTCCCAGGTCGACGACGATGCAGGCTGGCTCGCGGGCCGGGTCGGTGCCCAGCGCCCGGGCGATCCGCTGCTCGTCCCAACGGGCCCGAGCCCGCAGGGGCACTCCCAGGGCGTCGGCGACGAGCCGGATCACCTCGAAGGAGCAGCCGCAGTCCTGGACCGCGATTCTCAGGGCGAAGGAGAAGTACTTGCGGGCCACCTTGTCCACGTTGCCGGTCAGGACGATTCTCGCGCCGACGCCGTCGGGAACGACATCCGTCTCCGAGGCCGAGGGGGCGGGCCCGATGAGGGCCAGGGCGTGGTCGCGCTCGATGTAGACGTAGGTGCCCGGGGTCAGCTGCTCCCCGCCGACTTCACCCGCCTCTCCGCTCGCGGGGACGAGGACGTAGGCGGTCACCGAGCCGATATTGCCGCCGGCGGCCGTCCAGCGGCGCAGCTTGGCGCTCAGGGGAGTCTGTGCGGCGTCGGCCGCGCCCGGTTCCGCGGACCCGCCGAGGGGCTCGCGCACGCCGACCGACAGCGCCAGGATCGTGGCAAGCTCGCCCAGGGTGGGGCGGACGGCGGCATCGGCATCGCCGCCACCTCCGATCGGATGCACGACGGGCCAGGGCTGATCCAGGCGCCCCAGGTCGGCGGGCGGCAGCTGTGTGCGCGGGCAGACCGGCCAGTCGCGGAACTCGCGCTGGAGGCGCAGGTTGGAGGGCTTGTAGTGCTGCTGGTGGCCCTTGGAGTCCACGAAGGCCGCGGGCGGGATCGCCACGGACTGCTCGTAGCGGGCGCCCACGGGGGCCGAGGGCGCCACCGGCACCAGGGTCTCGCCCTGCCCCGCCACGGAGCAGACCGGGCAGCCGGGGCGCGAGACGACCGGGCGATCGGAGTAGGTGAAGGTGGCCAGGTCGGTGCGCCGGGCGTCCCCGGGAAGGTGGGTGACGGTGGCGCGGGCGATGAGCGCGGCCACGGCCCGGGCGGCCAGGCCGATGACGATATCGCGGCGGGCGGCATCGGGGCGGGGGCCGAGCTCGGGCTCGTCGGCGCTCGCGCAGGCCAGGCAGGGCGAGAAGCTCTCGTCGACGTAGGGGCCGATCGTGACTGCCTCATGTTCGGCGCGCACTCGCAGCAGCGGTATGCGGGCCTGGCGGCAGCGGCGCGCCACCTCCTCGGAGCGGTCGGCGGAGTCGATCGTCTCGATGAGGACGATGAGCGTGTCCCCCTGGCGGGGTGCGCCGTCCAGTCGCACATCGGGCAGTGTGGGCTCCAGGGCGGCGACCATCTCGCCGGCCAGCTCGGCGTCCCCGACGACGGCGACCCGGGCGGCTGCCAGGCGACGGGCGGCGTCCTGCCAGGAGTCGTTGACGCCGGTGGAGTCGCCCAGACGCGAGAGGAGCCTGGCCAGCTCGGGGGCCGGCTCACCGGGGGCGGGCTCGGTGTCGCCCTCCTCGACGATGCCGCCGGTCCACAGCAGGGAGACGGCCTCGAAAGCGGCCTGGGGGCCGATACCGGTGGCCTCGCCGATCTCATCGAGGGTGCGGGTTCCGTCGCAGGCCTCGAGCAGGGGCCCCATGTGCTCGCGGGCGAAGGCTCCACCCAGGACCTGGCTCTTGCGGGCGCCGTCGACGATCCAACCGCCCTCGTCGGGCCGGGCGCGCAGGCCGAGCCGGACCACGGGCTTGCGGGGGATGCGGAACTGCAGGTCGCGGCGGGCGGCGCGGCCGACGTCGCCGGCGCGCATGACAGAGCCTGTGGCGTCCCCGGCCATCTCAGGCCACCTCCCCTCGGCGTTCGGGCAGGAGGGCGGCGAGCGCGGGCAGACCATCGCGCCGGCCCTCGTAGCGGCCCGAGCAGATCTCGCAGCGGTCCACGGCCACGGTCCGTGAACAGGAGGTGAGGCCCGAGATGAGGTCGATGGTCCACACCTGGCCACCGATCTCCAGGGGCTTCCCGGTATCCGTGGTGCCGTCCTCGACGTCGTCGGCGCCGAGCGGGGCCTCCTCCTGGCGGTCGAGGGTCTGGAGGGCCAGCGAGATGAGCCCGGCGCCCATGAGCACGTGGTGGTATGCGTATCCCTGCTCCAGCGGGCCGAGCTCGGCACTCGCCTCCGGGGGAAGCGGACGGTAGCCGTGCTGGCGTCGGCGCCGGTCGTAGCAGCGGTAGCAGGCGCTGCGGCCGGGGACCACGAGCGGTCCACAGCGCAACTCAGTGGGGAAGAGTTCCAGGCCGAGGGAGGGCATACCCCTGGTGAAGGACAGGGCGTCGAGGTCCTCGCGCAGGCCGGTCTGGTCGGGGTCGGCCACGAGAACAGCGCGGTCGGCGTAGGGGACGAAGGTGCTGACCAGCCCGTGGTCGACCGGCACGACGACGTCGTCCGGCCCGGCGAGCCGCCGCACGACGGCTCGTGCGAACCCGCCCTGGGGCAGGTAGGCCGTCACCGGCCCCGAGGGGGCCTGCGGTGCCGGCCGCGCGGCCGGTGGGGGCGTCGTCGTACTCATGGCGGGTCGGGGCTCCTGAGAGTTGGACGGAGGCGTCGGGGACGCTGTTGACATCGGGGACAGGATTCAGGCGAAGGGCTGGCGGACGGGGTTGATCCCCGCCTCGTCGTGGACGGTCAGGCCCATGGACCGGGGGGCCTCGTAGAGGCGGGGCGTGGCCAGGTAGCGGGCGTGGTGGCTAAAGGACAGGGGCATGGCTTCGGGGATGAGGGCCTTGATGACGTGCATGCCGACCTGGCGGGCCTCATCAGTGGTGATGTCGACGACGATCGCCTCGGCGCCGGCCCTCTCCAGGTTGGCGACGACCTGTTCGAGCGGGTCGGCACCGGTCGAGGGCGCCTCCAGGGTGCCGATCTCGTCCAGGGCGTGGACGGGGCGCTCGCCCTCGAGGAGGAAGTCGAAGACGTGGCGCATGGACAGGTCGGCGTCGGCCAGGGCGCCGCCGACCACGGTGAGGTCCTGGCCCTTGATCTCCTGGGCACGCGGACCGCGGGCGTGGCTGCGCAGGGCGATGCGCAGGGAGGCGAGCTCGCGGTGGATCTTGGCCAGCGCCCGCTGCGGGTCGATGTCGCAGGTGGCGGCCACCACCTGGGCCAGCTCGGGGTCGACCTGGGAGGTCTGGACGGCGTAGAGGGTGGGGACGCCGTAGTCGGTGGTGGCGTCGAACAGATGGGTCTCCAGCTCGGTGGACGTGCCGACCCGGTGGTACTCGGCGACCGCCTCGCCCAGCGCGTCGGGGTCGACCGCGACCGCCGGCAGACGCAGGCGCTGCAACCAGGTCAGGGCGATGGAGTCGCGCTCAATGACCTCGAGCAGGCCGCCCAGCACCGCCTCGCGCAGGTCGGAGTGCGCGGCGGTACCGGTGGAGATGGGGTTGACGAACTGCTCGGAGGGGGTGCGTACCGGGAAGTTGAGATAAGTCAGGACGGCTGGGACGAAGACCTCCCGGCCGCGGGTCAGGGACCAGCCGCGCACCCAGCGCATCGGGACGCGGGGGTCCGATGCGATGAGCCCGCAGTCGGGGTCCGCCAGCTCCGTGGCCGAGCACGCCGGCCAACGTTCCGGTCCGATCGCGGCTTCGCCGAGACCGGCGGGGGTGTCCCACACCAGCTCCTCCTCCGTCCATGAGCAGCTGGAGTAGCGTTCCATCGTCTCCACGATCGCGATGTGTCTGGCGCGATCGGCATCGATGGCCCCGCCGGCCCCGTCGAAGTTGCCCGCCTCGGCACGGTGATTCCAGCTGCGCTGTGACCTCAGCGCCTCAGATGGATCACCCAGAAGACCGGTCCAGATCGCGAAGACCGGCTCTCCGGCCGCCTGGGGCAGCTCGGTGGAACGGGAAACCAGGCCGAAGGGCGACTCGAGAGACGCAGCGCGAGCCAGTGATGGCGCCACGCCCTCAATGAGCGCAGAGCGATACACGGAGCCCTCCTTCCTGGGAACGACAGAGGAGGCACACTTGGGGGAAGTGCCGTCGGCGAAGAGCCTGCCCGAAGCCTTCGGGGCTTCACATCGGTCTTTGATCTACTACTTGTTCCGCTGTTTGGATAGGCCTACCCGTCCTTTCGTCGAAACGCGTCTCGAGACGTTTACACGGCGGAGGCCTTTCTTCAGGTAGTTTGTTCCCTGTTCCCAGCAGACCGCGACCCCCACTTCCGCGACCTGCACACATCTGCCCAAGGAGACACATGTCTTCCCAGATTTCTCCCGATAGAATCGGCCTCGCTCTGGTTGACGACGACGCGATGGCCCTGGCCCATCTCGAGTCCTATTTTTCTGACGTTGAGGACCTCACCGTCCTCACAGCGACGCGCTCGCCCCACGCCGCCCTGAGGTTTCTTCAGTCGCGTCAGGTCGACGTCCTCATCACCGATGTCCACATGGAGAGCATGGACGGCGTGGAAATGACCAGGGAGGTGATCCGCGTCTCGCCGTCGACCAGGGTCATTCTGCTGACCACCGTCGATACCGACGAGGACCTCCTTCAGGGGTTGGGGGCGGGAGCCAGCGGCTTCCTGCTCAAGAGCGCCCCGGCCGAGGAGATCACCGCAGCAGTCCGCACAGTCCACTCCGGGGCGAAGGTCGTGGCCCCGACGCCGACGACGCGCCTCATCGACTACGCGCTAGCTTCCGTGCGCGGCGCGGATGGGAGCGTCCATCTGTCGGATCGGGAGCGCGACGTGCTCCACCTCCTGTGCGAAGGGGCCTCGAACCGCAAGATCGCCTCACTGCTGGCCATTGCCGAGGCGACAGTCAAGTCCCATATCACCGGCCTGTTCCACAAGACGGGCACGACCTCGCGTCTGGAGATCGTGGTGTGGGCCTTCAAGCACGGCTACGCCTCCAACAGCCCCTTCACGATCCCGGTCACCAGTGCCCCCAGCAGCCCGACCCCGGGCTCGAGCCCCAGTCCCTCGGAGGCCCGCAGCATCGGCCGTGAACACTGACGTCCATCTGTTCGCTCACCTCAGCGGGCCAGCATCCGTATGAGCGTGACGATGAGGATGAACAGGCCCCAGCCGACTACCTTGCCCAGGCTCGTGCCGGAGCCCGAGGACGGCGCCGAACTACCCGGCCGGCGCGAGACCCCATATCGCCCCGCCGCCCCGTAGGAGGGCGGGGGGCCGGGCGGCACGGTCGGCTGTGGGCCCCCATAGCCCGGCCCCCCGCCCGGCACCCAGGGATTGCCCTGTGAACCTCTGCCGTAGGAGCCGTGCCCGGGCCCGCCATAGCCCGGCGCAGCGGGCCCGGCGGGGCGGCCGGGCACCGGCGCCTGCCCTCCGGGCTGCGCGTTGCGTCCGGGCCGGGCGCCCGAGGGGGCGGCAGGCATCGGTGGAGGCGGATTCGGCCTGGTCCGTTGAGACGAGGCGCGTGGCGCCGAGGTCCGAGGCGCGGCCGTCGTGGAGGAGGAGCGGGCGGCGGTGTGCGCCATGGTCGTGCGCCGGTTCGTCTCTCGCTGCTGCCCGCCGACCTCGTCGGAATCATCACCGCGGCCGCCGTCGTCGAAGAGTGGCGAGCCCATGAGCGGGTCTCCCAGGACGGAGCCGAAGGGGTCGTCGCCTAGGCCGATGTCGGACGGCTCCCATCCCGTGGGCGCTAGCGACAGGGAGTCGTCGAGGCCACCGTCCCAGGCCGAGTCGGTCCCGGAGCCGGGACTCGCCCCGTCACCGGGACCGACCGAGGACGTTCCCATGCGGCCGACCCAGGTGCGCAGCTCCGGGGAGCAAGCCGGGTTGTCGACGATGATCCGGCGCAGATCGGGGCGGACGCCGGCCAACACCATGAGCCGGCCGGCGTCCGCCCTCGGATCCCGGGCGAGTTGAAGGTCGGGGTCTTCAGACGCCCCCGCCCTCTCGGTTGCGGTCCTGTAGCCGATTGAGCCGGAGACGGCATTCGCAACGGTGGTCATGACACGAGCATCCCACGCCTCCCTCCGCCTTGTCCCGGATCCACGCCCATCCGGCCAACCGCATGCACGGATCGGGCGGGCAGCCACCACCACATACCCCTAGGGGGTACTTGACGCGTCTACCCCCTAGGGGTATGTTCGGCGTCGAACGAGAAGGAGAGGCGACAGAGATGGCCGGATACACCGGGACCAAGGAGGACTACCTCAAGCGCCTGCGCCGTATCGAGGGGCAGGTTCGGGGCATCTCCCGCATGGTTGAGGAGGACACCTACTGCATCGATGTCCTCACGCAGATCTCCGCCGCCACCAAGGCGCTCCAGGCCGTGAGCCTGGGCCTGCTGGAGGATCACATGAGCCACTGCGTCCTGCATGCAGCCCAGGCGGGCGACGAGGAGGGTGTGGCCAAGATCCGCGAGGCCTCCGACGCCATCGCCCGGCTCGTCCGGTCCTGAGCGCCTCCCGGCCCGGCCACGGGTCCGCCACCTCGTTCCCATTCCATTCCAACCGCTTTGTTCACACGCTTCCCAAGGAGTGAGAGATGACCGAGTTCACCGCCGACGGCGTCGACCGCACCACCACCCTCAAGGTCTCCGGACTCACCTGCGGCCACTGCGTCGCCCACGTCACCGAGGAGCTCGAGGCGCTCGACGGCGTCAAGGACGTCTCCGTCCTGCTCAACAAGGGCGGGCAGTCCACCGTCACCGTGCTCTCCGACGTCCGCCTCGAGGACGCGGCCCTGGCCGAGGCCATTGATGAGGCCGGGGACTACACGCTGGACGCCGTCGAGCGCGACGTCCGCGAGAGCTGAGCCCAGGAGTCTCAACCTCGGCGCCCGGGGCCCGGGCGCCGTCGGGCGGCAGCAGAAGGAGACTCGCATGAGTACATCAACCACTCAGGAGCAGGACGAGCAGCTGCGCACCGTCAACCTCTCCATCGGGGGCATGACCTGCGCCAGCTGCGTGGCCCGGGTCGAGAAGAAACTGGGCAAGCTCAACGGCGTGACAGCCTCGGTCAACCTCGCCACTGAGTCCGCCCGCGTCACCGCCCCGAGCACGGTGAGCGTCGATGATCTCCTTGCTGCTGTCGCCCGCGCCGGCTACTCCGGCGCTCTACTGGGCACCGGCTCGCAGAACGAGTCCGCGAAGGAGACTTCTCAGCGTCCGTCTGCGGACTCGGCGGCAGCGGCGTCGGCCCCGGCCAAAGAGACGCCGACCCCGGCGTCAACAGGCCCTGAGGCCTCGGCGACGACATCCTTATCGGCCACCTCGGCCTCACCAGCGACCCCTGCCGCACCGTCGGGGACGGCCGCGTCGTCGGAATCCTCCCGGCCGGCCTTGGGCGCCTCGCACGTGGAGCGGGCCGCCGACCTGCGCCTGAGGCTCATCTACAGCCTCATCCTGTCGGTGCCGATCATGGCGATCTCCATGGTTCCGGCGCTCCAGATGCCCGGCTGGCAGTGGACGGTGGCGCTCATGGCGCTGCCGGTGGCGACCTGGGGGGCGTGGCCCTTCCACAAGGCGGCCTTCCGGGCGCTGCGTCACGGCGCCTTCACCATGGACACGCTCGTGTCCCTCGGGGTCGTCGCGGCGACCGGCTGGAGCCTGTGGGCGCTGGTGCTCGGAGGGGCCGGGCACATCGGCATGCGGATGAGCATGGAGCTGCTGCCGCGCTCACAGGGGCACGCCGCCCACATGTACTTCGAGTCGGCCGCTTGGGTGACCACCTTCCTGCTGGCGGGCCGCTATGCCGAGGCGCGCGCCAAGTACCGCTCCGGCGACGCCCTGCGCGCTCTGCTCGAGCTGGGTGCCAAGGAGGTGACCCGAGTGGTCCTCAGCTCGCCTTCGGGCAGTCGCGACGCCGTCGACGTCCTGGATGCCGACGGCTCGCCCCGTGCGGAGGTCTCCCGCACCGAGGAGCGCATCAGCATCGAGGAGCTGGCGGCCGGAGACCTGTTCCTCGTGCGACCGGGCGAGAAAGTGGCCACCGACGGCGTCGTCGTCGAGGGCCGCTCGGCCGTGGACGCCTCGCTGCTGACCGGCGAGTCCGTGCCCACCGAGGTCGAGGCCGGGCAAGCCGTCACCGGGGCGACCGTCAACACCTCCGGCGTCCTGCTGGTACGGGCCACGGCCGTGGGCGAGGGGACGACGCTGGCCCGGATCGGCCAGATGGTGACGGCCGCGCAGGCGGGCAAGGCCCCGGTCCAGCGCCTGGCCGACAAGATCTCCGGGGTGTTCGTGCCGATCGTCCTGCTGCTGTCGGCCGCGACCCTGGCGGGCTGGCTGCTCACCGGGAACAGCCCGCAGGCGGCCTTCACCGCCGCGGTGGCCGTGCTCGTCATCGCCTGCCCCTGCGCGCTGGGACTGGCCACGCCGACGGCGCTGCTGGTCGGCTCGGGCCGGGCGGCCCAGCTCGGCGTGGTCATCAAGGGCCCGGAGGTACTGGAGTCGACGCGGACGCTGGACACGATGGTCATGGACAAGACCGGCACGGTCACCCAGGGGCGCATGAGCCTGGACGTCGAAGCCTGCCGCGAGGTGTGCGGGTCGGCCGCTGGCTCGTCTGAGGAATCGCACGGCGCTGCAGGCCCGGCCCCGCTCGGGGACGAGGCGCTGCGCCTGGCGGGCGCGGTCGAGTCGGCCTCCGAGCACCCGGTGGCCGCGGCGATCACGAAGGCCGCCCGCGAGCGCCTGGACGCCCTACCGACGGTTACCGGCTTCTCCAACCACGAAGGCAGGGGCGTATCGGGAACCGTGGAGGGCCAGCGGGTGGCGGTGGGCCGGCCGGGGTGGCTCGCCGACGAGATGGGCGTGGAGGTTCCTGAAGCTTTCAGCGCCGCCGTGGAGGAGGCCCAGGACTCCGGGGCGACCGCCGTCGTCGTCGCGGTCAGTGCGGCGGATACCACCGACGCCACCGACACCGTTGAGGCGGGCACCGACGCCGGCGCACGACCGTTGCGGGCAGCGGCGGTCCTCGTGGTGCGCGACACGGTGCGGTCCTCCTCGCGAGCCGCAGTAGCCGCGCTGCGGGAGTTGGGGATCCGCCCGGTGCTGCTGACCGGGGACAACGCCAGGGCCGCCGAGCACGTGGCGGCCCAGGTGGGGATCGACGCCGCCGAGGTGCGCGCCGAGGTGCTGCCCACCGACAAGCGGGACGTCGTCGCCGCGCTGCAGGCCGAGGGCGCGGTGGTCGGCATGGTGGGCGACGGGGTCAACGACGCCGCGGCCCTGGCCCAGGCCGGCACGCAGGGGCTGGGTTTCGCCATGGGCTCGGGGGCGGACGTGGCCATCGAGGCCGCCGACATCACCCTGGTGCGCACGGACCTGGACGCTGCGGTGGCGGCGGTGCGGGTGTCGCGGGCGACCCTGCGGATCATCCGCCAGAACCTGTTCTGGGCCTTCGCCTATAACGTGGCCGCGATCCCGCTGGCGGCCGCCGGACTGCTCAATCCGATGATCGCCGGGGCCGCCATGGCCGCCTCCAGCGTCATCGTAGTCACCAACTCCCTGCGCCTGCGCCGCGCAGGCTGACTGGGCCTGGTTCGGTGTGAGGGCTCGGCGTCGAGAACCACTCATGCGGCGGTTCTCGACGCCGAGCCCCTGGGCCGGGTACACCGTTCAGCGCCTGCGGGCCTCGTGAGTCCGCAGAGCGGCGCGGTGCGCTCAGCCCGCCTTGGTCAGGTGGGCGATGATGCCGTCGATGTCCTGCTGCAGCCGCTCCGGGCGCACGAAGTGGGTCCCCGAGTCCTCATAGCGCTCGTGAGGGATACCAGCGGCCTCCAGGGCGCCGCCGAAGGTCCTCTGGGTTGGCAGGACGAAGGTCTCATTCACATCGGGATCGGTGCCGGAGACGAGGAAGATGCGCTTGCCCCGGTAGCTCTCGATGTGCTCCATCGGGTTGTCGGCGCTCACGCGCGCCTCGTCCCAGGGGAAGCCATAGATGGTGCCGCCCTTGAGCTCAACCAGCGCGGAGGAAAGATTGGCCCAGTTGGTAACGGTGCCTCCGATAGGCCCTCGCAGGTCGGCGGGTCCCGAGTGGCTGGAGACGGAGGCGAAGTGGCCGTAGTACTTGGCGGTGTACTTCAGGGCCCCGAAGCCGCCCATTGAGAAGCCGGAGACGGCGCGCCCCGAAAACTCCGCGATGGTGCTGAACGTGGCGTCGACCCACGGAATGAGCTCGCTCATATGGAAGGTCTCCCAGTTGCGCGGCCCGGCATTCGAGGACACCGGATTGGAGTACCAGCCAGCCCTGCCGCCGTCGGGCATGACGACGATGAGATCGCGACCCGCGGTCACGTCCCGAATGCCCAGGTTGTCGAATGCCCTGAAGTCGGCATCGCCTCCGTGGAGCAGGTAGAGCACCGGATAGCGGCGCGAGGAGGTATAGCCGTCGGGCAGGAGCACGTTGACGGCCGGATTCCACCCGATGGACGGCGTGGAGAACCGGTAGTACTGCATGCGGCCACCGTCCTGGTACTCCACAATGTTCAGGCCCGCGGCCTGGGCGGGGGCCGAGGCGCCCACGGAGGCGCCGGCGCCCATAGCGACGAGGGCGGCGACCCCGCCCACGCCTTTGAGCATGTTGCGTCGATTGATTGCTCGGCCGCCCGAAGGGAGGGGCGGGGCTTCGGTCATCGGTTGGTCAGATCTCTGATTCATGGGATGTACAGCTCCTTGCTGTGTCATTGATCGCGAAGGAGGGGAGCCCTCTCTCTCAGACCGCCTCCATCGGGTGATGGCTGCGGCGACGGCCGTCGCGACCCCGTCATGGCGTTCGCGACCGCCATCGCCAATAATACTCATTATTTACCGGTATAAAATATAGATTGGCTCCTTCCCGGAGAATCCCTCCCGCCCCTCAGGAGGCCCGGGCGATGGACCAGCGAGGTGGCGCCGACCGCGGCGCACCCGCTATGCTCTGCGCCATGACGACTCCTCTGCCCCAGGCCCGCACGATGATGGTGCGCACCCTCGGCGAGGGTCGAATGTGCATGCGCTGACAGCGCCAGCCGTCGCTGTCTGACAGATAACGGTGAGAGTCCGAGCCGCTTGAAACCGGTTCGTCGCACTCCGCGGAGGCCCTGCCGCCCCCGTGTTCATCTCTCCAGCACCCCGCCACCCCGGCAGGCCCGCGCGCCGGCCGCCCCGGAACGCCCTGTGCCGACGCACCGCGTCCGCGCACCAGGTCGCGCCCGGGCCCCGAGAGGACCCCCAGCCATGCACGCCTACCTCACCCCCATCAACAGCTCCAACGCCCCCATTCCCACTGGATCATCGTCCGGACCCGACGACGGCGCCTGTCCCACCCGTCCAACGCTCACACCGACACCGACCCGGGCATCCGCCGCCGTCTCCTCCCCCGCGGCCGCCTTCACCTCGACGGACCGCTCCCTCTTCTCGGGCGCTCCCGACGTCGACGCCGCCTTCGACGTCGTCCCCGACCGACGCGGCACGTCCAGTCTCAAGTGGGACTTCGCCGTCGAGCGCGGACGTCCCGCGGACGTCCTGCCCCTGTGGGTGGCGGACATGGACCACGCCACCGCGCCGGCCGTCACCAGCGCCCTGCTGTGGCGCACCCGCCACGGCATCTTCGGCTACTCCGATCCCGATGACGCCTACAACGCGGCCCTGACCAGCTGGTTCTCCCGCCGCTACGGCTGGCGGGTGGAGGCGGGCTGGAACACCGTGACCCCCGGTGTCGTCCCGGCCCTGGCCCTGGCCGTGCGCGCCCTGAGCGCACCGGGCGAGGCGGTCATCATCGAGGAGCCCGTCTACTACCCCTTCCGCGAGGTCGTCGAGGACAACGGCCGTAGCGTCGCCGCCGTACCGCTGGTCCGCGATGCCGACGGCGTCTACCGCCGTGACCTGGCCGCCTTGGAGGCCACAATCGAGGAGACCGGCTCGCGCCTGCTGCTCCTGTGCAACCCGCACAACCCGGTCGGCCGGGTCTGGAGCCGAGATGAGCTCACCGCTCTGGATGAGGTGGCGTCCCGCCACGGCGTCGTCGTCGTGGCCGACGAGATCCACGCCGATCTGGCCCTGCCGGGCTTCGCCACGACGCCCTTCGCCTCCCTGGGCGAGGCGACTGCCGCCCGCACGATCACCTGCACCTCGCCGTCGAAGTCCTTCAACCTGGCGGGTCTGCAGGTCGCCAACATCCTCATCGCCGATGCGCGCCTGCGCGAGGCCTTCCGCCGCGAGCTGGCCGCCACCGGCTACTCCCAGCCCAACGTCCTGGGCCTGACGGCGTGCCGGGCCGCCTACGAGGGCGGCGAGGCCTGGCTCGATGCCCTGCGCGAGCACATCGCGGCCGCCCGCGCCCATGTCGAGGCGCGCCTGGAGCGGATCAAGGGGATCGAGGCGGCGCCCTGCGAGGGCACCTACCTGCTGTGGCTGGACTGCTCGGGCCTGATCGATGCCGCCGGCCTCGAGGCGGACGAGCTCGACGACTTCATGCTGCGCCAGGCCGGGCTCTGGCTCGACGACGGCCGGATCTTCGGTGCCGGCGGCGAGGGCTTCACCCGCATCAACGTCGCCTGCGCCCGCACCACTCTCGACGCCGCCCTGGATCGGCTCGAGGCGGCCGCCACTGCGGTCATCGCCCGCGCCGCCAAGACCGCTCGACGCGGCCGTATCGCCCTGTCCGCCTGAGTCGGCCCGCCCGGCGTCCAGCCACCGGTCGCCGCCCGCGCCGGCGGCCGGTCATCAGACATCATTCCCTCCCGCCCTCCCCCACCTCGAGGAGAAACCGCCCATGACCAGCCAGTCCGCCTCCCAGTCCAGCGACCGTCCCGACTGTCCCCGCCCCACGGCCGCCCGCACCTTCCCCGTCCACCACCACCCGTCGTCGGCCCCGACCCCGCAGGTCCACCTGGAGACACTGCTGGTGCGCGCCGGAACCGGGACGGACCCGGCCACGGGCGCGATCACGACGCCGATCCACCTCTCGACCGCCTACGGCCACCCGGGTCTGGGCGAATCGACGGGCTACGACTACACGCGTTCGGCCAACCCCACCCGCGACGTCCTCCAAGACGCCCTGGCCTGCCTGGAGAGTGGGACGGCCGCCTTCGCCCTGTCCTCGGGGATGGCGGCCCTGGAACTGGTGACGCGCACGCTGGCGCCGCACGGCAGCCGGATCGTGGCGCTGCGAGACCTGTACGGCGGCTCCTTCCGATTCCTAGAGGTCCTGGCCGAGGAGGGGACGGCCGACGTCGACTTCGTCCTGGGGATCGATGGCCTGCGCGAGGCTCTGTCCTCCCCGGCGGACCTGGTCGTCATCGAGACCCCCACTAACCCGATGATGGTGGAGATCCCGATCCCGGAGGCGGCCGAGCTGTCCCACGCCGCCGGGGCCCTGCTGGTCGTGGATAACACCTTCTACACCCCGGTGGTGCAACGGCCCCTGGAGCTGGGGGCCGACGTCGTCGTCCACTCCGGTACGAAGTACCTGGGTGGGCACAACGACGTCATGGCGGGCGTCGCGGTGGTGGCCGACGACGTCCTGGCCGAGCGGCTGAACTACCGCCTCAACACCACCGGCGCAACGCTGGGCCCCTTCGACTGCTTCCTGCTGCTGCGCGGGCTCAAGACCCTGGCACTGCGCATGGAGCGCCACGAGGCCAACGCCACCGCGATCGCCGAGTTCCTGCGCTCCAGCCGGTATGTGACGCGCGTGCTCTACCCGGGGCACTCGGGCATGGTGAGCTTCGATTTGGCCGAGTCGGTGGATGTGTCCCGGTTCCTGGCCTCGGTGCGGGTGTTCACCTTCGCCGAGTCCCTGGGCGGGGTGGAGTCGCTGGTGACCTGCCCGTCGGTGCAGACGCATGCGGATGTGCCCGCCGAGGTGCGCACCTCCTACGGGTTGAGCGACCGACTCATGCGCCTGAGCGTGGGGATCGAGCACGTCGACGACCTCATCGCGGACCTGGCCCAGGCCTTCGAAGCGGCCAGCGCCTGAGCCCGGGCCGCGCCGGGCACCGATAGTGGAGGTTCTCGGGTCGGGCTACCCCGACATCAGCTGGCCAGGCTGCCGGATGGTTCATATTCGCCGGAAGCACAAGGCTTGTTTCCATGAGACACCTACGAAAGACCTCGCCATCACACGCCACCTCAACCCTCGCCGTCCTCACCCTGCTCGGTACGCTCACCGCCTGCAGCATGCTCGGTGCGAACGCCGCGGCTGCCGCGAGCCCGCCCGCACATGACTCCCATCAGACCGGCGTTGTCCTGGACAGCAGCGCGACCTCCAGCAGCGCCGCAGGCACGTCTCAGACCACCGGCAGCAATAGCTCAAACAGCTCCGGGGGATCCACCGGGTCCAGGGGGACGGGCGTCCCCAAGGGACTGGAGTCCTTCTACAACCAAGACCTCACCTGGACCGACTGCACCGACGACGCCACCGGCACCGCCTTCCAGTGCGCCACCGTGACCGTGCCCCTGGACTATGACAACCCGCAGGGGCAGACCATCACCGTGGCTCTCAAGAAACTGCCCTCGACGAGCCCCTCCCCTCAGGGCTCGGTCTTCCTCAACCCCGGCGGCCCCGGGGGAAGCGGCATCTCCCTCATCGAATCCAACGCCGAGCTCTACAAGAGCGGCGATCTGTCCGAGGTCCTGGCGAACTACGACGTCATCGGCTTCGACCCTCGCGGCGTCGGCCAGTCCACCCCCATCACCTGCTGGACCCCCGAGGACGTCCAGGCGATTCTGGCCGGACAGGCTGAGATGCCCTCCTACTTGACGGCCGGCAGCGCCGCCGACATCGTCGCCCAGGGCTCACGCGAGGCCACGGCCTGCCAGGAGCACACGGAGGTCCCCGAGATCCTCGATCACGCGGACACCCGTTCGGTGGCCCGCGACATGGATGTCATGCGGGCGCTGGTAGGAGACAAGGACCTGAACTACCTCGGCTACTCCTACGGAACCTACCTGGGCGCGGTCTACACCGAGCTCTTCCCCGACAATATCGGACGCGTTGTCCTGGACAGCGCCATGGACCCCACCATGAATCGCCAGGAGGCAATGGAAGGTGATGCAGCAGCAGCCGAACAGGCCCTGCGCACCTATATCGAGTCCCAGCAGGGCCAGGCCGGGTTCCCCCTGAGCGGGACAACGGATGAGGCGGTCGCCCAGCTCGCGGCATTCCTCGATGGTCTGGACGCCAACCCGCTGACAGTCTCCGACTCCGTTACACCCCTGGACCGGACCAAGACCGTTAACGCCATCGGCAAGCTCGTCAACTCCTCGCCCGATAAGTGGCCGTTGCTCGACGAGGGACTGACCCAGGCCATGAACGCGCACGACGGCACCGCACTGGCGAAGAGCGCCGCCTCCCTCTCGGGCAATAGCGCACCTCCTCCCACGACCGAGAAGCAGGTCGTCGAGCAGCTCCGGGGCCTCAAGGCCTTCTCGGCCAACCGGTGCCTCGACTTCCCCGACACCGGGAATGAGGCGAGCTGGGACACGGCACTGGCCTCCTACCGCCACGACTACCCGGTTTTCCACAGCGCGCTTCCCCAGACCGACGCCTTCTGCCACGGCTGGGGGCACACCAGTAAGACCAAGGCGGTCGACGTCGACGTCGAGGCCACGAACCCGATGCTCGTCATCGGCATCCTGCACGATCCGAACACTCCCTACCCGTGGTCCCAGGCACTGGTGTCGAGAATCCGCAACAGCCATCTGCTGAGCGTGGACATGTACGGGCACGGAGCCACCGGTCGCAATGCTTGCACGAGCGCGAAGGTCAGCGACTTCCTCGTCAACGGAACGCTTCCCTCTAACGGCGAGGTCTGCGCGGCCGACCCGGAGCCCCGGGCTGAAGGTGAGAAAGACTGACGTGGAGATTCAGCAGCGACTCAGCTGAGCCGCGCCGTCGGAGCCGGGGAATCCCAGAAATGGAAAACACCCCGGCTCCGACTCATTCAGCCGAGGGCGGGGTGTTGGTGCGCCCGAAGGGATTCGAACCCCCAACCTTCTGATCCGTAGTCAGATGCTCTATCCGTTGAGCTACAGGCGCTTGTCATTGCCGACGGGTAGAAGATTACTCAGCGTCCACCCGGGGGACAAATCCACGCCCCGTGAGGATGGGCACAGGGCCGGAGCACCCGCCGACGACGGGACTCCGGCCCTATGAATGCGGTTGCGGCAGCGGCGCTCACACTGCCAGCAGCAGAACGCTCATCCCCCACTGGCGGACGAGTTCAGCATCGACAACAGCGCGGCCCCGAGCACGGCATAGACGACAATGCTCAGGACGGTGGCGATAACCGCCCAGATGAGAGTGGCCCTGGCCCAGTTCTTCTTGGCGATAGAGCGGCCACTGCCGAAGGCGAGCATCAGTAGGTAGACAAACCCGATTAGCGGAATGGTCATCAGGAACATCGTCAGCATCCAGCTGCCGACCGAGTCGACGCTGCCGGCACTCTCACCCCGGGCTGCGGCCGGCGCACCACCCGCCGGCTGCCCGAACGGCGCTCCCGCCGCGGAAGGGACCATCTCGGAGAAAGAGGGAGCCTGCCCGGCCGCGGCGTCGGAGGAGGGCGCCGAACCCCACTGGGGCGCCGAACCCTGCGACTGGATGGAGGGGGCCGACGACGGTGCCGACTGAGCGACCGGCTGAGCAGCGCCCTGGGGGGCGAAGGCCTCCGCCGCCTGCTCGGCCTCGGCGCGCGCCGTCGCGGTGGGGAAGACCGAGGACATGCCGACCTCCCCTTCCTGGCGCCCCCCGCTGAAGGGATGCGAGTGCGGCACGGGTTGTTGAGCGAAGGCCTGCTGATCCTGGGGAACGGCGGGTTGGGGCTCCTGCGCCGACGCCGACCAGAACAGGGGATCCTCGCTGGAGATGCCCGGCCGTCCAGCGGCGGGCGCCGAGGGGGTTCCGGGCGCTGACTGGGCGAATGGCGAGGCGGCCGCGGCACCGTCGTTGGCCTGGGGCGCCCCCCAAGCCGGCTGGGCCGGCTGGCTGTGCGGCGCTGGCTGGGGCGGTTGCTGGGCGGCGGGCTGCCCGGTCTGGAACGGCGAAGCGCCGAGCCCGCCGAAACCCGCTCCGGCGGCCGGGTCTTGGCCGAACTGGGCCGACTGAGCGGGCTGGGCTTGCTGGGCGGGCCTGCCGAACTGATCGACCCCGTTTTGCTGCGCGAAGGGGCCGGACTGGAGGCTGGGGTCGGCCGAAGCGGCCGCCTGCTGAGCGCCCGTCCGTCCGGCACCGGCGGGGTAGGCACGCGTCTGTTCCTCGGGGGGAGGCCCGGTGGGAAGGTCGGGCTGCGCGGGACGCCACGATCCGGCCTGGGCCCCGGGCATCGCGCCTGGAGCGGAGCCGGGAGCCTGTCCGGCGGCCTGCTGCTGCTCTGCGCGCGCGGCGTCGAGCATGCCCTGGTTGATGAGGACGGTTCGGGCGCTGAACTCGTCCCCCTCACCGGGGTGGGGCGATCCGGAGGCCGGAGGCTGGGTTGCATCGTGGTCAGACATGAGGTCCCTCTCAGTCGAGTACAGCATCACGCTATCCCGGATTGGCGCGGGAAGACACGCAGGCGCTCCGATCGGCCAGAGGCGAACGCTCTGACCGGAGCTGATTCACGTGCCCCAGTCAGTAGGCGCGAACCGCAGGCGATTCGCGGACGCACGATCCACCCCGAGCCTTCCGGCAGGCCACTCCGACGAACAATACCGGAGGTTCGACAACGAAAGCCCCGGCATGCTACGCGCTGGGGCTCTCGCTCTTGCGGAGATGGGGAGATTCGAACTCCCGAGGGGCTTCCACCCCAACCTCCTTAGCAGGGAGGCGCACTAGGCCACTATGCGACATCTCCATTGCCTTCCCACAGCTCCGCCGTGGGACGCACGGGCAGCCTACCGGGAGGACGCCCCTGCGAGCAAACCGCCCGACGACATGTCGCGGGCACCTTGGCCTGAGGCGCCCCAGCCGCGAGCCGGATGGACGGCCTGCGGCCGTCACTCACGACCTGACATCTCCGGATCCGCCACCCCGAGACCTCCGGCCTGCACCGGGGTCATAATGTCCCCGAAGCTCATCATGTGGCGACGGGAGACATGCGCTGTGCACTGCGAGGAAGCGGAGAGAGGTGAAGAGCCGATGAGCGGGGAGACAAGTGCTCGGATCACGGCCTTCCTCACCGACCTGCGCGAGGCACTGGAAGGCGCGAGCGACCCTGCCCGCGCGGAGCAGCAGCGGGCGTACCTGAAGTCCGAGATGGCAATGTACGGCGTCGGAGTCCCGGAAACGCGACGCCTCGCCCGAAGGGCTGCTGGCGCCCATGCCGACCTATGGGCCGAGGCCGCAACCTGGGAAACCGCGCTGCGGCGCCTGTGGGACGGGGCCGCCCACCGCGAGGAGCGCTACGCGGCCCTGGCCATCATCCGATCCAAGCTGTCCGCGTCACATGCTGGACGCATGGAGTCCCTGGCGCTCTACGAGCATTTTCTGCGCACGGGGCAGTGGTGGGACCTTGTCGATGAGACCTCCCACGCCGTCGGGCTGGTGGTGCGTCAGCACCCGGCTGCGGCGGCCCGCATGCGCGTGTGGGCCACCGATCCGGACATGTGGGTGCGGCGCAGCGCCATCATCTGCCAGCTCCAGCACAAGGCCGATACGGACCTCGACCTGCTCACCGACGTCATCGAGGCCAACCAGGAGGACTCGGAGTTCTTCATCCGCAAGGCGATCGGCTGGGCGCTGCGCGACTACGCGCGTACGGACGGAGATTGGGTGCGCGCCTTCGTCCAAGCGCATCCGGGCTTGTCCCCGCTCAGTCGACGCGAGGCCCTCAAGCACCTGTGAGAACGGGGCGACGGCGTCCGGAACGGTTGGTCGCCGAGGCATGTGTAGACAATGCACAATGGAGATGCGAGACGCGTCCCACCAACCCCCCATCTCCTTAGTGCATGTACCACAGGGGATTGATCCCCCTGGCATCGAATTGGATTCTGAGGTCACATGGTTACACCGAGACAAGCACCGAAGTCATCCCAACTTCAATCTAGACAAAAGGAGGCATCTCCATGCGATTCACAAAGCAAAACCTCATCAAGACCGCCGCCATCGGCTCAGCATTCGTCGGCGCACTGGCGGTCGCGGCGCCGGCCTCGGCGAACTCCTTCGGCCCCACCGATTCACACGGCGTGGTGAAGGTCAGTTACAACGACGGAGAAGACGAGTTCTGTGTGACGGGAAACTATCACCACGGTTCAGTGGTATATCTCGTACCAGAAACGAGTGGCCGCGGGCCAAGCCACAAGATTACGGTCAGTGATGGGGAAACCAAGTGCGTCAGCCTGGCAACCGCTTACGAAGACAGCCGGTATTACTACCAGACGGGAATCCCGCTTATTGGAGGAAGGTATAGCGCGGAGTACTTCTACAGCTGACCCGGGCACATCCCGAATCACTCTCCTGACGATCGCGGCGCAGCCGCCACCTCGCATCCCCTCCCACGACACTCGAGTCCTCGGCAGCACTTCTGCTGCCGAGGACTCGAGAGCATGTTCACGTTCCTGAGTAAAGATCTTGCAGGCTTACTCCAGATACAGCTACACACTGATGGCGGCCCGATGCACCTCAGCACACCCCCTCTTCTTACGCAGACCATAGGGGATTGATCCCCCTACCGCAAGGATGGATTCCAAGGTCTCATAGTCATACGGCAACAAGCACGATGCACCCGGACTTCAGCACCCAACAAAAGGAAACAGTCACTATGCGATTCACAAAACGAAGCCTCGTCAAGACCGCAGCGGTCAGTTCAGCACTTCTAGGAGCAATTGCTGTCGCCACACCAGCCTCCGCCAACTCTTTCGGGCCGACCGACTATGCCACAGGAGGCTACACAAAAGTCAGTTACGACGACGCGAACGACCAATTCTGCGTCACAGGAACCGGCACGGATTACGCAGGAGTCACCGTAGCACCATCAAACGGGCGACGAGGGCCGAGCTATTATATTTCAGTGGGCCCAGGGGCAACAAAGTGCGTCAGCCTAGCACGAGCCTTCGAGGACACTCGCTACTTTTATCAGGCAGAAAATCCTCTGACTGGAGGAAATTACGATCCAGTCCAATTTTACAGCTGACCTGAGCACGTCCTGAAGCGTTCGCCTGACGATCGCGCCATAGCCGCCACTCCCATCTCCCCACTCCCGCGACACTCGAGCCCTCGGCAGCCGAATTGCTACCGAGGGTTCGAGTAAGCATGAGATGGCGGAGAGAGGGGGATTCGAACCCCCGGTGCGCTAGGCGCACAGCGGTTTTCAAGACCGCCACATTCGGCCGCTCTGTCACCTCTCCAGGCCGCGCCCCCAGGGCGCGACAGGCACAGACCCTACCATCCCGGTGAGCCCGCGGTCACCGCGAGCCCACCGGCGGCCGACGTCGCGGTCGTACCTTAGGACTCGCGTTCGAGGGGTAAAGGGCACGAACGCGCGCCCTACCCTACGAACACGAGGTCCTCCAGCCTACTTCCGCAACAGACCCTAAGACCTGCTGAAGAGCCCGCGCCGGTGCGGCTTGCTGGCGCGCGCAGGCAGCAGCGAGTTCGGCTCGTCGAGCCGCCCCTCGGCCAGGGCCTGCCCGATCGCCGGCCACACCGGCAGGCGCGCCATGAGCATGGCCTGCAGGGCGTGGTAGATGTCCGGGTGCCCGGCCCAGGTGCGGGTCGAGGGCCGGTTGTCGCGGTCGAGCTCATGGGTCCACACGCCGGGCGCCTCGATGAGGAACTCCTCGGCGTAGTCGATCCAGGCCCGGTAGCAGTGCTCGTAGTGCTCGACGTCGATCTCCCCGCGTCCGTCGTCGAGCAGCGCCTGACGGATGGCGGCCGAGGCCGAGATGCCCTCGCAGACCACCCAGTGCATGCGCTCATGGACCATTGGCTTGCCGTCGAAGTCCGTGGTGTAGACGAAGCCGGGGGCGCCGTCGATGCGCCAGCCGTCGGTGCGGGCCTGCTCGAAGATGTGCTCGGCGGCATCCAGCATCCAGTCCGGCGCGCTCATGGACCGGTTGATGAGGGCGCCGTGCAGCTGCACGGTCAGGCGCGCCCATTCCAGTCCGTGACCGGGGGTGACGCCGTAGGGCCTGAAGGGGTGGGCCGGCTCATCGCGGTTGTAATCGAGTCTCGGCTCCCAGGAGGTGGAGTAGTGCTCGGGCAAGCGCCAGCCGTGCTCGCGGGCCTGGACGTTGACGGCGAAGTCGGCGATCTTCAGGGCCCGCTCCAGCCAGCGCACCTCGCCGGTGACGTCGGCCGTGGCCAGGTAGGCCTCGACCGTGTGCATGGCGGCATTGATACCGCGATAGTCCTCGGGGTCGGTGAAATCGAAGGCGTAGGACTCGATCGGCATCTGCTGGGGCTCGTCCCACCAGTAGCGGTCCTGGATCTCCATGGCGTCGCGCAGCAGCTCGTGGGCGCCGGGCCGGTCCGCGGCCGTCGCGGTGGCGACGGCCAGGAGCACGAAGGCGTGCTGGTAGCACTCCTTGCGGGCCTCGGGGTCGATCGGGACGCCCCGCCCCTCGGCGTCGGGGTCGGGGCCGATCGCCGAATACCAACCACCATTGACCGGGTCGCGCAGGGGGCCGCCCAGGGCGCGCACACCGTGGTCGGCGTAGCGGCGGCAGCCGGGGATGCCCATGAGCGCCCCCAGGGAGAAGGCGAAGGTCATGCGGCTGGTGATCCACAGCTCGACCGGATGGGAGGGGTCCACCTCGCCGTCCTGGCCGATCCACCCGAACCCGGTGGGCACCTTCGCGGCGCGCGCGTAGTGCAGCAGGGCATGCGTCTCGTAGGCCAGCCAACGCTTGTGCTCGGGGGCGCCGAACCATCCCAGTCCCATGAGTCCTCCTTGATCCGCTGGGGATTCAAGGCTATCGACCCGCCCCGTGCGGATCAATGCTTCGGACCGAGCCCTGCGGAGCCCGCGCGTCGGCTACTTCTGCTTCGGCCAGGCGGACTCGCCCTGTGCGAGCGCCTCCTTGGGGGTCATCGCGCCGGTCGACCAGCGGCTCAGCCCCAGCCACAGAGCGCTGCTGCCCACGCCCACGGGCATCGAGTCCGAGGCATCCATCTCGACGGTCGTCTGACGCGACTGGAGCAGCCTGGTGGCGCGCTTGCCGACGTCGCTGGGCGCCAAGTCTGGGTCGACGCCCTGGTAGGCGGTCGCCACACCGCCCATCGCCATCCGCGTGCGCGCCCAGTTCTGGGAGGTCAGGTAGGCCATGACCGCATTGGCCGCGTCCGAGCGGGTGAAGGCCACGAGGTAGTCGGTGCCCACGAGCACGGCGTCCGATCCCCGGTCCGCCGCCGGAGTGACGAAGGCCGAGATCTTGACGCCGTTCGACGTCGGCGACGCCGTCGCCGCAGCGGTCGTCTCCCCCGCTGCCTGGGCGGAGTCCGTCGAGGCCGTGGCGCCCCCGGTGGGGCTGGGCGCCTGGACCGTCACCGGGTTGGCGCCGTCGGCGTCGGTGATGGCGGTGCCCTCGGGGAAGCGGCTCTCGAAGGAGGAGGAGGCGTGCAGCATGAGGCAGCTGCCCTTGACCAGGTCGGCCCCGGCCTGCGCGGGGGTCCGCGAGATGACCGAGCCACGCCCCCCGGCCACGCTCCCGTCGGCCAGGACCAGGGAGTCGACGACGTCGAGGGCCTCCACTGCGCCCGAAGAGTCAACGGGCACCCTGTGCGAGGCCCACGTCTCGTAGGCGCCGGAGCCCTGCGTGGACAGCATGGCGTCCTCGAGCCAGTCGGTCATAACCCAGCCGGTGGACTCCCCGTCTGAGGCGCCTACGCACCAGGGGGTTACGGAGCCGTCGGGATGATCGGCGCGGACCTTGCGGGTGAGGGTCTCCAGTTCCGCCCAGGTGGCCGGCACCTTGTAGCCGGCCTTGGCGAAGGCGTCCGGCGAGTACCACACGAGGGACTTCACCGAGGCCATGAGCGGGGCGGCGTAGGGCACGGAGGCGTGGATACCCACCTGGATCCAGTGCCGGTCCCACCCGGCCTCCACGTTGCTGTTGACCGTGTTCGGCAACGGGTGGACCACGCCGGTGTCGACGAGCTCGGCCACCATCGCCGGCTGCGGCACGATCGCCAGGTCGGGCAGGTTCTCGGGGTTGTCCTGGCTCGACGGCGAGGCCCCCTTGTTGGTGGACAGGTCCGCGCCCGAGCCGTTGAGCAGCTGGGAGCGCAGCTCGGTGGTGCCGGTGTGGGCGATGTCGATGCCCGTGCACTTCTCGAACTCGGCCACGGAGGCCTCGAAGCGCTCTGCCTCGGTGCCGGTCAGGCTGCTGGAGACGGTGACGGTGGAGCCCTCGTGGCCCTGGTAGGCCTTGTAGGCGGCGCAGCCGGTGGCCGATGCGGAGTGGGCCCCGCCGGCCGAGCAGGCGGCGGTGGCGGCGGAGACCAGGGTCAAGGCGCTGGCGGCCGCGAGAAGACGGCCGCAGCGCCGCCGTCTGCCGGTTGAACGTCGTCGGCCCGGGGCGGCCCCGCCGGGCAGACCGGTGCCCGCGGCGGTGACGTCGTTGATGGGGCCGATGGAGTTGTGGTGGGAGATAGGGAGAGGGGACTGTCGCATCAGGGGTGCCTTACTCGTTCGATGACGGCGTCCAGGACGGCGGCGCAGCCGTCCCGCCACACGGGCTCGGTCAGGATATCGC
>ERZ773075.411-NODE-411-length-34099-cov-33.6014_pt1 | contig 34099 bp, 29 predicted proteins | sample MGYA00580614_ERZ773075 | MGnify/ENA primary metagenome ERZ773075 (study PRJEB29015, sample SAMEA2738021) | human oral metagenome | biome: human oral; feature: human-associated habitat; material: dental | place: China | collected 2043 ...
AAGACAGTAGAAGAAGCTAAAAAAGCTACTGAAAAACAATTAGCAGATCTTCAAAGTGACATTCAATTTGTTTCAGAAGCTAAAAAGGTCGTAGAAAAACTTAGATCGGATTTATTAGAGGCTGGCGTTACACTTGAGCCTAAACCAGTTTCATGGAGAGAGATAGGTACGAACAGATTGTACTTTACAAATGAGGTAAAAGATTTTATTGAATATACACCTAAAGCATTGAAGGCACAACGTGAGGCCAAGCAAGCCTTTGAACAGGTCATAGCAGATTATCGTGCGAAAGGTTTGGATATCACAGTAGATGGTATAGAAGGTTATCGTTATAGCGCAGTCGAGGACGAGGTGCTAAAAATTAAAGGAAATTTGGATAAGATTTATAATAAAAAGCTCATCAATGATCGCTACAATATGCCAACTGATCCAAGTTTTCTCAAAGTAACGATAAAAAAACCGATTGTTGGTTTTGCTGAGCCCTACTTGCCAAGATTGTTTGTTGTAGTTCCTAAAATCAACTTAGAGGCGAGCATTCAAGAGGTTTCGGTTAAGCATGCTGTGTCTGATGTTACTGGTGATGTGAAAGATGTGAAGGGAGACGAACCAGCAGCTCCTCAGGCTCAAGAGTTAGCTTATTCAGCACCAGCCAAAACACTTCCGAATACAGGAGAAAAAGATTCGGTTGCTTTGGCAAGTGCAGGTGTAGTGATGGCAGTAGCAGGTTTGCTAGGTCTATCTCAAAAACGTAGACAAGAGGATTAATATATAGTAAAATTTTAACGAATTTGTTGTGGCTGTGGATTCCTTTTAAATTTTTATAGAAAAAGTTGACTAAAATCTAAATAAACAGTATAATAAAAAAGTTGAGAATTGATTTTCAATCATCTTAGTCCAGAGAAATGGCGGTGCTGCGAGCCATCTAAGGTAGGAAGTCATGCTACTCAATCAGACAATTGCATAAGAATAAGAGAATGACAAGTTCATTGAATGAAGGTGGTACCGCGGTTTTTCGCCCTTCGTGATGTGAGCTTGTCTTTTGATTTTTGGAGGTGTTTATGAAGACATTTCTCGTGAAACAAAAGTTTCGTCTTGGAGGCGAACGCTTTGATATCAAGGATGATAGAGGAGTAGTGAACTATCAGGTGGAGGGCTCTTTCTTCCAAATTCCTAAGACCTTTACCATCTATGACGCCTATGGTGAGCAGGTCAGTGAAATCAGCAAAGAATTTTTCACCTTACTTCCTCGCTTTACTATTCAGCTACGAAACGGTTCCAATTTCGTTATTCGTAAGAAGTTGACTTTCTTTCGAGATAAGTATGAGTTTGATAATCTGGGACTTCGTATCGAAGGCAATATTTGGGATTTAAATTTCAAATTGCTGGATGACCGCAATCAGCTGATTGCAGAAATTAAGAAGGAACTCTTCCATCTGACCTCTACCTATACCGTAACGGTTCTGGAGGACGCTTATGCAGATCTAGTCATTTCCCTCTGTGTCGCAATTGACTATGTAGAAATGCTGGAAAGCCAATCAAATTAAACAAGTGAAATAAGGAGACAATATGAAACAACTATCTAGTGCTCAAGTTCGCCAAATGTGGCTTGACTTCTGGGCAAGCAAAGGCCACTCTGTAGAACCATCAGTCAGTTTGGTTCCTGTAAATGACCCAACTCTTTTGTGGATCAACTCTGGGGTAGCAACCCTTAAGAAATATTTTGACGGGACCATTATCCCTGAAAATCCTCGGATTACCAATGCGCAAAAGGCCATCCGTACCAACGACATCGAAAACGTTGGTAAGACTGCGCGTCACCACACTATGTTTGAAATGTTGGGGAACTTCTCTATCGGGGATTACTTCCGTGATGAAGCTATCACTTGGGCTTATGAAGTCTTGACAAGCCCTGAATGGTTTGATTTCCCTGCTGAAAAACTTTACATGACCTACTATCCAGATGATAAAGATTCTTACAACCGCTGGATTGAAGTGGGCGTGGATCCGAGTCACTTGATCCCGATCGAGGACAATTTCTGGGAAATCGGTGCGGGACCTTCTGGACCTGATACTGAGATCTTCTTTGACCGTGGAGAAGCATTTGACCCAGAAAATATCGGTATTCGTCTCCTTGCAGAAGATATCGAAAACGACCGTTATATCGAAATCTGGAACATCGTTTTGTCACAGTTTAACGCGGATCCTGCTGTTCCTCGTAGCGAATACAAGGAATTGCCACACAAGAACATTGATACGGGCGCTGGTTTGGAGCGTTTGGTAGCCGTTATCCAAGGTGCTAAGACAAACTTTGAAACAGACCTCTTCATGCCGATTATCCGTGAAGTTGAGAAATTGTCAGGTAAGGTCTACGACCAAGATGGCGACAATATGAGTTTCAAGGTCATTGCGGACCACATCCGTTCTCTTTCATTTGCCATTGGTGATGGTGCCCTGCCAGGAAATGAAGGTCGTGGTTATGTCCTTCGTCGTCTGCTCCGTCGTGCTTCTATGCATGGTCAAAAATTGGGCATCAACGAACCTTTCCTTTACAAACTCGTTCCAACTGTTGGAAAAATCATGGAAAGCTACTACCCAGAAGTACTTGAAAAACGTGACTTTATCGAGAAAATCGTTAAGAGCGAGGAAGAGTCATTTGCTCGTACCCTTCACTCAGGTCAACATTTTGCAGAAACCATTGTAGCTGACTTGAAAGAAAAAGGTCAATCTGTCATCGCGGGTTCAGATGTCTTCAAACTCTACGATACATACGGATTCCCAGTGGAATTAACAGAAGAAATCGCCGAAGAAGCTGGTATGACTGTAGACCGTGAAGGTTTTGAAGCAGCCATGAAAGAACAGCAAGAGCGTGCGCGTGCGTCCGCTGTTAAAGGTGGTTCAATGGGTATGCAAAATGAAACCCTTCAGAACATTACAGTTGAAAGTGTCTTCAACTACAATGCTAGTCAATTACCTTCAAAATTAGTAGCTATCGTAGCGGATAATGCAGAAGTGGAAGCTGTTTCTGAAGGGACTGCATCCCTCATCTTTGCAGAGACTCCATTCTATGCTGAAATGGGTGGACAAGTAGCTGACCACGGTCAAATCTTGGATGCTAAAGGAAATGTCGTAGCGACTGTAACGGACGTGCAAAAAGCACCAAATGGACAACCACTCCATACCGTTGAAGTTCTTGCACCACTTGCTTTGAACCTAGAATACACCTTGGCAATTGATACAAATCGTCGTAACCGTGTCATGAAAAACCACACTGCGACTCACTTGCTCCATGCGGCCCTTCACAATATCCTTGGACACCATGCGACACAAGCAGGATCTCTGAACGAAGTCGAATTCCTTCGCTTTGACTTTACTCACTTCCAAGCCGTAACTCCTGAAGAATTGCGCGCCATTGAACAGCAAGTCAATGAGAAAATCTGGGAAGCAATTGCTGTAGAAACTGTTGAGACAGATATTGACACTGCTAAAGAAATGGGAGCTATGGCCCTCTTTGGTGAGAAATACGGTAAGGAAGTTCGTGTTGTGACCATCGGTGACTACTCAGTGGAACTCTGTGGTGGTACCCACGTTGGCAATACTTCTGAAATCGGTCTCTTCAAGATTGTCAAAGAAGAAGGAATCGGTTCAGGTACCCGCCGTATCTTGGCAGTAACTGGTAAGGAAGCCTTTGAAGCTTATCGTGAACAAGAAGACGCTTTGAAAGCCGTCGCAGCAACCTTGAAAGCACCTCAACTCAAGGAAGTTCCTCATAAGGTTGAAGGACTTCAAGAGCAACTTCGTCAATTGCAAAAAGAAAATGCAGAATTGAAAGAAAAAGCCGCAGCCGCAGCCGCAGGCGATGTCTTCAAGGATGTGAAGGAAGTCAACGGACAGCGTTACATTGCAAGCCAAGTTTCTGTATCAGATGCAGGTGCCCTTCGTACCTTTGCGGATAACTGGAAACAAAAAGACTACTCTGACCTGCTTGTCCTAGTTGCAGCTATCGGTGACAAAGTCAATATTCTTGTAGCTAGCAAGACAAAAGATGTGCATGCAGGAAACCTTGTCAAAGAATTGGCTCCAATTGTCGATGGACGTGGTGGTGGTAAACCAGACATGGCCATGGCAGGAGGAAGCAATCAAGCGAAAATCCAAGAACTCTTGGATGCAGTAGCAGGTAAATTGTAATCAAAATATTCATATTCTTTTTTGGAGAAAGGGTATTAACATGAAAACTATTTCTGAATTAAATCTTGGCTTTATAGATGCAGAAAATTATTCTAAACGAGATAATAAGAGAATGTTTAATGACATTTTCGTTAAAAATGCTTTTTTAGATAAAATATTAGAACCTAATAGATATTTTTTAATAGGTGAAAAAGGGACTGGGAAAACGGCATATTCTGTTTTTTTAGGAAATAATGATTATAAAAATAATAAGACAATATTACGATTCATTTCATCAACTGAATATGAAAGATTTTATACTTTAAAAAAGATGAAACATTTAGAACTTAGTGATTTTGTCAGTATTTGGAAGGTTATATTATTATTAATTTTGAGTCAAAGTGTAATAGATGATTCCAAAATTGTTCCCAATTTTCGACATTCTAAATTGCAAGATTTAAAGAAAGCAATAGATTCCTATTATTTAAATGCTTTTACTCCAGAAATTATGAATGCACTGAGATTTATTGATGAATCGGGCTATGCGGCTAAGTTATTAAATAAATATATTGAATTAGGTGGCAGTTCTAAGGAAACAACAGAATTTTCAGAACATCGCTTTCAGATGAATCTTTTATATATTGAAAGACAATTTTCTGAAACCATCAAGAAGATAAAATTATCTAAGAATGTTAATATTTTTATTGATGGTATTGATATAAGACCGGACACAATTCCTTATGAAGACTACATTCAATGTATTAGAGGGTTAGCTAGTGCATGTTGGCAATTAAATACAGATCTTTTTCAAAATGTAAGAGATTCTAAGGGACATTTTAAAATAGTTTTACTTTTACGACCAGATATATACTCTGTTCTTAATCTCCAGAATTCGGCAAATAAGTTAAGTGATAACGCTGTATTTTTAGATTGGAGGACCACATATACTGAATACCAAAATTCAAATCTATATGATGTTTCTAAGAAAATTTTAGAATATGAACAAGAGAACGTTGATCCTCACGATATTTGGGAAGAATATTTTCAATGGAAATTTCCTACAACGAATAAAAGTAGAGAATATGATACTGCATTTATGAATTTTTTAAAGATTTCTCTGTCTAGACCCCGAGATATTATAAAAATTTTACAGTTACTGCAGGATCAAATGAATAGATCCAAATTAGGAAATAACTGTGAGTTTTCACAGAAAGTATATGAGAGCGACGAGTTTCAAAATTCCTTCTCTGAGTACTTTATGAGCGCATTAAAAGATCAGTTATCTTTTTATTATAATTCAGAGAATTTTGAAATCTTTGTTAAATTTTTCGATTATTTTAAAAAACGAGATTTTAAGTTTAAGGAATTTCAAGAAAAGCATGGAAAACTTCTTGAATATATAAATAGTAAGGGTTCTGAAATCCCTGAGTTTATTGATGATGAAAAGAAATTTTTACAGTTACTATATGATAGTAACGTTATTGCTGCTATTGATAATGCAGGTCAAAAAAATGAATACTATCATTTTTCTTATCGTGAAAAAAGTATATCGAATATTTCTCCAAAAGTGCCAATTTCTGAAGAGGTTACCTATAGATTTCATTATGGTCTATACAAAAAAGCTAATCTAGGAAGATTTTAGTTGTGTTTGATAATTAAACTGATTATGATTAGTTACCAATCGTCGATGGACGTGGTGGTGGTAAACCAGATATGGCCATGGCAGGAGGAAGCAACCAAGCCAAGATCCAAGAATTGTTGGATGCAGTAGCTGGTAAATTGTAATTAAGCAAAGATCTATCCATTAGGGTAGGTCTTTTTGTGTATACAAAAAAGCCAAATCCGATTGGATCTGGCTTGTGACTGATAGGTTTATTTAACTGCCCAGACACTGACTGAACCCGCTGCTACTGGAAATTCTCCATAACCTTCAGCATTGATTGTAACTTGTGCTGGATGCTTCTCAAGGAGGTCAACAAAGGTTTGGTCAGCCCATTCTTGGCCGACAAACATTGACTTGCTGTTTTCTTGGTCATTTGAGATAAGAACAGCGATTGGGGATTGATTTTCAGCACCTGAACGAACCCATCCGATACAGTTGGCACCGTCGAAGTAGTCTGTTTGCTCTCCATAGGCCATGTCTTTTCGGATGGCTAGGAGACGGTCAAGAACTTCTTTGAAATCTTGTTGAGCAAATTGCCCTGAAATACCGTAATAATCTCCGTAAAAGACACATGGAAGCCCATCTTGACGTAATAGAATAAGGGCATAGGCCGCTGGCTTGAACCATTCTTCAACAGTAGACTCAAGGGCTTGACCTCGTTGGGTATCATGGTTGTCGACAAAGGTTACAGCCTTATCGGGTTTTAGTTCAACCAAGCTATCTGTGAAAATGTTACGAAGATCGTAACTTGCTCCAGCTTGACTGGCTTCAAAGAGATTCTGGTGGAGGCGAACATCGACAAGATCAAAGCGCTCTTCTGTTTTCTCGAGATAGTCTAGATTGGCTTCCTTATCTGGATTCCAAAATTCAGCAAAAACATAGAAATCCTGACCATATTTTTCCTTCATATCGCGGATGAAATTGCGCATAAAGAAAGAATCGATGTGCTTAACAGCATCTAAGCGAAAACCAGCTACACCAGTCGTTTCCATGAACCAGTCAGCCCAGTCATAGATATTTTGGATGACTTCAGGATGCTTAAAGTCTAGGTCTGCATACATGAGGTAGTCGTAGTTACCGTTTTCGTTATCGACCAATTCCTCGTTGGCCCAACCTTTATTGTCTCCCTGGATCAGGTAAATGCCAGATTTACGGCGCTTAGCATCGTAGTCTGTACCTGTGAAGTGGTACCAGTGCCAGTGGAAGTCATTGTAGGTATCTTGGCGACCATCGAAAGTAAAGTGAGTCCAGCCATTGATAGTAAAGGGCTCGCTTAGTTGAACGGTACGGTCCTCAGGGTCCACTTCAATAACCTGAAAGGCTTCCATGTGATCGGCAGCAGCCTTGTGATTGAGCACTACATCAGCCATAGGTCGAATTCCCTGTGCCTTTAGGGCTTGAATGGCTTGAAGATAGTCTTCTTTAAACCCATACTTGGTACGGACAGTTCCTTTTTGGTTAAATTCACCTAGGTCAAAAAGATCGTAAACGCCATAGCCGACATCTTTTTCGTTGGTTGCCTTGAAGGCAGGTGGCATCCAGATATGGCTGATACCAAGGTTTGCTAGGTGTTCTGCGTCATCTGCCAATCTCGTCCAGTGTTGGCCGTCGTGGGACAGATACCATTCAAAGTATTGCATAAGTGTCTGATTTTGCATTGTTTTTCCTCTTGCTTATCAATGTTGTGTTTTATTCTACCATAAAGTTTAGAACTAGACAAACGTTTGCGCAAGTTTCTATACTCATTTCTGAAATTGTTTATTTTTAGGGATTAGCATTTCTTTTCATTGGTGAGAAAAGATATATTGGGATGAGAAGTGAGTTGGGCAAACTTTTTTAGAAAAAATTACACTAAGTAAACGATAGTACAGCTGATTAAACGGTTTCTTTTTTGAGAATTGTCACAAAATTTGCTATAATAGTAACTATGAATAGAATTAGAGTCAGCAGACGTGTTGAAAAAAAGCTAGCTAAGGGTCTAGTTCTTTTGGAAGCAAGTGATTTAACAGATATTGATCTGACGGATCAGGCAGTAGAAGTTCTTAGCCAGGACGGGAAGTTTTTAGGGAGTGCCTATCTTTCTCAGCAGAACAAGGGCATTGGCTGGTTCATCAGCAAGGAAAAGGTTAGCTTTAATCAAACCTTCTTTGAATCTCTGTTTCGTAAGGCCAAGGAAGCTAGAAAGCCTTATTATCAGGATGACTTGACTACTGCCTTTCGCCTTTTTAACCAAGAGGGGGATGGTTTTGGTGGTCTGACTGTTGATCTCTATGGAGATTATGCTGTTTTTTCTTGGTACAACTCCTTTGTTTACCAGATTCGTGAGCTGATAGTAAAGGCTTTTAAGGAAGTTTTTCCTGAGGTCTTGGGGGCTTATGAGAAGATTCGTTTTAAAGGTCTAGACTACGAGTCTGCCTATGTTTATGGTGAGGAAGCGCCAAATTACTTTACTGTTCTTGAGAATGGCGTACTCTATCAAGTCTTTATGAATGATGGCTTGATGACAGGTATTTTCCTAGACCAGCATGAGGTTCGTGGGAGTTTGGTTGACGGCCTAGCCATGGGCAAATCCTTGCTCAATATGTTTTCCTATACGGCTGCCTTTTCAGTTGCTGCAGCTATGGGAGGCGCTAGTGAGACAACTTCCGTCGACTTGGCCAAACGGTCCAGAGAGCTGTCAGAAGCTCATTTTCAGGTAAATGGACTCAGCACGGACAATCATCGTTTTATCGTTATGGATGTCTTTGAGTACTTCAAGTATGCCAAGCGAAAAGGCTTGACCTTTGATGTGATTGTTCTTGATCCACCGAGCTTTGCCCGCAATAAAAAACAAACATTCTCTGTAGCTAAGGACTATCACAAGTTGATTTCCCAGAGTCTAGAGATTTTAAATCCGGGAGGCATTATCATCGCCAGTACCAATGCTGCCAATGTTTCCCGCCAGAAATTTACAGAACAAATTGATAAAGGTTTTGCAGGAAGAAGGTATCAGATCTTGAACCAATATGGTCTTCCAGCAGACTTTGCCTATAATAAAAAAGATGAAAGCAGTAATTACCTCAAGGTGATTAGTATGAAGGTTAGTAGATGAAATTAATCGTTTCAGTAATGCCAAGAAGTTTAGAAGAAGCGCAAGAACTGGATGCCACTAGGTATGAAGATGCCGATATCATTGAGTGGCGTGCGGACTTTCTCACAAAGGACGCTATTTTACAGGTAGCACCCGCTATCTTTGAAAAATTTGCAGGACGCGAACTGGTCTTTACCCTTCGGACTCGCGCTGAGGGAGGAGAAATCGAACTGTCTTCTGAGGAGTATGTTCAAATCATCAAGGAAGTCACTCAACTCTATCAACCAGACTATGTGGATTTTGAGTACTTCAGCTACAAGGATGTATTTGAGGAAATGTTGGATTTTCCAAATCTTGTTTTGAGTTACCATAATTTTCAAGAGACACCTGAAAACATGATGGAAATCCTGTCTGAGTTGACCAGTCTTTCTCCAAAAGTGGTCAAGGTATCTGTCATGGCCCATACGGAGCAGGATGTTTTAGACCTGATGAACTACACACGAGGATTTAAAACACTCAATCCTGAACAAGACTACGTGACCATTTCCATGGGGAAAATGGGCAAGGTATCTCGTATCACTTCAGATGTGACGGGTTCGAGTTGGTCCTTTGCTAGTCTAGATGAAGCGAGTGCCCCAGGTCAGATTTCTCTATCAAACATGAAAAAAATCAGGGAGATTTTGGATGAAGCTTGATGGCTACACACGTATGGCGGCTGTCGTTGCAAATCCCATTAAACACTCTATTTCACCCTTTATCCACAATTGGGCCTTTGAGGCGACAGCTACCAATGGTGTCTATGTGGCTTGGGAGATTGAAGCAGGTGACTTGGCAGAAACAGTCGCCAATATTCGCCGTTACCAGATGTTTGGAATCAACCTGTCTATGCCTTACAAGGAACAAGTGATTCCTTATCTGGATGAGTTGAGCGATGAGGCTCGTTTGATTGGGGCGGTCAATACAGTTGTTAATCAAGACGGAACGTTAATTGGATATAATACAGATGGCAAGGGATTCTTTAAGAGCTTGCCTTCTTTTACAATCTCGGATAAGAAAATGACCATTCTGGGTGCAGGTGGTGCGGCCAAGTCCATTCTGGCACAGGCTATTTTGGATGGTGTTAGTCAGATTTCAGTCTTTGTTCGTTCAGTTTCCATGGAAAAAACAAGATCTTATCTAGACAAGTTGCAGGAGCAAACAGGATTTAAAGTGGACTTGTATGCTTTAGAAGATGTTTCTGAACTGCAAGCAAGGATTGCCGATTCGCACTTACTAGTCAATGCCACCAGTGTGGGCATGGATGACAAATCATCCCCAGTTCCTGAAAGCATAGTCTTACCAAAGGCTCTCTTGGTCGCAGATATCATTTACCAACCCTTTGAGACGCCGTTTTTGAAATGGGCTAGAAGTCAGGGCAATCCAGCCGTCAATGGTCTGGGGATGTTGCTCTATCAAGCCGCTGAGGCTTTTCAACTGTGGACAGGAAAAGAAATGCCGAAAGACGAGATTTGGCAGTCCTTAACAGAAAAATATAAATAGTGAAAAGGAGACCCTACTATGAAAATCAGAATCGATATTCCGCATCATCCTTATGATATTCAGATTGGAAAAGGTTGTCTGGCTCAGGCTGGTCAATGGTTGCGAGAACTCTGGCAACCACAAAAAGTGATTATCGTAACCGACAACCATGTAGCTTCTCTCTATGCAGAGAAGGTTAAACTCAGCCTAGAAGATGCTGGTTTTCAGGTAGCTGTTTTTGATTTCTTAGAGGGAGAAGAACGAAAAAATTTAACAACTGTACAGAAGGTCTATGAATTTTTAGTCAAGCAAGATCTGACTCGTAGCGATGGAATCGTGGCTCTTGGTGGTGGTGTCGTTGGGGACTTGGCTGGTTTTGTGGCCTCTACCTATATGCGGGGCATTCACTTTGTTCAGATACCAACCAGTCTGACAGCCCAGGTTGATTCGTCTATCGGTGGTAAGACAGGCGTTAACACTCCATTTGCTAAGAATATGGTGGGTACTTTTGCCCAACCAGATGGAGTTCTGATTGATCCGCTTGTCCTTGAAACACTCGGGGAAAGAGAGTTGATTGAGGGAATGGGTGAGGTTATCAAGTACGGCTTGATTGAAGATCCAGAACTATGGGCTCTCTTGACGGAGCTAGATGGTTCTGTAGAGAGCATTCTGGAACATGCAGAGACTTTGATTGAACATTCTTGTCAGGTTAAGCGCAAGATGGTGGTTGAGGATGAATTGGACAACGGTGTTCGGCTTTACCTCAACTTTGGACACACTATTGGCCACGCCATTGAAGCAACTGCTGGTTATGGCAAGATTATGCATGGTGAGGCAGTGGCTATGGGTATGGTGCAGATTTCCAAGGTTGCTGAGGGAAAAGGCCTCATGCCAGAAGGAATGACCCAATCTATCAAAGATATGTGCCAGAAGTTTGGTTTGCCAGTTGACTATGAAAACTGGGATGTTGAAAAGCTCTATCAGGCTTTGACTCATGACAAGAAAGCGCGTGGCAACACCTTGAAATTGGTCTTGGTACCAGGGATCGGATCAGCGACCATTCACCCAGTTTCTTTGGAAGAGATGAAAGACTACTTGGTAAAATAAGGAGAGTGTATGAGATATTTAACTGCAGGAGAATCACACGGCCCCCGTCTGACGGCTATTATTGAAGGTATTCCGGCCGGACTACCTTTGACAGCTGAGGATATTAATGGAGACCTTAAACGCCGTCAGGGTGGCTACGGTCGTGGTGGTCGTATGAAGATTGAGAGTGACCAGGTTGTCTTTACTTCGGGCGTTCGTCACGGGAAGACGACAGGGGCTCCCATTACCATGGATGTCATCAATAAGGACCACCAAAAATGGCTGGACATTATGTCTGCGGAGGACATTGAAGACCGCCTTAAAAGCAAACGAAAAATCATCCATCCACGTCCAGGACATGCCGATTTGGTAGGGGGAATCAAGTACCGTTTTGATGATTTGCGAAATTCTTTGGAACGTTCATCAGCTCGTGAAACAACCATGCGAGTAGCAGTTGGGGCAGTAGCCAAACGCCTTTTGGCTGAACTGGATATGGAGATTGCCAACCATGTCGTGGTCTTTGGTGGAAAGGAAATCGATGTACCTGAAAATCTGACAGTCGCTGAAATCAAGCAACGAGCTGCCCAGTCAGAAGTTTCTATTGTCAACCAAGAACGAGAACAGGAAATCAAGGATTATATTGACCAAATCAAACGTGACGGTGATACCATCGGTGGGGTTGTGGAGACAGTCGTCGGAGGTGTTCCAGTTGGTCTCGGTTCCTATGTCCAATGGGACAGAAAATTGGATGCGCGATTGGCCCAAGCAGTTGTCTCTATCAATGCCTTTAAAGGGGTGGAATTTGGTCTCGGCTTTGAAGCTGGTTATCGAAAAGGCAGCCAAGTTATGGATGAAATTCTCTGGTCTAAAGAAGATGGTTATACTCGCCGCACCAATAATCTAGGTGGTTTCGAAGGTGGCATGACTAATGGGCAACCCATCGTTGTCCGTGGTGTCATGAAACCCATTCCCACTCTTTATAAACCACTTATGAGTGTGGATATCGAAACCCACGAACCTTACAAGGCAACTGTGGAGAGAAGTGATCCGACCGCTCTTCCAGCAGCAGGTGTTGTCATGGAAGCTGTTGTGGCTACTGTGTTGGCACAGGAAATTCTTGAAAAATTCTCATCAGATAATCTTGAAGAATTAAAAGAGGCAGTTTCCAAGCACCGAGACTATACAAAGAACTATTAAGGAGTCCTCATGGCAAAAACCATCTATATCGCAGGTCTCGGTCTGATTGGTGCTTCGATGGCGCTCGGTATCAAGCGTGATCATCCGGACTATGAAATTTTAGGTTATAATCGCAGTCAGGATTCGAGAGAAATTGCCTTGGAGCGGGGGATGATTGACCGTGCGACGGATGATTTTGCCAGTTTCGCTCCCCTAGCAGATATCATCATCTTGACCTTGCCAATCAAACAGACCATTGCTTTTATTAAGGAGTTGGCAGATTTAGACTTGAAAGAAGGCGTCATTATCTCGGATGCTGGCTCGACTAAGTCAGCCATTGTAGATGTGGCGGAGCAGTATTTGGCTGGCAAACCTGTCCGCTTTGTCGGGTCCCATCCCATGGCTGGTAGTCACAAGACAGGAGCTGCCTCTGCGGATGTCAATCTCTTTGAAAATGCCTACTATATCTTCACACCTTCAAGCCTAACAGGTCCTGAAACACTTGAGGAAATGAAAGATCTTCTTTCAGGCCTTCACGCTCGTTTTATCGAGATTGATGCCAAGGAGCATGATCGGGTTACTTCTCAGATTAGCCATTTTCCTCATATTCTGGCTTCCAGTCTCATGGAGCAGACAGCGGTCTATGCACAAGAACACGAAATGGTAAGGCGCTTTGCAGCGGGTGGTTTTCGAGATATGACTCGGATTGCAGAGAGTGAGCCAGGTATGTGGACTTCCATTCTCTTGTCTAATCGTGAGACCATTCTAGAGCGAATTGCGGATTTCAAGGAGCGTTTGGAAGCGATTGGCCAGTCTATCAGCAAGGGAGATGAAGAGCAAATTTGGAACTTTTTCAATCAAGCACGTGCGCAACGGCAGGCCATGGAAATCCATAAGCGTGGTGGTGTGGATAGCTCTTACGACCTCTATGTCGACGTTCCTGATGAAGAAGATGTCATCTTGCGGATTTTGGAATTGCTACGAGGAACTTCCTTGGTCAACATTCACATCAACGAAGAAAACCGTGAGGATATTCACGGGATTCTACAAATTTCCTTTAAAAATGCTCAAGACTTAGAACGAGCTGAACGCTTAATTACAGAAAATACAGACTATACAGTTGTCATCAAATAAGGAGAAAATCATGTCAAATATTTACGATAGTGCAAATGAACTTAGCCGCGGGTTACGTGAATTACCAGAATACAAGGCAGTTAAGGCAGCAAAAGATGCCATCCAAGCTGATGAACAAGCTAGCAAGATTTTTGCAGACTATCTCGCTTTCCAGCAAGAAATCCAAGTCATGGCGCAAACGGGACAAATGCCAGACGCCTCTTTCCAAGAAAAGATGCAGTCTTTCAGTAAGCAAATCCAAGAGAACGCTCTTTTGTCAGATTTCTTTGCCAAACAGCAACAATTGTCTATTTACCTGTCAGACATTGAAAAAATTGTCTTTGAACCTGTTTCAGAATTATTGAAATAGTATTTATCTGTATAAAAGCCAGAAATTTCAGGAATTTCTGGCTTTTTTGTGATAAAATAAGAAAAAGTATTGCAAGTATGAGGTCAACTATGAAACTAAAAACAAACATTCGCCACTTACATGGCAGTATCCGGGTTCCAGGTGACAAGTCTATCAGCCACCGTTCGATTATTTTTGGTAGTTTGGCTGAGGGCGAGACCGAGGTATATGATATTCTGCGTGGAGAGGATGTGCTCTCAACCATGCAGGTTTTTCGTGACCTTGGTGTTGAAATTGAGGAAAAAGATGGGGTTATTACCATTCAAGGTGTGGGCATGGATGGCTTAAAAGCGCCACAAAATGCTCTTGATATGGGAAATTCTGGCACCTCGATTCGCCTGATTTCAGGTGTACTTGCTGGTGCGGATTTTGAAGTTGAAATGTTCGGAGATGATAGTCTTTCCAAGCGTCCTATGGATCGTGTGACGATTCCATTGAAAAAAATGGGCGTCAGCATTTCAGGGCAAACAGAGCGAGACCTGCCTCCTCTTTGCCTAAAAGGGACGAAAAATTTAAAACCGATTCACTATGAGTTGCCAATCGCCTCTGCTCAAGTTAAGTCTGCCTTGATATTTGCAGCCTTGCAGGCTCAGGGGGAGTCCGTTATTATCGAGAAAGAATGTACTCGTAACCACACCGAAGATATGCTTCAGCAATTTGGTGGCCATTTAAGTGTGGATGGCAAGAAAATTACAGTCCAAGGACCACAAAAACTGATCGGACAAAAGGTAGTTGTTCCAGGAGATATTTCCAGTGCAGCCTTTTGGTTGGTCGCAGGTTTGATTGTTCCAAACTCTCGTGTGGTGCTGCGGAATGTGGGTATTAACGAAACGCGCACTGGCATTATTGATGTCATTCGTGCCATGGGTGGGAAATTGGAAACAACTGAAATCGATCCAATCGCTAAATCAGCAACCTTGACTGTCGAGTCTTCAGACTTGAAAGGAACGGAGATTGGTGGAGCCTTGATTCCCCGCTTGATTGATGAATTACCTATTATTGCCCTTCTAGCGACACAAGCGCAAGGTGTAACAGTTATCAAGAATGCTGAAGAACTCAAGGTCAAGGAAACCGACCGCATTCAGGTGGTGGCAGACGCTTTAAATAGTATGGGAGCGGATATCACTCCTACAGCAGACGGGATGATTATTAAAGGGAAATCAAGCCTTCATGGCGCTAGAGTCAATACTTTTGGTGACCATCGTATCGGCATGATGACAGCCATCGCGGCCCTCTTAGTTGCAGATGGAGAAGTGGAACTTGACCGTGCAGAAGCCATCAATACCAGCTATCCTAGCTTCTTTGATGATTTGGAGAGCTTGATTCATGGCTAAGGTATTACTCGGATTTATGGGAGCTGGCAAGTCGACAATCGCTAGAGGATTGGACCCAGACTACATCGATATGGATGCCTTAATCGAGGAACGTTTGGGCATGTCCATTGCGGATTTCTTCACTGAAAAGGGAGAAGAGGCCTTTCGTCAAGTAGAGTCAGAAGTCCTAGCTGACTTACTAAAAACTGACCGAGTTGTGTCAACTGGCGGAGGAGTTGTCATTTCTCAGAGAAATCGTGACTTGCTCAAAACCAATCCTGATAACATCTACCTAAAAGCAGATTTTGAAACCCTCTACCAACGTATCGCAGCTGATAAGGACAATCAGCGCCCGCTTTTTCTTAACAAAAGCAAGGAAGAACTGGCAAGTATTTTCCATGAAAGACAAGTTTGGTATGAGGAAGTAGCCAGTCAGGTTTTGGATGTGACCAAGTTAAGTCCAGAGGAAATTATAGAGGAACTGAGATGAAAATTGCCTATCTAGGTCCCAAGGGATCTTTTTCGCATCATGTTGTGCAGACAGCCTTTCCCAAAGAGGAATTGCAGGCCTTTGCCAATATCACAGATGTTATCAAGGCCTATGAACAGGGCTTGGTGGACTATTCTGTGGTGCCAGTTGAAAATTCTATCGAGGGTAGTGTTCATGAAAGCTTGGATTACCTTTTTCATCAGACTCACATCCAAGCAGTTGCAGAAATCGTTCAACCCATTCATCAGCAGTTAATGGCAGTTCCAGGTCAATCAAAAATTGAGAAGATTTTTTCTCATCCTCAGGCTCTAGCTCAAGGAAAGAAATTCATCGATAAACACTATCCAGAGGCTAAAATAGAGGTAACAGCCAGTACTGCCTATGCAGCTCGCTTTATTTCGGAACATCCAGACCAGCCATATGCAGCCATTGCTCCTAAAAGTTCAGCTGAAGAATATGGCTTGGAATTAATTGCTGAGGATATTCAGGAAATGGAAGCTAATTTCACGCGTTTTTGGGTGTTAGGGGCAGAGATACCGATAATCCCTTTGAAGCCACAAGCTGAAAAAATGAGTTTGGCCTTGACCTTACCAGACAATCTACCTGGTGCTCTTTACAAGGCACTTTCGACTTTTGCTTGGAGAGGGATTGACTTAACAAAGATTGAAAGTCGCCCCCTTAAAACAGCCTTGGGAGAATACTTTTTCATTATTGATGTAGACTATAGTGACAAAGAACTGGTCCATTTTGCCAGACAAGAACTAGAAGCCATTGGAATCCAGCATAAGATCCTGGGAACCTACCCGATTTTTACCATAACTGATTTAGAAAAGGAGAGTTAATGAGCAAAGAAAATCCTTTAAGTCATCACGAGCAGTTACGTTATGACTATCTCTACAAAAATATTCATTATCTCAATGACAGAGAAAAGAGAGAATTTGACTACCTACAAAGAAAGCTAGATGGAACTTCACCTCACAGTAGAATCTATGAGAAAAATGAGGAAACTTTGGGATCTGATATTGATCTTCCTAGCTACACTAATCGAAGTCGTTCAAATAGACAGCAAAAGAACACTTCACTTCCAAAAGGGAAAAAGAAGAAACCAAGAAAATTTTTCAAACGATTTTTAATTTGGTTTTTGCTGTTGATAACCTGTGTGGCTGCGGGCATGATTTTTATGTTCCTTCGCGGTTTCCAGTCAGCAACTTCTACCAATAAGCCAGCTGATGCAAAAGCAGCTCAAGTAGAGGTCTTTAATGGTCAAGATACCAAAGATGGTGTGAATATCCTAGTCATGGGGACAGACGGTCGGATTGGTCAAAATAGTGCAGAAACTCGTACAGACACGATTATGGTGTTGAATGTTAGTGGTTCGGATAAGAAAATCAAGCTAGTCAGCTTCATGCGTGACAACCTAGTCTATATTGATGGCTACAGCCAGATTGTGAATGGCAAGAAACAAACGGATAATAAACTAAATGTTGCCTATGAACTCGGGGAACAAGAAGGGCAAAAAGGGGCAGAAATGGTCCGCAAGGTTCTAAAAGATAACTTTGATTTGGACATTAAATACTATGCCCTAGTGGATTTCCAAGCCTTTGCAGCTGCCATTGATACGCTATTTCCTGATGGGGTGACTATAGACGCTAAGTTTTCAACGTTAAATGGTCAGCCTCTGACAGAAGCCACAGTTGGAGATGACCTTCATGCAACAGAAACCGAATCACCAACTCAAACTATTAAAGTTGGGAAACAGCAGATGAATGGCTCGACCTTGCTCAATTACGCTCGCTTCCGTGATGATGATGAAGGAGACTATGGTCGTACCAAACGTCAGCAGCAAGTCATGTCAGCCGTTCTTGAGCAGATCAAAGATCCGACCAAACTCTTTACCGGTTCAGAGGCACTTGGAAAAGTATTTGGAATGACTTCTACCAACCTACCATATACCTTCTTACTGACCAATGGCTTATCAGTTATCGAAGGTGCACAGAATGGTATCGAAAGATTGACAGTGCCAGAACTTGGCGATTGGGTAGATGCTTATGATGTCTACGGAGGACAAGGTTTACTTGTCGACCAGAACAAATACCAGACCAAACTCGCTCAAATGGGAATGAGATAGAATACTATAAAAAAATCAAAGTTTGAATCACTAGTGAAAAAGTGGTTTAGGCTTTGATTTTTTTACGGTATCTGATGGATTTTTAAGGCTTTTTTATGGTATAATAAAACGATATAACTCGTTTTTGAAAAGAAGAGGAGAGACATGAGTGATTTGAAAGCGATTCAGGCTCGTAGTCTGGAAATGGCTGAATATTTTGTCGCGTTTTGTAAAGAACATAATTTGTTGTGCTATCTCTGTGGTGGTGGGGCTATTGGTACCCTTCGTAATAAGGGTTTCATTCCTTGGGATGATGACTTAGATTTTTTTATGCCTCGCAAGGACTATGAAAAATTAGTAGAACTGTGGCCACGTTATGCAGACGAGCGTTATTTCTTGTCAAAGAGTAACAAAGATTTTGTAGACCGTAACCTTTTTATCACCATTCGCGACAAGGAAACCACTTGTATTAAACCTTATCAAAAGGATTTGGACTTGCCACACGGTTTGGCCTTGGATGTTTTACCTTTGGATTATTATCCGAAAAATCCAGCTGAGCGTAAGAAACAGGTTCGTTGGGCCTTGATTTATTCACTCTTTTGCGCCCAAACTATCCCAGAAAAGCATGGTGCCATCATGAAATGGGGAAGTCGCATCTTACTCGGTCTGACTCCTAAATCTCTACGTTATCACATTTGGAAAAAAGCTGAGAAAGAAATGACCAAGTATGGTCTAGCTGAGAGCGATGGAATCACAGAATTATGCTCAGGTCCCGGCTACATGCGAAACAAGTATCCAATCGCATCCTTTGAAGACAATCTCTTCTTGCCGTTTGAAGGAACTGAGATGCCCATCCCAGTTGGCTACGATGCCTATCTCAGCACTGCTTTTGGGGATTATATGACGCCGCCACCAGCGGACAAGCAAGTACCGCATCATGATGCCATTATAGCAGACATGGACAAGAGCTACACAGAGTACAAGGGAGAATATGGAGCATGATGGGAGAAAAAATAAGCATTATCGTTCCAGTCTACAATGTAGAAGCCTATCTGGAGCGATGTGTGGAGTCGATTCTTCAACAGACTTATGCCCATTTTGAGTTAATCCTAATCAACGATGGTTCTACCGATTCCAGCGGACAAATCTGTGATCACCTAGCATCTCAGTATGAGAATATCAAGGTTTATCATATCGAAAATGCTGGTGTTTCAAATGCTAGAAATATGGGAATTCAGCTAGCGACGGGTTCTTGGGTTACCTTTATTGATAGTGATGATTTCGTTACTCAGGATTACCTAGCTACTTTAGCAGGTGCAGTTGAGGGGTTGAATGTAGGCTTTGTTATTGCTCCTCTGCACCATATCAAAAACGGCATTGTAACAGACCTACCTCCACATTCTGGAAAAACAGAACTCTGGTCAACAGAAGAAACCATGAAGGAACTATTGATGACTACCAGAACGTCATTTTTTCCAGTTGCAAAACTGTTTAAGAGAGACCTGCTTGCGTATGAAAAGTTTAATACAAATTATCACCTAGCTGAAGATGCCTTATTTTTAACTGAATTGCTACTAAAGACAAGATGCAGTAGCGTATTTATTGACAAGCCTGTTTATTATTATGATCATCGTGAGGGAAGTGCAACAACATCTGTTAATCGACATGTATTTGACACGATAGAAGTTTATCAGCAAATAATTGCTCAAGTTTCACAAGCCTTTCCTAATCTAAAATACGAATTAAAAAATAGAGAATGTTGGTCGTACATCACAGTTTACGATAAAATTATCTTTACCTCACGTGAAGAGTATCAAAAGGAGAAAGTCGAGCTGAGGACTTGGATTGTTCAGCATCGACGTGAAATATGGAAGGATGCTTATTTCACTACATTTCGTAAGATAGCTATCTTGTCACTTGTATTTTCTCCATGGATATATAAGAAAATTGTTGGGTTAAGAAACTAATATTATGAGAAGGAGTTGAAAATGAATTTTTCAAAAATGAATGAATACTTTGAAAAATCAAAATTATGGATTTCATATCTGTTTGTTTTCATTTCGATTTTAAGTATGAGTTCACTAGTTTATAAGGTAGCAAATCCAATCTATAAGGGATTGTCAGCGATTGTTGTACTTTATATTTGCTACACATTGTTGTTTAAGTGGAAACAGATTACAGTAGATCGAAAGTTTTTGGCCTTATTTGGCTTGTTATCTGGTAGTCATCTGCTATCGGCAGTATTCAATCGCTCCGGACATTTGATTGGGAATGTGATTGAAATCCTTTTCATGGTAACCTATGTTTTATTATTTACCATGTTACAATCGGATCAGCTTAAAAGATTATTTGACTGGATTGCCTACACAGTTCAAATCATTTCTTTCTCTTCCGCAATCTTTGCATTTGGTTTATTGGTAAGTAGAGTCCTTATCCTATTTAAGATTGGCGAACAATCCTATTACTATGGTGTCATGAATGGACGTCTATGGGGGATTGTTAATCCAAATGCTAGTGCGATATTTTCATACATTAGCATTATTTTAGCTATGTATTTGATCCACAAAGGAAGTAAATATTCTGTTTATCTTAAACTGAACAATGTGATTCAATTAGTTTACTTCGCTACGATGCAAAGTCGAGGAGCCTTACTTTCTTTACTCCTCATGGTTGGACTTTATAGTTTCTTTGCTACTAGAGGAACTATCATTAAACGATTCCTCACTTTTATTGTTGCCGGTCTGCTAATTACTGCTACTAATATTGGATTAAGCTATGCAACTTCAATTTATATCGCATCTGAAACTGCGACCGTTTTAGATTTAAACAAAGGGCAATCCTACGCTGAAACAGATTCGTCTGCTACTAAAAAGAATGGTGAACTCCATCTGATTGAAACAACACCGAGTGGTAGGACCTACATTTGGAAAAATGCCATCAAGATGGGAAGTGCCAAACCAATTTTTGGTTATGGTGTACGAAATGTTCCAGATTACTATGCAGAATATTTCAGTAAATTTGAGATTCAAAACTCCCTTATTGGTGGGAATTTCCATAACATTTTTGTGACCATATTTGTCAGTTCGGGAGTTCTAGGTTTGGTATCCTTCCTTCTTGTACTGGCTTACGTCATCAAGCGCTTTTTAACGTATTTGATTGTTTCCAAGAAAAATACTGATAAATTAATCATGATCCTTTTCTTCGGTATCTTGTTTGGTCAGCTGTTTGAGAGTCAGATTATGTATTCAACCAACTTTATTAATATCATCTTCTGGTTAGCAATTGGCTATGGACTCGTAGTCTGCAAACGGGATGAAGGAGTTCGGTACCAAGAAGTAACAGATATCAGTGAAATTCAACAGATGGAACTTGGAATCATGGAGTACATTCACGAGGTTTGTCAGAAAATTGGTGTCAAGTATTTCCTAGCATATGGAAGTCTAATTGGTGCGGTTCGCCATAAAGGTTTTATCCCTTGGGACGATGATATGGATATTTGCATGCTAAGAGAAGACTATGAGAAACTACAAGATTACCTCATCGCTAACCCTGATGAACGTTACGAGGTCATGTCTTATAAAAATAATCTCAACTATGTCTATCCCTTCATGAAAGTGCAGGATAACCATACTTATTTACTGGAAGAAGATGTTCGCATCGATTCGAATATGGGAATCTATGTAGATATTTTCCCCGTGGATGGCTATGAGGATGACGTAGATTTTAAAAACAAAATGACGAAACTCATAAAGAAACGTCAATTAAGTTGTTACACTTTTAAAGGAATTACTAATACAAAAAGTCTACTAAATTCTTTGATCCGTTATATCTCTGTTGTCATTTTCTATTTCACAAATACGAATAAGTATGTTGAGCAAATTGATGAGCTTGCTAAATCTAGAGCAGTTGCTGACTACGAGCAAGTTGACTATTTGATTTACAAGGATATGAATAAGCCAGTTTGGAAACGTGAGTGGTTAAAACAAGTGATTGTGGGAACGTTTGAAGGCAAGGAATTTATGATTCCAAAACACTACCATGAAATTTTGACCTCGGACTATGGAGATTACATGCAATTGCCCCCTCTTGAACAGAGAGTATCTCACCATGATTTTAAACTGTGGAAAATCACTAAAAGTTCTAAGTAAGCAAATCGCAGTTAGAAATCGTTTAAAGAATTAGTCGAAATTAGGAGAATAAAACGTATGTCTGAGAGAGTTTTAAGTCTTGAAGAAATAAAACAAGTGGAGTTGGATATTTTAAAGTATCTACATGAACTATGTGAACAGCATCAGATTAAATATTTTATTGATTTTGGAACCTTACTAGGAGCTGTCCGCCATAAAGGATTTATCCCTTGGGATGATGATACCGATATTTCCTTAGCGCGAGATGAATTTGAAAAGCTTTATCAGGTTTTAAAAAATGAGAATCATCCCTACTACAAATTGATTTCATTTAGAGAAACAAAAGGCTATCCTTACAGTTATATGCGTGTCCACGATATTAGAACACGTAGAGACGCCAATCTTTTGGACCCGACAGTTGTATTGGGAACTTGTGTTGACATTTTTCCATACGATGGTGTTGTGACGGAGGAAAGTGATTGTAAGAAAATGAAGCTCTACAAACATTTTATCCGCCTTTCGTCTTTGAATTTCAAAGGAATTAAATCAGAAAATGGGGGGATAAAAAATATACCTCGCTATATTGGGTCAGCTATTTTTCGTTTAAGTTCTCCACAAACTTGGAATCGAAAATTAGAGAACCTTGCTTTGAAATATAGTATAAATCAAGCTACAGATCTTACCTGTACGATATTTGATCCAAGTTTTCCAGAGGGAATCAAAAAAGAATGGCTCTATGATTTGATTGATATGCCATACGAAAACATCGTAGTGAAAGCTCCGAGAAAATACCATGAAATTCTTGTCTACGAATTTGGATCAGATTATATGACTCCACCACCTGTTGAACAGCAGGTTCCAGGAACTGATAAGAATTATTGGGTTGATTAGTAAGAGATTGTTTCTATCGAGAAAGGAGTGTTCAAGATGAAGAATAAAAGATTAGTTAAATCAGTCAGTTATGGTTTACTTGCTTTCCTTTGTGTGTTGATTGTTTTATCACAAAAAGTTAATGCAGACACCATTACTGCTGGTTCAGGCAATCGTATCCATTTCATAAATACTAAAGCAAAATCGGGGAGTGATGCTATCCTTCTGGAGAGCAATGGTCATTATGCCTTGATTGATATGGGGGAAGATTATGACTTTCCTGATGGGAGTGACCCACGCTATCCAAGTCGTTGGGGAATTTCCATGAGAAATTATCAAGTATTGGAGGATCGATTGATTCGCCACTTGGATCAAATAGGTGTAAAAAAATTAGATTTTATTATAGGAACTCATGTCCATAGTGACCATATTGGTGGAGCGGACGAAATACTCAATCGATATCAAGTCGGTAAGTTTTATTTGAAAAAATATTCAGATGATCGGATTACCTCACACTGGGGACTATGGGATAATCTTTTCAATTATGATAATGCTTTGAGAGCAGCTCAAAAACGAGGAGTTACTCTCGTTCAGAATATTTCAGATGAGGATAGCCATTTAAAATTAGGTGATATGGATATCCAACTCTATAATTATAAAAATGAATATGATTCTGAAGGGAATCTGAAAAAAGTCCTAGATGATAACTCCAACTCTATCGTTTCAGTAGTGACTGTGGCAGGAAAGAGAATCTATCTTGGTGGAGATTTGGATAATGCCGAAGGAGCAGAAGATAAGTTAGGCCCAGTTATTGGCAAGGTTGATATGATGAAATGGAATCATCATTATGATGCGACAGTTTCAAATACGATTAATTTTCTTGAAAACCTATCTCCAAAGATGATTATTCAGACAACTGGCGGTGATATTAATGTTGCTTCAACCAGAGAATATCTCCAAAAGAAAAATATTCAAGTTCTCAGAGCTTCTAGTCAAACTCAAGACGCTACCGTTTTTGATATTAATGATAAAGGATTTACTAATGTTTCAAATACCTTCCCTGATATCCCTGTAGTTGACGAAAAATGGTACCAAGAAGGTGGCTATTGGAAATATCGTTTAGCAGATGGAGAAATGGCCATCGGTTGGAAAGAGATTGGCGGAGCCACTTACTTCTTTAATGGAAAAGGGCAAATGCAAGCAGGACGCTGGCTTCACCTTAATGATGATTGGGGAGAAAATGCTAAGGGGAATGATTACTATCTCAACTCAAATGGTAAAATGCAAACTGGTGGTTGGTTCAAGCTGGATGGTCATTGGTATTATATCCAATCAAATGGTGCTAGACGATTTAGTGAGCTTTCTGAAATTGGAGGGAAAAAATATCTCTTTGCAGCAGATGGAAAGATGTTAACAGGACATCAAGTCTTTAATGGTAAGAAGATGTTCTTTAGCGAAAGTGGTGCACTCCAAACAGCAGGTAAGCCTTCAACTTGGCAAAAGATTGATTCAGATTGGTATTTCTATGATGAGGATGGGCTAAAGACCGTTGGTAAAAAGAATATCAATGGAAGCACATACTACTTTAATCAAGAAGGTGTCATGCAAACTGGCTGGGCCTTTGTTGATGGTCACTGGAACTATTTTGCAAGTTCTGGAGCTATGAAAACTGGTTGGGTCAAGGATCAGGACACTTGGTATTATCTGGACAAAGATGGCATCATGCTCACTGGAAAACAAGAAATCAACAGTACTCGTTACTACCTGAACGCTAGTGGTGCCATGCAAACAGGCTGGAAATGGCTAGAGAACCATTGGTATTACTATGCGAACTCAGGAGCTATGAAAACAGGCTGGATTAAGGATAATGAGAAATGGTATTATCTAAATCAAGATGGTATTATGCAGACTGGAAAACAAGAAATCAATGGTACGCGCTACTATTTGAATACCAGCGGTGCCATGCAAACAGGCTGGCAGTGGCTTGATAAACACTGGTATTACTACGCTGACTCAGGAGCTATGAAAACTGGTTGGTTGAAGGATCAAGGAACATGGTATTATCTTGAAAATCAGGAAGGTATCATGCTGGTCGGTTTCCAACAAGTAGATGGTAAGCAGTATTACTTTAGTGCATCAGGAGCTATGCAAACAGGCTGGAAATGGTTTGATAATCATTATCGTTACTTTGAGGCAAATGGAGCTATGAAAACAGGTTGGATAAAGGATAAAGGAATCTGGTATTATCTCAATCCTGAAGATGGCATCATGTTGGTTGGCCTTCATAAAGTAAATGATGATCATTATTACTTTGATGAATCAGGAGCTATGCAGACTGGTTGGAAACGAATTGACGGTAATTGGTACTATTTCCAAACAGATGGTTCCTTGTTGAAAAATGCCACCACACCGGATGGTTATAAGGTAAACGAGGAAGGCATTTGGAGACAGGCTGTTGCTGCTGTGAATGACGAAGCAGATCAGTCAGAACAGAAACAAGAAGCTAATTCCTCTATTGCTGAGCAGCCAAAACAAGATTCAAGTCTAGAAGCCAACGCTTCTGACAAGAAAGAAAAAGAATAAAGAAGAAATCCCCTACTGGCAATTAATTTATCAGTAGGGGATTTTTTAATTTCGTTTTAATTTAGCAAGTACAAGGTTCAGTGCATAGTGGAGTGTTTTGTCTTTGGTGATAAAGAGGGTCAAGAGGTAATAGATACCACAAGTTGCTACGGTAGAAAGAACCATGAGAATCATATTGAAGTTTACTATGTAGGAATTGATTTGGAAAATCATCTTGAAAATATAGAAGATCGGGATAAATCCAAGGGATATGAGACCATAACGTGTTAAGGTCCCAAAAATTTCTTTTAAACTAATCAGTTGATGTTTCTTAATAAAACGAATTTCTAAGAGAACAACGATGGTTTCCGCAAGAATGGTTGTAGCGATGTAATACTCAGGGGCAAAAATATTATTGATATACAAGATACAGTTGAAGAGGAGATTTGCTCCACCACCAGCAAAGTAGAAAGCAGTCAAGCGGTTCTCGTGGTCATTGATAAATATAATTTGCTTTCCAAGAATCAATTCAATAGCCCAGATAATAGTTCGAAAAGCGAAGACACTGGTCACTATACCTGCTTCAAGATACTTTTCAGAAGAGTAGATAATCGTTGCGTACTTTCCCAAAATCATAATCCCAAAACTAGTTGGAATCATAAGGAAATAGAATAAGGATGCCGCTTGATTTACAAGATAATTATAAGAATTGTAATCCTTTTTCCCAAGGTAGTAGCCGAGACGTGGAATGCTGACACTGATAGCTCCACTTAAGACACCAGCAATCAGCATGACGATGCTATAGGCAATTGTATAATAAGAAATATAATTTTCATCTGGTCCCTTGGTGATAAACATTCTATCTAGCAAGGTGTAGAGCATATTGGCATTTGCCAAGAGAAGCATAGTAAAGAGTGGTTTAGAAGCCTTAGCTAACTCGATGAAACCAATTTTGACAAAGGAGACTTCTCTCTTGATCCAAAGAAAACTAAGGAGGTAGTTGAGGATAGTTGTCGCAGTCATGACGATAGCGTAGGGAACAATATCATCAGCAGTTTTGACAAAGGCAAAGATAGCGACCAGCATGGTAATTCGAATAATCAATGTCTTGTAAAGGATGAAGGCATAGTTTTCATAGGCCTCATTCATCCATTCGATATTGAGGAATTGGAAGAGTGCTTGGGCCCCTAGGATGTAGTAGAGGACTTTCAGATTCTCAATGCTAGTGTCAAAGAAGATAATGAGGAAGTAGATACCCGTCGTCAGGAGAGAAGTGAAAACTGAGATATAAAACAACTTAGAAAAGACGTAGTTGATTTTATTCTTGTCATCCTTAACCTTACTGATAGCTCGAATCCCGTAGTTGTATATTCCAAAGGCAGCTAGTGGAATAACGAAACTTGCCCAGGTATTGGCCGTATTGAAATAACCGTAGTTGGATTTGCTGAGGATCCGCGTCAGATAAGGGTTGGTTATCAGCGGAAAAACGATATTGAGAATATTGACCAGCAAGCTGGCCAAGGCATTTACTTTTATATTTTTCATTTAACTTTCTTTCTTAAATCTAAAATTATATCTAGTATTATATCACATTCTTGCTTCATTCTTTTGATAAAATCGTAAAAATCTAGTATAATAGATAGACTGAAAGTATGAGGTTACTAGATATGAAGATGAAACAAATTAGTGATACAACACTGAAAATCACGATGACTTTAGATGATTTGATGGATCGAGGAATGGAAATCGCAGACTTTCTCGTTCCTCAGGAAAAAACCGAAGAGTTTTTCTATGCTATTTTAGATGAATTGGAGATGCCAGACAATTTCTTGGATAGTGGCATGCTAAGTTTTCGTGTGACGCCAAAACCAGATAAGGTAGACGTCTTTGTGACCAAGTCCAAGATTGACCAGAATCTGGATTTTGAAGATTTGGCGGATCTGCCAGACATGGAAGAATTGGCTCAAATGTCTCCGGACGAATTTCTCAAAACCTTGGAAAAGAGTATCGCAGAAAAGACCAAGGACGATATTGAGGCCATCCAATCTCTAGAGCAGGTAGAAGCTAAAGAAGAGCAAGAGCAGGCGGACAAGGAGACTGAGAGCAAGAAGGAACCTTATATCTACTATATCTTGCGTTTTGCAAGTCTTGCTGACTTAGTTGCTTTTGCAAAGACGGTTAACTACCAGATGGAAACATCTGAACTCTATAAGATGAATGGATACTACTATTTGACAATCTTAGTCGATGTGGCAAATCATCCAAGTCTATATCCAGCCTGGCTGTTGGCTCGTATGCGTGAGTTTGCAGACGACAGTGACATCAGTCGTTCAGTCTTACAAGAGTATGGGCAAATCTTGATCAACCACGATGCAGTTCTTAATTTGCAAAAGATTCGTTCATAGATTTTGAAAATCATTTTAATTTATTTAAGAAGTTCAAAATCAATTGCATTGGGGAATGAAACGATAAGATTTGTAAAGGATAAAAGATAGAGCCTACTTAAGAGTCATCATTTGATGGCTTTTTTGCTACCTTGAATCGTAAAAAAAATTGGATAATTTTACTGTTGTTCTCTCCATTTTTGTGCCTAGAGAGATGAGAATTCTAGTTTAATAAATCAGGAGAGTGTTTGATAATGATTATATTTATTAAATAAAACAAAATTTATAAAAAAATGAACAAAATAAAACAAAAACTATTGACAACGGTTTCATATGGTGTTATACTTATAACATAAAAAGTTAATTGAAAGAAGGAAAACTGTTATGGGATTAGATCATTTCTTTGATAAAAATCTCGTGTTTTGCTTAGAAGCGGATGATCAAGAACACCTCTTTAATCAGGTAGCAAGCTTGTTGGAAGAACGAAATATCGTAACCCCCACCTATCGTGAAGCCTTGATTACGCGTGAAAAGTCATTTCCAACTGGCTTAGATATGGAATTTCTGGGGAAGGACTTGCCAAATGTAGCGATTCCTCATACAGATATTGTTCATAATCTAGCTGAAAAAGTGGTGGTTGTTCGATTAGAGAAACCAGTTACTTTTCACAATATGATTGCTCCTGATAGAGAAGTGGAAGTATCTCTACTCTTCTTTATCATTAACAATTCAAGTTCGAGTCAAACAAATATTCTGGCTCAGTTGATGGACTTTTTCACAGGAAATGGACATCTGGAAGATCTATCAAAAATTTCCGAACCAGAAAAACTTTATGCTTACATTGCTGAAGCAACCGCTTAATCTTGTCTATTAAAAATAAAATCGGAGGAAATCCAAATGATTAAAATTCTTGCTGCCTGCGGTGCAGGTGTTAACTCAAGTCACCAAATTAAAAGTGCTCTAGAAGAAGAGCTTTCAAATCGTGGTTATGATGTTCACTGCGATGCAGTTATGGTAAAAGATGTAAACGAAGACCTTATCAAAGGATATGATATCTTTACACCAATCGCTGCTACTGACCTTGGTTTTGAACCAGAAATTCCAGTAATTGAAGCTGGACCAATTTTGTTCCGTATTCCAGCAATGAGCGCTCCTGTATTTGACAATATTGAGGCAGCTATCAAAGAACACGGACTAAGTTAATTATTATTTTGTAAGATTCCATAAAAATAAAGGGAGGAACTATTATGGATGTCATTATCGAACTAGCCAATAAGATTTTCAAGCCAGTCTTGGAAATGGGTGGTCCTATCATCATGCTGATCATCTTGACAGTATTGGCCTTACTATTTGGAGTGAAATTCTCCAAAGCGCTTGAAGGTGGTATCAAACTTGCCATCGCCCTTACTGGTATCGGTGCTATCATCGGTATGCTCAACGGAGCTTTCTCAGCATCACTTGCGAAATTCGTTGAAAATACTGGTATTCAATTGAACATCACTGACGTTGGTTGGGCACCGCTTGCAACCATCACTTGGGGCTCTGCTTGGACACTTTACTTCTTGCTTGTGATGTTGATTGTCAACGTTGTGATGCTTGCAATGAAGAAAACGGACACACTTGACGTCGATATCTTTGATATCTGGCACTTGTCAATCACTGGTCTTTTGATTAAATGGTACGCAGACAACAATGGAGTTAGCCAAGGGGTTTCACTCTTCATCGCAACTGCAGCAGTTGTCCTTGTAGGTGTTTTGAAAATCATCAACTCTGACTTGATGAAACCAACATTCGATGACCTTCTTAACGCACCAAGTTCATCACCAATGACTTCAACTCACATGAACTACATGATGAACCCAGTTATCATGGTCTTGGATAAGATCTTCGATAAAGTATTGCCTGGTCTTGATAAATATGACTTTGACGCTGCAAAATTGAACAAGAAAATCGGTTTCTGGGGATCTAAATTCTTCATCGGTTTCATCCTTGGTATCGTTATTGGTTTGATGGGGACTCCACATCCAGTTGCTGGTGTAGAAGGAGCCGATAAATGGGAACTTGTTATTAAAGGTTGGTTGAGCCTTGGTTTGACTGCCGGTGTCTGCTTGGAGCTCTTCTCACTTATCGGATCTTGGTTCATCGCAGCCGTAGAACCACTTTCACAAGGTATCACAAACGTTGCTACTAAACGTCTTCAAGGACGTAAATTCAACATCGGTCTTGACTGGCCTTTCATCGCTGGTCGTGCTGAAATCTGGGCTTGTGCCAACGTACTTGCTCCAATTATGCTAGTAGAAGCAGTGCTTCTTTCAAACGTCGGAAATGGTATCTTGCCACTTGCAGGTATCATCGCTATGGGTGTAACTCCAGCTCTCTTGGTTGTTACTCGTGGTAAATTGCTCCGTATGATCATCTTCGGAACACTCTTGTTGCCACTCTTCCTTCTTTCAGGTACTCTTATCGCTCCATTTGCAACTGAACTTGCTAAAGGTGTAGGTGCCTTCCCAGAAGGTGTGAGCCAAACTCAATTGATCACTCACTCAACTCTTGAAGGACCAATCGAAAAACTATTTGGTTGGGCAATTGGTAATGCTACAACAGGTGATATCAAAGCAATCCTTGGTGCGGCTGCCTTCCTTGTATTCTATGTAGGTATCTTTGCTTGGTATAGAAAACAAATGATCAAACGTAACGAAGAATACGCAGCAAATGCTAAATAATTCGCTCCTATAAAATGTAAATTGTGAAAACTAGGTTGTCAATTTCCGACATTGGGAGTGGCAACCTAGTTTTTTTATATAAAAATCTAAAAATAGTTGGAGAACTTTATGGTAATTGAAGTAAAATCAGATCAGTTAACGGTTCAGTTTAAAACCTTAGGTGGCGCCTTGTCATCAATCAAGGATCGAGATGGAATTGAGTACTTGTGGCAAGGAGATGCCACCTATTGGAGTGGACAAGCGCCAGTACTTTTTCCAATCTGTGGCTCTTTAAGAGAAGATACAGCCTTCTACAGTCACGAAGATGGAACGGAGACAAAAGGAAACATTCCTCGTCATGGTTTGGTCCGTAAAAAAGAATTTGAATTAGTTGATCAAACAGAAAATAGCGTAACTTTTGCTATCGAAGATGATGAGAATAGCTATCAAAACTATCCGTATCATTTCCGCCTTGAAATCACTTATAAGGTTACTGGCAAGACAGTTCGTACTCAATACAAAGTCTTTAATAAAGAAACCAGTAAAGTAATGCCATTCTTTATAGGAGGACATCCAGGATTTAATTGCCCTCTTCTAGATGGCGAAACTTATGAAGATTACTATTTAGAGTTTGAGAAGGAAGAGACTTGCTCTGTTCCTCGTCCTTTCCCAGAAACCGGCATGTTAGACTTCCAAGATAGGAGTCCATGGTTGGATTCGCAAAAGGTAGTAGAGCTCAGTTATGATCTGTTTAGTGTTGATGCAGTGACTTTGGATGAGTTGCAATCTAGAACAATTGCGCTTCGTTCGCGCAAGCATGAGAAGGGACTAAAAGTACACTTCCAAGAGTTCTCAAATCTCATCATTTGGTCAACTTTGAATAAGGGACCATTCATTGCGTTTGAACCTTGGTCAGGTTTATCAACATCCCTTGAAGAAGGAGATCATTTAGAAGATAAGAAAAACGTTCGTCTCTTGGAACCAGGTCAAGTCGATCAGATTGGTTTTGATATTGAAGTCTTTTAGATTAAAAAATAAAACACAAAAACAAACATTAACTGTTGACTTTTTCTGTAAATAGGAGTATATTATGTTTGTAAGTAACAAGTGATGTTTGTAACAAACAAATAATTGCTTGTTATATTCTCTTTCGCAAAGAAAGATTATTTCTAGGAACTTGATTTCCTAAACTTGAATAAGGTGTCGAACAGCTTATTCAATTTAATTTGTCAATAAACTGCTAGAAAGTCTTTTGTAGGTAAACTGCTAGCTATAAAAGTCTTTACTAGCCTAGAATTATAAAAAGGAGTAAACAATATGTCTATTGTTATCGGTGCAGATGCTGCAGGTTTGAGATTGAAAGAAGTTGTGAAAGACTTCTTGGAAAAAGAAAACTTCCACGTTGTGGATGTTACGGCTGAAGGTCAAGACTTTGTTGATGTGACTCTTGCTGTTGCTGCAGAAGTAAACAAAGAAGAACAAAACCTTGGTATCGTGATTGATGCTTATGGTGCTGGTCCATTCATGGTCGCAACTAAAATCAAAGGAATGGTTGCTGCTGAAGTTTCTGATGAACGTTCAGCTTATATGACTCGCGGCCACAACAACTCTCGTATGATTACTATGGGAGCAGAAACAGTTGGTGACGAATTGGCTAAAAACATTGCTAAAGGCTTTGTTAATGGTAAATACGACGGTGGTCGTCACCAGATTCGTGTCGACATGTTGAACAAAATGTGTTAATTAGATTACAGTAAGAAAGGTAAGTTAAAAATGAGAATTGCAATTGGATGTGACCACATCGTAACAGATGAAAAAATGGCGGTTTCAGAATTTTTGAAATCAAAAGGACATGAAGTCATTGACTTTGGTACTTACGATCATGCTCGTACACACTACCCAATTTTTGGTAAAAAAGTTGGTGAAGCCGTAACTAGCGGACAAGCTGATCTTGGGGTATGTATCTGCGGTACTGGTGTTGGTATCAACAACGCTGTAAATAAAGTTCCAGGAGTTCGTTCTGCCTTGGTTCGTGATATGACAACAGCGCTTTATGCTAAAGAAGAACTCAATGCTAACGTTATCGGTTTTGGTGGTAAGATCACTGGTGAGTTGCTTATGTGCGACATCATTGAAGCTTTCATCAATGCTGAATACAAACCATCAGAAGAAAACAAAAAATTGATTGCGAAAATTGAGCACGTTGAAACTCACAATGCTCATCAAGCAGATGCAAACTTCTTTACAGAATTCCTTGAAAAATGGGATCGCGGTGAATACCACGACTAAGAGGTGACGCATGATTTTAACAGTCACAATGAATCCATCCATTGATATTTCGTATCCTTTGGATGAATTAAAAATTGACACTGTCAACCGTGTGGTGGACGTGACCAAGACAGCTGGTGGTAAAGGGCTCAATGTTACTCGAGTTCTTTCAGAATTTGGTGATTCCGTTGTAGCTACTGGTTTAGTTGGTGGCAAACTTGGTGATTTTCTAGTAGAAAACATTGACGATAAAGTAACGAAACGTTTCTTCTCAATTCAGGGAGAAACTCGCAACTGTATCGCAATTCTGCACGGAGATAACCAAACAGAAATCCTTGAAAAAGGTCCTGAAGTATTGGAACAAGAAGGGCAAGATTTCTTGGCTCATTTCGAAAATCTTCTTGACACTGTGGAAGTAGTAGCCATCTCAGGTAGTCTTCCAGCTGGCCTTCCAGTTGACTACTATGCAAACTTGGTAGAGCTTGCTAATCAAGCAGGGAAACCAGTTGTTCTGGATTGCTCAGGTGCTGCCCTTCAGGCGGTCCTTGAATCACCGCACAAACCAACAGTAATTAAACCAAATAACGAAGAATTGTCTCAGCTTCTAGGCAGAGAAGTTTCTGAGGATTTAGATGAATTAAAGGAAGTTCTTCAAGAGCCTCTATTTGCAGGTATTGAGTGGATAATCGTTTCACTTGGTGCAAATGGTGCTTTTGCAAAACATGGTGACACTTTCTACAAGGTAGATATTCCAAGAATTCAGGTAGTCAATCCTGTCGGATCTGGAGATTCTACTGTTGCAGGTATTTCATCAGGTCTTCTTCATAAGGAATCTGATCAAGAACTCCTCATCAAGGCAAATGTCCTTGGTATGCTCAACGCTCAAGAAAAAATGACAGGTCATGTCAATATGGCCAACTATCAGGCTCTATATGATCAATTAATAGTAAAAGAGGTATAAAATGGTTTTAACAGAAAATAAACGTGCACGCTTAGAAAAACTTTCAGATGAAAACGGCATTATCTCAGCTCTTGCCTTTGACCAACGTGGTGCTTTGAAACGCCTCATGGCTCAAT
>ERZ773075.412-NODE-412-length-33942-cov-7.84696_pt1 | contig 33942 bp, 27 predicted proteins | sample MGYA00580614_ERZ773075 | MGnify/ENA primary metagenome ERZ773075 (study PRJEB29015, sample SAMEA2738021) | human oral metagenome | biome: human oral; feature: human-associated habitat; material: dental | place: China | collected 2043 ...
GCGGTTTTCCTGCGCGTTCGGTGCGCTTTGCGCGTGAACATGCGCGGCCAGCAGGGCGGCTGCGGCCAGGGCGATGCGGGAAGGGCGGTTCATCTCGGTCGTACTCCTCATCAAACAAAGCAAATTACTTAAAGTTTATTGAAACTGTTGCGCAATGGCAATGATTTGTATCAACAGCATCAGGGTCTTGAACGCACAAAAACGCATGAGCGAGGCCAGAAAGCAAGGATTAGCAGCAATTCCCATTCATAATCGCGCCCTCTCACGCCTGCCGCAGACGTGAAGGGCGGGCCCATAGCCTGTTGCGCAAGGCGCACAAAATTTCCAAAACCACATGGGCGAGCCGGTTTTTAATTAAAAACGATTCTTGTTTGGTGTACACTCCCGCCCATCGACGCGATTGATGCCGCGCGCATCAGCCCAGTCATCCAGATCATCGTGGGAGACATCGGGGCAGCCAGCCTTGATGTCGTTTAGCTAGCCAGTGGCTCCGGCGTGCCGGTTCCAGTTAGCCAAGCTTTTTTTGCCAGGGGCGCTCTCCAGAGCGCCCTTTGTCGTTTCTGGGCGTCATATCCGGGCGCGGCGTTTTCCCACTTCTCCACTTCTCTTTTCCCGGAACGATTCCATGCGCCTGTCCGTTCCATCCCGCTCTGCCCGTGGCGCCCTGCTTTTCTGCACCGTTTGCCACTGCGGGCCGCGCTCATGCCCGGCAGGAGCAAGCCACGCCAGCCAGCCAGCCAGCCAGCCCCAGCGCGAAGTGGCGCGAAAAGCGCGGTTTCGGAAGCTCTTGTGGCGCGCAAATCCTCGCTGGTCACAACACCCCTCTGCGGTTTGCGTCTTGCGCTCATTGCGACCGGCTCCCTTTTCTCTCGCAGCCAGACCTTGAACCTGTTCTGAAATTCAAAAACTTCCGAATTGGCTGTGCCAGATATTGCGCCAGCGCCTTTTCAATGCGACATGCTGGCACCCTGCGGCGTCGGCATGCCTATGTGAAATCACGCATCCATAGACGGCAAATTGCAGAAGCCGGCCCGCCTGATGTTATCGTCACTCTTTTTCAACCCCAGGAAAAGGCCATGAAAAAACTACTGACCGCAGCGTTGCTTGCTCCATTGACCGCTTTCGCACACGGCATCTGGATCAGCCCGCATTATGGCGAGATGGGCATTGTCTATGGCATGGGCTATGCCGACGACGCTTACGCGCCGCAGAAAGTGCGCTTTGTCAAAGGCTATACCGCAAACTTCAAGCCAGCCAGCGTGGAAATAAAAGCCCATGAAAAGCACAGCACCGTGCAGGCTGCTGCCGATGCCGCCGTTCTCACCGCATTTTTCGATAACGGCTATTGGGAAAAAGACCCGAATGGCAAATGGAAGGAAGTGGAAAAAAGCGCCATCAGCAAACCTGCCGATACATCCACCTCGCTCAAATACAACATTACCCTTCTGAAGCCATATCAGGGCCGCATGCCGCCTTTTGACCTGCCCGTGCAAATCATTCCCGGCATTGACCCTTCCACGCTGAAGCAGGGCGAATCACTGCCCGTGACTGTTTATGTCGAAGGCAAGCCGCAGGCGGGCATAGAAATCACCGCTGATTACATCAATGATTTCGCCAACCGCGTGAAAACAGATGAAAAGGGGCAGGCCGTGCTGACTGTACGCAACGCAGGCCATAATGTGGTGGCCGCGCTGATCAATCACCCTACGCCGCAAGATGAACACGCGCATTTGCAGCGCAATGTCGCCACTTTGTCTTTCAAATCGGCCAAATAATCTTCTTCGACTGTGAGAACGCCATGCTCCCGTGGCGTTTCGCTCCCCCGCCATTTCAGTTCATTCGCCAGGCAAGCAGGCGATGAATGCGTGGTGCGCGGGGCCGGTTTTATAGCGCTGAAAGAGCAGGTATTTCGCTCTTTTATCCATAGCATAGGGTCCTAGTGGAATTTGCGCTAGGCGGCATTCAGACCCCGCCAAATTTGCTCCTGTTTTTGCGCCCTCTCAGCCTGCGGACTGTCTGAGGGCGTCAGTGGAGAAGCATCACTGCCCCATCACCAGCGGCACGCCTGCAAAGGGCTTGCCGACGGTTTCAGGGAAAGTCTCTTCGTCAAAGACGATGTCGCCATTTTCGTCGGCCACGCCGGTGGTTTTCAGGTTTTTGAAGTCAAACAGGCTGGCGTCCATCAAATGCGATGGAACGGCGTTTTGCAGCGCGGTGAACATGGTTTCCAGGCGGCCCGGGTATTTTTTGTCCCATTCGCGCAGCATTTGGCCGACCATTTTGCGCTGCATGTTTTCCTGGCTGCCGCACAAATTGCAGGGAATAATGGGAAACTGGCGGTGCTCGGCCCAGCGGATCAAATCATTTTCAGCCACATAGGCCAATGGGCGGATCACGATGAATTCGCCATTGTCACTGGTGAGTTTGGGCGGCATGCCCTTGAGTTTGCCGCCGAAAAACATGTTCAGGAAAAAGGTTTGCAGCATGTCGTCGCGGTGGTGGCCCAGCGCGATTTTGTTGCAGCCCAGGCGGCGCGCCACGCTGTAGAGAATGCCCCGGCGCAGGCGCGAACACAGGCTGCAAGTGGTTTTGCCCTCGGGAATTTTGGCTTTGACGATGCTGTAGGTGTCTTGCGCTTCAATATGGAAAGGCACGCCCGCCTGCGTGAGATAGGCGGGCAATACTTCTTCGGGAAAACCGGGCTGCTTCTGGTCCAGATTGACGGCCACCAGCTCAAATGGCACGGGCGCGCGCTGGCGCAGTTTCATCAGAATATCGAGCAGGCCGTAGCTGTCTTTGCCGCCTGACATGCAAACCATGACGCGGTCGCCTTTTTCAATCATGTTGAAATCGCCGATGGCCTGGCCTACCTGGCGGCAAAGGCGTTTTTCGAGCTTGTTGGCTTCAAAAGCCTGTTTGTCGTGGGAATTCATTTTGTCCTTGTGCATGAAAACGGATTGCAACGGGGCGGGCGAATATAGCGAAAAAGCCTTTTTGCCGTAACGGGCGGCGCATTGCCGCTGCCTACCACTGCCCCGTTTGCATGCGCAGCGCCACTTCGCAGTCGTCAAAAATTTCGAGTTTGGCGATTTTCACGCGCACGCCCAGCACGCCGGGCAGCATCAGCAGGCGCTGGCTGAGCTTGCCAATCAGCGTCTCCAGCAGGTTCACATGCTCGGCGGTGCATTCGTCAATGATGATTTGGCGCACCTTGCGGTAGTCGAGCACATGGGTGATGTCGTCGTCTTGCGGGCGCAAGGGCTGGGGGCCGAGGTTGAGTTCGGCATCCACCTGAATGGGCTGGGGCGTGTTGATTTCATGCGCCAGGATGCCCAGGCTGGCGGCAAAGCGCAGCCCGGTGAGCGTGAGCAGGCGCTGGCCCATATCAGGCCGCGCAGCAGGCGGGGCGGCGAATGAAACGGCGGATGAAGCGCCAGCAGAAACAGGCGCTGCGCCCATCATGGAAAAGTCCCGCTCGAAGGGCATGAGGTGCTGCCCGCCATCGACCAGCAGCGTGGCGCCCGTGATGGCCGGCGTTGCCAGCACGAAGGCCACGGCGGCGGCCACGTCTTGCGGCGTGGACGACTTGCCCAGCGGGCTTTGCGCGTGCAGCCGCTCAAACGCCGCTTCGCTGGGCATGAGGTGGCTGCTCAGCGTCAGCCCCGGCGCAATGGCCGCCACGCGCACGCGCGGCGCCAGCGCCTGCGCCAGCAAGGTGGTGGCCGCGTGCAGGGCCGCCTTGCTCAAGGTGTAGCTCAGAAAGTCGGGATTGGGGTTGAAGAGCTTCTGATCCAGCAAATTGACCACGCAGCCCGCCGCCGCAGGCGCCTGGCGCCCGGCCAGATGGGCGGCCAGCGCCTGCGCCAGCAGCACGGGCGCCGCCGCGTTCACCTGCATGTGTGCGCGCAACAGCGCGGGGGCAAACGTGGCGGCGTCGTCAAACTCGAACAGCGCGGCGCTGTTCACCACGGCGTCCACCCGCCCGAAATGCGCCGCCACGCGCGACACCAGGGCGCGCGCGGCGGCCTCATCGGCCAGATCGGCCTCAAACACCGCGCCGCCGCATTCAGCCGCCGTGGCCTGCGCCTCGGCCTGCGAGCGATGGCAGTGAACGGCCACCCGCCAGCCCGCGCGGGCCAGATGCAGGGCAATGGCGCGGCCCAGACGGCGGCCCGCGCCGGTGACGAGAACAACGGCTTGATTAACGGCTGGATTCATTGGGCTGATTGTGCGGGGCGAGCCGCTGCGCCAGCGGCGGTCTGATGAATGACTGAGTGCGGGAACGCCTGTTCCGGGGATACGGGCAGCCCATCCAGCGCGTCTCAGCCGCGCCATTCGGGTTTGTGAAAAGAAATGCCCTGCGCAATTTCCCAAAGCTCGAATTTCAGATCGCCATGTTCAGACTGTTTAATCTGCCCATAAACAAGGCAATGCTCATCTACTGCTTCAGCGGCGATGAGCCGATATTCTTCTCCGCCTGATCCGCCGCCTGCTTCACGGCTGATTTCATATTCAAATCTGCGGTTTTCCAGAACGCAGCGCTGCGACAGCCCGGCAGGGCAAACGCAAGCCAGCCGCACAGAAACCATAATTGCGTTTCACAGCCTGTCTTTTCCAGGCGGGCCAAAAACAGGCCATTGGCGTGCTTTTATTCATCGCCATGCCCGTTTCCGGTATGCCAGGGCATTCGGCCAATGATTGGAGCATACAAACAAATATGGCGTATATAAGAACATATCAGCCTGTGCAGCACATGAGGAAATGGCGCGCGCATCACGTGAAAGAGTTTGTTCATGATCTGGCCATGAAGGGCGAAAGCGCGGATCGGGATCGGAAATGGGGATGGGCCGCAAAGTGTAAATCGCAAACAGGCCTTACTGCTGCTGCCCAGCGAGAATTTGCAAGGCCGCAGAGCGCCCGATTCCGCGCTTTTCGCTCCCACGGACAGATTGTGAACAGGTTCTAAAATGCTCGTACGGCGAACCTCCTGCGCTGCTTCAGCTGCGGGCCAATCCCGGGCAGCGGGCCAAAGGCCATTCCGGCCGCATGAAACGCTCGCTTTGATATGAGGCACATTCATGGCGGCATTCAGCAACCCGAAACTCCGTTACCGCAAAGAATGCCGCATCGACAATATGGCAAAGCCCAGGGTATAAATGATCAATGAACCGGCCAGCAGGCCAAGCCAAACAGGGTCGGCATTTTTTGCCCTGCCTTTTGCCACATGCATGAAAAAAACAAACCAGCCCGTGCTGCCCGCCAGAATAGGCAGCACCTGAAAAAGCGCCAGAAACCAAACCGGCACCTTGATATAATATGATATTAACAATAAAAAAGTCGCATAAACGACTATCGGCACAATAGGCAGGCACAAAATCAGCCACAGCAGCGGCCACAGGCATCCGGCAGGTTTCTCATGCTGATTTTCTGCGCCCTCTTGTCCGGCGTGTATATCTTCCTTGTTCATGATTTCGTTTTTGAGAAAATTCGCCCATGATTTTATGTTGCTTGAGCTGATATTTTGAAATGATCTTTCCCAATGACTGAAAACAATCCCCTGCAAGAGCTGATTGCCAGGCGCATCGCCGCCGCTGGCGGCTGGCTGCCGTTTGATGAATTCATGCGTCTGGCGCTTTACGCACCGGGCCTGGGTTATTACGCGCGGGGCGCGCGCACGTTCGGGCTGGGGCCAGGCGATGGGAGCGATTTCGTGACCGCGCCGGAGCTTTCGCCCTTATTTGGCCGCGCGCTGGCGGCGCAGGTGGCGCAGGCGTTCGATGAAACGGGCGCGAGCGAAGTCTGGGAATTTGGCGCGGGCAGCGGGGCGCTGGCGGCCAGTCTGCTGGCAGAGCTGGAGCGGCTGGGGCGGCCCGCGCAGCGCTATGTGATCGTGGACATTTCCTCCGCCTTGCGCGCGCGCCAGCAGCAGCGCCTGGCCGCCTGGCCGCAGGTGCAATGGGCCAGCGCCCTGCCGCAGGCGCTGCGCGGCGTGGTCATTGGCAATGAGGTGCTGGATGCCATGCCCGTCAAGCTGCTGGCGCGCCTGGGGGGGCGCTGGCACGAGCGCGGCGTGGCGCTCGCGCCAGCGCCCTGCATGCCCAAAACGCCGGAAACGCCCGTAAACAGGGCGCAGGCAGCTATCAAAACAGAAGCGAACGCCATGCCGGGCGGCCCTTTCTTCGTCTGGCAAGACCGTCCCACAAACTTGCGCCCGCCTGTGGAACCCGAGGAAATGGACGCCAGCGAAAGCGAGCGCGGCATGGCGGCGGATGTGGTCACGGAAATCCACCCCCAGGCGCAGGCCTTCATTGCCACCGTGGCCGAGCGGCTGCGCGCGGGCGGCGCGGGCGCGGCGTTTTTCATTGACTACGGTTTTCCCGAAGCCGAGTACTACCACCCCCAGCGCCGTAGCGGCACGCTGGCTTGCCACCGTGCGCACCGCATGGACGGCGACCCGCTCAGCGCCGTGGGCGAGAAGGACATCACCGCTCATATCGACTTCACCGCCGCCGCACTGGCCGCGCAGGATGCGGGGCTGCACGTGCTGGGCTATACCTCGCAGGCGCATTTCCTCATCAATTGCGGTCTGCCCGCGCTGATGGAGCAGGCCAGCCTGCCCGAGCGCGCCGCCGCCATGAAGTTGCTGGCCGAGCATGAGATGGGCGAGCTGTTCAAGGTGCTGGGCCTGGCCACCCGCGAGTGGCCTGCGCTGGGCTTTGCTGCAGGCGACCGCACGCACCGGCTTTGAAGAAGGCGCGTTTTCCCCTTCTCCTCCTTCAGCGGCGGCGCGCGGCCATGTCCATCTGGCCCGAATCGGGCGTGGTCAGGCTGCATGGGTGCCTTCCTGCGGGCCTGTCCAAAGTCTGTCCGTGGGCGCGAAAAGCACAGACTCGGGCGCTCTTGGACCTTGCGAACGCTTCACCGGGCCGCAGGCGGACAGTCAGGCCCGTTTGCGGTTTGCGCCTTGCTGCCTATCCCGGTTTGCGCTCCTCCCGGCCAGGCTCTGAACAGATTTCGGGAGAGCGGCAGACTGAAATGAGCGCACCGATTTCGCTCCTGAATTCATAGCTTTAGGTCCTGGTGAATATTGCGCTGGCAGGCATTTTTGCCGCCTGAATTTGCTCCTGTTTTCAATAAGACTGGGCGGAGCCGCGCCCGGCAAGGGCGGCCAGACTGCAACCTCTGCCGCGCAGTCACGCGCGCCGCCACATCTCTCCATGTGTCTCTCCACTTGCACACGTTGCGAGGCGCTCATGTATTTTTTTTGCCTTTCAGATTGACATGCCATGTCAAAAATCGACATACTATGCCCGTTACGGGCCGCAACCGCCGCCTGCGCCAACCCTGAGGAGAGGAGAAAACGAATGACCTTGCTGGAGCAACTGAGCAACCTGGACGCGCTCACGTCCGTGCTGATGGGCGGTGCTGCCGTGCAGCTGCAGCCCATTGCTGGCGATGTGCCGGTGGTGCAAGTCAGCATTGAGGGGCGCGAGGAGCTGCCCATCTTCATCACCTGCTCCGACAGTCAGCTTCTGTGCCTGTGCTATCTGTGGACGGAAGCCGACATCCGCCCCGACCGCCGCGCCGAGCTGCTGGAGGCGCTGCTGGAGCTGAACCCGGCGGTGCCTCTGTCGTCTTTTGGCCGCGTAGGCGGGCGCTACGTGCTCACGGGCGCGCTGGCCCGCGCGGCCCGCGCAGAAGACGTGGCCAATGAAGTGGCCGTGCTCTCCGACAACGCGCTGGACGCCCTGGGCGCGCTGGCCGACTACCTGAACTGACCCGCCTGATCCGGCTGTGCCGGAAACCGCACTGGAAAGGAGAAAACCCATGTCCGTCATCAAGAAACTCGTCACACTGCTGCGCGGCAGCGCCCGCGAACTGGGCCAGAGCATGGTCGATGCGAACGCCACCCGCATCTACGAGCAGGAAATCACCGACGCCAAAGCCAGCATCGGCCAGGCCAAAACCGAGCTGACCGGCGTGATGGCCCAGCAAATGCAAACCGCGCGCGAAATCGAGCGCATCAAGGCCGACGTTTTGCGCCACGAAAACATGGCCCTGCAAGCGCTGGACAAGCAAAAAGACGATCTGGCGCTGGAAGTGGCCGCCCGCGTGGCCGCGCTGGAAGCCGAGCTGCAAGCGCAAACCGAGGCGCACGCCGCCTACGCGCTGCAAGTCAGCCGCCTCAAAGACCTCATCCGCAGCGCCGAAGCCCGCGTGCGCGAGCACGAGCGCGAAATCGGCATCGCCAAAACCACCGAAAGCGTCTATCGCGCCACGCAAAGCATCTCCGAGAGCATGGGCGCCAGCGGCTCGAAGCTGACCAGTGCGCGCGAATCGCTGGAGCGCATCCGAAAGCGCCATGAGGAGCTGGCCGACCGCATGGCCGCCGCCGAAGAGCTGGACGCCGAATTCGGCCACCGCGCGCTGGAGCGCAAGCTGGCCGAAGCAGGCATCGGCGAAGACCCGAAAGTCAAGGCGCAAGACGTGATGGCCCGCCTGCGCGCGCGCCGCGCCAGCCTGGCCCTGCCCGCCCCCGGCGCGGCCGGCCCCGCAGACGCCGGAGCCAGCGCCGCATGAGCGCCGCCCCGAAAAGCGCCCCGCCAGTGCAAAAGCCCCCGCGCTGGCAGGGCAACGAACAGGCGCTGCGGGCCGTGCAAGTGGCGTTTGACGTGGAAGAGGCCGTGATGGAAGCCATCCGCGTGGCCGCCTTTCACGGCAACGTCTCCACCTCCACGCAAATCCGCCAGGTGCTGGGCCTGCCCGTGCCCGCCCGCCCCAAGCGCCCGCGCCTGACCGTCACCCTCAGCGAAAGCGACTACGCCCTGCTGGCCAGCCGCTACGGCCTGAAGCCGGACGACCGCCTGGGCATCAAGGAAAAAGCCACGCGCGAGCTGATGGCGTTTGTGCCGCCCCAAATGCCCCAAATGCCCCAAATGGCGAAACCCGGCGAAAAGAGCGGTTCATGAAGCGGCCAAGCGCCCGGCCTTTTTTCAGCGCCTGTTCTCTGAACGGCTTTTCAGGCCCCAATCAGCGTTTTGTCCTAGTGAAACCTGCGCAGGCCGCTATCGTTTCAAGAGCGCGCGGCAGCTTGGGCAGCCCAGCGGCTGCGGCGGCTTGCCTGCCTTGATTTCGGCATTACGCATTACATTTCGCAGCGTCATTCAACATCTTTTAGCCAATGTCTTCCCTGTTTGCCGCCCTGACCTCGTTTCCCGCCGTCGTCTATACCGTGCTGCTGGGCGTGGTGCTGGTTTACTGGCTGCTGGCCATCATCGGGCTGGTGGATTTCGAGGCGGGCGCGGATGTGGACATTGGCGCAGACGCGGCAGATGCGGGCGATGCGGGTGATATCGGCGATGCAGGCGATGGCGGGCCGGAGGGCCTGAGCGGCCTGGCCGCCTGGCTGGTGGCGTTCGGGCTGAACGGGGTGCCGTTTTCCATTGTCGTGAGCCTGCTGGCGCTGGTGGGCTGGTTTCTGACCGGCATGGCCAGCCTGACGCTGCTGCCGCTCGTGCCTGACGCCTTGCGCTGGGCGGCGGGCGCGGGCGTGCTGCTGGCGGCGGCGGCGCTGTCCATCGTGATTGCCGCGCAGCTGGTGCGGCCCATGCGCGGACTGTTCGTCACGCATCGCGCCATCAGCAATGCCGCTCTGGTGGGGCAGGTGTGCAAGGTGCTCACGGGCGTGGTGGACGAGCGCCAGGGCCGCGCCGAGGTGGCGCAGCGCGGCGCGGGCATCAACATCCGCGTCTGGGCGCCCGCCCCCAACAGCCTGCGGCGCGGCGACGCGGCGCTGATTACCGAATACGACTCCGCCCGCCAGCGCTACCGCATTGACGCGCTGCCGCCCGATCACGCCTGATTTCTTTCCTTTTTCTTCCACCCGCGGCCCCCGGCCTTTTCCGCATCCAGAGTCCGTCATGACCGAATCCACCCTGCTCATCCTTTTTGCCATCGGCGCGCTTGCCGTCCTCATCCTGGGCGCATTCGCCATGTTCGCCAAGTTCTACCGCAAGGTGGAGCAGGGCACGGCCATGATCGTCAATACGCTGCGGGCCGCGCCGGAAGTCACGTTCACGGGGCGCATGGTCTATCCCGTCATCCACAAGGCGGAGCTGATGGACATTTCGCTCAAGACCATCGACATCGACCGCTCCGGCGACCAGGGCCTGATCTGCCAGGACAACATCCGCGCCGACATCAAGGTGAAATTCTTCGTGCGCGTGAACCAGACCAGCGAAGACGTGCTGCGCGTGGCGCAGGGCATCGGCTGCGCGCGCGCCTCCAACCAGCAGACGCTGGAAGACCTGTTTTCCGCCAAGTTCTCCGAGGCGCTCAAAACCGTGGGCAAGTCGCTGGACTTCGTGGACCTGTACCAGGCGCGCGACCGCTTCCGCGACAAGATCATTGAGCAAATCGGCGACGACCTCTCCGGCTACGTGCTGGAAGACGCCGCCATTGACTATCTGGAGCAAACCCCGCTGGCCAAGCTGGATGCCACCAACATCCTTGACGCGCAGGGCATCAAGAAAATCACCGAGCTGACAGCGGTCGAACACGTCGTGACCAACGAGCTGCGCCGCAACGAGGAAATGCAGATCAAGAAAAAAGACGTGGAAACGCAAGAAGCCCTGCTGGAGCTGGAGCGCCAGCAGGCCGACGCCACCGCCCGCCAAAAGCGCGAAGTGGCCGCCGTGCAGGCCCGCGAAGAAGCCGAAACCGCCAAGATCCGCGCCGAAGAGCAGACCCGCGCCGATCTGGCCCGCCTGCAAGCCGAGCAGCAAGTGGCCGTGCAGCAGGAAAACGTGCAGCGCGAAAAGGAAGTGGCCGAAAACAACCGCAAGCGCGCCGTCGTCATCGAGCAAGAGCGCGTGACCCGCGCCAAAGACCTGGAAGTGGTGGCCCGCGAAAAAGAAGTGACCCTGCAGCGCATCGACGCCGACCGCGCCGTCGAATTGCAGAAAAAGGCCATCGCCGACGTGATTCGCGAGCGCATCGTGGTCGAGCGCACCGTGGCCGAACAGGAAGAAGCCATCAAGGAAGTGCGCGAAGTGGCCGAAGCCGACCGCACCGCCAAGGCCACCGTCATCACCGCAGAAGCCGCTGCGCAGGAAAAGCTGGTCATGGAAGTCAAGGCCGCCGAAGCGCAAGAGCGCCGCGCGCGCCACAAGGCCGCCGAAGAGCTGCTGCTGGCCGATGCCCGCCTGAAAGTGGCCGAGCGTGAAGCCGAAGCCAAAAAGCGCGAAGCCGAAGGCGTGGAAGCCCTCAGCGCCGCCCCCGGCCTGGCCGAAGCCAAAGTGCAAATGGCCGCCGCCAGCGCCCATCTGGCGCAAATGGAAGCCGAGGCCAGCGGTACGGAAAAAGTGGGCCGCGCCCAGGCGCAAGTGACCGAAGCGCAGGCGCAAGCCGAAGCCGTGGGCCTGCGCGCCCGCATGCAGGCCGAGGCCGATGGCAAGGAAAAAATCGGCCAGGCCGAGGCCAACGTGCGCACCGTCGAAGCCGAAGCCCTCACCCGCACGGGCGACGCCGAAGCGCACAACATCGACGTGAAATTCAGCGCCGAAGCGCGCGGCCTGAAAGAAAAATTCGAGGCCATGAAGGCCATGAGCGCCGAAACCCGCGAGCACGAGGAATACCGCATGCGGCTGGAGCGCGCCCACATCGAGGCCATGAGCGCCATCGAAGCGCAAACCCGCATTGCCAAAGAGCAGGCCCAGGTGCTGGGCACGGCGCTGGGCAAGGCCAACATCGACATCGTCGGCGGCGACGCGGCCTACTTCGACAGCTTTGTCAAATCACTTTCCGTGGGCAAAGGCATCGACAGCGCCATCGCCAAGAGCCAGACGCTGCAAACCGCCTTCAAAGACCAGATCGAAGGCAAGCGCGACGTGCTGGAAGACCTCAAGCAGCTTCTGGGCGCCGCCGGCCAGTCATCCAGCCAGCTGCAAAGCCTGGGCGTGACGGCGCTGCTCACCAAGATAGCCACCCAGGGCAGCGACGCCGAAAAAGACGCCTTGCGCACCCTGCTGGGCAGCCTGAACCGCCAGAGCTGACCGCCGCTGGCGGCAGGCCGCGCGCCGTCCGGGCGCAGGCCGTGAAGCAGGCAATGAACGGGCTGAAGGAATGGCTTATTTAGCTCCTTTAACCATAGCATGAGGTCCTAGTGGAATCTGCGCGAGGCAGCATTTCAGGCCCTCATATTTGCTCCTATCTTTGATGCCACCGGGCAGGCAGCGCGAGCCTTGGGAGCCTGTTTGGCGCCTGGCCGTGAGGGGGCGCAGACCATGAGCAGGTTCTGAAGCCCGCTTGGCCAGGCCGTGGGCCGGGCCTACTTGCGGCGCTGGCCCGCGCGCGGGTGTGCGGCGTCGTACGCCTGCGCCAGATGCTGAAAGTCCAGCCGCGTATAGACCTGCGTGGCGGCGATGCTGGCGTGGCCCATGATTTCCTGCACGCCGCGCAAGTCCTGGCTCGATTGCAGCAGGTGGCTGGCAAAGCAGTGGCGCAGCATGTGCGGGTGCAGGCTGGCGGATGCGCCCGTGAGAGCGCCCCGGCGCTTGATGCGCAGCTGCACCGAGCGCACGCTCAAGCGCGTGCCGTGGCGGCCCAGAAAAAGGGCGCGCGCGGCATCTTCGCTGGCGGGGGCGACTTGCCCGCGCACAGCCAGCCAGCGGCGCAGCGCCTCAACGGCCTTGCGGCCCAGCGGCACGCTGCGGCGCTTGCCGCCCTTGCCCAGCACCTGCACTTCAGCGGCGGACAGATCAATCCAGCCCTGGCCGCCTTGCCAGGCCGCGTCGCTGGCGGCCACGTTCAGGCCGGTGAGTTCGCTCACGCGCAGGCCGCAGCCGTAGAGCAGCTCGAAGATGGCGGCGTCGCGCGCCTCGTGCCAGGGGCTGTCTTGCGGCACGCTGGCATCGGCCAGGCGCACGGTTTCATCCACCGGCAAGGCTTTGGGCAAGAGGCGCTCGCGGCGCGGCAGGTGCAGGCCCTGCGCGGGGTTGGCGTCCGCCAGCCCATTGCGGCCCAGCCAAGCGTAAAAGCCGCGCCAGCCCGAGAGGATGAGCGCCATGCCGCGCGGGCTGCGCCCGGCCGTGCGCATGCGGGTCACCCAGGAGCGGATCTGCGCATGCCGCACGCGCGGCAGCGGCGTGCCCGCCTGGGCGGCGCTGTCGCCCAGCAGGCGCAAGGCGGCGGCGTATGCCTTCAGGCTGTTGTCGGCCAGGCGCTTTTCGTGGCGCAGATGGTCAAGGTAGCGGGCAATGAGGTCGGCGTCGGCTGACATGGTGTTTATTGCTTCTGAATTAGGAGCAAATTCAAAGCACGAAAAACGGCTGAAGTCCTTTGTGAACGGGCGCTGTAACTATCAATAGAGGAGCGAAATCAGCCCTCTTTTCCGCTTGCCTGCATGCGCCTGTAGCTGGCGTAAACCGGTGAGGTCCAGAGCCGCAGCAGGCTGCACAGGTGCCAGGCCAGATAGCGGCCGCTGCGGTGGCTGGCGCGCTGGGCGGCGTGGATGACGCTGGCACCGCCGGCGCGGGCCAGCCGCCAGCCCGCCAGTTGCAGGCGCAGGCAGAAATCCACGTCTTCGCCATACATGAAGTAGCGCGTGTCAAAGCCGCCCAGCTCGCGCCAGGCTTGCGCGCGCACCAGCCAGAAAGCGGCGTTGCTCCAGTCAGGCGCGGCATCCGGCCCGGGCTGCCCGGGCGCCGTGCCGCAGCGCAGCCCCAGGCGGCGGCGCGCCTGCCACCACGCGCGCGCGGCAATGGAGGCGGGCGTGGGCAGCAGGCGTTCGTGGTCTTGCGGCAGGCCATCGGCGCCCAGCTGGCGGGGCCACACGCACCCGGTCTGCGGCTGGGCCAGCGCCTGCATCAGGGCGGGCCAGGGGTTGCCAAGCAAGGTGACGTCAGGGTTGAGCACGGCGAAAGCGGCCTGCGCGCCAGCGGCCTGAGCAGCTTGTGTGGCCCAGAAAGGCTCGGCATGGCGGGCGAAGGCCTGGTTGTGATTGGCTCCAAAGCCCTGCGGCCGGGCATTGGCCTGCACCACCAGATCAAACGGCCAAGGCTGCCGCCCCGCAGCGGCCAGTTCCGGTTCCGGCAAATTGAGGGTGAGCACCACGCGCATGGGCAGCGGCGGCTGCATCTGGCTTGCCTGGCCTATCTGGCGCAGCAGGGCCAGCGCCTGCTCGCCGTGGCCGTGGCTGACGATGGAAACCACCAGCATGCGGGGGCGCTCCGCCGCTTTCAGGCAAACGTTTCAGCCTGGGCCAGCGCGGGGGCCGCGCGGTCTTTTTCCGACAGCAGCGGCTCGGCGATGCCATGCGCGGCCAGGGGCCAGTCCACGCCGATGGCCGGATCGTTCCAGGCCACGCCGCGCTCATGCTCCGGCGCGTAGTAATCCGTGGTTTTGTAGAGGAAGTCGGCGGTGTCGGACAGCACCACGAAGCCGTGCGCGAAGCCCGGCGGCAGCCACAGCTGGCGGTGGTTGTCTTCGCTCAGCTCCACGCCCACCCATTGGCCGAAGGCGGGAGAGTTTTTGCGCATGTCCACCGCCACGTCAAACACCGCGCCGCGCACCACGCGCACCAGCTTGCCCTGCGGCTGCCGGATCTGGTAGTGCAGCCCGCGCAAAACGCCCTTGCGGCTGCGGCTGTGGTTGTCCTGCACGAAGCGGACATCCAGGCCCGTGGCCTGGGCGAAAGCGCGGTGGTTGTAGCTTTCGGAGAAAAAGCCGCGCGCGTCGCCAAACACGCGCGGCTCCAAAATGAGCACGCCTTCAAGGGCGGTGGGAATAACTTTCATGGCGGGTTTTCAGGGTAAGAGCCGGTTCACAAGAGCTGTCTGCGCCTTGCAGCCCATCATCACTGGGCCGCGCTTTCGCCCTTCATGGTCAGATCATGAACAGGCTCCAAGACGCGGATGCCGTCCGGCAGGTAGCGGCGGTATTTTTGCAGCGCGGCCTGCAAGGCGGCGGGCGGCAGTTCATATTGATAGTGGTCATTGGCCGCGCCCGTGCGGCGCGCGCCGAAGTTTTCATGAAAGCGCCAGACGCTGGCGTTTTCCTGCCGCACTTCAAACCAGGCGGAATCAAAGCCCAGCCAGAGCGCGTAGTGATAGACCATGAGCGCCGATTCGATGCCGCAGCGGGCAGGCAAGCCAGGCAGCAGCAGCCACGATCCCCAGCAAAAGGCTGTGCCGCGCGCGTCATACAGGCGCACCGTACCCAGCGGCGCGCCGTTTTGCCCATCGGCAATGACGAAATACGCCTGCCCCTGGCTGCCTGCATAGCGGCGCAGCCAGTCCACCTGCGCCTGCACTTGCGGCGGCACGGCGGAGAGATGGCGGGCGCGCACGGGGTCGCTGCGCAGGGCATGGATGAAGGGGGCGTCAGCCTCGCAGGCGTCGCGCAAAAGCAGCGTGCGGCCTTGCACGCAGCGCGCTCTGCGAATGACGGGCAGTGCGGTCATGGCGCCCTCTCCGGCAGCAGGCAGGCCACGCGCAGCTCGTCCACGCGGAATTCGCCCTGGCCTTCCAGCGAATCCAGCCGCAACTCCGGCTCCAGCCCTTCAGGGCTTTCGATCACGAATTCAATCAGGGCGGCGCGCTCGCGGCTGGCCGCATAGGGCTTGCGCACGGAACGGCCTTCTTCAAATCCGGCCTGCCCGCGCAGGCGGTAGAAAAGCTGCGCCACACCGCTTTGGCCAGCGCGCAGCAGGGCCTGCACGCCCAGCACGCGGCATGCCGCAGCGCGGTCTGCGGGCATGGCCAGCAGCAGCTGCGCGTCGCCCAGCCCTTGCAGCCAGCCATCTTCCAGCTGCCGCGCCTGCTGCCACCGCATTTGCCCAGGCTCCAGGCGCAGCATTTCGTGCCCAAAGCCATCCCGCCCGGCAATGGGCAGATAGCGCACGAAAGAAGCGCCCACGCGCCGCGCATGCAAATAGGCGCGCGTGAAGTCGGTGATGCCCACGGCGTCAAACCCCGGGCACAGCACGGGCTGGCCGCTGCCCAGCTGGCGGGCCAGGCAGCGAATTTCACCGGCGCGAAAGGCCGAGGCGCTGCGGTAGTAGGCCGCCACGTCAAAAACGCCGCGCGCGGCCGCCAGCGCCAGCGCCGCCAGCAGCAGCGCCGCCAGCGCGCGCGCGGCGCGGCGGCGCAAGGCCACGGCCAGCGTGGCCGCCAGCCAGGGCGGCAAAAGCGTGGCCCAGAAGAAATGAAAACGCCCATACGCCAAGCGGAACAGGGCCGCAGCGCCTTGCTCGTCAGCGCCGCGCAGCCCCGCGCGCCCCAGGCTTACCAGCGCCAGATAGGCCAGCACCACAGCCAGCAGGGGCAGCCAGACCAGCGCCAGCCGCCTGCGCCGCGCCCCGCCAGCCGCCCAGACGCCCCGCAAGGCGAAAGCAGCAGCGGCCAGCAGCGCCAGCGCCAGCAGCGCCACCCAGGCCGCCTCCAGCGCCAGCGATTCAAAGCCGTGTCCGCTGGCGCGCCCCAGCTTGCCCGCCATGAACCACCAGAAATCGCCCTCGTGCGGCCAGGTCAGGCGCATGGACTGGCCCAGGCTGTCCGCCCCAGGCTTGCGCGTCAGGCCCATCTGCAACGCCGTGGTCAGCAGCCCCGCCAGGGCCAACGCCGCGCCGCCGCTCATGCCGCGCGCGCGCAGCGCCTGCGGCGGCATGCGCCAGGCAAGCAGCCACCAGCCGCCGCCCATGACCAAAGCGCCCACAGCGCCCGACACGTAGGAAAGCCCTGCCAGCAGCCCCAGAGCCAGCACGCCCGCCAGCCGCCAGCCGCCAGCCGCCGCATCGGGCCGGGCGCGGCCAAAGTTCAGCCAGGCCGCCCCCAGCAGCGCCAGCAGGGGCAGGGCCTGGTGATAGGCCAGGTTCTGCTCGCCCCAGTAGCTGCCGGACTGGAGCATGAACACCGTGAAGGCAAACGCCAGCGCCTGCCAGACCGGCTGGCGCAGCGCCCAGCCCAGCAGCCGCCATTGCAGCCAGAGCAGGCCGCCCAGCACGCCCAGCATGGAAAGCGTCTGATACGGCAGCGGGTTGCCGCCCAGCCAGCGCTGGGCCAGGGCGTCCAGCGCCAGCCCCACGGGCGCGATGGTGTTGTTGGCGGCTTCAAACAGGCGCGCCGGGGCAAGCGAAGTGGTTTGCTCCGTGTTGTAGGCCCGCCAGTCGTCCAGAAACGGCAGGTCCGTGCCCCAGCGCAGCCAGGCCAATACATTGGCGGCCAGCATGAATAGCGGCAGCGCCACGCAGGCGCGCGGCAGGGCCTGGCGCAGGCGGGCAAGGCAGTCAGCGCCGGACATGGGGTGTGAATATCCAGCGCTGCAAAACGAACATGAGCGGCGCAACCGCCAGCGCAGCCGCCAGCGGCGCAGCCCACTGCGGGCCATGCAGCGCAGCCACCCAGGCCTGCACCACGGCCAGCCCCAGCCCCAGCTGCAGCAAATGGCTGGCCGCCACCCACAGCAGCGAAAAAGGCCGCCCCGGCCGCGCGAACACGGCGTGGCGCAGCAATGCAAACGACAGGGCAATGCCCGCCACGAATGCCAGCACATAGGCCGCGCGGTAGTCCATCGCCTGCAGCAGGGCCAGATACAGCGCATAACTCGCCAGCGTGTTCAGCCCGCCGGCCAGCAAGTAGCGGACGCTTTCGCCAGCCAGGCGCGCCGCGCCCTCGCCCGCTTTCATGCCAACTCCTTTGCCAGCGCGAGAAATTCGCCGTAGTCGCGGATGTAGTCTGCCGGGTCGTAGGGCAGCGAAGCCAGCACAAGCAGCATGGCCCCTTCGGAATAGCGGTACTGCGTGCCCCACACCATGGGAGGCAGATGCAGGCCCAGGCCGGGGCTGTCCAGGCAGAACTCTTCGCGCTGGCGGCCATCGTCCACCCGCACGCGCACGGAGCCTTTGACGGCCATGAGGAACTGCTCGCACTGGCGGTGCGCGTGCTCGCCGCGCACTTCCGCATTGGGCACGTTGTAGATGAGAAAGCTGCGCCGCACGACGAAAGGCAGATCGCGCCCCAGCTCGGCAGCGCACAGGTCGCCCCGCATGTCTTGCACTTCGCGCAGCCGGTACAGGCGCACGCCCCGCACGGCGCTGGCCAGCGCGCCGCCGCGCGCCGCAGGCGGCGCCTGCCAGTGCGCTGGCGTATCCACATAGCCAGCGATGGTGGCCGCTTGCGCCTGCACGATGGCGCGCGGCGGCACGTGGCGCGTGACGACGGCCCCCGCTTCGATGCGCGCCTGCGCCCCCACGCGCACGCCAGCAGCAACCACCGCGCCTTCACCCACCCGCGCGCCCGCGCCAATCACTGCGCCTTCACCCACGCAGGCCGCAGCGGCCAGCACGCAGCCCGCTTCCAGCACGGCTCCAGCGGCGGCCACGGCCAGCGGCCCCGCGCTCACACCCGGCTCCACGCGGGCCAGGGCCAGTTGCGCGCTGGAATGGATGTTTGCCATGCTCTCAAAACCTTTGCACGCGCAGCGCCAGCGCCTGCGGGCGCTGCTTGGTGTTTTCATAGGCGCGCCAGGCGTATGCGCCAACGATGCCCAGGCTCAGGAGATTGAGCGCGCCGAAAAAAAGAATGACGATCAGCGTCATCGCATAGCCGGGCACGGCAATCCAGCCCATCAAGCGGCCCACGATGGCCGCGCCGCCCAGCGCCAGCGCCACCAGCACGCCCAGCCCTCCGGCGCGCACCAGCAGGCGCAGGGGCAAGTCGGAGAAGGCAAACACGCTGTCAGCCAGATAGGCCACTTTCTTGCGCCACGTCCAGGCCGATTGGCCGTGGCGGCGCGGCAGGCGCACATAGGGCACGCCAGCGCGCCTGAAACCCAGCCAGAAAATCTGCGCGATGAGCGAGCTGCGGCGCTCTTGCAGCGCCAGTAGGGCATCGCGGAATGCGCGGTTGCACGCGAACACATCCACGCCTCCCGGCGGCATGTCGGCCACCACGTAGCGGCGGTACAGCGCCCAGAACAGCTGCGACTGCCAGCGCTGCCACCACGGGTCGTGCCGCATGGCGCGCTCGGCGATCACCACATCCGCCTGGTCTTGCTCCAGCAAGGCGAGCATTTGCAGCGCCAGCTCTGGCGGCTCTTGCAGGTCAGCCGCCATCACGGCGAAGAAGTCGCCCGCCGCCAGCTCCAGCCCCATGCGCACGGCGGCAAATGCGCCGAAGTTGCGCGTGAGCAGAACCAGCGTGGCCCGCAGGCCCGTGGCGGGCAGGCGCTCCTGCAAGATGGCATAGCTGCGGTCGGGGCTGCCATCTACCACCAGCACCACTTCCAGCGACCCGGCAAGCTGGCCGTTCATGTCTTGCAGCGCCGCCAGCAGATCAGGCAGCGACTCCTCGTTTTTGTAAACGGGCACGATCAGGCTCAGCATGCGCCCCCCCGGCTGAAAAAGGCCCGAACCGCTTCTGTCACGCGCCCGATTTGCGCTGGCGACAAGGCCGGGTGGCACGGCAGCGAAATCACTTCAGCGCATGCCGCTTCCGTCACAGGCAGGGCAAACGTGCTTTCAGCGCGGCGAACCGGCTGGCGATGGTCGGCGATGGGGTAGTGAACTTCGCAGCCCACGCCCTGCGCCAGCAGATGGGCGCGCAAGGCATCGCGCCGGGGCGTGCGCAACACGTACAAATGGGCCACATGGCTTTCATCCAGCCCGGACGGGCAGCGCACGGGCAGCCCGGCAAAGGCGGCGTTGTAGTGCGCGGCCACGGCACGGCGTGCGGCGTTGGCGGCATCCAGAAGCGGCAGCTTCGCCAGCAGCACGGCCGCTTGCAACTCGTCCAGGCGGCTGTTCATGCCGCCGGGCAGAGCCACTTCGTATTTGCGCTGCTGCCAGCCGTATTGCCGCAGGGCGCGCAGCCGCTGGGCCAGTGCGCCGTCAGAAGTGGTCAGCGCCCCGCCATCGCCCACGGCGCCCAGGTTTTTGGTGGGGTAGAAGCTGAAGCACGCCACATTGGCCCATGCGCCTGCCTTGCGCCCGCCCAGAATCGCGCCGTGGGCCTGCGCCGCGTCTTCCACCAGCGGCACGCGCGCCTGGGCGCACAGGGCCGCCAGCGCAGGCATGTCTGCCATTCGCCCGTAAAGGTGCGTGGCGATGACGGCGGCGGGCTTGTCTGCCCCGCGCAGCGCTTGCGCCAGCGCGGCGGGCGCAAGAGTCAGGCTGTTTTCATCCACTTCCACGTACTGCGGCGCAGCGCCTGTCTGGGCAATGGCCGTGCTGGCGTAGTAACCCGCATTGGCCGCCGCCGCCACGCGCTGGCCTGGCCCCACGCCCAGCGCACGCAGTGCCAGCGTCAGCGCATCCGTGCCGTTGGCCACGCCAATGGCATGCGCCGCGCCCACGTAGTCGGCAAAGGCGGTCTCGAAGGCATGCACCTGGGGGCCAAGCACGAATTGCCCCTGCTCCAGCACGCGCTGAATGCAGGCGCTCAAATCAAGGCCAAAGGCAGCCCCTTGCGCCGTGAAGAAAGGCACGGCATCCGGCGTAGCGGGCGGCGGGCAATGCATGGTGGCGAGCCGCTTTCTCAGGCTTGCTCTGGCGCTCCGCCATCGCGCAGCAGCCCCAGCAGGTAGCGGCCGTAGCCGTTTTTGGCCAGCGGCTGGGCCAGTTTTTCGAGCTGGGCGCTGTCGATGAGGCCTTTGCGCCAGGCGATTTCTTCGGGGCAGGCAATCTTCAGGCCCTGGCGCTGCTCCAGCGTGGCGATGAACTGGCTGGCCTGCATCAGGCTTTCGTGTGTGCCGGTGTCCAGCCAGGCGTAGCCGCGCTGCATGATTTGCACTTTGAGCTGGCGCTTTTGCAGATAGGCGTCATTGACGCTGGTGATTTCCAGCTCGCCGCGCGCGCTGGGCTTGACGGCTTTGGCGATGTCCGTCACTTGCGCGTCATAGAAATACAGGCCGGTGACGGCGTAGTTGCTCTTGGGGCGGGCCGGTTTTTCTTCAATGCTCGTGGCGCGGCCCTGCGCGTCGAAGGCCACGACGCCGTAGCGCTCGGGGTCTTGCACGTGGTAGGCAAAGACGGTGGCGCCTTCAGCCCGGACGCTGGCTTCGGCCAGCAGCGCTTCAAAGTCGTGGCCGTAGAAGATGTTGTCGCCCAGCACCAGGGCGCTGGGCGCGCCGTTCAGAAAGCGCTCGCCAATGATGAACGCCTGCGCCAGTCCGTCGGGGCTGGGCTGCACGGCGTATTGCAGGTTCAGGCCCCACTGGCTGCCGTCGCCCAGCAGCTGCTGAAAGCGCGGCGTGTCTTGCGGGGTGCTGATGACCAGCATGTCGCGGATGCCCGCCAGCATAAGCGTGGCCAGCGGGTAATAAATCATGGGCTTGTCATACACCGGCAGCAGCTGCTTGCTGATGGCCAGGGTGGCCGGGTGCAGCCGGGTGCCGGAGCCGCCGGCCAGGATGATGCCTTTGCGTGGCTGGGTCATGCGATGCCTTTGCTTTCAAGAATTTCGCGCAGCACGCGCGTCACGCCCTGCTGCCAGGGCGGCATTTGCAGGCCGAAGGCCGCTTGCAGGCGGCGCGTGTCCAGCCGCGAGTTGAGCGGGCGGCGGGCGGCGGCGGGGTATTGGCTGGAGGCGATGGGCTGCACGCCGCCGGCAGCGGTTTTGACGCCCTGCGGCCTGGCCTGCCGGGCCAGGGCCAGCACGTATTGCGCGTAGTCAAACCAGCTGGCTTCGCCCGCTGCCGTCAGGTGATACAGCCCGGCCTTGGCGGGCTGCTGAAGGGTTTGCGAGATGGCGTGGGCCGTCACGTCGGCAATCAGCTCGGCGCCGGTGGGCGCGCCTTTTTGGTCGTCAATGACGGTCAGGCGCTCGCGCGTGGCGGCCAGCCGCAGCATGGTTTTGATGAAGTTGTCGCCATGCGCGGCATACACCCAGCTGGTGCGGAAGGTGAGATGCGCGCAGCCGCTGGCGGCAATGGCCTGCTCGCCTGCCAGCTTGGTGGCGCCATAAACGTTCAGCGGCCCGGTGGCGTCGCTTTCCTGCCAGGGGGCGCTGCCGCTGCCGTCAAACACGTAATCGGTGCTGTAGTGCACCAGCAGCGCGCCGCTGGCGGCGGCTTCGCGGGCCAGGGCGGCGGGCGCTTCGGTGTTGATGAGGCGGGCCAGCTGCGGCTCGCTTTCGGCCTTGTCCACGGCCGTGTAGGCGGCAGCATTCACGATGACTTGCGGCTTTGCGGCGCGCACGGTAGCGGCCAGCCCTTGCGGGTCTGCCAGATCGCCGCCTGCGTCCTTGCGCTCCAGCGCCACGATTTCGCCCAGCGGGGCCAGGGCGCGCTGCAATTGCCAGCCGACCTGGCCGTTTTTGCCCAGCAGCAGAATTTTCATGAGGCCGCTCCCGTGCGTGCGTCTGCGCCTTCATGGCCGTATTGGGCGGCCACCCATTCGCGGTAGGCGCCGCTTTGCACGCCTTGCACCCATTCGGGGTTGTCCAGATACCAGCGCACGGTTTTGCGAATGCCGCTGTCAAAGGTTTCGGCGGGCCGCCAGCCCAGCTCGCGCTCGATCTTGCGCGCGTCAATGGCGTAGCGGCGGTCATGGCCGGGGCGGTCTTGCACGTGGGTGATTTGCGCGCGGTAGCTGCGGCCATCGGGGCGCGGGCGCATTTCGTCGAGCAAATCGCAAATGGTGTGCACGATGGCCAGATTGGTTTTCTCGTTCCAGCCGCCCACGTTGTAGGTTTCGCCCGCGCGGCCCGCTTGCAGCACGCGGCAGATGGCGCTGCAATGGTCTTTCACGTAGAGCCAGTCGCGCACTTGCTGGCCGTCGCCATACACGGGCAGCGGCTTGCCCGCCAGGGCATTGACGATCATCAGCGGAATGAGCTTTTCCGGAAAGTGATACGGCCCGTAGTTGTTGCTGCAATGGGTGGTCAGCACCGGCAGCCCGTAGGTGTGATGCCAGGCGCGCGCCAGGTGGTCGCTGGCGGCCTTGCTGGCGCTGTAGGGGCTGTTGGGTTCGCAGGCGTGTTTTTCGGTGAAGGCGGGCGCATCGGGCGCGAGCGTGCCGTACACCTCGTCGGTGGAAACGTGCAAAAAGCGGAAAGCCGCCTTGTCCGCCTCATCCAGCGCCAGCCAGTAGGCGCGGGCCGCTTCGAGCAGGCCAAAGGTGCCGACGATGTTGGTGGCGATGAAGTCTTGCGCGCCGTGAATGGAGCGGTCCACATGGCTTTCGGCGGCAAAGTGCACGATGGCGCGCGGGCGGCGTTCGGCCAGCAGGCGGGCCACCAGGGCGCTGTCGCCAATGTCGCCCTGCACGAAAACGTGCCGCGCATCGCCTTGCAGGCTGGCCAGATTGGCCAGATTGCCCGCGTAGGTGAGCTTGTCAAGGTTGAGCACAGGCTCGTTGCCGGCGGCCAGCCAGTCGAGCACGAAATTGCTGCCGATGAAACCGGCCCCGCCGGTGACAAGAATCATGGGAAGTCGCTTTCCTGAAACGAAAAGCCCGGCGCCATGCCGGCAGCCGGACGGGCGCGGATTATTTCACGCGGCCTGCGCGCGCCAGCCAAGCGTCTTGTTCAGAAAGAGGAGCAAATTCAGGGGCAGAAAAATGGCCTCTGCGCAATTTCCACTAGGACCTCATGCTATTTATAAAGGAGCGAAAACAAGCTATCCGCCGGATGTGGCCTGGGGTTCGGCAGGCGTTTCGTCCTTGCGTTCTTCCTTGCGCTCGATCTGCTGCACGACGGGGTCGCTCCAGCTGCCGGTGATGCGGAATTCGCGCATGGCGGCGCGCGAGAGGGGCTTGCGCAAGGCGAGCTGGGCGATGAAGGCGATGGCGCCGGCGGCAGGATTGACGAAGGCGGTGGCCAGGGCGGCGTTGCCGGCGTCGATTTCGGGCATGACCAGGGCGGTGAGGTCTTGCGTTTCGCGGGCGATGTCGGCGCTGCCTTGCATGAGCACGGTGGCGTTGGCGCTGCTGATGCGCAAGTTGGTGGTGCGGGCCACGCCGGCGGCCACGCTGACGTCGGCGCTGGCCTGGTCAAAGGCGAAGCCGGCGCTGAACAGGTCGCGGAAATCCAGCGTGAGGCGGCGCGGCAGCGCTTGCAGGCTGAGCACGCCCAGCAGCTTGGCCGCGCCGGGGTCGGCTTTGAGAAATTGGCCCTCGCCCATGTCCAGCCGCAGGTGGCCGCCCAGGCTGGGGTAGTGGGGGGCGGCGGGCGAGCCGCTCCAGTGCAGCTGGCCGGTGATTTGGCCTTTGCCGCCGCGCAGGGTGTCGGGCATGCCCAGGCGTGCGAGCAGATGGCCTGCGTTGGCCGCCTCGAGCGTGAAGTCCAGCCGGGTGCGGCGCGCGCTCCCTTTGGCGGGGGCGGCCCAGGAGCCGTGGGCGCTCAAGGTGGCGTCGGGGTTTTGCAGGCGCAAGGTGTTGAGCTGCCACTGGCCTTCGGCGGCGTTTCCGGATGCGTGATGGACGGCGCGGATGTCCAGCTGGCCCAGGTTTTTGCCGTGCAGGCGCATGTCTTGCACGCTGATGTCGAGCGCGGGCATGCGCGAGAGGGTTTGGGCAGGCGCTTCGCCGCTGGCGGTTTCTTCGGTTTTTTCGGCTTCGTCGGATTTTTCGGCGCTGGCCGTGGCCGCTTCTTCTGGCGGCGCTGCATCAGGCTCGGGCCAGTGCAGGCGCTCCAGCCGGGCGCGCAGCAGGCCCGCGTCTTGGCCTTGCGCGGGGCGGTATTCGATTTGGCCTGCCAGTTCGTCGGCATGGACTTTGGCGCTCCAGCGGCTGCCCTGGCGGGCGGCGTCGGCCTGCACGGCGTGCAGGGTGCGGCGGCCGATGAGGAGCTGGCGCGCGCGCAGGTGCGCGCGGTCGGGCATGTAGCTGCTGGAGGTGCTGGAGGCGGGGGCCGCCTGGGCGTCGCTGGCGCCGGGGAAGATGGCGTCCAGCGCGTCTTGCCATTCGGCGGCGGGCAGGGCGTCCAGCGCGGCATGGGCGGTCACGCCGCTGGCGGGCAGGGCGGCGGCGCTGGCGGTATGCACGCTGGTCTCGCCCAGCGCCAGTGCGCCGCGCAGCACGCGGCCGCCCTGGCTGGCGCTTTGCTGCTCATATTCGGCGCGAAAGCGTTTGCCTGCACGGATGGTCAGGCGCTGCAAGCCGCCGGGCAGGGCGCGCCGTTCGTAGAGCAGGGGCCAGGCATCGGCGGCGGGCTTGTCCAGCGGGGCGGGCAGCTTGAATGAGAGGCCGCGCAGATCGCTTTTCACCGTCACGTCAGGCTCGCCATCGGCAAAGCCCAGCGCCACTTCATAGCTGGCGCTGCCGCTGGCGCGCGTGGCCAGGCCCGGCACGCCGCTCCAGTTTTTCATGAGGCGCAGGCCCTCGGCGCTGGCGGTGCCGCTGGCACTGATGCGCACGCTGTAGGCGGGGGGGCCATTGGCTGCGTTGCCTGCTGTTGCGCTGGCTGCTTTGCCGGCCGCCACGCTGCCGCCGCTGATGCGCACGGGGCCGCCCAGCGCTTGCGCGTGCGTGTCATGCAGGGCAAAGCCTTGTTCGTTGAAGCTCACGCGCCCTTGCGCCTGGGTCAGCGGCGGCGCGTTGGGGCTGAAGCGGATGGCGTTGCCCGCCAGGGTGACTTCGCCGCTGGCTTTGGATTTTTCAATGTGCTCGATGGGCAGGTTCAGCGAGAGCGCCAGACGCGCCTTGCCGTCGGCTTCGGCCTCATCCAGCGCGTGCTGCGTGAAGCCCGCCACGGGCGAAGCGCGCACGATGCCCAGCGCGGCGGCCAGATCGCCCTGGCCCTGGGCCTTGACTTGCACGACGGCGCGGGCCATGTCGTCAATGCGGGCGGCAATCTGGTCAAAGCGCCAGCCGGGGTGGCCTTGCACGTCGGCGCTGGCGTTTTCCACGCGCATGCCGTTGCCTTCAAAAATGAGCTGGCCCGCCAGGTTTTTCAGCGGCGGCCAGGCGGGCTGGCCTTCGGGCTGGAGGCTGCGGGGCACGTAGGCCATGAGCACGTTTTTCACGCGGCCCGCAAAGCGGAACTGGCCGTGCTGGCCGGGTTCGTCAAACGGGACATGGCGCAAGTCGCCCTGAATGGCCACGTCCACATCTTGCGCCAGCCCTTCGCGCACGGCGTCGCGCACGTAGTGGCGCGCTTCTGGCGGAATGACCAGCGGCAAGTAGCGGTGCACGCGCGCGCCGTTGGCGCGGGCAAAGCGCCCTTTCAAGTCGAGCACGCCGGGAAAGCGCGGCTGGCCCGCCGCTTCGTCGCCGGTTTGCCAGCGGACGGTAAAGCGGCCGGTGGCGTCGGCGCTGTCCACGTCAATGCTGTCGGCCTGCACGCTGATGCGGCGGCCTTGCACTTGCCAGTGCGCCTTTGTTTTGAGCTGGCCCAGGGCAATGCGCGGCTCTTCAAACACGCCGGGGAAAGTGAGGCCGCCACGGGCGATGAGCACTTCGGCCGTGCCGCCTTGGGCGCTGGCGTCCACATCCAGCGTGGCGCCGTCCAGCCCCGGCGTGCCGGAAGCGGCATCGGCCCCGATGGACAAGGCGCTGGCGCGGAGCTTGAGGCTCCAGTCGGCAATGGCGGGGGCATCCGCCGTGGCGGCTTCGGCGGGCGGCGCGTTGCGCCAGGCGGCGTTCAGGCTGTCCACCTGGCCCTGGATGGTGTGCGCGCGCAAGTGCTGGTGCGCCGCTTCGCCCAAGGGCAAAGCGGCGGCCAGGCGGGCCAGGGCGGCCAAATCGAGCTTGTCGGCGCGCAGCTGGCCGCCGGTTTTTTCCAGCTTCAGGCTGAAGTTGCCGCCGGGCCAGACCGCGCCGCTGGCGTCTTCAAATTGCAGGTTTTCCGTGCGCAGGGAGATGCCGCTGCCGGCCCATTGCCAGTGCGCGCGGCCCGCCAGCGAGCGCAAGGCCAGCGGCGGCAGGCGCGGCGCCAGCACGGCGGAAACGTTGGCCAGCGACACATCCAGCGTGGCCTCGGCCTGCCGCCCTTCGCGCACGCTGGCCCAGGCGCGCAGCGCGCCCCGGCCTTCGCGCAGTTCCACGCCCAGATCGCCCGCATGGGCATAGCGGCGCAGCTGCGCCACGTCCACGCGCGGGAAATCGGCATAGGCCTGCCCGCTCCACTGCTGCCACTGCCCGGCGTGCAAAGACAGCAGCGGCTGGCGGAAATACCCCACCAGCGTGAAGCGCTCGCCCCACTCCTTTTGCGGCGTGGCTTGCAGCTGCATGACGTGGCTGCGGCGGCCATTGCGAAACAGCAGACTCACGTCGGTCAGGGTGACGGGCGGCGCGGCGCGCGTTTCGTCCACCCAGCGCACCTGGCCGCCTTGCAGCAGCAGCTCCGGCTGCGAGAAAAACCAGTCGGCAAGCCGCGTGTCGGCGCTGGCGTCGCCCGAAGCATCCAGCCCGGCCACCAGCAGGCGGCCATCGGCGCGGCGGCGCAGCTGCACCTGGGCGCCGTCTATCACCAGCTGCTCAAAGCCCAGGCGCCAGAGCGAGCGCACGGAAAAAGCAGCCAGCACGCGCGGCACTTTCAGCCCGGCTTCGCCGTCTGCGCCATCCGCGCTGTTTTCGCCTTCCGGCGCATTCGGGCGCACCGTCACGCCGTGCAGGGTGATGACGGGAATCAGCCCGTTGGAAACCGCCTCGATGCGCTCGGCCGTCACCCTTGCCCCCATCGCGCGCGAGGCCAGGCGCTCCAGCCGTGGGCGCAAATCGTCGATACGCGGCACAATGAACCAGTGCAAAAAGCCCCACGCCACCGATGACAGCAGCACCAGCGACACCAGCAGCCACAGCAGCACTTTCAGCAGGCGGGCGGCAAGTCGGAAAAATGAATCAAGCAAAGTGGGGCACCCAGGCTGGCATCGAAGCCAAAAATTATGACTTGCACCCAGACGCCAGCCCTTGATTTGCCAGATCCTGATTTGCCCGCCCTTGATTTTTCCGAGCATCTGGTCTCTGCCTGCCAAGGCTGCGAGCAGCCGCAAGCCTGCGGCCTGACGCCCCCCGCCTCCCCGCCCCCCGCGCCGCCTGCCGGGGCCGGTTTTTTTGACGGCCTGGCCGCCCACTCGCGCCTGGTGCAGCGCCTGCGCCGCCGCTACGCTGGCGAGCTGCCCCTGCTGGCGCCCGGCGCGCCCGATCGCGCCAGCATGGCCGCCGCCTTTGCCGCGCTGCGCGGGCAGGGGCATGACACGGGCGCGGCCTTGCGCATCACGCGCCAATTGGTCGTCGAGCGCCTGGCCGTGCTGGACTGCGAGCAGCAGGCCCCGCTGGAAGTGGTCACGCGCGCCATGACCGAGCTGGCCGAATTCGCGCTGGACGAAGCCTGCCGCCACGCCTTCGCCGCGCTGGACGAGCGCCACGGCGCGCCGCTGAACGGGCGCGGCCAGCGCGTGCCCTTCTGGGTGATTGGCATGGGCAAGCTGGGCGCGCGCGAGCTGAACGTCTCCAGCGACATCGACCTCATCTACCTGCATGAAAGCGACGGCGACACCGCAGGCCGCGCAGACGGGCGCGGCAGCGTCAGCATGCAGGAATACTTCACCCGCGTGGCCCGCCAGATACACGCGCTGGTCGGCGAAGTCACCGAACACGGCTTTGTCTTTCGCATCGACCTGGCCTTGCGCCCCAACGGCAAAAGCGGCCCCGCCGTTTGCGCGCTGGACACCCTGGCGCAGTACATGCACGTGCAAGGCCGCGAATGGGAACGGCTGGCCTGGCTCAAAAGCCGCGTGGTTGCGCCGCAAGGCATCACGCCCGAAGCCGCGCGGGCGCTGCGCGGCGTGGTGCTGCCCTTTGTCTTTCGCAAATACCTGGACTACAACGTCTTTGAAGCCTTGCGCGCGCTGCATCGCCAAATTCGCGAACAGGCCAGCAAGCGCAGTGCGGGCCGCCCCGGCGGCGCGTGCGACGTGAAACTCTCGCGCGGCGGCATCCGCGAAATCGAATTCATCGTGCAACTGCTGCAAGTGGTGCGTGGCGGCCAGTTTCCCGAACTGCGCACGCGCGCCACCTTGCAAGCCCTGCCGCGCCTGGCGCGCGCCGCGCTCATGCCCGAAGACCGCGCACAGGCGCTGGCTGCCGCCTACACCTTTTTGCGCCGCGTGGAACACCGCATCCAGTATCTGGATGACCAGCAAACCCACCTGCTGCCCACGGCCGATGCCGACCTCGACTGGCTGGCGCGCAGCATGGGCTACGCGCAAACCGGCGCGCTGCTGGACGACTTGCAAGCCCACCGCGAAGTCGTCGCGCACGAATTCGACAGCCTGCTCGGCGGCAGCCAGGCGCACCGCCAATGCGACAAATGCCGCGCCGCCCAGCCTGTACAAACCGCAGCGCCCCATGCCGCGCACCCTGACGCCAGCCGCAACGCCCCCCAGCTGGAAACCGCGCCGCCCGGCCTTCAGGAGCTGCTCCAGCACTTTCCCCCCGCCGCGCAGCAGCGCCTGCAAGCCTGGGCCACCCACCCGCGCGTGCAGGCCCTGCGCGAACAGGCGCACGCCCGCCTCATGCACCTGCTGCGCCGCAGCGCCGCCTGGCTGGCCGAAGGCCGCATCAGCGAAGAAGCCGTGCTGCGCATGGCCGACTGGCTGGAGCCGCTCTTGCGCCGCGAAAGCTACCTGGCCCTGCTCATGGAGCGCCCCGCCGTGCACGAACGCCTGCTGCGCGTGCTGGGCGCCGCCCGCTGGCCCGCCCGCTACGTGCGCCAGCACCCCGGCGTCATCGACGAACTCGCCAGCCCCGGCCTCATGCAGCAGCGCTTTGACGCCGCCGCCTTCGAGCAAACCCTGCACGAGCGCCTGGCCGCCCTGGCCAGCACCGGCGAAGACGACGAAGAAACCCTGCTTGACCTGCTGCGCCGCGCCCACCACGCCGAAGTCTTCCGTACCCTCGCGCGCGACGTGGAAGGCACGCTCACCGTCGAACAAGTCGCAGACGACCTCTCCGCCCTGGCCGATGCCACCTTGCGCGTGGCCATCCAGTGGTGCTGGGCGCGCTACCGCAAACGCCACCGCAGCCAGCCCGCGCTGGGCGTCATCGGCTACGGCAAGCTCGGCGGCAAAGAACTGGGCTACGGCAGCGACCTCGACCTTGTTTTCGTCTTTGACGACGACGACCCCGCCGCCCCCGACATCTATTCAGGCTTTGCCCGCAAGCTCATCACCTGGTTCACCACCCGCACCGGCGAAGGCGATCTCTTTGAAATCGACACCGCCCTGCGCCCCAACGGCAACAGCGGCCTGCTCGTCACCAGCTTCGCCGCCTATGCCAGCTACCAGCAGCAACGCGGCAGCAACACCGCCTGGACCTGGGAACATCAGGCCATGACCCGCGCACGCTACGTCTGCGGCCTGCCCCAGCTCGCCCCGCGCTTTGACGCCGTGCGCCACGCCGTCATCACCGCCGAACGCAACCGGCCCGCCCTGCGTGACGAAATCGCCGCCATGCGCCACAAAATGCGCGCCGCCCACGCCACGCCGCCCGGCGTGTTCGACATCAAACAAAGCGCCGGCGGCATGATCGACGCCGAATTCAGCGTGCAATACCTCGTGCTCGCCCACGCCCGCCAGCACCCGCAGCTCGAACCCAACCTCGGCAACATCGCCCTGCTGCAACGCGCCGAAGCCGCTGCCTTGCTGCCCGCCGGCGCAGGCCAGGCCGCCGCCAATGCCTACCGCGCCCTGCGCCACGCCCAGCACATCGCCCGCCTCAACGAAGCCGGCAACCGCTTCAACGAACCCGCCTTCGCCAGCGAACGCGCCGCCATCCAGGCCGTATGGCAGCACCTCTTCGGCTGAGCGCAAAGCCGCACCCTCGTTCCCTCCCTCAGTTATGAACAGACAAACTCTGGGATGACTCTGGCCCTATCAAGCCTTTCAGCAGTTCATGTAAGCGAGCGGGCAACAGCACGTCACTGCCATTCATTGATTATCAGTCGCTGAGTCTCAATATCAATCAGCGAGACTTCACTTCAGAGTTGTGGCAGCCCTGTCCTTGTATTAAGCAAAAAACTATATAACCAATCAAATTCCTAGCAAACGCCTGGCACTCCCTGCGAATCCAGATATTAATTACTTCAGCCGAATAAGACATCAGATTATCTTCACAACCAGAATTAACCTGTGCACCAACTCAGTGCAATCCGGAGACCACCGCGAAATACCAATCAGAAAAGAAAAAGCCGCCCAAAGGCGGCTTTTTCAAAGCTGACACAGCTTCAAGCTGTCTTCATCATCAGAAGTTGTGGCGCAGACCGACACCGTAGTTATTGGTGCTATCGAGGCGCAGGTAGTCTGCATACAGGAATGTGCGCTTGGACAGAGCGTACTTAGCTTCGACTACAGCGTTGGTGTATTTCTTGTACTTCACAGTGGAGTCATAAGCGTTTTGATGCTTTGTATCGCGTGCAACATCAAGGGCCACGCTCACATTGTCAAACTTGACCAAGCCGCCAATCGTAAACCCGCTGCGACGATTCACGCCAAGCACGTTTCCTGCATCATCCGCGACCTCATGATTGCGAGCGTCGTTATAACTTGCCGCCAGAGTAAACATGCCAAAATCATATTTAGCCCCTAACGCATAATTAGCCTTTTCCTTGCTAACTTTATTATATGAGAAACCAACACCCAACGGCCCATTGGCATAAATCAGGTTGGCATCAATCTTATGATTCTTACCATTGAGGTGATAATCACCCTTCGTAACAAAACCAATCTCACCGCTAAAGCCTCCAAAAACTGGTGTCTTGTAGCTAAATTGGCTATTATTGCGCGCAGAACTACGACCAACAAAGCCGTATGTATTACCGACCACAGAATAACCAGGAGCTCCAAGCAGCTCCCACACCTCCATACCATTGTAGCTGGGCGTAAACGCACGTCCCATCTTAAATTGACCGAAGCCTCCTTCTACCCACACATTAGCTTGGCGCCCATAACCACTAATAGCGGCACCATTTTCTGCATTAATAGATTGCTCATAATTAAAACCAACCTTAAGGCCTCCGCCCAGATCCTCTACACCGCGAAAGCCAATCCGACTTGCACCATTGTTTACAATGGCATTGCCATGCATTTGAGTTTTAACATTCGGACGCTTTACGCCCAATGTCGCAGGGTTGTAATCAACGCGACCAACACCAAGATCAACAACGCCATACAGCGTCACAGAAGATTGGGCCATAACGGCACCGGAAGCGGCCAGCACAGCCAACGCAATCAGGGATTTTTTCATTGCAAATTCTCCAAGGTTAAACACATAAGGCGCAGGCCAAGCGAAGCACTAGCATCCGCGTTGATTTGGACCCAGCCAACCCCCCGCACGGGAAGCCATATGTATTGGGCCAGACTCTCGTGAAAACTGCAAAGCAAATGATGCGTTTCGCCTCCCGCTTGTTGCAATCTAACGACAGTGAAAGCGATTTTCGCCTTCGTCATCTGCCAAAAAACAACAATCACACAACCTCAAGCGGTACCGCCCACCGTCATTTGCTCAATGCGCAGCGTGGGCTGGCCCACGCCCACAGGTACGCTTTGTCCTTGTTTGCCGCAAGTGCCAACACCCGCATCCAAGCGCATATCATTTCCTATCATGGAAATCCTCTGAAGCACTTGCGGCCCATTGCCAATCAGCGTAGCCCCTTTGACGGGGTAGAGAATTTTTCCGTTTTCTACCCAGAAAGCTTCGCTGGTTGAAAAAACGAAATTTCCGCTAGTCACATCCACTTGCCCTCCAGCAAAGTTCAGGGCGTACAAGCCCTTTTTAATACTGGAAATCACCTCTTCCGGCGCGCAATCGCCATTTGCCATATAAGTGTTAGTCATTCTCGGCATAGGCAGATGGGCATAGCTCTGCCTTCGGCCATTGCCCGTCAAAGCTTGCTTCATGAGACGCGCATTCTGGGCGTCTTGCATGTACCCTTTTAGAACGCCATTTTCGATGAGCAGAGTGGCTTGCGTTGGATTGCCTTCATCATCCACATTCAGGCTGCCGCGCCGCCCTGATATAGTGCCATCATCCCAAACAGTCACGCCTCGGGCCGCAACTCTTTCGCCAATCCGGCCCGCGAAGACACTGGCTCCTTTGCGATTGAAGTCCCCTTCCAATCCATGTCCCACTGCTTCATGCAACAAAATTCCAGGCCAGCCAGGCCCCAAAACCACGGTCATTTCACCAGCAGGAGCAAATCTAGCTTCCAGATTTGTCAGGGCTGCTCGGGTAGCTCGAGCCACATAGGTGTCAAGCTGATCTTCTGAAAAATATTCCAATCCGCTTCTGGCACCGCCACCCGCCGACCCCACTTCGCGTCGACCGTTTTGCTCCGCGATGACCGTCAAAGAACAATGAACCAATGGCCTAGCATCAGCAACTACGGCTCCATCCAATCGCGCAACGAGCACAATCTCCCACTCAGAGGACAAGCTAGCCATTACCTGCACGATACGCGGATCCACCGCTCTCGCCTTCTTGTCTATTTGTTCCAGCAAGGCAGCCTTCTGAAGACTGTTAAGAGAAAGTTGGGGATTGGCCTCGCCATACAAACGGCCTTTTTGTGCACATCCCGCCTTGATACCAATTGGCTTTGGCGGAGTCTGAGCTGTACGAGCCATTATCCGCACAGTTTTAGCCGCATTCATCACAGCAAGCTTGGACAGGCTATCAGAATATGCAAAAGCAGTTTTTTCACCAGATACTGCCCGCACGCCCACTCCTTGGCTGATACTAAATCCCCCCGTCTTGATGCTCCCCTCGTCAAACCCCCAGTTCTCAGCGCACGAATATTGGAGAAAAATATCCGCATCATCAACGCATCGAGATCCAATTAAATTCAAGGCATCTTTGAGGCTTTGCCATGTCAAGTCATCTTGAGCCAACAAATAGCGCTCCGCCAAATCAAGAGAAGATTCACCATGAACAAGTCTCACTTCCTAATCCCCAAATAAAAAAAGCACCCATTCGGGTGCTTTTCAATCAATGAGCCTGACGATGTCCTACTT
>ERZ773075.413-NODE-413-length-33904-cov-62.5339_pt1 | contig 33904 bp, 31 predicted proteins | sample MGYA00580614_ERZ773075 | MGnify/ENA primary metagenome ERZ773075 (study PRJEB29015, sample SAMEA2738021) | human oral metagenome | biome: human oral; feature: human-associated habitat; material: dental | place: China | collected 2043 ...
GGTGCCCCCCGTGGGGCTCGAACCCACGACCGACGGATTAAAAGTCCGCAGCTCTGACCAACTGAGCTAGAGGGGCGTGCCAGCCGGGCGCGGAGCGGCCGCGCCGGATGCCATGGGTCAGCATAGCGGCCGTTCCTCGGCCGATGACGCGGACTTGACGAAGATATACATACATGTTTGCTTGTAAAGCGTGAGACGAACCGCTGCCGATGCCGCCCTGACCCGCGAGGCCATCACCCGCGCCGCCCTGCACCGCTTCGCCCGGGACGGGTGGGACGGCTGCTCGCTCGTCGACGTCGCTCGCGGCGCGGGGGTCACCCGCGGCGCGGTCTACCACCACTTCTCCGGCAAGATGGACCTGCTGACCGCCGTGCTCGTCGAGCAGTGGGCGATCCGGGCACGCGACCTGCTCGCCCTGCTCGACGCCGAGCAACCGGCCGCCGAGCGCTTGACGGCCTTCCTCGCCGACTACCTGCGCCGCCTGCAGGAGGACCGCCCGTTCCGCGACCTCATCGTCGTCTCGACCCTGGTCGCGCCCCGGGCCATGCCTCTCGAGTCGGGTCTGAGGGCGAAGCACGAGGGCCTGCGCCCCTGGACCGAGCGCATCGACCGGGCCCTGGAGGAGTGCGAGGACATCCTGCGCGCCTCTCGCGACGCCAGCCGTTTCATGATCATGACCGTCATCCACGGTGCCGCGCTCATCGCCGCCGTCTCGCCTGCGGAGCTTCCCGGGTCCGAGGAGAGCCGGACGATCGCCGAGTCCGTCGTCGACGGGCTCCTGCGCCCCCGTTGAACCCGGATGCCGCCCCGCCCGCCGCGGATCGGCCCGTGCCGCACACGACTGCCCCTTGTGAGCGGTGCACTGCGCCCCGCCCGCCGCGGATCGGCCCGCGGCCCCTGCCCGCCACCCGAGCCGGGCACCGCCCGGCCAGCGCCCTTGTCGCGCTCAGACTCAGAGGAGAACGAATGACAACCTCCAACTCGAACATCCCCGACCCGCCGGGCCCCTCGACCGCCCCGACTGCCCCGACGTCCCCGGCCGCTCCGGCGCGGTCCCGGACGAGTGCGCGCATGGCGGTCGTCGTCTCCTGCGTCGCGCTGTTCACCGACATGCTCGTCTACGGCATTCTCATCCCGCTCCTGCCCCTCATGCCCGCGGTCGAACGCGCGGGCTCGTCGGCGACCGGACTCCTGTTCGCGGCCTATGCCGCCATGATGATCGCGGTGACGCCCCTGGCCGGGCGGCTCGTGGACCGGCGGGGACCCCGCGGCCCGCTGCTCGTCGCGCTCCTGGGCCTGGCCGCGGCCTGCCTGCTGTTCGCCCTCGACGGCCCCTACTGGCTGCTCCTGGTCTCCCGCCTGCTGCAGGGCGCCGCCGCGGGGCTCGGCTGGGTGGCGAGCCTGGCCCTGATCGCCGCCTCCATCCCCCTCGAGAGGCGGGGGACGTACCTCGGACTGGCCATGAGCATGGTCTCCATCGGAACACTCGCCGGTCCTCCCCTGGCCGGATGGATCTCCCGCGGCCACGGGCATGCCGCGCCCTTCGTCCTGGCGGCGGCGGTCCTGCTCGTCGACGGCGTCCTTCGCGTCGTCTTCGTCGGGCGCGCGCCCGTGCAGAGCGACGATCCGGCGACGGCCCTCGATGTGCTCCGCGTCGACGGGTCGTGGCCCGTCGTCGTCCTCATCGCCCTGGGCTCCGCGGTCACGAGTGCGATCGAGCCGATCCTGCCAGTCCGTCTCGCCGGCGGTCTCGGCCTCGACGCCGCGGGCATCGGACTGCTGTTCGCGCTGCTCGTCATCACCGGGGCGGTGCTCAACCCGATGGTCGGTGCGATTCTCGGCCGGGTCTCCCCGAGACTGCTCGCGTTCGTCGGCGCGGTCCTGGCCGTCGCCGGCCTGATGCTCCTGGGGATCGGCTCGCGCCTGTCCGTCGTGATCGCGGGGATTGTCTGCCTCGGCGCGGCCATCGCCTTCCTCGTCGCCCCGGCCAGCACTCTCATCGGCGTGCAGGGGGCGCGCACGGAGCCTCCGGCCCTCGGCGGCGCCTACAGCCTCTACAACCTCGCCTACGCCGCGGGGCTGACGCTCGGGCCCGCGCTGGCGGGCGCGCTCACCTCGGCGCTCGGATACTCCGCCGCCTGCGCCGCCCTGGCGATCGGCGTCGCCGTGGTGGCGATCAGCGGCTTCGGCCGGCTGCCCCGTCGGCTGTCCGCAGGGGCGACCGGCGCATAGGACGGCGAGCCCGCCCTCGATTCATCCGGCCCCACGGAATCCCCGGGACGCTGCTGGATGTACCGCGGTGGTCCAGGCGCCCTACATGCGGTTCCCGCAAGCAACGGCATAACTCGCTCCGGTTGTCCACATCCTCGAAACCGGGGGAGAAGAAGCGCGCTAGCCTTTGTCTCCTTGCTTACGTGCGGGGCGCGTCGCAGCAATGATCTGGGGCCAGCGGAGATGGCCGTTCCCAGGGCGGTCATCGCGGCCGCGCCGGATTCCCCGGCGATGAGCAGACCGACCGTTAGAGCGGCTAGCACCCAGGGAAGAAAGGAGACCGCTCATGATGCACTGACGAAGGCCCTTGCCTCAACTCGTGCGATGACCTGCTGGTTCTCGATCTCCGCCCTCTGACGCCGCTCCGCCATGCGGAGGATTCGGTTCGCCGCTCCCGGTAGCACCTGCTCGAAGCCGCTGAAATCCGCTGGCGATGGCAAGGGGCCCCGGTAAGCCTGGTAGGAGCGGGTCAGTTCGAACTGCGCGATTCCTGCGAGCGGCGCTCCGTGTCCATCGCCGTCGACAGGCTCGCTCCCACCGAGAACCAGGCGGCCCTCGTCGGGTCCTTCCACGTGCTCCGGATGCGCTTGTAGTTCTCGATCGACGGGTTCAGGGCCAGGCTCGCCCCCCTGGTGGCTCCCGCTCGGATCGCTGCGCCCACTGTCGTGGTCGTCATGGCTCGCTCCCTCGTCACTACTCACGTACACATCATGGTATGCACTTGTGCCCCAGAGGTGAAGTTCTGCGAATCATGTGAGATGAGTCCTTCGTCAACTGAGGAATCGCGTGCTCCACCTCATTCTGCTCGGCTCAGAGATAGTGGGGCGCCCACTGCCCGGAGGGACCGGGCCCGGGGGTGGGGCCGGTGTCCGCATCGGTCATGATGCCTCCTGATCCGTCAGCTCGAGCAGCTCGCGGCGCAACTCGAGTGCCACGATGGTGCTGCGCACCTCGTCGGCCTCGAGCGCCTCGGCCGGCGCGGTCTCCAGGGTCACCAGGACCTGATCGACGGCTTCGGGCGCGCACCGGCCCGGCAGGACGGCGCTCAGGGCGCTCAGGGCGGACCGGCTCGCCTCGGTGCGCGTCGAGGCGGCCACCGCCACGATGCAATGGGCGGCGAGGAGGGAGTGCCTCGGAGAGAGCGTGAGCGGCCAGGCCTCGCATGTGGCGGCGACGTCGAGATGGCGCCCGGCGGTCACCAGCCGGTCGATGTATGCGTCCAGGTGCGAGGTGTCGAACAAGCCGAGGAGCCGCACCGAGCCCGGTGGCGTCGTCCGGTCCACCAGAGCGCGAGCGAGCCTCGCGTCCTCCCAACGCAGAGCCGCGCGTGTCAGCGCCTCGGACAGGTCGGCGGGCCGCCCCTCGTAGCGCACGTCCGCCTCCAGCAGCTCGGTGGCGGACAGGCCGATGAGGCTCCGCCACCGGTGGATGGGCACTCGAGAGACCACGTCGAGCGCGGCTGAGGCGAGGTGCCCCTCCGCCGTGTACTGGTCGCGGGTGAGCTCGTCGGTCGGCACGACGGGGAGCAGCTCGACCCGTGGCGCGCGCAGGAGCCGCCTGGTGACGACGACGTGCGTCCTCGCCAGGGCCTCGGCGCGTCCGATGAAGGCGGAGGAGGGCAGACGGCACAGCAGATCGGCGGAGACGCGGCGCACGCCCTCGGCGCGGTCGTCCAGGCACGTCTCCAGGAGGGGCTCGTCCTGAGGGCCCAGGCCCGTGGCCAGAGCGGCGAGGATCCGCTCGCGCTCGGAGTCCTTGACCTCGAGCCATGTGCCGTCCTCCAGGAGCGCGCGGCCCGCGGCGGGGTCATGAGCGCGCACGCGAGCGAGGTAGCCGGCGCGCTCCCGACCGCTGCTGGACTCCCAACGAGCAGGATCCGGCACGGCGGCGAAGCCCTCGGCGTCGTGGACGAGGCCCGCCCAGTCCTCGTCCATGGCGAAGACGGCGCGCGCTCGTGCGTCCATGAGGTCCACGACCAGCGCCCGGCTGCCGCTCGGAACCCTGCACGCCACCCGCGACAGGAGGATCGGCGGTAGACGCAGGCCCCGACGTCGGATCAGGCGGAGGGCGCGCGTGATGAGCTCATCCTGCCCGTTCAGCGTCAGCATGCGTGAGAGCAGTTCGCCCAGGTCGTCGGGGATGACCGGAGTCTGCGACGCGGCGGGCAGGTCCAGCTCGGTCACGGGTGCGGAGGGGATGATGCTGCGCTGCGCGAGGGCGTGGACCGCGGCCGTCTCGAGCGCGAGCTCGGGCCCGGCCGTGGCGCCGAGTGTGCACGCCACCGGCCCCGGCAGGGAGGCGGGGGCGAGGGGGCGACTGCGCGCCTCCAGGGCTGCTGAGCGCTCGACGTCGTCGATGCTGCTCATAGCGGCATCACCGTCCCCTCGATCACCAGGCTCAAGGGCTGCAATCCCTCGGGCAGCAGGACTCCTGCCACTACGACACTGTCGGACGCGGCGCTCAGCGCGAGTCGTCGATGCCGTCGGGACCCGCCCGCCAACGGCATCATGGAGGTGCCGTCGGACAGCGCGAGACGTCCGTCCTCATCGATGGCGAGCCGTCCGGCGACGATCGCCGGGCGGGCGTCCGCCCACGGGTCGGCGGCGAGGGCGTCGCGCCATGCCGCACGGGCCTCGGGGATCGACCAGGGGACGGGCGCCCAGCCGGTGACCGCTCCGGTCGCCGGGTACTCCTGCGTGGCCAGCGCGCGCAGGGAGGCGCCCGGGTAGAAGTGCAGGTGGTCCCTGACCTGGGTGCCCGCCGTGTAGGTCCGCGGGAGCGCGTCGCGCCTGCGCGCGTAAGCGATGATCCGCGCCCAACGGCCCGTTCGTCTTCCATACAGCCAGGAGTGCCGGGCCATGATCCGGCCCTCGGCCCGGTCCTGCGAGCCCGCGACCACCCAGTGGTCCTCGACCTCCGGCTCGGCGAGCACGATCTCGTTCCGCACGCTCACACCCAGATGCTGGAACACAGCTGCCACCAGGTCGGTAGGGAGGTGCGCGCGCTCCTGCCATGCGCGCACGAGCAGGTGCATGGCGCCGAACTCGGCGATGGCGGTCCTCTCCCAGTCCGAGCCCCGGTCGCCGACGTCGGTCGGCTCGGCCGGGCCGACCGGCCTGGCCGACTCGGCCAGGTCGGCCAGGTCGGCCAGCCGCGGGGCCAGTGCCGGCGCCTGGGCATCGACCATGCGGGCGGCGAGCCGGCGCAGGGCGGCGGGTAGTCCGTCGTCGGCCGTGGTGATGCCCCGCTCAACCCGCTCCGACAGCCAGTGGTCGAGCTCGCTCAGGCCGTTGGTGATGCTCTGCTCGCGGTGCGCTGAGATCCGGGCGAAGGCGGGGCGCTGGTCGGAGTCGGCCGGGGCGCCGTCGTCGAGCGCGGCTGCGCCTGTGGTATCGGTCGCACCGGTTGCGCTTGTGGTATCGGCGACTGCGCTTGCGGCACCGGCGGCCGCCTCATCGGTCCCGCCCGTTCCGTTCTCCCCCTGCTGCGTCCGGACGACGTTGGTGGGCACCTCCTCGTCCACTCTGCCGTCGCGCCACAGGTGCAGCAGGCCGATGACGTGCTTGCAGGGAAACTTCTCGGACGAGCAGGAGCAGCGGAAGGCGGGTTCCGACAGGTCCGCGTGCACCTGGCAGGTTGTCCCTCCCGAACTCCGGTACTGGCCCCACAGTAGGTTCTCCGAGCGGCCGAGGCCGGTCCACGCGCCTGTCGCGGACAGCTTCAGGCCAGCGGCGGCCACCCGGTCATCGGGTGCGATGGAGGCGATGCGTGTCGGACTCCAGACTCCGGTCGTTGCAGTCATGATCACGGAGCCTCGTTCGGCTGGTCGGTCGGATGGGCGTGTGCCGTACTCATGAGTCAGGGGTTCCTCGAGGACGTCATTGGACTGTGAAGACTCGTGCCGCACCCGGAGCGGGACTCGTGGCGATGCGACAAGGCGTCGATATGACGACGAGCCACCGCAACCGTACGGTGCTAAATCACGATTCGGCAACGGATGGTAGTCCCCATGATGAGCATGACGCGGAAGCGCGCCGGAGTGGCGGTACCGGTGACATATCTCCATGCGGCGCACACGCGGATGCGGTGGGAGCCGTCCTCGCCCGACAGGCCCTCGAGGGCGCGCCGGCCGGTGTCATCGGCTCCTTGGCCCGGGATCGGGGCGTTCTGGTCCGGGGTCGGGGCGTTACGGCGCTCGGCTCGCCGTTCCGAGGACCGTCGCCGAGCGCGCGCCGGCGACGATCGAGGATCTGCGGCGCGACCTCGATCGGCATCGGGGTGGCATCGGGTCGCCTCGGGGCGGATGCTCGGGTGCCCGGGGACCGGGGCCCGGCTGGGGCGGGCGACGACCGGGCCCTGCGAAGGCTCGGGCCACCCGGGGTCGGGGGGTGTCCGTCGGGGGGCGTTCGTCCCGACGTGTCCGATCGTCGTCGGCGTATCGTGGCCTCGACGGCCGAGAGCGCCGGGTGCCCGCCGTGGCGCCGTTGGCGGGGCCGGTGCGCCTGCGCGTTCGACCGGTCGATTCCGCGATCCGGGGAGGACGTGCATCTGGCTCGAGGAGGCCGTCACGGCGTTCGGACTGGAGACCTCGGGTGCACGCGGAGACGGAGGAGGATCATGACCGACGGGGCTGATGTGACTGAGCTGCGCGATCTCCCGGGCGTTGGTCCCGAGCTGGAAGCCGCATTGCGTGCGGCGGGCATCACCGATGCTGAGACGCTGCGGCGTACTGGCTCCGTAGAGGCCTGGTGGGCGGTCCATCCGCGCTTCACGTGCCTCCACTCGCTGCTCGCTCTGGAGGCGGCGATCCGTGGCGTCTCCAAGCGGGAGCTCGACGACGTCACCCGCGAGCGGCTCGGACGGGAGGCGGGCAAGGGCTGAACCCTGATGCCGCGCCCGAGCGGGGGCATTGTCATCCTGTCGCGACAGAACCTGCTCGTTCTGGCCCGGCCCTGCGCCCGAGCGAGGCATTCTCCGCATCGAGATCGGTTCGGCTCCGCGTTGAGATCTGGTCCCGTGCTCGAACGGACCGCTTCGGCGCGCCCTCCCCGAGAGCCACGGCCGGCCTGGTCCCGCGCTCGAACGGACCGCCTCGGCGCGCCCTGCTCCGACTTCGCTTTCCGAGTGCGCCGTGCGCCTCGTCCCCGGCCGCGATGTGCTGGGCTCGCCCCGCGGGGAAGCGGAACCGGGGTCATGCCCCGATTATACGAGAAACCGCCCCGGGCTCGCCCCGCGGGGAAGCGGAACCGGGGCCCTCTCATCGCCGGTAGGCGGCATGCCGGCTGCTCGCGCGACCGTGTCTGGGCTCGCGCGGTCGTACGGCAAACTTTGTGGTCGTACCCGGAGTCTCGCGGTCGTACGTTTCTCCGCGCGGTCGTACCTTAGAGGCCTTCTAAGGTACGACCGCGCGAGCCCGGGTACGACCGCGCGGGCCCGGGTACGACCGCGCGGAGCCGATTCTTGCGACACGGGGTATCGAGTGACTCGGCTCACGTTGGATATGCGGAGTGATGCGGATCGGCACGTCCGACGGCGGGCGCGCTCCGGTCCGTGGTGGTCCTGCGCCTCGTGAGCCTCCGGTTCAACGTATGGAGGATCCGCGCTCCGGCCCGCATGGGGTGTGCGGGAGGTCGATGCGCACGCGGTGGCTGGCCCGCAGCCCAGCGAGCCTCGGGGAGCGCGGGAATGGCCGTGCCGCACTATCTGCACGGAGAAGGGCGTCATCTGCGCGGAGAAGAAGCGGCGGCGCCTCCGCCGATCGGCATCGCGGTAGCGTCGTCCCCATGCTCCGTGCCACCCGTTCCGATTGACCGGGTGCTCGGCGCATCGCGGTCGGGGAAGGCGGACGCGACGGCCATCTCCCCCGTCGCCCGTGGGTTCGCCGCCGCGCTGGAGGGCGCTCCCGTCCTGGTCCTGATCGATCCGCGCCGGTGGAGCCTCGTCCCGGTGGCCCTGCGTGGTGAAGAGGGGCTGCGCGCAGGCGTCCAGGGTGTCGGCCGCGCCGTTCCGGGCCCTGCGTGATGAGGAGGGGCGACGCGCATGACCGCGGAGTCCCCGAAACCCGAGACCGGCCGGACTCGGCGTCGGGCTCAGTCTCGAGACTCGAGATCGGTCCGGTTCCGCGTCGAGATCGGTCGTAGTCGGGGCCGAGGATGCTGAGGATGCCGAGGACGCCGGGGCTCCTCCGGGCACGTGGCACTGCGGATGTACGTGAGGATGCCGAGGACGCCGGGGCTCCTCCGGGCACGTGGCACTGCGGATGTACGTGAGGATGCCGAGGACGCCGGGGCCGAGGAGGAGCTGTTGCACATCCGGGACGGCGGCGCGCGCCGTCCTCCGTCCGCCGGCCTGCGTGACAATGGGGGCGTCCGCGACGCTCGGCAAGGCGGACGGACAGCCGCCCCGCGTGAGGAGACACCATGACCCGCCAGTTCCACCGCCCCGCCCGCCTCGATCCGGAGGTCGCCGAGAGCATCGAGGGGGCCGCCGACACCGCCTCCTCCTCGGAGCTCGCCCACCGGGCCGCCCAGGCCCTCCTCGGCGGCCGGTCCCTCCCCGACGATTCCCACAGTTCCTATGACGACGGCGCATCCGACGACCCGGGCGAGTGGATCACCCGCCCCGGCGTCGTGGCCGCCGTCGCCGCCCACGGGGTCGACGCCGTCGCCGAGCTGTGGGCCGATTCCCCGGCGACCACCCTGCCGGGTGCCCTGTGGCGCCTGTTCCTCGTGCGCGAGTGGATCCGCCGCGATCCGGCGCTGATCGCCCGGCGCTACGCCACCGTCGTCGACCTCAACGGTGCCGGCGACACCACCCTGTCCCGCTTCGAGGCCGCGCGGGCCGAGGCGCGTCCGGTCCCCTCGCCCGAGGATCTGCGCGCCGCCCTGGACCGGGTCCTCGCCGGGGAGCTGGATGACGTCGTCGCCCTGGCGCCGGTCCTCCGGGTCGCCGCCGCATTCCTGCGGGCGCTCGCGGCCGGCTCGGACCCGGCGTGGATCGTCGACGACGCCGATGAGCTCGCCGACCGCGTCACCCGCCGGGACTCCGCGCTCCTGGCGACCGCCGACGAGCTGGCCGAGGCCTCGCGCAGGGCCGTCTCCGGCGGTCTCGACTGATCGCCGGCGGTTCCGTCTGCTCCTCCTCTCCGTTCCGGTCGGCGCGTTCCGGTCGGCGCGTTCCGGTCGGGCAGCGCGACGTACGAGATTCGCCCGCCGACGGCCTCCTCTTGGCGGCTCAGACGTGGGACCATGCCCTCATGACGACGCCTGACTCCTCCGAGACCGCCCAACAGACCGACCAACCGAGCCGCGCGCTGCTGTCCACCTTCCTCGGGGGCTGGACCCGCTTCCAGGCCAAGGGCGGAGAAGCCCGCTCCGAGGACGGCGAGTCCTCCGACCCCGCCGTCGACGCAGGGGCCCCGGACGTCGGGGCCGGCCCCGACGGCGAGGCGCAGTCACCGTCGTCCGCTTCGGATGATGCGGTCGATGCGGTTGGAGGCGGCGCCTCGGACGCCGGTGACGCCGATGCCCGCGGCGACGCCGCCGGGGGCGACGCCGATGCCGGTGCCTCCGAGACCGCTGCCTCCCCCGAGGGCGAGGTCGTTGCCGGAGGCGGAGCCTCCGCCGGGGGCGACGATCTCGCCGAGGCCGACCACCCCGGCCCCGCGGGTGACTCCGCCGGGGCCGACGACCCCGGCCCCGCCGACGATCTCGCCGAGGCCGACGACCTCGCGGACCTCGATGACGCCGACGGTCTCGATGATCACGTCATCGAGACCGCGGATCCGCGCGACTTCGCCGATGACGCCGGTCCCCAGTACGAGGACGAGGACTTCGACGAGGTCGTCGAGGAAGACCCCGGCCTGCCGGGCGCCGGGCGCGCCGGCGTCGGCGTCGACCAGACGATCCCGGAGCCCGCCTCGGCGGCTTCCCGGGCCGGCGCGGCCGAGACGGCCGATGGGGGCGAGCCGTCGCGGACCGACCGGGCCGGGCGGGTCGATCCCCCGTCCCCGTCGTCCCCCGAGGAGCCGGATCCCGAGGACGGGCTGCCCCCGCTGGAATCCTTCGCCGACCGCTACACCGACCGCGAGCTGACCTGGATGGACTTCAACAGGCGAGTCCTGGAGCAGGCCGAGGACCGGGACCTCCCGCTGCTGGAGCGGGCCTGGTTCCTGGCGATCTTCTCCTCCAACCTGGATGAGTTCTACATGGTGCGCGTCGCCGGGCTCATGCGCCGCATCAAGGCCGGCATCACCCCGGTGCGCGCCTCCGGCCTGGACGCCAACCAGGTCCTGGCCCAGGTCACCAGCCGCGCCAAGGAGCTCACCGCCCGCCAGGCCGCCCTCTTCCAGGAGGACATCCGCCCCGCCCTGGCCGAGCGCAACGTGGACATCCTGGGCTGGGACGAGCTCAACTCCGACCAGCAGGAGCGCCTGACCCGCTACTTCCGCCACCAGATCTACCCGGTCCTGACCCCGCTGGCGGTCGACCCCTCCCACCCCTTCCCCTACATCTCGGGCCTGTCCCTCAACCTCGCCGTCATCCTGCGAAACCCGCGCAGCGGCAAGGAGCACTTCGCCCGCGTCAAGGTACCCGACTCCCTGCCGCGCCTGGTCCAGGTCCCCGGCCGCGAGCTCGACGCCGCGGACAAGGCCGCCGGCTGCGCCGTCATTCCCCTCGAGGTCGTCATCGGCCAGCACCTCGACCACCTCTTCCCGGGCATGGACATCCTGGAGCACCACCTCTTCCGGGTCACCCGCAACGAGGACCTCGAGGTCGAGGAGGACGACGCCGAGAACCTCCTCAAGGCCATGGAGAAGGAGCTCGAGCGGCGCCGTTTCGGCGACTGCGTGCGCCTGGAGGTGGAGGACACCATCTCCTCCTTCACCCGCCGCTACCTGGTGCGGGCCCTGGGTCTCAAGGGCGACGACGTCTTCGAGCTCCCCGCCCCCCTGGACCTGACCTGCCTCAACCAGCTCCACGACCTGGACATCCCCGACCTGAAGTACCCGCGCTTCGTGCCGGTGACGGCCGCGGGCCTGGCCGCCTACGAGTCCTCCTCCGCGCCGGACGTCTTCGCCGCCATGCGCGAGCACGACGTCCTCCTGCACCACCCCTACGACTCCTTCTCCACCTCCGTCCAGGAGTTCGTGGCCCAGGCCGCCGCCGACCCCAAGGTCCTGGCCATCAAGCAGACCCTCTACCGCACCTCGGGCGACTCCCCGATCGTGGACGCCCTCATCGAGGCCGCCGAGGCCGGCAAGCAGGTCGTCGCCATCGTGGAGATCAAGGCCCGCTTCGACGAGGAGGCCAACATCTCCTGGGCCCGCAAGCTCGAGCGCGCCGGCGTCCACGTCGTCTACGGCATGGTCGGCCTCAAGACGCACTGCAAGCTGCTGCTCGTCGTGCGCCAGGAATCCGACGGCCTGCGCCGCTACTGCCACGTCGGCACCGGCAACTACCACCCCAAGACCGCGCGCGGGTACGAGGACCTGGGGCTGCTGACCTGCGATCGCGACGTCGCCCAGGACATGACCACCCTGTTCAACATGCTCTCCGGGTACGCCCCGCGCGCCCGGTTCCGGCGGTTGCTGGTGGCGCCGCGCACCGTGCGCGACGGCCTCATCGAGCGCATCGAGCGGGAGATCGCGAACAAGCGCGCGGGAAGGCCCGCCTGGATCCGTCTCAAGGTCAACTCCATCATCGACGAGGCCTGCATCGACGCCCTGTACCGGGCCGGTCGCGCGGGGGTGCCGGTCGACATCGTCGTGCGCGGCATCTGCGGCATCCGCGCGGGGGTACCGGGTCTCAGCGACAACATCCGGGTGCGCTCGATCCTGGGGCGCTATCTGGAGCACTCGCGCGTTTACGCCTTCTGCAACGACGGGGACACCGATCTGTTCATCGGGTCGGCCGATCTCATGCACCGCAACCTGGACCGGCGTGTGGAGGAGCTCGTGCGCATCGCCGATCCGGCGATGGTCAACGAGCTCGAGTGGCTGGTGACTCACGCCGCCTCCGACGCCGTCTCATCATGGTGGCTCGAGCCCGATGGCACCTGGGTCCGCCACGTCTACGGTCCCGACGGCGAGCGGTTGGAGGACATTCAGACTACTCTCATGGCTCGGGCGCGCTCGCGTGTCAAGGGCCGCCACTGAATGACTGAATACCAGTGAATGCCACTGAATCGAGACGCCGCTGAGGAGGGCGGGCCATGTCATCGTCAACGCGTGCCAAGCGCGTGGTGCGCGCCGCCGGTGCGCTCGTATGGAGAGAGTGCCGCGGTCGCCTCGAGGTGCTTCTGGTGCACCGCCCCCGGTACGACGACTGGTCCTTCCCCAAGGGGAAGGTCGAGCGCAATGAGTCGGTGCGCACCTGCGCGGTGCGGGAGGTCGCCGAGGAGACCGGTGTGCGGATCGCGTTGGGCCAGCCGCTGGAGACCGTCCGCTACAAGATGTCCGACGGGCGGCGCAAGCGCGTCTACTACTGGGCGGCGCGCGAGTTGGGCGCCGACGAGCCGGGTGCGCGCGCCCGCGCCGCGGTGACCCCGGCGTCGGCCCGCGAGATCGACGGCGTGGCGTGGGTGCGCGTCAAGAAGGCCCGCAAGCAGTTGACGCATGCGATGGACCGCGATCTGCTGGGCAGCCTGGTGGACCTGTGGGAGGACGGCAAGCTCGACACCTGGACCTTCGTCCTGGTGCGCCACGCCCGCGCCGTCAAGCGCTCGGTGTGGAGTCGGCACAGGCCGAAGAGGGTGCGGGACAAGGAGGCCGACGAGGCCACTCGTCCGCTCACGCACGACCAGGGCGAGGTCCGTGCGCGCGCGCTCGTGCCGGTGCTGGCCGCTTACGGCGTCGGGCGGGTCGTGTCCAGTCCGTGGCGGCGTTGCGTGGATACGGTGGCGCCCTACGCGGAGGCCGCCGGGCTCGACGTCGTCGCGGAGCCCGCTCTCACGGAGCTGGCGCACGCCGAGTCGCGCAAGGCCGCCAGGAGGGTCGTCTCCGACGTGCTGCGCCGCCGGGACGCGCCGGTGGCCCTGTGCACTCATCGGCCGGTGCTGCCGTCCGTCATGGAGGTGATCTCCCGGCACGCGCCGGGCAAGCTTCTGCGCTCGGTCCCCGACCGCGATCCGTGGCTGAAAACGGGGGAGATCATGGTGGTGCATCTGGCGCGGCGCCCGCGCGGCAGGATTCGCGCCGTGGCCATCGAGAAGCAGCGGCCGGTCCTGTCCGAGGGGCGCTGACGGGCCGCTCCGGCCGGGACGGGCCGGAGACGGGGCCGGCGGCTTCGGGGGAGACCCCGAGATCGGTCCGGTTCCGCGTCGAGATCGGTCCGGTTCCGCGTCGAGATCGGTTCAGTTCCGGCTCGAGATCGGTCGTACGGGCGGCCCGCTCTCGTCGTCGGCTCATCACCGCTCCGCGTGCCGCCGAATCTCGGACGGCGTGCGGAGCGCCGCGATCGGCCTCTCCTCGCACAAGGTGGGAGGCAGGACTCGGCGCAACCTGTCGAGGAAGGCCTCGCCGTCGGCCACCTGCGCCGGCGTCGCCCGCTCCACGTGGGCCCCGGCGTCCTCCATCGCCGCCTGACGCCGGTACTGCGCCGCGAGCACGGCGTCGCCGTCCTCCAGGTACTTGATCTCGCCGTCGATCTCGTAGACGAGCATGAGGACCCGCCAGCCGAGGTCCGCGTAGAAGGTGCCGATCCCGGTGAGAACGGGCATCTGCGGTTGCGGCGCCGTGATCCCGCCGATGAGGCACAGCCTGCGGGCCTCGGTCTCCCATACGGATTGGCTCCACGGCGTCGCGGCCATGACGACGGCGCGCGCCCGCCGCACGCCCCGCTCGCGCGGCCGGGCGTCGAGTCGTTCGAGCAGAGCCTCGCGGAACTCCGCGGCCCCGGCGTCGATCTCGTGGCGACGGTTCCAGGGTCTGTCGCCGGCTCCGGCCGCGATCGCGAAGAGCGAGTCGACGACGGCGAGCCCGCGGTCGGGCGGGAGGAATCGGGCGCAGTCCTCGGCGGTGCGCTCCAGCGAGGTGACGCGCAGGCCGTCGAGCTCGACGACGTCGGACTCGGAGAGCTCGTAGCGGTGCCGGACGAACGGTCGGGTCCCGAGCGCTCGACGGTGGTCGCGCGGCCCGAGCTCGCGCGAGGTCGGCCGGTTGGCCGGACGCCTCCGGGAGCCGCGTTTGAGGCCGGCGGCGTTCCAACTCACGACGAGGTGGACGGCGGCGGGCTCGCGGAGCGCACGCCCTCCATGGAGGAGCGCGGCGGTCTCAAGGGCGATGACGCCGTCGAGCCTCTCCCTGCGGACTGCGCGCAGGAGGACCTCGCGGATGTCGCGACGAGTGGAGAAGACGGGGGCGTCGGGAGCGGCCGGCACGTAGGTGCTGCGGCGTACTCGCCGAAGCTCGCCGGTGGCGAGGCGATGCTCGATCTCATTCGGAGTGGGGCGGTCCTGAGAGGACCTCGGGGCTGGGCGCATCATCGGGCTCATGCTCCGAAGGTGCCCGACGACGGGGGATTGCGCCAGACCTCGACGCCGGCCTGTGGATAACTGCGGTCTCCCGACGGGTTATCCACAGACCCGCGCCGTGGTGCGACCGATCTCGGTGCGGAACCGGACCGATCTCGACGCGGAACTGAACCGATCTCGGCGTGCGACTCGGCCGGTCAGCCGGCGATGAAGCTGCCCATGAGGCGCGCGATCGCGTACACCGGGGCGCCCAGCGCCAGGATCGGCACGATCGCGCTCGCCACCGCGGCGCGCCCGCCCGGCACCCAACGGTGCGTCCACAGCACGCGGTTCGAGGCCGCCATGAGCACACCCGCCACGAAGCCGACGATCACGCACGCGGCGGCCGACTGGAGCTCCCGCTGAAGGCCGACGTGGCTCGGCCCGAAGAAGCCCACCGCCGCCAGGACGCCTCCGGCCACGCCGGCCACGAGCGCGGGAACCGTCAGGGTCAGCGCCTCCAGGACGGTGGCCCGCACCTCGAGCACCGTCAGCAGCGCCCCGGAGAACAGCGCCAGCGCGCAGGGGACGATGACCGCCGGATCGGCCAGGCCCGGGGCGAGGGCGCACCAAGCGGCGCCCGAGACCATGATGAGACTGCCCGCGACGGTGGCGGACAGGTCCTCCACGAGCTCCCCGCGACCGTCCTGACGAGCCATCTGGGCGAGGAAGGCCGCCAGCACGCTGAGCGCCATGACCACGCCCGCGGCCCCGTAGTCCCCGCGCAGGGCGACGACGACGGCCGCGGCCAGGCCGGTCAGGGCGACGATGCTGGTGGCGCCCTGGTCGTGCTGGGAGCGGACGAGGGCGGGCCAGCCCTGCGCGGTGAGCGGCACGAGCAGGCAGATGACGATGAGGCGCACCCACGTCGGCAGCGCGGCGGAGACCGCCAGCAGAATGGGGACGATGCCGGCCATGGCCAGACGCGTCCAGGCCGGGTCGACCAGCCCGGGCTCGATCGGCCGGTGCCCGCCGCGGCGGGTGCCGTACGCGCCGTGCTGCGTCGTCGCCTCGAGCGACGACACGGTGCCCGGGGAGAGCGGGGAGGCGGGAGCGTCCTGGATGTTCACGATAGGCATCGTCCCACACCTGATGCACGAGCATGTGGTTCACTGGCATCCCGAACCCCGGCGGAGCGCGGAAGGAGTCCGGAGCATGCGCGTCATCATGTTCACCCGCGAGAGTGATGTCGCCGTTGTCCTCCCGTCGGCGTCCTTCCTCGACTCCCATGTCGAGTGCCGCCCTCCCACGCCCGCCTGCTACGGCGCGATCGATGACGCCGACGTCGTCATGATCGATGCCCGCGGGGACCTCATGCGGGCACGGGCCCTGTGCCAGTTGCTGTCCGGACCGATCGACTGCCCTCCGATCATTCTGGTGATGGAGGAGGGCGGCGCCGCCGTCGTCCAGCCCGACTGGGGCGCCGCCGACTTCGTCATGGCCGATGCGACCCCGGCCGAGCTGTCCGCGCGCCTGCGGCTGCTGCGCGCCCGGGTGATCGCTCCCGCGCCGGTGGGCGACGATCAGATCGAGGTCGGCGACCTCATCATCGATGTGACGGCCTACACGGCGCGTATCCGCGGTACGATCCTCGACCTGACCTACAAGGAGTTCGAGCTGCTGAAGTACCTCGCCCTCAACCAGGGCCGGGTGCTGACCCGCGAGGTGCTTCTGCACGAGGTGTGGGGAGAGGACTACATCGGCGGCTCGCGCACGGTCGACGTCCATGTCCGCCGCCTGCGCGCCAAGCTCGGCACCGAGCACGATCACCTCATCGGCACGGTTCGCAACGTGGGCTACCGCCTCGACGCCCCGGACGAGGGGTAGGCGGCGGGAGTCTCGGCGCGAGGATCGACGACGCTGCCCCAGCGTCCCGGACGAGAGGCGGGCGGGACGGGCGCCGCGCCTGGTGGGGCCCGCCGCCCGGAGCGTGACGCGCCCGCCGGGTTGCGCGCTCAGCGGACGGCCGCGATGGCCTCAACGCTCCTGGTGCCGCCGATGCCGCCGTCCTCCGACGAACCGCGCGTCCGGTCGACGACGCGTCCGGGGCGGCCGACTTCCGGCGGGCGGCGAGGCACCTGTACCCTGGGATCGACGTCGGGCCGCGACGGGCCCCGGGCTCCACCTGAAGCCGCCGCGAGCGGCATACGCGCCGACTGGCGCTCTCCGGCCCGACGTCCTCCTCAGTCGGTCCGGCGCCGTCGCGGCCGCCGCAGTCTCCGTGCGTCGAGTCGGGCATTCCTGCGCGAGTCCGACGACGCCGCCGTCCGACTCGCGCCGAAAAGCCCGACTCGTGGTCCCGGCGCCCGCCTGCGCCGCCGTCGCCGTCATTCGCGACTGCCGTAGTCTGCGACCATGGCTTTCACGCTTCCCGACGACCTCGCGCCCGAGATCTACCCGCTGGCCTGGCTGGTCGGCACGTGGCGCGGCTACGGCGTCCTCACCTACGGCGAGACCGTGCCCGAGCAGGCCGTGGTCCAGGAGATCACCTTCGATCACGACGGCGGTCCCTACCTGCGCCAGGTCACGACGATCTGGACCGTGGACGCCACCCGCTCCCAGGATCTCGACTTCGAGACGCCCGGGCTCCAGGGCGCCTCGCGTCTGACCCCGGCCCGGATCTGGGCCACCGAGACCGCCTACTGGCGGCCGGTCGGGCAGGAGGCCCCGGACGCCGGCGGCACGGACGACGCCGGTGACGCCGACGGGGTTGCCTGGACCGGCGACTCCGTCGCCGCAGGCAGCGCGGATGGCATCACGGGCGGCACGGACGCCGCTGCTCCCACGTCGTCGAGGACCCCCGTCACCCGACTCGAGCTCGTCTCGGCGGACCCGGCCGGGCACGTCGCCGTGTGGGAGGGCTGGATCCAGGGGCCGCGCGCCCAGATCGGCACCCAGGCCGTGGGACGCACCCGCACCGCCGCCCCGGTCACCGAGATGACCCGCATGTTCGGGCTCGTGGGCGGCGACCTCATGTGGACTCAGGACATGGCGGCCTTCGGGGTCGAGGAGCCGATGACGTACGCCTCGGGACGGCTGGGTCGTGTCGAGGCCCCCGGGCCCTCCGATGGCCCCGAGGCCGACGGGCCCGCCTGATGCGACGCTCCCCGCTGCTGGACCGCCCCGGCGCCTCGCCCAACGCCGAGGGCGACCCCGACGAGCTCGTTCCCGCCCACTACGGCGACCCCTTGCGCGAGCAGGGCCTCCTGGAGTCCGGCGCCGGGGTGACCGCCCTGGCCCGCGATGTCGTCGCCGTGACCGGCCCGGACCGCCTGAGCTGGCTCACGACCCTGTCCAGCCAGGCGCTCACGGGCCTGACGCCCGACGACGGCGGCGTCGAGACGCTCCTCCTGGACGCCCGCGGGCGCATCTCCCACGCGCTCGCCGCCCTCGATGACGCCGAGACGCTCTGGCTCGTCACCGAGGCGGGACGGGGCCCCGCACTGGTCGAGTTCCTCGAGCGCATGCGCTTCATGCTGCGCGTCGAGGTGGTCGTGCGCGAGGACGTCGCCGTGCTGGCTGCCATGGGGGACGGCCCGGCGCGGTTGGAGGCCGCGGCGCGCGAGGCGCTCGGCGCCGCCGACGCCGGTGCTCCTGACTCGCGGGGCAATGCCGGCGCGCCCGGTCCGCGGGTCGATGCCGGTACCGCCGACCTCGGCGCATCGACTCCCGGACCCCCGGACCCGCGGGTCCCGTCGGCACCGTTGGACGGGCCGGCCTCGCTGGACGCGACGCCGGGGGCCCCTGCCGCCGTCCGCCCGGGCGTGTGGCGCGACCCGTGGCCCGGCGTCGTCGAGGGCGGCACCAGCTACGACGTCGGGCTCACCCGCCCCCACCCCGGCTCGACCTATCGGGCCGGCTTCGTGCTCGTGCCCGTCGAGGCCGTCGGCGCCGTCGTCGATGCCTTCCTGACGGCCGCTCCCGGGCGCGGCCCGGTGGGGTCGCTGGCCTGGGAGGCGCTGCGCATCGAGGCGGGACGGCCCCGGTGGGCGCGCGACGTTGACGAGCGCGCCATCCCGCACGAGCTCGACTGGCTGCGCACCGCCGTCCACCTGACCAAGGGCTGCTACCCGGGACAGGAGACGGTCGCCCGCACCCTCAACCTGGGGCGACCACCGCGTCGTCTGACCATCCTCCAGTTGGATGGGCTCGCCGGCCGGTTGCCCGCGCCGGGAGCCGTCGTGAGGCTGGGGGAGCGGGCCGTGGGGACCGTGACCTCGGTGACGCGGCACCACGACTACGGGCCGATGGCCCTGGCCCTGCTGCGCCGGGGCGTGCCCGCCGACGCCGCACTCACCGCTGATATCACGGATGCGGTGGGGATCGCCGACGCGGCCGAGGGGTCTGAGAGTTCTGACGCGGCCGAGGACCCCGAGGGCCCTGCCGGGGACGACGCCTGGTCCCGCCGCGGGGCTGCGGCGATCGCGCGCGTGGACGCCGTTCAGGAACCGCTCGTCTCCCCCGAGGGCAAGGCGCAGGCCAGCCCGGCCCAGCGACCGGGGGCGGGGCTGCGCAGGAGCCTGCTGCACTGAGTCCGGTGACGTCCGCCGGGGTTCACTGGGCTCGCCGGGTTCGCCGGGCTCACTGAGCCCTCCGGGGGTTCCCCGGGAGCTCTCAGTTCCTCCTCACGATGCGCTGTCGGGCGACCGGTAGAGTGGCATCGTGATTCCTCTCCGCCTCATCGCCGACTATCTGGTTCTGGCCGTGGTCTGGATCTGGCACCTCGCCCAGGTCGCCGCCGTCGTCCTGGGCGTCTGGGCCCTCGTCGACACCCTCCGGCGCCCCGACCAGCACTTCGTCGCCGCGGACAAGCGCACCAAGGGATTCTGGCTCGCCGTCAATGCCGCCGGACTGCTGGTCGTCGTGCTCATGGGGATGAGCTCGATGTTCGGCCTGCTCGGCGTGGTCGCGAATGCCGTCTACCTGGCGGACGTCCGCCCGGCCCTGAACTACTACAAGCCCGTGCGGATGCGGGTGCGCATCCGCAGACGCGGCCCGGACGGCCGGGGGCCCGGCCGCGCGAACGGCGGGCGGCGCTGATGCGCGCGGTCCTCCAGCGGGTCGCACGCGCGGCGGTGCGCGTCGATGGCGGGGACGGACCGGTGACCGTCGGGGAGATCACCCGGCCCGGCCTGCTCGCGCTCGTGGGGGCCACGCACGACGACGGTCCCGCCCAGGTCGCCACGGTCGCGCGCAAGATAGCCGAGTTGCGCCTCTTCGACGGCCCGGGCGAGGACGGCGGCGCCCCGGGGCACGAGGTCTCCGTCACCGACCTGGGTGCGCCGGTGCTCGTCGTCTCCCAGTTCACGCTGTACGCGGACGTGCGCAAGGGGCGGCGGCCCTCCTGGAACGCGGCGGCGCCGGGCCCCGTGGCCGAGCCGCTGGTGGGCGCCGTCGTCCGGGCGCTGCGCGAGCGCGGTCTGGAGGTGGCCACCGGGCGCTTCGGAGCCCACATGCTCATCGACATGGAGGCCGACGGGCCGGTGACGGTGCTCGTGGAGGCGTGAGGCGCGGGGTGGTGAGGAGGCCGACGGCGCGGTGCCGGGGCCGACGGGCCGGTGACGGTGCTCGTGGAGGCGTGAGGCGCGCTCCCTCTGCTCGCTCGCCGTGGACTAGTGGAAGGAGCGACGCGTGCTGAGTCTCATGCTGCCGGAGTCGGTGGTCGGCTGCGAGATCAGGGGCGATGTCGCCGAACCGCTCTTCCCGCAGGAGCGGTCGTACCTGGAACGGGCGGTGGAGGGGCGGCGCGCCGAGTTCGCCACGGTGCGCTTCTGCGCGAGACGGGCGCTGGGCGGACTGGGGCTCGACCGTCCCGTCATGGTTCCCGGCCCGCATCGCGAGCCCTCCTGGCCCGACGGCGTGGTCGGGGCCATGACTCACTGCGAGGGCTATCGCGCGGCCGCGGTGGCCTGGGCGCGGGATGCGGACGCCATCGGGATCGACGCCGAGCCGAACGGTCCGCTGCCGTCGGGGGTGCTGGGCATGGTGGCCTCGTGCGAGGAGCAGGAGCACGTGAGGGGCCTGCGCCAGAAGCGTCCCGGCCTCGCCTTCGACCGCCTGCTGTTCAGCATCAAGGAGAGCGTGTACAAGGCCTGGTTCCCCAGGGAGCGGAGCTGGCTCGGATTCGAGGACGCCGAGGTCGGGATCGATCCGGAGGGGGCCTTCGTCGCCCGGGTGCCGCTCGGCGAGGCGGACGGCCTGCGGCTGGCGGGCCGGTGGGGGCTGTCGGACGGAGTGCTCGTCACGGCGCTGGTCGTCCCGGCGGGCTGCTGGCGCGCGGACGCCCGGATACCCCTGTAGACCCCTCTCGGGCCGCGCACACCGTCCGGCCTGCTGGTGCGCGGGCGCCCGGTTGTCGGAACCGCAAGGCTGGCATTCCTGCACGGATCCGACGACGTCGCCGTCCGACTCGTGCAGGAATGCCGGACTCGCGCAGAAAAGTCCGACTCGCGCGTGCGGGCGACGCATCGTGATCGCGGCTCGGATCGGTGCTTGTCACGCTGCGCCCTGTACGCGCGGGCCGACGAGCTGGCGGGGATCATCAACGGGCTGGCGGGCCGGGGACCCGGCGAGGGCCGTGCGCCCCGTTCCACGAATCCGGGATGATGGCGACCCGAGCGCGGCGAGCTCGTCGTCGTCGGCATTGCCGCCGGTGCACACGATGGCGCAGGGGCCGCCCCGCGTGGAACGCGCGGAATCGGCCAGGAGACCGGCCAGGCTCGCGGCGCCGGCCCCCTCGGCCAGGGTGTGGGCGTGGATCGACATGAGCCGTACGGCATCCAGGATGTCGTCGTCGCCGACCAGGATGAAGTCGTCCAGAGCGCGGCGCAGGATCGACTGGGTGAGCGCGAAGCTCGCTCCGACCGCCAGGCCCGCCACGCGCGTGCGGCTCGGGACGCTCACCGGCAGGCCGGCCCGCCAGGCGTCGTGGGAGGCGGGCGCGGCGGCGGACTGGACACCGACGATCCGGCACCGCGGGGCCAGGACGTCGCGTACGAGGCAGGCCCCCGCCGCCCCCGAGCCGGATCCGACCGGGACGTAGACGGTCCTCAGGTCCCCGTGGCGGCGGAAGAGCTCCAGGTACGCGGTGGCGTGCCCGAGGACGATCGCCGGCTCGTCGCCCGGCGACACCAGGCGCATGCCCTCCGCGGCGGCGAGGCGGCCCGCGTGGGCGAGCGAGTCGCACATCGTGTCGCCCTCGACGACGACGCGGGCGCCCAGGGCCCGAACCGCCGCCACCTTGCGGGCCGGGGCGCTCACCGGCACGACGACGGTGACGGGCGCCCCGCTGCGCGCCCCCGCCCAGGCCAGGGACTGGGCGTGGTTGCCGGTGGAGGCGGTGACCACGCCGCGGCGCCGCTCCTCCTCGTCGAGCGAGGCCATGAGCGCCACCCCGCCGCGCACCTTGAAGGCCCCGGTCGGCTGGATGTTCTCGTGCTTGACGACGATCTCGACTCCGGCCGCCGCGCTGAGCAGGGGGTAGGACCAGGCGGGGGTCTCGGGCAGAACCGCCGAGACGGCCTCGAAGGTGCGCACGACGGCCTCGAAGTCGAGACCCACGGGGGCGGTGGCGCCCGGGTCGGGGAGGCCGGAGTCGCCGTCGTCCGGGGCAGAGGTGTCCGGGTCGCTGTGGTCCGGGGCGGGGATGCCGTCGCCCGGGGCGGGGGCGCTGAGATCGGGGCCGCGGTCGGGCCCCGCGGCGGCGGGCGCGGCGGACACGGCTGCGGGTTCTGCGGCTTCTGCGGGCTCTGCGGATTCTGTCATGGCCCTCATGGTCAGGGTCGCCGGCCTATCGGTCCAATGAATGTTTCGTCCCATATCCATCGATGCGCGACATACATGCGGCGCATGTGCGACATACTTGGTGGCCGTGATCGACGTGCAGCAGCTGCGGGCCCTCGTCGAGCTCGCGCGCCTCGGTACCGTCTCGGCCGCCGCCGAGTCCCTGGGCTACAGCCAGTCCGCCGTGTCCCACCAGCTCGCCGCGCTGTCGCGGGCCACCGGTGCCGTGCTGCTCACCCGGGCGGGGCGCGGCGTCCGCCTCACCGAGGAGGGGCGGGCCCTGGCCGCCCGCGGACGGGAGGTCATCGACCTGCTGGAGCGGACTGAGCGCGAGGCGGTCGCCATGGCGCACGCCGAGGAGGGGCGGATCCTCCTCGCCGCCTTCCCCTCGGCGGTGGCCTCCCTGGTCCCGGGCATCCTCGCCGTCGTCTCCCGGCGGCATCCGGGCCTGGAGATCGAGCTGGTCGATGCCGAGCCGCCCGAGGCCCTGGACTCCCTGCGTCGCGGGCGGGTCGATGCCGCCCTGTCCTTCTCCTACATCGACGACGACGCCGGTGAGGACCTGGAGACGGTCCGCCTCCTCGACGACGTCCTCTACCTCGTCACCCATCCCCTCGGCATCGAGGACATCGCCGACGGCGCGCAGTGCCGCTGGGTGACCGGGTGCGCGCGCTGCCACGAGCAGCTGATCGCCGTGGGCAGGGCCAATGGCTTCACGCCGGAGACCGCCTACGCCAGCGACGACTACGTGGCCGTCCAGGCGCTGGTGGCCGCCGGCGTGGGGGCGGCGCTCCTGCCCGGGATGGCGCTGAGCGCCTACCGGCACCGGGCGGTCAGGGTGCGCCCGCTGGCAGAGGAGCACCGCCGGATCGAGATCGTCACGCGCGCGGAGAGGCCCCGTCCCGCCGTCATCGACGTGCTCGTCGAGGCCTGCCGCGAGGCCGTGCGTCGCACGGACATCCTGCGGCCCGAGCCGCTCGACGCCGTTCTCTGCGTGCCGACGGAGCGATCCGCTGGTGTTCTGCGACACGTTCGCGAGTGAATTTCGTCGATGCGTTGACGGGCCGATATCAATCCGTTACGCTACAACCCGTATCGAATCGCAGTTCCGATTCCTGTTCTGAGCGCCCTGATCCTTGTCCTTGAACACTCGATCTAAGGAATGTGAAGCAATCCATGCAGCACCGCGAGCACTATCGCCATGTCATCGTGACGGGCTCCAGCCGTGGTATCGGCCGGAGAATCGTCGAGACATTCACCGCCCTCGGTGATCGGGTGTCCTGCTGCGCGCGCAGTGAGAGCTACGACGGGCCCACCACGGACGACGGCCCTTTCTGCGCCCCGTGCGATGTGAGTGATCATGCGGCGGTGCGCGCATTCGTCGATACCGCCGTCGACCGCCTGGGCCCGGTGGACGTCCTGGTGAATAACGCAGGCATCGTCCGCGACAGGTCGATCGCCCTGATGACGCCCGAGGAGTGGGACGAGGTCGTGAGGACCAACCTCTACGGCGCCTTCAACGTCTGCAACGCCGTCGCGCTGCCGATGATGCGCGGGGGCGGGGGAGTGATCCTCAACATCTCCTCGGTCGCCGGTGTGACGGGCAATCGGGAGCAGGCGAACTACAGCGCGGCGAAGGGGGGAGTCAACACCCTGACGCGAACGCTGGCGCGGGAGCTCGGGCCGTCGGGGGTCCGGGTCAATGCGATCGCACCCGGGTTCATCGAGACGGACATGACGGCGAACCTGCCCGAGGCCGCGCGCACGACGGCCCGGTCCACGATCCCGCTCGGGCGCTTCGGCACCGTCGACGAGGTGGCCTCCGTGGCCGCCTTCCTGTGCAGCCCGGAGGTCGGGTACATCACCGGGCAGGTCCTCAGGGTCGACGGCGGGATGGTCCTGTGAACGAGAGCCCCGCTCCCGCGACTCCCGCGACTCGGCCTCCCCGTCATCCCTCTCCCGTGGCCGTGCCGACGCTCGTCGAGCACACGGAGGAGGGATTCACCGCTCGGCAGTCGACGCCGTCGCGATCGCCCTACCAGGACGGGCACTACCCGGATCTGCCGATCTACCCGGGGGTGTTCTTCATCGAGAGCGTCGTCAATGCCTCGCGCGCCTATGTCCGGTTGCGCGGGATCGAGCCCGGGGCCGTGTCGCTCAGCCGTGTGGAGAATGTTCGATTCGTCTCCCCCGGAACGCCCGGGGAGTCATTCACGGTTGTTGCGCGACTGGAGGATCCCGGCGGGGGGCCGGGGACCCGGCGCGTGTCGGCCTCGTGCCGCGACGAGCGCGGGCGCGTGCTCGCGGAGATGGCCCTTCGGCTCGCTCCCGACGCCTGAAGGATCTGAAGGAGATGACGACATCATGACCGATGCCTCCGCATTCATCCCCCACCGCGGCGCGATGCTGTTGATATCCGCTGTCCGGGACGTGTCCGTGAATAGCCGGAATGATGGGAATGGCGCGAACGACGGGGCGGGACCGAGTGCCGAAACCGTTCATGACGTGACGCTGGACGAGCCCTGCTACGCCCAGTGGGGCCTGACGGAGGGGCCGTGGCCCAGGACGCTGATGACCGAGTTCCTCGGGCAGACGGCCGCCCTCCTGTGCGCGTGCGCGAACGCCGGGAGAACGGACCAGTCCCCGCTTTTCGCCCGCGCGGAGAACGCGGTTTTCCTGGGGGACGCATTCCCGGGGGACAGGGTGATCGGCCGGGCGACGATCGAGCGGACGATCGGGCCCGCGTCATTCGTCAGGGCGAGCGCCCGAGTGGGGGACCGAGTCCTGTGCACGATCGACCAGGCGACCATTTTCTACACGGAGAAGTCCGGCGCCAGTCGGACGAGAACAACAAAGGGGAGGACGCCATGAGTGGCAACAACCTCGACGACCAGCTGCGGGAGCTCATCGCCGACGTGCTCGAGATCCTCGCGAGGATCGGGAGGACGTTCGACGTCGAGATCCCGCAGGATGAATTGTCGAGAATGGTCAATCTGGAGTCCGTGCGGGCGATCGTCCAGGCGCACGCGAAGGCCTAGCCCCGGCGTGACCACGTGACCATGCTGAACGACTCGGTAGTCGTCTCCGGGCTGGGCCCCGTCTCCAGCATCGGTATCGGACGAGACGCCTTCAGACGGGGGATCGAGGAGGGACGGGTCGGCACGGGACCGATCCGGAGCTTCGACACCACGGGATTTCCGTACGTGGATGCGGGCGAGGTCGTCGACTTCGATCCGTGCGCGATACTCACAGCGCTCGACGAGTCCGAGTGGGGCCGCAGCTCCCTGCTGGCGGCCTCCGTCGCGAGACTCGCCTTCGAGGACGCCGGCGGTCCGGCGGAGCTCGATCCGGAGCGCTGCTCCAGCGTCATCGGAACGACCAGCGGCGAGTCTCAGGAGTTCGAGGCGCTCGTGGCCGCGTGGGTCGATGACCCGCAGGCGCCGATGGACAGCGCCGACGCCAGCCGGGTGGCGCCGTCCAGCCTCGCGGACGCCGTGAACGCGGAGCTGGGGTTCGGGGGCGAGGCGATGACGGTCTCGACGGCCTGCTCGGCCAGCAACTACGCGGTGGGGTACGCCTACGACCTCCTGATGTCCGGTGAGGCGGACGCGGTCATCGCCGGCGGCGACCTCGCTGGCATCCAGGCTCTCCGGCCCGATGCGGCCGGTGCTCGCCTCCCGCGAGGGGCCCCGGAGGATCGCGCTCGTCGGTCAGGGCAACGGCGACCAGTTCGGTGCCGTTACGACGACGACGTGGTCAGCATCCCCTACTTCAAGGCCGGGGCGCACCGCTTCTGGGGGCAGGACCGCCTCGACGCCTTCCTCCAGCACCTGGGGACGGCCGACGACGGAGCGCCGGACGGGGACGACGCGCGAACGGATACGGCGAGAGGGCGTCGATGAGACGCGGCGGTGGGACGCGGGTCGCCGGTCTGATCGGAGCGATGGTGCTGGCCCTGTTCATGGTCGTCATGGACAACAGCATCCTCAACGTGGCACTGCCGTACCTGTCCTCGCCGGAGGGCGGGCTCGGGGCGGGGGTGGACGAGCTCCAGTGGGTGATCAACGCCTACGTCCTCTCCTTCGGCGCCTTCATCTTCGTGTGGGCGGTCATCGGGGGCAGGCTCGGGCAGCGTCGCGCGATCCTCGCGGCCACGGCCCTCTTCGGGGTCTTCTCCATGCTGGCCGGCCTGAGCACGTCGCCGCTGGTGCTCATCATCCTGCGCGCGCTCATGGGCGTGGCGGCCGCGGGCATGCAGCCGACGTCGCTGAGCATCATCAACACGGGCGTGCCGGAGAGCCTGCGGGCGCGGGCGATCGGCCTGTGGTCGGCCGCGGCGGGGCTTGCCGTGGTGAGCGGCCCGATCTTCGGCGGCCTGCTCCTGGAGCACCTGGGCTGGCGGTCGATCTTCTTCATCAACGTGCCGCTGTCGTGCCTGCTGCTCGCTCTGACGATCGTCTTCGTACCCCGGAGCCTCGACGCGGAGAGCCCCCGCGCCTCCGTTCGCTCCGTCGTGCTCCTCATGGCCGGGATGTTCCTCCTGGTCTACGGGATCACCGAGTGGGGTGACAACCCCGACCAGCTGGTGCTGCCCGCGCTGCTGGTCGGGGTGGGCGTCCTCCTGTGCCTGGTCTTCTTCCTGCTCCAGGAGATGAGCGCGTCGCCCGTCATGCCGGTGTCCATGGTGTTCGGCAAGCGCACCGCCGGGGCCTCGGTGTCCCTCGCGCTGGCGATGATGCTCCTGATGGGCAACGTGTTCGTCATGATGCTCTACCTGCGGCTGGTCCGGGGCTATGACGCGCTCACCGTCGCGTACACGCTCCTGCCCGTCGGGATCGCCCAGCTGCTGATCTCCCCCGTGGCGTCGTCGTCGATCAAGCGCATCCACCCCCGCGTCACCGTCCTGGTCGGATTCGCGCTCACGGCCCTGGCGTTCCTCGGGTACTCGCGCTTCGACGAGCGCACCGCGATGTGGCTGATCCTGGTGGTGTTCTTCGTCCACGGCGCCGGGGCCGCGCTGGTCGTCCCGGTCGCCACGGCGACGTTCATCGTCGGGGTCCCGGAGCGGATGTCCGCCAGCGCCTCGGGCGTGAACACGGCGATCCGCCAGCTCAGCACGGCCCTCGGCGTGGCCGTGTTCGGGGCGGTGCTCTCGCCCTTGTACACCGATCGGCTCCGGGCGTCCGGAGTCCTGGGGGCGGTCGACGCCCCGGCGGGATCGGACGCCTCGATCACGGTGACGCTCCAGGCGGCCAGCCGGCTCGATCCGGGCCAGGCCCTCAGGCTCGTTCAACAGGCCGAGAGAGCCTTCGTCGGGGCGATGCAGGTCAGCTTCCTCGTCGGGCTGGCGCTCGCGTGCGTCGGGCTCGTGGTATCGGTGGCCATTCCCAGGGGGCGCGCGAGGAGCGGGGCCCGAGGCGGGGGCGGCGCCCCGGGTGGACGGCATGCCGCTCCGGCCGCGTACGGGGGGACGTCGTCGCGGGCCGCCGTCGGGGGCGCGCCCGGTACTGCTCCGGCCGCCTACGGAAGGATGTCATCATGAGGACGGGTATCGGCAGGATGCTGAGGATCACCGGTGCGACGGCGGAGGAGGTGGCGGCCTCCAGCCCCGCGGATGCGCTGATACCGGAGCCGACGGACCGGTGGGTGCGATGCATCACCGTGAGGGCGAGCAGGGCCGTGGTCTATCGGTGGCTGTGCCAGTTCACGGTCGCGCCGTACAGCTTCGACGTCATCGACTTCTTCGGGCGCAGGAGCCCGGGACGCCTGACCCCCGGGGCGGACGAGCTGCGGGTGGGGCAGAGCTTCCTCATCTTCTCGATCACTGGCTTCCGGCCGGAGGAGTACATCGCCGGATTCTCCCGACCGGAGTTCCGGGGCTCCTACGGCGAGATATCGGTGTCGTACTCGGTGGAGGAGACGGCCGCGGGCACGACGCGGCTTCGAGCCAACGCGTGCCTGGGCGAGGGCCTCGGGCCGGTCGGGAGGACTCTCCTGGCCGCCGGCGACCTGGTGATGTCGACCCGGCAGTTGTACAGGATCCGCAGGCTGTGCGAGCGAGCGCAGTCGCGCGGGCGAGAGGGAGGACGGATGCGATGAGCCCTCATGAGAACAGATCCCTGACGGCGCCCGAGAGGGAGATGCTGGCGCAGGCAGTGCTGAGGCCGTCCGACACCTCCTTGAACGCCCCTTTCCTGTTCGACGTCTCCGGCTGCGGCGCGGAGCGCCTGTGCCGCGCCGTGACGCGGGTGATGGAGAGCCACCCGTCCCTGCACAGCGTCATCGTGGACTTCACGGCGATGGCGCGGATACTGCGGGACGTCGGCGACGCCTACGGGGATCCGGGGATGACACCGGGCACCGGGACGGCCCCGCCCCGGGCGGAGCGGGGCGACCCTCGTGCTCGCCCGCGCCGGACACCGGCGGCTCCGCCCCGGGCGGACCGGGTGGCGGGAGCCGAGGACTACTACCGTCGTCTGGTGCGGGACAGGAGCGAGGGGCTGGACAACGGCCTCGTGCCGGGTCGGCGGCCCGACGCGCCCCTGCCGGGCCGCGTGGCCGTGTGGAGGCCGGGGCGGAGATGGTCCCAGGCGCTCGACACCCTCGCGTTCACCCACCGGGTGGCGCCGGTGACGGCGGTGCTGGCCTGCGTGGCGGAGGCCGTGCGCGCCCTGGGGATATCGGTCTCCAAGGATGCCGATGGCTACTGCTTCGAGCTCGACATCGCCGACGCGCTGTCCGAGTCGGATCCCGAGGCGATCCTGCGCGCCGTCTTCGAGCGCGCGCTGAGGAGCCGTCGGGAGGAGCCGGAGGCGCGTCTGCGGGACCTTCCCCGGGACGAGCTGTCCCACCGCCTGCCCAGCGCCGTCCCGGTCGAGCGCACGATCCCCGAGATCGTGCGGGAGGCGGCGCGGCGCTTCGGACCGAGCACCGCGCTGTCGGACGAGCGCAGGCGCGTGACCTATGACGGGCTCATCGACGCGGTCGATCGGATGGCCGCGGCCGCCGAGGCCGAGGGGCTGGGGCGGCCGTCTCGGGTCCGGCTGATCGCGTTCGAGCAGGCGACGATGCTGCAGGAGGTGCAGGCGTCCTCCGTGCTGGCGCTGCATCGGAAGTTCTTCGCCGACTGCGGCATCGAGGCGGACACGACGATGCTCCCCGCGAGCACCGAGCAGGACGTGCTGACCGGCGAGATCGTCCGGGCGTGCGAGGACGAGTCGTTCCACGGCGTCACGATCCTGCTTCCCGCGCCCGACACGATCGACATGGCGGTCGCGATCAATACGATCGAGCCCGCCAAGGAGATCGAGGGGATGCGCTGGGACAACATCTCCGCCTACCTCCCGGGGAGCCCGGACGAGCCCCGGCTCCCGCTCATCATCATCGACGTGATCAGGACCGTGATCGCCGCCGCCCCGGCCCCCGTCGAGCCCGACGCCCAGTGGGTCATCGTCGTCGACCGCCCGGCCATGAGGCGCAACCTGATCACGAAGGTGCTGGCCCACGTGGGGCCCGGTCAGGTGTGGCCGCGGGACGCGGATATCCGCTTCATCCCCAGTGACAGCGAGGTTCTGCCTCAGGCCTGCCGCGCCGCCGACGTCCTGCTCGTGGCCGCGGAGCAGAACCCCGGGGTGATCACCTCGGGGTGCGTGAAGCCCGGAGCCGTCGTCGACTTCAGCGCATCGCTGGTCGCCGTCCACGAGGAGAAGGACGGCACCAGGCGGCCGGTCTACCAGGGCGCCGTTCGCCCCGAGGCCGCGGAGAACGTGGCCTCGTTGTCCTGCCCCGCCCCCAGGGGCTGCGGTCCTCTGCTGCTGGCCGGCCTCGCCCGCAACGCGGTGCTCGCCGCGGTGGCATCGGGGCGGGATCGGGGATGACCGGCTCCGGGAGTGGGAGGAGAGCGCTCCCATGGCTCATGCTGGCGACTCTCTCGGGAGCCGTGCACGCACTTTTCTCGGCGATCTGGGCGGCGGGCAGCGGCCTGCTGCTGTCCACGGTGGGGCAGGTCGCCCGGGAGATCTCCGCGCTCGGGCCGTCCAGGCGGGCCCTCCTGCTCGGCGTCATCGCCGCGGCGAAGGCGGGCGTGACGGCCGTCCCCCTGGTCGATGCCGCCCTGCGGTCGTCCGACGGCGCCTTCCGGGCGCTCATCCGAGGCGGCGAGCTTGTCGCCGGCGTCTGCCTCGCCGTCTACGGCGTCGTCTCGATGGCGGCGAGCGCCGTCGGGCTGATCGGGGCCATGAGCGGGGCGCAGCAGTCGCCCGCGGATCTCACGGCGCTCTGGGGGCACCTGGGGATCTGGGACCTCCTGTTCGCGCTGTGGGGCGTGGGGATCCTCGGATACCTCAGAACAACGTCAACGACGAGAACGATGAACAAGGAGGCAGCGTCGTGCTGAACGAACCCGTCGCCGTCGTGTTCCCCGGGCAGGGGAGCCAGAAGCCGGGCATGGCGGAGCACCTGGTCGAGCGGGCCCTCGACCTGTGCGCGCGGTGGATGGACCGCGCCAGTGCCATCCTGGGCTGGGACGTGGCGCGCATGTGCTCCGAGGGCGGCGCGTCCGACCTGCGCCGGACCTCGGTGACGCAGCCCGCGGTCTTCACCGTCAGCGTGATCACGTGGCGGCTGCTGCACCGATCGGGCCTGCGTCCCTCGTTCGTCGCCGGGCACAGCCTCGGCGAGTACAGCGCCCTGGTGGCCGCCGAGGCCCTCGACTTCGACGACGCCCTGCGTCTGGTCGCCGAGCGGGGCCGTCTGATGGAGACGGGGGTGCCCGCCGACGCGGGGATGGTCGCCGTCATCGGTCCGACCATCGAGGAGGTCGACCGGATGTGCGCGGATCTGCAGCCGCAGGGGGCGCTGGTCGAGGTCGCCAACGACGACGGCGGCGGCCAGGTGGTGCTGTCGGGAAGCGCCGAGGGCCTGGACCGGGCCAGGGCGCGCGTGAGGGGAGAGGGGGCGCGCTGCGTCGATCTCGCCGTCGGCGGGCCGTTCCACAGCTCGCTCATGTCGCGGGCGGGCGAGGGGCTCGCCGAGGTCATCGGGCGGACCGGGTTCAGGGACCCGGTCATCCCGGTCATCGCCAACGTGACCGCCCGACCCGTCGGCGGGGCGGAGGCCATCGGGGGCCTGCTCGTGCAGCAGATGACGGGGCGAGTCCGTTGGCGCGAGACCCTGCAGGAGCTCCGCCGGGACGGGGTCCGGACGCACGTCGAGTGCGGTCCGGGGCGTGTGCTGTCCTCCCTCGCGCGGCGGGAGCTCGCCGGGGCGGGCGCGTGGACGGACTCGGCTCGCCCTGTCCTCCCTCGCGCGGCGGGAACTCGGTGCCTCGGTCGACATCAGATCGACCGAATCGGCCGCGAGCACGGCGGCTCTGATGAGCGATCTCTGATGAGCGCATCCGCCACGATGGTGGGGTCCGAGGGGAGGCGGACGTGATGAGCCGCGACACGATCGTGTGGCTGAGCGTCGTCCTGTTCATGGTCCACGAGTTCGAGGAGATCATCTTCATCCGACCGTGGCTGTCGAGATTCCGGGACGACCCGCGTGCGCGCAGGCAGGCGTTCTGGGGATTCCGATCATTCAGCACGCCGACGTTGGCCGCCATGATCTTCGAGGAGTTCGTCCTGTTCTCGCTGATCGCGCTGGTGAGCGTCGTGACGGGGTATCTCCCCCTGATCGCCGGCTTCCTCATCCCCTACGCGCTCCACCTGCTGGGGCACGTGCTGGAGGCGCTCCGCCTGAGGATGCGGACGCCGAGCGCCGTGACGGCGGCGCTCACTCTCCCGTGGTACGGGTACGCGATCTGGGCGCTGGCGTCCGGCGGCAGGGCGTGGGAGGTGATCGCGTGGGCGGTCGGGCTGTCCCTGGTGATCTCCGCCAACTTCGATCTCATCTACCGTCTGAGGCCGCGCCTGGAGAGGCGGCTGTTCCCGGAGGGCGGGCCGCTCGGCGTCGTGGCTGGGGAGTCGTGAACGGGCGATCGTGACGAGACAGCAGTGAATAGTGACGAGACAGTCGTGAACAGCCGACCGCATGCCCGCTGGTCGTGCGGTCGTGGCGCGGTCCTCCGGCCGTGCTGTTGCGGTGCGGTCCTCCGGCCGTGCTGTTGCGGTGCGGTCCTCCGGCCGTGCTGTTGCGGTGCGGTCCTCCGGCCGTGCTGTTGCGGTGCGGTCCTCCGGCCGTGCCGAGACTCGTACCCGATCCGGGGCGAGGTCCGTGCCTTCGCCCGGCGACGCGGGCGGAGGGAACTGAGAGGAGTGCACATGAACACGATGAAGGCCGTTCGTTTCGACGAGTACGGGGGGACGTCGGTCCTTGAGGTTCGGGACGTTCCGGACCGTGCGCCGGAACGGGAGCAGGTGCGTGTCAAGGTCGCGTACGCCGGGATCAACCCCGGGGAGGCCGTGATCCGCGAGGGCGTCATGAAGGAGTACTTCCCCGCGAACTTCCCGAACGAGGGTCAGGGAAGCGACTTCAGCGGGGTCGTCGTGGAGACGGGCGACGGCGTGACCGGAGTCGCCGTCGGGCAGAGCGTCATCGGGATGAGTGATGAGCGCAGTGCTCAGGCCGAGTTCGTCACCATCGACCAGGGGCGCGTGGTGCCCTTGCCGGATGGCGTCGACCCGGCGGTCGGAGCGTGCCTGTACGTGGCCGGAACCACGGCGTGGGCACTGACCGATGCCCTGCAGCCCCGTGCGGGGGAGATGATCGCCGTGTCCGCCGCTGCTGGCGGCGTCGGCTTCCTGGCGTCGCAGCTCGTGCGCCGAGCGGGCGCCCGGGTGATCGGCATCGCGAGCGACGCGAGCGCGCCGGCACTGGAGGAGATCGGTGCCATCCCGGTGCCGTACGGCGACGGGATGCTCCAGCGGATGCGCGACGCCGCTCCCGAGGGCATCTCCGGCCTCGCCGACTGCTTCGGGGGCGGCTACGTGAAGACCGCCATCGACCGCGGCGTGCCGCCGGAGCGGATCAAGACGATCATCGACTTCGAGGCGGTGCAGCGCTTCGGGGTTCAGATGGTCGCCATGGCCGGGGTCGAGGACCCCGGTCGGGTCGTGGCGGAGCTGGCGGACCTCGTCGCCGCCGGGGAGCTCCGGGTACCCATCCGGGCCTGCTACCCCTTGACGGAGGTGCGTGCCGCTTACGACGATCTCGCCTCGAGGCACGGGGTCGGCAAGATCGTTCTGAAAGTCGATGAGACGGCGCCGAGTGCGACGTTGTGATGTCATGACGGTCTGATCGGCTCGGCCCGGATGGCTCGGCCCTGCCCGGCCTGCTCGGCCCGGATGGCTCGGCCCTGCCCGGCCTGCTCGGCCCGGATGGCTCGGCCCCGCCCGGCCTG
>ERZ773075.414-NODE-414-length-33736-cov-39.1757_pt1 | contig 33736 bp, 33 predicted proteins | sample MGYA00580614_ERZ773075 | MGnify/ENA primary metagenome ERZ773075 (study PRJEB29015, sample SAMEA2738021) | human oral metagenome | biome: human oral; feature: human-associated habitat; material: dental | place: China | collected 2043 ...
GCGGCTTCGGATTCCCCGCAGCCGGCGTAATAATCCGCCGACCATTCGGGTCAACAGAAATCTGGTCTTCCCCACCACCTGGCGACTCGGCCACAGCCGATTCCGACCCGCCACCGCTATCCAGGCTAGAAGCAGCATCCGACGACGGCGCTACCGCACCCGTCATTACTGTGTCCAAGATCGAACGGAAGAGGAAAAACGCTACCACGGCCACAATCATGATGGCGGCAATAACACCAATGGTTTTTACTGTTTTACTCATGAGCTGAACTTAACAAACATGCCAAGGTTCAGATCCGATTTTTCGATAAAATATCCCTCATCCTGGGGTGAGATCACCACCCGAGACTAATTATTTATGAGTAATCCTATTAGCAAACAACAGTGGCGCTACTCAAGCCAGGCTATGCTACGGGTCCGTTCGCATCACTAAAAATACTCAGTTTGAAACAAACCCAAGTAGGGTTTCTAAAACTGGCATATAAGATATCCACGACAAAGGATGGACTTGCTTTTCACCCGGAATATAACTCGGCGGCGGTTGGGTGAGGCGCTTGGTGTTCAGGGGGAGGCGGTGAGTAAGAAGTTGCGGGGGCAGTCGCGGTGGACGATTGAGGAGATTTATGCGATGGCGGAGTTTTTTGAGCTTGATCTTATGGATTTGTTGCCGCGGAAACTTCCCCGGGGGTATGAAATTGGGGCCCCTTTCGATAAGGGACCCCAATCAAACTTGGTAGCGGGGGCCGGATTCGAACCAGCGACCTCTGGGTTGGTAACGGATGCGTCGTTGATTCTAGAAAAAATATTATAGTGTTTTTCTGGGGTTTTTATTTCTTGCAATGAACAATAGTATATTATTATAGTGTTAAGCAGCTATTTTATTAGCAGTTATGCAAAATTACAGCAATTCATTACTTATTATTCATAACGATTAAAAAGATGGCCAGAAAATGCTTTTTTCAGACAGACCTACTTTAACTCCTATCCCTTACGAGTGGCACGAAGCGATCCGTCAGTGGGAGATGAATTTGCGTGCCCGAGGCATGAAGGAAAGTACTGTGGAAACACGAGTGAAGCACTTACGATCTCTTGCGCTTCAGAAGGTGGCTGACACCCCCATGGGCGTCACTTCAAAATTATTGGTTCAATGGGCAGGGGTGAAGAATTGGAGTCCTGAAACACGGCACAGCTACTATATGAGCCTAGTCACATTTTTCCATTATTACCTTCCAACAGGGGTAGAAAACCCGACAAAGGAAATTTGTCACAGCATTTCCCGCCCTAGTCCAGTGCCGCGACCTGCGCCAGAAGAAGTCATTCGTGAAGCATTGGCGAAAGCTCATAAGTTAAGGGATCAGCGGCCAGCAGTTATTATCCGGCTTGCTGCTGAGCTTGGCTTACGCCGTTCAGAGATTGCATGCCTTCATATGACAGATCTCAAAGGTCATGTTGGTAATCGGTGGCTTGTTATACATGGCAAAGGAGGCAAGCAACGTGTGCTCCCCTGCCCTGAAACGCTTGCTCATGCTATTACAAGTGTGAGCTCTGACGATAATGGTTGGGTTTTTCCTGGAAAAATTGATGGGCATCTGTCTCCGCGGTGGATAGCGAAGCTAGCAACCCGGGTTCTTACTAAGTCGTGGACATTGCATACTTTGCGGCATCGTTTTGCAACAGTGGCGTATAACGAGGGTGGGCATGATCTACTCACGATCCAGCAAGCTATGGGGCATGAAAATATTGCTACAACGCAGCGCTATACAAAGTATCAGCCTGATGCTCTTAAAGCGATCATTGGTGTTACTCAAATCTTTCCGGATAACGCCGCCCCTTGAATAGGGTTTAATAGTGTAATCGGGGTTGATAGGGTGCTTGAGACGAGGAAAGGGCGGTATGGTTATTGCCAACAGGTGTATGGAGGGATAGCCATGTCAATGAGGGAACCATATAAGCCCCAAACAGTTTTGTTTGATAGTAATGCGATCGTCCAAGTCTCATGGCGAACCACGTATGAGATTCGGCGGGAGCTGAAGATACTCGCGCTAGAAACAAACAAATCTTTAGCAGATGTTCTAGAAGAAGCGGTAGAAGATTACCTACAAAAGTACGGTAGGTTGTAGTGAGTGTTCTTTTTGGGTTGCTGTTGTTATATGTCTAACAAGTTAACAATCTAGAGTGGTCTAGTGGTTGGGCAAAGGAGTTGTTGTGGTTGAGTTTCCGGCGTTTGATGATGTGGTTTCGTATGTGCGGGAGTCGTTAGGGTCTTCGGCTCATGACTATGATGTTGCTGCTATTGCCGAGGAGATTAGTGCCTATGATGGTGTGAAAAACGCGATGGTTATCACTGCCCATCGGGGTGAGTTCTGGTCGGTGGTGGAAAAACATTATTACTATCTTGATAGTCGGGTGCCGAAGTATGATCTTGATGATCTTGACTGGTCGCAGTATGGTGCGCCGGAGAAGATGAAGGCCGCTGAGTGTGCGGTGTTAAAAGATCGGGGTGGGGTGGCTGACATGCTGGTTGTGGTCGAGTATGACTATCACACCCACAAGGCAAGTCTTATGGCCCCTATGTCTGAGCATTATCTTTGTGATTATTGGGCGCATAGTGATGTTCCTGCCACGTTTGATCGGCTTGATGAGTTGTTCGGGCCTGGGCAGTGGGAGAAGTTCCTTGAGGCGTTCGCTACCTATCATGAGCGAAGCAGTAAGGATGGGGGGAATAAGTATTTGGTGTATCCGCGGGATACTGACGTGTTTCCGGTGCTTGTTGGTACGGATATTACGGATATCACGGATAAGGTTTCGGTGTATGCGCATCAGCATGGTCGGTCAGCGGGCGCTGTTCCGGTTGCTGATGATCAGTTACATGGGTATGTGGCGCGGGCTTTCGGGGTTGGCCGGCATGAGGTTGTGGTGATAACGCCGCTTGAAGGGCCGGCGATGATTGAGGTGTATGAGAAGACCCAGTTGTTGCATCAGTTAGAGGCAGAGGTTGATAGGGTGCGTGCGGAGCGGGATCAGGCGATTGTTGATGCGGTAGCAGAAGGCAAAGTGAAAACAACTGTAGGGGTGTTAGCAGGGATCAAGCCTTCTAGTGTTCACTCGATTCTAGTGAAAGCGGGCATGACAAAATAACCCACCTACTAACACCAAAAACCCTACTTCAGCAGGGTTTTTCATAAACGCTATAACGTTTTAACGTTATAGCGTTATGACGCTAAAGCGTTCTTATTGTTGTGTACGGGTTTGTCTGTCGGCCAGGTATTTTTTCACTAGTTCTTCAATGACCTCAGATACGTTGCTACCGTCATCGACGGTAGCTTTTTTCAATTCCCGCCATGTGTGATCGGAAAGATAGATTGTGGTTCGGCGAGATTTCGAGGACGTTTTAGCCGATTGCAGGGTTTCTTTTACTGGTGTCGGGGTCGGCTGCTGGGCTGCAGGAGACCGAAGCGTTGCCGCTAGCCGGTTCTTCTTTTTTGCGGTCATTGGGCTTCTTCCGGGATTTCTAGAATTTCTTGAGCGATATCGTCGAATGTGAAGAGGTTCTGGGGATTCGTGCCGAAAAGTGCCTTGATTTCTTCTCGATCGGGAACGTAGTGATAGAAGGTAGCAACGCCTTGAGATTCGAAGATTTCCCGGGTTTCGTTAAAGAGTCGACGGCGTTTTTGCCCCCGAACGATAAGGACCCCTACCATGCGGTGGTTTAGGGTTTCCAGCGTTGGCCAGACACGATCAATATCAAGTGCTGACGGTTGGGTGGGGACGATCACGAGATCAGAGGTATCGATTGCTGCTTGGATTTCTTTGGCGTTTCCCGGGGGCGTATCAATGATCTGCCAACCATCATCGACAGCCGGAAGACGCCGCAACTTCGTAGCAGTAATGGGGGTTACAGGAAACTCCAGTGGGTCATCATTGCTGATTGCAACTTGGGCCCAACGAGTGGTTGACGCCTGTGGGTCTGCATCAAAGACTTCTACTTTAATGCCGCGTCGGTGGGCGGCAATGGCAAGCATAATAGTGCATGTGGTCTTGCCAACACCGCCTTTGGTATGGACAAACGAAATACGCATCTTACTCCTATTCATGTTTCCACCAGCATATAACGTTATAGCGCTATAATGCTATAACGTTATAACGTTAATCACATTGCTGTTTTTCTGGCCCCATTCGGTTCTCACATCACCGCCGCAAAGAAGGTTTTCTTGTTTCGTTAGCCGATCGGCTAACGAAACAACAGGCCTGGCAGCCTTTCAGTCGTTTTTTGCGAATCAAGTAATTTCGTATAGGCGTTGCAATTAAAATTTCACTTAGGTACCATAAACGCAATCAACTATTCGCGTGCGGCTAGTCAGCCGCCCCAATAGCGAAGGGAAGAACCAGCCGTATGATATTTGGGTACGCGAGATGCTCGACGGCACATCAAGATGTTGCGATACAGTGCCAACAATTACAAGCACTAGGGGTATCAGAGAGCAATATCCTTGTTGATGAAGGACTATCGGCATCTAGCCGGGACCGGCCAGGACTAAGGAGCGCTCTCGATCGACTCCGCAATGGCGATACGCTAGTTGTCACAAAATTAGACCGTCTTGCTAGGTCCGTTCAAGATGCCCACGCTATCGCATCAGAGCTTCACGAAAAAGGCGTGATTCTTCAGATTGGAAAGAGCGCGTATGACCCCACAGACCCTTTGGGGAAAATGTTGTTTACCACAACGGCAATGTTCGCTGAATTTGAACGAGATCTAATCTCCCAACGCACAAAAGAAGGGATGGCAAGAGCAAAGAAAGCAGGGCGATTAAAAGGGAAACGGCCGAAACTTACGAAGGAGCAAGAACGACAAGTCGTCAAGTGGATCCAAGAAGGGGAAATCACCCAAGCGGAAATGGCGAGAATCCTCGGGGTCTCCCCTGCCACTATCACGCGAACACGAAAGAGATTAGTGAATAATAGACAACTTCCTTAAAAACAAGGTAAAGAAATATCAACCCCGTTTTTTACCCCCATCATTGCGGCATGACTAATCTATAGGGTAGAATACGATCCTGTAAGGCAACAAGGAAAAGTCCTGACAGCCATGAAGAAAGGTGGTGTACACATGTTGTGCCTTTACACTATTGCGCTGATGCCGGGGAAGGTAGGTCATCTCCATAAAGTCTCGGGTGAAACTTTAGAAGAACTCCAGGATGAACTACTTAAGTACCCCCGTCAATCAGATGATCGAGGCCGTAAGCATAGCTTCGTAGATAATCCCAAGCAGTCTCTTACGCTTGATCAGCTTATTGATATGGCGGCAGATATTTGGGATATGCCGGAAAGTACAATAAGTCTCCGAGAAGTCACACGTGATTTCATTAGCCGTGGTGATTTCAAGGCAGCGCGTTTTGCCTTAGGCGTGATGCCTCAAGAGTTTGCAGACATGCTCAATATTCGGGCTCGAACAATAAATGCTTGGATTCAGGGAAGGTGGCCCATTCCTCCAGGAGTTGGGGATGATGTCCATAAGCTTCTGGCCGAGCAAGATGAAGCGGTAAAGTTCATTGCTGATGAGTACGAACGTGGATGCGACATCATTTATGACAAGATCTATTTCAAAGATAAACCACAAGGATGGAACCGTCGCGTCTTGCAACGTGCTATGACTGAGTATGGTGTTGAATTATTCCTTGAGGATGAAACCATTAGCTAGTGTCGTAGATAGTGGGCTTAACTTATAGTTAGGCCCACTATCTACAACATCTCTCAAACATCAACGAAGATTATTCAGCTTCCCCACGCATGACTAGTTTCTGGAAGCAAGGAAAGAAAAGCTAGATGCCATGCCCCTTCTGCTTTTTCACCCGTTGATATAGATGAGTTTTCCCAGCGGCTGAATAAGCTTCAACTTTCACCCAAATACCTGCTGATACATTGCTTCCCATAAATATAGCTAAACGGCATTCGAAATTATGTGGAAGTATTTTTTTTCTCTACTGTTGAAACAGTATCAGTATTTTTATCAGAGTCATTATTTGATCGTGATTCTGTTACCGTTTTCTCTCGATGCATAGTCATTAATCGCTGAATTTCTTTTGAAGAAAGTTGAAGTTCTGAGACCAGAATTTTACGAGGAACATTCAGATCGTATAAAACTTGCAACGCAGCACCAAGTTGGATATCTAATTCTTGTCTTTTAACAATTGCGTCAAATGCATCTGTAAAAGCCTTTTCTTTTGCTTCAGTGCGGGCAAGTTCTTCTGCCATAGCTTTCTTTGCTCGCCGTAATGCCTCTGCATTCTTACTGGTATTTGTTGCTCTGCGCATATTCATCATCATAGTCAAATTATCCAGCAAAAAGTAAATATGTTAGGGGATACACAGTTCAGAACAGAAAGGAGATCTACACCACAATTCCACCCCCAAAGTTGCACTCAAACTAAAACCATGATATAATTATTATATAGCCTCAAGAGATGAGGCACTAGAGAGGAAAATAATATGGGTTCGCCAACCCCGAAGCGCGGTATTCGCGCCCTGTTCACCCGCCCGCAATACGATATTTTTTCACTTCGGTGGAAAGTCGGCATGTACGATGGTGAGCCATGGGGATACTCCACTTTTTTGCCAAACGGTCACAGCATCGCCATTTACTACAACGAAACCATCGAAAAAATGGTTTTGAGCAGCTGGATCACATCAGACATCTATGCCACCACCGGCACCAAAGCGAATTATCATTACTTTGATACATACTTTGGTCGCCGAAACTGGAAAAAGTTTGTAGCCAACTACGAAAAATTGTATCGCCGACTCCACTAGCACAATTCGAGTGGTTCCTATCCGCTGTAAAAGCGCCACGCAAGCGTGGCGCGCAAAGAAGGAAGGAGGTGGTAAAGGAAAACCCGTACCAACAATGTTGTTGTCGGATTCCCGCATAGCGGCAATCCGGTAAGGTTCCCCCGTGGGAAAATAAAATTTTCCCACGGTTTCGAAAAGACCTACCGGACGTAATCCCGACACCAGGTAGTTGGGAACCGTAGGCGATAAAATCAAGATTACAAATGCTCACTACCCGTACTAGGTAAGCACGTCACATAGTGGTTCCTATCCGCTGTAAAAGTAACTGTAATGGCGCCACGCAAGCGTGGCGCACAAAGAAGGAAGGAGATGGTAAAGGAAAACCCGTACCAACAATACACACACAGTTGGCATTAGTAATAAGATTGGTTTCAAAACTGGTATAATCATGGCCATGATGAGTCTTCGTACGGTGCATGCAGGTACTGGATACCAGTACCTGCTACGAAGCGTAGCAACTAATGATGCACACGATTTAATCATTGAAACTGATTCCAAAACCGCACTTGCTCGTTACTATGATGCGAAAGGAACACCCCCAGGCAGGTGGGTCGGTACGGGATTGAAAGGGTTTGATTCCGAGAAAATTCATGCCGGTGCAGTCATCAATGCCGACCAGATGGCGAACCTATACGGTGTTGGTCTGCACCCAGAAGCGGAAGAAATCTGGAAAAACGGGGGCTCCTACGCTGACGCTAAACTAGGGCGGGCGTTTCAAAAATCCACAGGAAAAATCCCAGTTTTAAAGGCTTTGAAGCAAGCGGAGAAACAATTTATCGCCACGGAAAAACGCGGACTAACCATGGAAGAGCGTTCCGACATGGCGATACGGGTCGGTAAAAAATACTACATTGAAGAAACCGGGTACACGAACCCTAGTGGCGATGACATAGTCTCGTGGATCAACAAACAGCAATCCAAAGTACGGCAAGCCGCCGCTGGATTCGATTGGACTTTCTCACCGACAAAAAGCGTGTCAGTGTTATGGGCATTAGCAGATGAAAAAACCGCACACAAGATCGCAGAATGCCACCACAAAGCAGTCCAAGAAGCCCTATCATGGGCAGAAGAAAATGCAATCTACACCCGGGTAGGCACCAACGGAATCCAACAAGTAAAAACCCAAGGGCTCATAGCGGCGGAATTCACCCACTTCGATACCCGTACCGGTGATCCTGATTTACACTCACACGTGCTCGTATCTAACAAGGTTCAAGCACCAGACGGACGATGGTTAACACTAGACTCGCAAGAAATATTCCGCAATGCTCAATCAATCAGTGCTCGTTATGATACTGCCTTAATGGAAATCCTATCTAGGGAAATGGGATTAGCATTTGAACCATCACAACGAGAAGGCGAGTCCACACCAGTATGGGAAATCGCCGGCGTCCCCAAGGATCTTGTTTCCCTGTTTTCCTCCAGGAGGGAGCAAGCACGCCCAGTTTTTGACCAGTTAGTCGCCGACTATTCGAAACAACATGATAAACAACCAGATAAGATCACAAAGAAGAAACTTTGGGAGAAAGCGATTCTGCAAACCCGGGACGCGAAAAAACCCGCCCAATCTTTAGGCCAGTTACGAGAAAACTGGGCAACCAGTGTCCAGGGTTTAGATCATGGTGATGAGCTCTTGCAACAGATTCAGGAGGTTATCTCAAACCCGGCAAGTGATCAGCGGCAGGTTTTCGGCGGCGGGGAAAAATGGCAGGAAAGTGTTGAACAGGTTGCGGAAACAGCACTAGCAAATGTTACTTCCAAGCGTGGGGTTTTCGGGGATCACCATGTCCGTACCGCGGTTTTTACGGAATTAAAAGGGTGGAAATTCCAGAACGCGGCAGAGTTAGCGAAAGCAGAAACACAGATTGTTGACTACATTCTAGAACAAAAAGTAGTCTCATTAAGCCCCGGTGAGGTACTGGATTTACCATCTAGGTTGTTGGGTGATAATGCCCTAGGGGTGGATCGTCGAGTAGGGAGAAACCGGTACACAACGCAGGAAATCTTGAATGCGGAACAGCTGGTTTTAGATTCCTGCACGGAGCCTACACCATACACGGCACCAAACCGGGATATTGATGAAGCGCTGGCGGGGCATGAAAAAGCCCACGGGTGGACGCTGAATGAGGGGCAAGAAGCAATGGCGCGAAGCCTACTCACCACGGGGGCGTTAGTGTCCTGTGGGGTCGGCCCGGCTGGTACGGGCAAGACCACGAGCATGCAAATCGTGTCGAAAGTATGGAAGAATCAGGGCAGAAATGTTATTGGTTTAGCACCATCAGCGCAAGCAGCATCAGTGTTAGGGGAAGAAATCGGGTGCGAAGCAACCACAATTGACAAGCTAACGTTTACATGGCGCGGCCAACATCCCAAACTTCCGGGGCATGATCTTGACGCATTAGAGATAAAGATTCAGCCGGGTGATATGTTACTTGTTGACGAAGCCGGTATGGCATCAACCCAGAATCTAGCCGCGCTTGTCGAGATAGCGAAAGAGTCCGGTGCGGTAGTGCGGATGATTGGTGACCCCCACCAGTTATCCGCAGTAGGGAGCGGGGGGCTGTTTAATTCTGCATGCCAGATCACTGATGCTGTGGAACTTACGGAAGTGATGCGGTTTTCCGGAGGGAAAGATACCGAGCAAGCAGATGCCAGTTTAAAGATTCGTAAAGGGGACAAAACGGGTCTTGATGTGTATGAAAAACGGGAATGGGTCAGCGGGGGCACACGCCAAGACATGGTTGATTCCGCGGTGGCTGATTATCTAGATGATATTGCCCGCGGGCGGAAATCGTTGATTGTGGCGTCAACGAATGCTGATGTTGACCGGATGAATCAGCAAGTACGGGCGCATCGTATCAGCATCGGTGAGGTGGATGACAAACACCATATGCGAGTCAGTCGGGGGGATGTGATTGGTGTGGGAGACATCGTAATCACCCGGCAGAACAAACAGTTTTACCGTAAGGTGCAGGGGAAGAATACGGTCATTGGCAAGGTGATGAATGGCCAATTATTTACCGTTGTGGGGCTGAAAAATGATGGGGATGTAGAAGTTAAAGACCTGAAAACCGGGAAACGGCAAGTGATTCCCGCGGACTATGCGGCGGAAAATATGCATTTAGGGTATGCCGCAACGGTGCACCGTGCTCAAGGAGCAACGGTGGATGTGTGCCGCGCAGTGGTCGATCAAGCAGTAGATCGTGCAGGATTATACGTTGCGCTCTCGCGGGGGAAGAAAGAAAACCGGGCGTATTGCGTGACCGAAGCCGACTTTGATTTCGACGCGGAAGACATGCATTACCACATGGGTGGGCATGATGATGAGGAATTAACGCCGCGGAAAGTGTTGGAACAAGCACTAGCGAAGGATAATCGGTCGCGGTCAGCAACGGAGATTGCCCAGCAAGAATTAGCTGATAGCATGTCTCGGGATCGGGTTCAGGCATTATATGTGCATGGTTGTGACCTTGCTAGGTCAGCGCTGGCAGAACACGTTCGAACATCACTAGTAGATACCCTCCCCCAGGGTGTGTCATTGGATGCTGATGCTACGTGGCGGATTGATACCGCGTTGAAACGCGTGATTGAAAACGGTGTTGATGTTCAAAACCTCACGTTAGAAAAGTTGAAGCCGGACTTTTCAGCTGACGATATAGGGGCGGAGATTGCCTCATGCATCAGCCGGAAATACAACCAGGAAGCAGTAATCTCCGCTGTCAGGGACAACATAGTCCGAGGATTGCCGGATGATGCGGCACAAAAGCTAGCATCAGAGGATCGTGGGGTAGCGCATATTGATGCGGCTTTAGCCCGCATGGCAGACGCCGGGGCAGATGCTGACATGATTATTCCTCTGCTGTGTGAGCAGGATTGGGATGCTGCAGATAGCGTTGGTGAGGCTATTGCGGCACGCATAGATGAATACGCAGCCGATGCTGCATCTACTATCCCTTCCCCTCCCCCAGCATGGGTTGGGGAAGACACCGAGTTGGCTACGTGGTTACGGGAAACCTACGAAGTCTTACGCACGCCAATAGTTGACAGTGACACGGTGGTCCCGGAAATCACCGCCGGTGAAGTCATTGAGAACGCTGATTTTCATGGTATGTCTTTTGATAAACGCGCACTAGAAGACGTCACTTTTGTGCACTGTGATCTTCGTGGCGTGGATTTCAGTTCCACTACTTTACGTCACGTGACGTTTAAGGATTGTCAGATGGATGGGGCGGATTTTTCCCAGTCAGCACTATCAACGGTCACGTTTGATGACTCCGCACTGCCGGAGGCTGATTTTACCGAGGCGACGATGAGCGCGGATTCCCGAACCGCAGTGGTGAAGTTTAGCGACTGTATTTTAGAGAAAGCACGATTCGTTGGGGCCGCTATCGTCAATGTGGTGTTTGAGACGTGCCGGATGGTGCAGGCAGATTTCCGGCATATCATGGGGGAATTCGGGTTCTTTTATGACAGTGACTTTACTGGGTCACAATGGTCACAGACGCCAGGCGGCGGCATTTCGGATGTGACAGCGGAAAACTGTGTAGGAGAAGCAGATAACCCTATTGTGCAAGAATCCGCCGCACAAGAAGAATGGTCCCAGCAGCACAAAGCAGCCCAGGAACAGGCTGCCGGTAACACTGCTGATTGGTGGCAGGAGGATTCTCACGAGGATGAAGATAACTTCTTCCTCTAATGCTTACGCCTAGAGTGTGTGAGATTGGTCTTGCTGCTGGGCAGCTGTTAATTCCTCATTCTGGTCCATGGCCATATCTGTGGTGGTGGCCATGGCTGTTGATGCGGAAACGTCACTAACACCCTGGGCCTCAATGAACGCTGCAATGGTGTCATGGTCGGCACCAACAGCCACGAGATCATCAATCTGTTCAGATGGCGATAGCATGGTTGTTTTTACCTGGTCAAGGGCATCTTCATCATTGTAGTCGAGGGTACGGCCGGCACTATCTAACATGGCGTAGGAGGCGTCATTGACGGCTTCTAGCCGGGTGATCGCCTTATCCAGGTTAGGGTCCTTGGGCATGTCCCAATCAAGGGGCTGCGTGAAATCATTATTTTGCACCAGGTCAGCGGTTTCGTTCAGGCCCCGGCGGGCAAATTCGTACGCTAGATGATCCCGAGGAGCGCTAGGGTGGTCAATCACGTGGCGGATAGTTTCTACAACGAGCACACCAGCGGAAAACCGCATAAGAGCGGCAGGACCAGCAGGATACGGCATGCGGGACTGGGCGCGCCTGCGGGGCTGCGCCTGTACCGCTTTCAGCAGCCGGGCAAGACGGTATGCGGTTCTGCGATCACGACTTGGGGTCATTATTCGTCCTTAGAAGGTTGGCTTGTTGGCAAGGGAATAAGTGGGGTGTCGGCTTTTTTACAGTCGGCAAAGACCCCATCAGGTTTCATGATGCGGTCCATATGGTAGTCGGCGTGGAGCCGGTAGAACGTCTCCAGGTACGTGTCCGGCTCTTGGATGCGGAGTTTTTCAAACCTGCACCATAAAGCGGTAAACCGTTTAATCGCTTCCGGGTGTTTATGCCACTCGGGTGTCCAGTTCACCTGTGATGCCCTGCCTGCGGTTTTACCATAGTACGGGCAGAGTTCTTTCACGACGAAGGAGATCACATCAGGATACAGCGGAGGAATGGGCGGTTCGGCAAAGAGTTCCGCTTTAATGATCCTGGTTTGTTCGTCAATGAGACGAGCAAGCGCTTCAGTAAGCCGACTATCAGTAAGAATAGCATCACTCTGGGCGGCAAGAAGATCACTCACATGGGGTTTCAGCGCTGGGAGGAGCCCCCGTTCTAACGCTTGGGCGAATTGATCAGTCACTGTCATTGATATGGCACGTCCTTTCAGGATTTTTTCATTCGTAACCCGGCTTTAATATCAGCCGGCCAGTAGTCACGACGCCAGAAGGGTTCGAGTTCGGCAACAATAGGGCGTCGTTTCGCGGCGAACACCACAGCCCGGTTATCGCCCAGGCTGGCAAGCTCGGAAACGGTGAGGATTTTCTTTTCCCGGGTTTGTTTCGACACGGAGCGAGAATCTTTCGAATTCGACACAGAGGTGGTCCATTCCTCATAATCCCCAATCAAGGATTCCAGTTTGGCCAGCATTTTTTCGTCTCGAACACCACCACCATAAAGCAGGATAGCCGCCGCCGACCACAGGGATTCCATGCCCTCTTCACCCCACACCCCAACACCTTGAGCATAGGACTGCAAAATAGTCATGAGAATGATTGACCTGGACCCATAGTGGGAATACAACCTGGGCAGCTGCGGCCATCTCACCACGTTCGCCGCCTCATCAAGCGGGGCTACCAAGGGCACGGGAAGCCGGCCACCGTTTTCTTCACCATAGGTTTCTGCCGCTTTCATCACCGCGGCAGTTAACGCCGTGGTCAACGCCGCAGCGTTATCGGCACCCTCTTTACTTAAAACATAGAGGGTATCGTGGGCGCTACGAACAAAGGCTTCGGGAGAGAATTTCCGCGCACCAGATTGAGGCGTCACCCATTGGGCTGCTGCTTTCCGCCCCAGCGGAGACGCCATTTGGGCGGCCTGGGAGAAAATACCTGACCGGGTTTTTTCCGTAATGTTATATGTGCTCTCCAGCGCACTGGCCTGCATATCCCACTCGCCGGAGGTCTTCAACAACCCCACAGGAGTGCGATCATCTTGGTCATTTACCCAAATGTACACATCAGTAATAGGCTTGTTCGCCACAGTAGCGGCAAGGAATAACCGGGCAAGAAGATCCCTACCCCCATCAACGAAAAACGCGTCACCACCAGTGGTTTCACTACTGCTGCTGGCGCACTTGAAAATGTCAGCGAGTTCCGTTGCGGCGGCATCCATGGTTCGCGGCTCCCGCCGGATAATATCAAGAGGATCGAAATACCAGGGTTCTTGTTCGAATTCCGGGGCGATCCATTGCGGGTCAAAAACGTACACGTCACCACGGGCGGCAGTAATCCCAATGGTGTCGTCGATAATATCGCGTTTATTCGAGGTCGTTAGCACCGGCCCCGGGGCGTCCACAATAGCGGGAATCACCTGGGAAGTGGTCTTGCCCATGCGGGGGCCGAAAATCACCAGGTACAGGTCCTCCCAGGTAGAATACAGGCCAGTTTTCGTATTCGGAATTTTTCCCATACGCAACCCTGGGTGAGTATCAGCAAGACCCTGAGGAAGCCATTTCCGGGACTTTTCCACCGCAGCCGCACGCGATAATGATTGAATATCTTTACGACCAGCAAGGTGTTTCGCGGCCTTATCAACACGGATGGTGGGCTTTTTCACCCGCCGAATCGTAATCCAAACCCCAACACCTGCAAGCACACCAATGATGCAGCCTAAGATGATGGTGGCCGATAACGTCCAATGAACACTGCCCCGGTAGAGTCGAATCACCGTCAAGAACGGATTCATCGAAAGCTTATCCGGGGCCCCAGTCATTAGGTGCGATAACCATAAAGCGGTTTGTATCAGGATAAGCGCCGCGGTAACAGTCACTAAAAGGATGATCCCTAAAACAGTTTGGGGATCTATGGTTTTCCCGGCATCGCGGGCGTTCGCGCGTCCCATTATGACTCCATATCCTCAACAAGAGCAGCCAGGTTCGTGTCCTGCCAACGCTGATATCCTGGGGCTTGGGCCATATCAAGGGCGCGGGTATCATCAGGGTCGGCCACAATCTCAACAGCCACACCATTTTTCACCGCCGCCGCAGCGAAATCATCAGAATCAAAGTCCGGGTAATTCGTGGTGATAATGGCACGCCCAACATCACCGCCTCGCGCAGTGATGGCCTTATGGGCAATCCAGATGGCTTTTTCAATGACTGATTGTTCGGCAGAGACAATATCACCAGGAACACGGGTGTAATCATTAGGGAAAAAATCACCATACCAAACCGCGGTGTTCTCCGCGTCAACAATAGCGAACGACGCCTTGGTGTCTTTTTCTACCGCAGCAGTCCATAACCGCACCGTGGGAACAGCCTCAGGCAGGTCAGCAAGCTGTTGTACCCGCTGGTTATCCCGGCTTTTAAAGGTTTTTTCCCGAAGACTTTCATAATCCACACCAATTTTCCGCAATGAGACTTTGTATTTTCCGAAATCTTTTTTGTTCATAAGACCATGCTCGGTGGCGAACTCTTTCAAGTCCCCGTGAGTGCTCGCAGCCTTCAGGCTGGTTTTATGATCGGCAACCAGCGAGTCAATCTCCGCCCAGCGGGCCCGTTCAGCATCAGAAAGCGACATGATAGGTGTTCCTTTCAATAGAGAGTGGGAATATCATGCGATAATCGCATAAGGGTAAAGAAAATTCATGAGGTGTATGCGCCGTATCAGTTTCAGGTAACACCAGGACTTAGGAAAGGTCAATCCCCTCTCCCCCTGCCCGCTATCACCAGGTAAAAGGCGGAAACACCACCAAGATAACGTCAAGGCATCATTATTGTGAGATAGTGCCAACATATTCTAAATCCGAGAGTTTCCATGCATCGCTGTCAGGTTCTTTCACCATGCTGGCCTGGGCTTGTGTTGTATAAAGCGGGGTGGTATCCCCGTCTTCGTGCCACACAAACACCCGGATTGTCAACGGGACGGTAGCTGTGGTGGCGTCTGCCGGTGGGGCGTGGAAATCCGCGGTAGGTTCCGCTACCGCGTGTACCCGGTCGTTATGCTCCGCCCATAAATCCCATTGCTTCGGTTTCGGCGCCTTATTGCGGGATTCAACAATAACCCGGTATTTTCCGGTGACCCGATCTTGGACCCGTTTTATGGCATCTGCCGGGGAATCGTCTTCCGCAGGGTTATAGGAGTGCACCGCAGCGGCAAGACTAGCGGCAGCAACCCCCACATCCGTTGCTACTGGGTCTTCATCATAATGATCAGCCACCGCCGGTGTGCTGGAAGTACCTGTAACCCGCAGGATAATAACAACGGTACCAATCAAAATGAGAAGACAACTAGTCAAGACCAAACAAAGTCGCCAATGTTGGTATAGTTTCTGTCTCATAGTGGCTATTTCACTTTCTCTTTAAACTTTTTCGCGTTTTCGGGAATCACTTTGACGTAATGCTGGGTTTCGGGAAACGCAGGCACACCATGCGCTTCCTGCACGTTCCCGGGGCCGGCATTATAGGCGGCTAGGATCAACTCGGTGTCATCACCACTGACTAAGCCTGCGGATTTCCATTCCGTAACGCTGTCAGCATGTTTACAAAGCAGTCGCCCCGCCGCCATCACAGCGTCGGGAATATCGTTCGGATCCCCGCTTCCCGGCGGCCCAATCGGTTTGCCGTTATCATCGACTTTTGCCCCATGCCCCACCCAGGTGTCCGGGGTGAATTGGGCCGGCCCAGTCGCCCCGGCAGGGCTGATAGCTGTGGTACTGAACCGGGATTCTTGCTCTAACAAGGCAGCAATCAACGGTGGTGAAATTGCTTTGCACTGTTTCCCGGAGAGTTTGATCCATTTCACAAAGGCCTCGGGGATTTCCCCGTTGGTGTCTAGGCCCTCATCAACCCCGGCTACGGAGTCGCAGTCATCAACACTCCCGCCCCCATCAGGTGGGGCTGCCGAGTTACCGTCAGGTGCCGACCCGTATTTTTGCCCCGGCTTTGGAAAACCATGCCCTTGAGTGGTCACATGAATGTGATCAAAATGGTTTTGGGTCGGTGATCCCCGGTCTTCCATTATGTTTGATTCGCCCTGCGCTGGGCTATAGCGTTGCCGCCAAATGAAATATTCTACCTGGAAGTATTCACGGTTGCCCCATAAATACTCCATGATCTCATCACCGAGTTTTTTCCCCTCATCGGTATCCCAATGCGGGATCATGATATCGGCGGCACGGCCAGACGGGTGATCCGGGTAGGCGTCATACGGCCGCCACCCACCAATGGTTTCAATCTCCGGGAAGCGTTGAGCAACAGCCCGAGCAATACGGATAGTGTCGATCTGCATGTGTTCTTCGGACACAATCTTGTCAGAATCCGGCAACTCCCCCGAAGACTTCCGGGATTTTTTCTTACCAGACTTGCCCGACTTGCCGGATTTCTTCGGAGAAGCAGCATTCACCTTCGCCTGCACCGCATCAGCAAGCATGGTAGCGAATGCTTGCTTGCCGCTCTCGGTCAGGTGAATACCATCAGGGCCAACATAATCACCGTGTTCTCGCACCCGAGCCGCCCAGTCAGCAACAACCACTTTGGATTTATTCTGCTCCACCAGCAGGTTCACCACCGCCCCAGAGGTGACTCTCGGGCCCGCAACCGTGGTCAAAATAACCGTGGCCCCGTTCGCGGCTTTTAACGTGCGATCTATGTGCCCCTGGGTAAACGGCCCATTCGTCCCCAACGCCATAATAACGGTTTTCACCTTGGGGTTTTTCGACTCCAAAATGTCAAGGCCTTCGGAATATTGCCGGCCAACCTTCGCATCGATAGAAACCGAAGGAATGGCCTTTTGAATTTCTTGCTTAGCACCAACCGTCAGCGAATCACCAATAAGAAGCACCTCATCCCCCTTGGCCACCGAGCCACCACCGGAACCAGGTTCAACCGCTTTTTCCAGCCATGGCCGCGGATTCACATCATGGCCACCATTTAGCCTACCGCCCTCCCAAACCTCGAAATGCACATGGCTTCCCCCAGGCCCGGCAGGAATCACTTCACCGTTATACCCCTGGTCAGCAATGTGTTTACCAGCCTTGACAGTGTCTCCGGTTTTCACGAAAATGTCCTCCGGGAACATGTGTCCATACACCGTGGAATACAGTTTCCCGTCAATCTGATGGTCAATGATGATCCACTGGCCGAACCCTGATGCCGGCCCCGCCGCAACCACAACACCGTCAGCAAACGCGAAAATAGGGGTTTTAATCGCTTGGGCGATATCAATCCCTTGATGATCAGGCCGATCAGGGGTCCGCCATTCCGATTTCACGTTCTGCGGGTCCAAAGCATTATGCTCCGGCAGGCTATATGCGCCAGATGGGACACCACCATCAGCGGAAGAACCCGAATCAATAGAGCAATGATCATTACTCCCACCGTTAATCACGGTAATGAAAAGAACAAGCATTAAAACAATAGCGCATATCGAGCCAAGAATACGTGAGGTCTTTTTCATCACACGTCACCGGCTTTGAAGAAGTCATCGAAGCGAACATTGGTGTTATGCAGCTGAAACTCAATCTCGGTGGGGGTGAGTATGGTATGCAGCGGGATTCCCGGGGAACCATCTTTTGACGGCTTAATCATGAATCTGCCTCGACCAGGTGGGGTAGCACGAGCACCGCGAGTACGCGCCCGCCGCGGGTGCGCCCCCTTCGACCAGCTTGTGACCATAGCGCCCTCCGCGGGGGAAAACTCCAGTCGAGAAGATAAAATATCTAACTCCGAGTTAGGAAGCCCCCCACAAATCACCATGCCGGCACGCTCAATGAACCCCATGGCGGTTTTCCGGTCTTCCTCAGTCGGTAACGCCTCTAAGTCTTTAAACGTGTGGGTGATCATGTTCAACACGGTGGCATCAGTGCGGTTCAGCCGGGTCAGCGCATCAACATGAGACACCATGCCCGGGGCGGCGGATAACACCTGCCACATCTCATCCAGCGTGGCAGAAAAATACCGTTGCGGCCCCAGCCCCGCATCAGCAAGCATGTGGGCCGCCTCGATAGCGCCAAACGCCGACGCCCAGGCAGCCATCATCACAGCGGCTTTCATCGACTCGTCACCACGGTCAATAGAGGACACATCAATGCACACAGCAGTGGAATCCACATGGATAGGGGTGGAGGTTTCCCCAGCGAAGATCTGCCCGGTCGGCCCGTCAAGAAGCGCATTCAGGGATCGGATCAGCGGATCAGTGAGCTCATACCACTCCGTTTTCGTGCGGCAGCACCCTTTTTTCCGCAGCTGGGCAGAGCCTTGAGCTAAATGATCAATCAAATCTTCCAAGATCGGGGGATGATCCCAGTCAATAGCGGCAAGATCATACATTTCCCGCAACGCAACCGAAATCAACATGGCCTCATAGTCATGAATATGATCCGAACGACCCAACCCCACCAAGGTGGACACCATGGTGACCTGCCTGCCATGAACCTGCTCACGTGCCCGACGAAGCATTTTTTCCAACATCTCAACAGTGCCAGCATCCCCCGCCTTGGTGCAGGCGGTGATTTTTGCCTCTAGCTGGGGAATCACCCGGCCTAAAGCCCCAACATCTAACGGGTTCAGCGTCCCCATGCCATGGCCAATAGTGATCACCTGGCCCCCTACCTGATGCACAAACCCTACGTATTCGCCCTTAATATCACCGGCGATAATGGGAATATGCCCTTGAGCAACATCCCCCATGAGCATCTTCCGAATAAGCGTGGATTTCCCCAAACCAGGAAGCGACAAAACAAAACATGAAGGATTCGCAATAATCCCCTCACGGAACCAGCTCAAAGGATCACAACAAATCTCAGCACCAGTAATCACATGCTCCCCAAGCGGCGCCCCAATCGCCGGGGCGGGGGCACCAACAACATTCGGGTTAAAACCCGCCCCCAGGTTCGTAGTCGTCTGCCATTCCTGCGGGCCAGACACCACCGCGGCATGACCCGACCAGCGGCCGGAGAAACCCCGCGCCTGCGGCAAGCCAAAAGGTTTCTCCTTCACCACAGGCACATCAGCACCCGGCTGCTGTAATAATCTTTCTACCTGGTGGGCATGGCGTTGATAGGTGCGTAACCACCGATAATACCGCCACCCTTGACGGGAAAACCTTCGCGGTGCGGGAATATCCCCAGCAATAATCTGGTCATGCAGCGCTTCAAAATCTGGATATGATGCTTGTGCCATGAAAACCCCTACTTCACAAAGGTGCTCGTCAACTGCCAGCCGTATGCGGGGACACCGCCGGCAAGGAGAACACCTATATGTTGGCGGCCGAAAAGCCTCGTTAAATGCAGCCTGGTTCTTGGTGATAATGACGCCACCAAATCCGTAGCGAAATCCTCCACCTGCTCCGATGACGGCGCCGACAGCACAATGATGCCATCACGGCGAAACGGGAAACCAGCATCATCGAGCACAAACGTTGGGTCTAGAGGGCGCACTATTTCAACGAAATGTATTTTCTCCCCATCCTGGAGCATACTGGTGGACACAATATCTTCGAATTCTTGAACAAAGTCCTCAGCAGCATCGGTGGATAACAAAATTTCAAAAGCCACACGATACACCTGATCGCATTGGATAACGTCGTAATGCTCCACTAATGTTTGCGCAACCGGGGGAAACACCGGGTCAGAATCAGGCGCCCACAACGCACAAGCATGACGCGTGACACTCTCGGCGTCTTGTGGCCACCACATGATTTCTAATTCCTCCGGGGAATACACCTGCACAACCTGCTTCGCTAACCAGGTCAAAAAGTCATCACACGATTTTTTCTCGGCATCAAAAGTGACAAACGCATACGTGATTGCCGGGTCCTGCCCTGACACTACAATCGTGGAGATAACAGTTACACCAATCACAGTGCTAGCAACCCGCCGCCACTCAGCAATATCCTCTAACGAAAAAGACGTTTCACCAGCAAGAAGAATGGTTCCCTGCCCCAGGGAAGGCTGCCAAATCACGCCGAAATCAAAACCACCAGCATCACTGACGGTTTTCATCACCATGTCCCGAGTCGCAGGGGCCTGCACCCGGTTTGTGCGCCGCTTGGAGAAAAGACCAAACATATACTAAAACTCCCGTTGAAAAACGTTTTCACGCCCACTAGCTTGCTGTTGTGACCATGGATGATGTTGACGATTTCGACCACGGCACCTGGCCAACACCACAGGTGATTTGGAAACCCACATCTTGTTGATGCCGCATAGACTGCAGCCGGATCGAAGCACCAGCACCAAGCTGTTCCACATCATGGATAACGCGGGCCATATCATCATGACGATCCATCGTGGCAGTCACAAACAGGGAAAACCTGCCTAATTGGGCGCCTCGTGCCTGGGCACGCCGCGCCGCTTCGGTGTGTTCTAAGCGGATTTCAGCTTTCGCTGACGTGATTTTTTTCGACGAATTCGCAGCCACCATGGCATCCCGGTGTTCCGCTTCCACACGGGACGCACCAACACCAGCTTCAAACGGCCGGTAACATAAGGCCACGCGTTTTCTCACCACACGATCATGCGGGGTGATAAGCCCTTGCAACAAAGTGTCTTCAAAGGTAGAGCGGGGTGCTTCCCGCATTTCCCAGGAAACAGAACGCGCACCATCATGATAGTAGGAATCAGTTAAGGTTTCTGCCACACTCGGGCCAGCATCAGCCCAGGAAAGATCATGACCGACACCATTGATGGCCAATGCCTCAAAATCAGCCTCTGTTGCCGGGTTGAAAAACGAGTGGATACGAGCCACCAATTTCTCGTAAGAGAGCGGTTCAGCCAGCATACCGGCCCATTGCAGGGAACTCGCCCAACTCGGCACCCGGGTACCAAGCTGGTTTAAAAAACTATCATCTTTCAGGCTGTCTTTATCCAGCTTCACGGTAATAGCAATATGGCCCAACACCTCAGGGCGGGCAAGGGAAATAACCTGGGCCGCCTCCAACATGATGCGCTGAGCAATCTCCGGGGCCGTGTCCGAGATAATATCGCGAACCTCGTTCGCAACAAGCGACCCCGACCCTGGCCGGGTTGCCACCACCACAACGCATTGGGCGATATCCCCCGACAAAGACAGTCCCGCTAACCACCTCGACCAATCAGCGGTCATGGAATTGCGCTCCCCTTGCGTCATAGCGGTTTGCCCGGTAAACGTCACATCCAACATCACGGTGGCTTCACGACGAGGCCGGTCCAGGATCACCACAAACTCCTGCCCTGCCGAGTCAATGCCGCAAATAGCTTCGGTCCTGGCTAACAGCCCAGGAAGCCGCCGCCGGCCCCCGGGAACACGAGACTGGCCGCCAGAAATATAAATATGGGCACCATGGTGATGCCGCTGGTAATCCTGCCATATGATCTGGGCGTATTGCGCTACAGACCTGCCGGCAATCGTGAACGAGATCACCGCCATGATCACCAGCGTCAACGGGATGACCACAACAAACCCCACGGTGCCCATGCCGGAGAGTTGAAGCAGCAGAAAACAACCAAACCCGGCCGCAAGCACAACCGTAGCCCGCATCGACAACCCGCCTAACCCTGTGCGGCGGGCGGGTTCACCAAGCGCGTATTGGATTGGTTCATCATGGTCAATGTATTCAGCCATGTCAGCTCCTCATATCACGTGTACTCGTGGCCACTAACGGTGAATCTGCCCAGGGTAACCAAGGGATCCTTCGAAACTTTCTTCTAAGGTTCGGAAAGCGCCACCGGTATTTGCGATCACCCCACCAAGCTGCCTACTCCGAGACGGCCCCTGAGAACTAGAACTCTGCGATTTCCCACCACTGTTCTCACCCCGAGGAGGCATAGAATCATGCCCACGACCCCGGACACCAGCAGGAGCCGAGGTAGGTGCCGGCCGTTTGAACCGGGAAGGCCGCCGCCGGCTGGAACCGCCGGAACCACCACTTCGCCTCCCGCCGGAGGAATGCGACCCCGAAGGCACCGACTTCGTCGACACCGACCCAGAACGCCCCCCAGAACTACCACCAGAGCCACCAGACCCACCAGAAGACCCGGAACCGCCGCCGGAGCCACCAGAGCCCCCGGAAGACCCGGACCTGCCGCCACTGCGGCCACCACCACCTGCGGAAGTAGACGCCCCCACCTGGCCGGAAGACCCGGAATTAGCATTCCCCGCATTATTATTGCCACTATTGCTGTTCGACCGGTTATTTGCATGCGCTTTGCCGGCAGAAGCGGCACCGATCGCACTAATCGTGGCGCCGGTAGCGCCGCCAACATTCGCAAGCAATGCCCCACCGCCCATACCGCCTGCCTGCGACACCATGGGGGCCACCATACGCACCAGGGAAGGCGCAATCAGGCCAGCAAGCGCCATCATGAGCGCGTTGATGAACGCACCAGTGAAATCATCACCAGACCCAGGGCGAGAAACATTCCATAACACCACCGCATACAGCAAGGCACACACGGGTTTGAACGCAACAGCCGCAATCATGTAGCCCACCAAGTGATGCAAACCATTACGGCCGGTTTCCGTAAACGATAATGCGGCAAACAACGGGGCAAGACCGGCTGCAATAGGCAGCACCAAAACCCGAACAACACACGCCATAATCTGCATAAACGACCCGGCAATAGCAATGATCGCAAGCACCAACATCACAACAGGCCCGACCTCGGCTTCTTCAAACGCGGTCATGGAAATAAAAATCTCCGGATTCGTAGCGCCGAACCTGTTCATGATATCGGCGGCTAACTCATCTGACGCGATCAGCGCCCCAGGCACAATCACGGGGATACAGAGGGAGAAAATCAACCAGCGGCCCACATTCATCCCGATTTCTTCCACCCCGTCTTGAAGCCCGCTACGACGAGCCGCCACCAACCTGGCCCCGCCAACAAGGAACGACGCAATCAACGCGAACCCGGCAATACCCCACACAATGTTTTTCACGCCGGTCACGTTGGCGGATAACACCGAAGGCGACAAGATTTTAAAATCCATCCAAAACGTCATCACTAACTGCATGGCCTGGGTGTTGCCCTCTAGCACTGCCTTGGTGAAATCCCCAATCGGATCACCCCAAAACGCGGACACCGCCGCAACCACACCAGTTGCCACCGCATCACCCGGATGCGCTCTCGTGCCTTCTTCCGCACACCAAGCTTTATGGAAGAACTCCCCCACCCGCCCAGTTGCGTCAGCAAGTTTCCGCATCATGGTGCCTTCTTCGGTGAGGAATTCGTGATCGACGCAATGGTCATAAAACTTTTGATATTTGTTACGGTCGTCTAATGGTTCACCTGCTGCCGGCCCCATACCACCGATAACAATCAGAAACGCCGACATGACCGCAAGAACAACACGACGGAAAACACGCGGCGAACACGATCCCTGCTTACAAGCTAGTACTGCCACATCGTCCACCCCCCATCTAAGGAGTGAAGCACCGCAATCCCCTGCACCATACCCGGCATATAGAAAATCCACTCACCATCTTTTGACAGTTTCATCGTGAACCGGTGAATATCATAATGCGGATCATCTTCAGCATAGAACTTTTCCCCATCACCTATCATTTTGTGCGCATGCTCAACCACCATAAAATCTGGCTTACAAGTAATAATCCGCGCCGCCACCGGCGACAACGTACCAAAACCCGCCTGGTAAGGCACATAGCTACTGAAATCTTCAGTCTTTGCTTTTTCCTTCTGTTCGGGCCCAAATTCAACATAATTACGCACAACGGTATCGGTGAATTTTCCGCCACCGTAAAACAGGGTACGGTAGTTCCACGCCGCTAACGCCGCCCCAGTAGCATCCGCACTATACCCAGTCGGGATCACACCATTATATTTCGACGGACCAGCCGTTTTCGACCACATAATCTCCGCCTCAGCGTTCTCACCCATAGTCTGGATAGTAAGTTCCGGGGAAATATCACACCGATTCTTACTCTCAACCGGCTTTGTTGTCAGCGGCTTCGGATTCCCCGCAGCCGGCGTAATAATCCGCCGACCATTCGGGTCAACGGAAATTTGGTCTTCCCCACCACCTGGCGACTCGGCCACGGCCGATTCCGGCCCGCCACCCGTATCAGGACTGGAAGGAGCATCCGACGATGCTACCGCACCCGTTACTGCCTTATCCGGGGTCGAACGGAAAAGGAAAAACGCTACCACAGCCACAATCATGATGGCGGCAATAACACCAATGGTTTTTACTGTTTTACTCATGGAGTAAACCTCACAAACGTGTCTAGGTCCGTATCGGATATTTCACTCAGATCAGGCTCTGACCCTTGGGGTGGGATCACCACCCGCCACCCACCAGTCAGTGACGACAACTGGACTGGGTAAGCCGTGAGCATTCCATCCGCCCACCGGGCAGCTAGGAGCACTATGGCTTTGTCTGCTGCATAACTGGTGAATTTGAATGCGATAAACTCCGCCGGGTTTTTCACCATCCCTTTCACACTCACCAGTGCCCTGGCCTGCGCCCACTGGTCCCGGCCAAGACCTGGTTCTAGTAAATATTCGGCAACCTTAGGCCACGTGTTATCATCAGCGCCCGCCATCCATACCTGCGCGGTTATCGCCGCAAGCACCGCCCCCTGCGGGGTGGCGGCAAACGTGTGCGGCACCGGGGTCATATCATGCGGGCCTGCTTCTTTGCTGATGGGCATTTTAAGTCCCGCCGGACCAGGCTGGAATGACAATCCCGCAGGGGGCACAGATATTGCTGGTGACGCAGATGACGTGGCCGGATCAGGCGCCGGCGGGTCGCTACTGCATGCTGCCAACATGATTGCCATCACCAGGATCGACCAGGTTCTTTTCAACATCACCATTTACCTACTTCACTGTCTGTTATGCGAAATATGCGGCTAACGATCCAGCGGCGGAAATAATCATGACGCCTAAAGCGATGCGGATCGCCGTCACATACGGCGCCGACCCCGAGACCGGTTCGGTCCGGTCCCGGTCGAGGATGATCATCGTGGCGAAAATCATGACGGAAATAACCGAGATCGCAAGCGCCGTATACATCACGTACCCCAGCCATGTCATGATTTCGTTCGTCACTGACGGTGGTGGGGTATACGGGGATCCCGGTGGATCAATCACCGGAATCGGAACCCGTGAGGGTTTCGGCACCCCAGAAGTCGCCGGCACCGCAGATGTTGAGGGCACCGCAGAAGTGGTGGGCGACTCAGAGGTTGCTGGTGGAGCAGCTGTTGATGATGCCGCGAAAATCCAGACCGCCATACATCTGCCGCCTTACAGGAACGCGCCCACGATCGAGGTAGCGCCACCTAAAATCATGGCGCCGAACCCGATCCGCATGGCCATTGCGGTCGCTTCCTCACTAGAGCCTTCTCGACGAGACATCAGCAAGGTAATCCCGGCCACCATCACTCCCACAATGGCCATGGCAATCCCGATATAAAACGCGAAATTCAGGCCTTGTTCAATCTTCGCCCCAAACCCTGCCGGCGCCTGGGGCTGCATGTTCTGCCCGGGCATTTGCGCGAGTATTAAAGATGCTACATACAACAGCATGGTTATTCCTTTTCTTGCTTGTGTTTTTGTGTATCCACCACATGAGCTGCGGCGTGGAAAATATCGTGCCCTACCTGCGCAATATGCGCGGGAGGCCGCTCAGTAAGGGGTATTTTCTTCCCCCGGCGGGTGGTGTCAATATCGTCGCCAGGGCCCCATGCCGCAAGATCAGCCATGGGGGTTATCCGTAAAGCGGGAAAGTATTTTATGTGCCACAACGGCACCAGGGATTCTAAAACCTCCAGCTTATGGGCGATAGGTGCCGGGTTCTTCCCAGGAATATCCGCGACAACTGCAATGCCTAACACCGTGACCGGCTTAATCTCCCGGATGCCCTGCAACACCACATGGTGCGCGCGTTCCAAACCCGCCATGGTGGACCTGGCAACTACCACACACAACGGGTAGGCGTCATGAACCGGCCACCTACATCCCGCATCCCCGGCAGGGGCCATCATGGCCGCCAGCGTTGACCCGCCGGCAAACCCATGGGCCCCAACAAACCAGAAAGCAGGTGGAAACGATGCGGTATCATCTGCAACCGGCTCAATCTCCCATAACGGAGCTGACGCCTCCGGCAGTAGGAAAGCATCATTGAGCTTTATTGACCGTGGTAAATGCACCTGATGGTTGTGATCGGTCACCTTGTCATCTTTCTTCCCTACCATGGTCTTTTTTGTTGCTACCAGCGTCATGACTCCACCTGCTTCCTCGCCTAGTTACCGTGAATCTGCAACCGTTGATGCCGGCGACGTTGTCCGCAACGATTCCGTAGCTGACCGTGATGCCGCCTGGTCGTACGTTGCCCCACGATTTGATTGTGTTTTCGCAGCCGCGGTCACGAGTTCTGCCGGCGCTTCAGCACCTAATTCGTCTGCCGCCATAGCCGATAACCATCGCGTGGTTGCCGCCGCCGGTGCTTGACCGGAATCTGTCACCGCCTGGTTTTTATACGCGGTTTGGCCCACAGATTCGGATACCACCGTGGTCACGGCAGCCTCAGCAACCTCGGGCACTTCCACACCTGATGCTGTGGCTTCATCAAGGAGCCGGGTTGCCCCGGTTGTTGCGGTTTCTGGTGTAAACAGGTCCGTGGACGCCTCAATGATCTTCACGCCGGCAACCGTGGCCCCAGCGGCTGGGTCTAGTGTGGCTGCTGCCGCGATCTGGGCGATATTTGATGGGGTGAGGACTTTCTTCGCCACGGTAATGCCAGCTGCTAACGCCATTCCCCCTAATTGTTGACCAGAGACAACCAGGCGGCGTTCCACATCTGTTTGCTTGTTATCGGCTTCCGTGTTTTCGGCGATCCGACCAATCAAGGTTTCATCAGATGATTGTGCACGCTTGAACGTGAAACCGTTCGACCCAAAATCTAGGTCTTTCGCTAACGACTCCACACCAGCGAGTGCTACCGCAGGCCCAAGCACGTCAGCAACATAGCGCACGCTGCCTTGCGGGTCGCGTTGAAAATCCATGTTCTTGTTCGATGCTTCCACTAACCGGGTAAGTGGGGCGGCTTTTTTCACGCCGCAACGAACATCACCATCAACACACCACGATACTGTCCGGTCAGAGAGCTTCCCGTACCCGCTAGGGGTGGTGTTTTCCGCCACGGTAGCTACTCCCGCGCCCTGAGCCGGCTGCGCATTCATGGAATCAAGTTTGCTGGTATGTGTTCCTGCGGTTCCCGGGGAAGCAGCCGGAGTGTCAGCGCCGGATGCGACCGTGGGCTGGTTTTCACCACGAGTGGGGTCAGCAAAAGCCGCCACCCCACTTACCCGGTCCGCGGGAATTTCGCCTTTGCCGGCGCCAATATCACGGGCGATATCGGATACCACCGCGGCGCCTTCGTCTTGGCCGATGAACGCGACTTTCGTGTTCGGGCACTGGGAAAGAATGTTCTTGGCAACCGCATTGACTTTGGTTTTATTGCCGTCGAGTTTTTCCCGCCATGATTGGTCAGTTTCGGAATGCACCCCAGGGATAAACGCCCCGGAACGCACCCCATCAATATTGACGTAAGTGCGACCAATCGATGGGGTGTCGGATTCCGCCGCGGCTGCCCCGGATTGCGCCGCAGACGACGCTGACGCTGTTGAGCTAGCAGCCGCCGGGGCGCTGGTCACCGGCGGCGATGTGGGTGCCGCAGCCGACGAAGTGGGGGTTGATCCCCACACCTTAGGTTTCCACGAATCCGCCGACACTGCCGACGGGCTTGGCGCTAATGATGTAGTAGCAGGGGCAGACGTCGATGCCGCATCAGTGTTGGCTACCTGGGAAAATCCCGCTGACTTGTCAACTTTTTTCCCAGTGTTCGCAGCATCAACAACCGGGGACACTACTTCCCCTAAAAATCCCTGGTCAGCGTTGGTATCGGTTGTGGAATCCTGGGCGGATCGGACCACAACGAATTGCATTTTAGGACACTTGGGTGATTGCTCCGCCGCGGTTGCAGGTAATGCCACCACCGATGACACAGCCAGTACCATAACTGCTATCATTCCTGTAAGCTTCATTACATAACCTTAATTTTATATTTTTTGCAAAATTATCTATGTTTCTGTGGGTGCGGGTTTATCTTCGATACTCGAAATTTTGTATGTTTTTCCTTCCTTGATCGTGCGAATTGATTGGATGAACAGCAGTTCTTCTCCTTTAGGGGTGCGAACCGTGGTAGTGGCTTCTACCACGTTGTTTTCTACGGTGGATATCTTGACGCAGAAATCAGACCCCACAACATCACCGGTTAATGTGGGCCAGTCGACGGTTGCGAGATAACTCGCTGGGTCAATCACCTTGATGAGTTCTTCGGTGTTACCGGCAAAGTAGGCTTTTTGGAACGCGACGACTGCCCCTTGCGGGGTTGTGGGCGCAGCTTTGGGCTGGTCCGGGCATCGTTGTGGCGGCACAGGTGAGGTAGAAGCCGATTGAGACGTTGTTGGTGGTGATGTGGTGGACACAGCGACCGCCGAAGGAGATGGCGGCGCAGGTGGTGGCGTTGCGACGGCATTCGTGGGGGAATCGTGTTGTATGGCGGTATAAATCCCCACAGATACCACTGCTAATGCCACCACTACCAGGGTTTTTATCATCCAGGGCGGTATGGGAGAACCCCCACTATGGGTATGCCACCGCATCCGTCGAGCAGTTGTTCCTTCAGGCTTTGGTTCCGAAGGTGAGGCGTCCTCGACGGGTGTTTTATCATCAGCTGCCGGCGGCACATCAAGATCGTCCGGGATAGCTGATGATGCGTAGTGGTCAAACCAGTTCGTAGTCACAAGTAGGGGTCCTTACATGGCGTTACGCCGCAAATGGTGTCGTCGGCAGGCCGAATGCTGGGGCTGGTTGCGCCATTGAGGTCACGGTGGGCCACTGAGGGAGCTGACCGGCTGGGACAGAGACGGGAATGTTCTGCGGCACGCTTGACGTGGCCGCTACGGGCACGGTGGGCAGTTCTGGGGTAGGAAGTGCCGGGGTGGTTGCGGCAGCCGCCTGCGGGCCGCTAGGCATGGAATCGCCGGGTTTTTGTCCGGCTAGGGGTTCAGCGCCTTGGGCGACTCGGGCCTGGGATTCCAAATCCCAGGTGGTGTCAGCAACGGTACGGTCGAATGCTGCCCGGCCGCCGGGAACCGCGCTAGCGCCGGCTTGAGCGCCAAGGAACGCCCCGGTGGGTGCTCCCGCTAACGCCCCAGCGGTAGCCCCCACGGTGCCGACAATGGCAGGGCCAACAATGGCGGGGCCGGCAGCCCAGCAGCCTGCAGCGAGTGGGGCAGCGGGTGGGGCGGCAACCGCCCCGGCCGTCGTCAGGCCGCAGATAGCAACACCAGCTCCGGCACCGGCGGCCGCCCCGGCAGCGGCACCACCTGCAGCCCCTACCGCGGTGCCGGCAATACCACCAGCGACAGCGCCGCCGGCAGCGGCACCACCTGCGGACTCTAAAGTGCCGCGGTCTTCGGAACGGATGTTGCGTTCAAACGTTTGGGCAACATTGACCGGGTTTAACACCCGCGACCCGCCGGGAGACACCATGGCTAAACCCGGGGATGTTTCGTAAACGACTTTCTTCGTGATGACGTTTTTCACGACCACGGGCTGAACCGCCTGGGAAACCCCAGGAACATATCGCACAACTTCTACTCGCTGCACCGGGGTGGCAATCTGCTGTGCTGCAGGCGCCTGGTATGCCGGAGTTTGGTCTGCAACTGGTGCCGTGGCTGCTTGCTGCTGCTGGGTACCTGGCTGTGAGACCACCTTTGGGGCGGCATGAGCAGCAGTCATCCCACCGACCAGTATCGCCACCGCGCTTAACATGCCCGCGGCGATTCGTGCTGTGCGATTACGAGTTCGCATTGATTTCTCCTTAAAAACAATCTTGTTCAACAAGTGATGAAGTTTTCCTGTGGTTGCCGGTGGCTTGTGAATGACCTTTGAGCTACCGGCAGGCTCTCATGCAGGTGGTTTGATGTATGCCTGCAACATACGGTGGTGTTTTCCGCTCTCGGGGTGAGGGGAATTTTTCTGGCGCTGCCGTTTTTGGGGTTGAATAAATACCCACCCCAGACCCCGCTGGGGGCTGCTTCCTGGCAGGCCACCGCCAAACAGTCCCGCTTGAGCGGGCACGTAGCGCAGACCGCCGCGGCCTCGGCTTGCCGATGATGCCGCTCGGAAAACGACTCGCCAGGAATGTGTAAATCCCACGTTGTGGCAGGAAAAAGCATATTGCCGCTGCACGGTACCCCCTGGAAACTCGGCAGGGCAGGCAGCACCGTCCACCCCGGCACCAGCGAGATAGCCCAGGCAGGGGCCAGGTCACATGTTCGGTTCATGGCCATCCTCCCCGCTTAAGAGCTTCAAACATGCTTCCTTCAACGACGAATCAAGCAAATATTCCACGGCTCCCACCGCTTCCAAGAAGTCAAACTTGCTCCCGTAAGCACGCGGGTCACCGGCATCTTGCGCCGCGAGGTAGTCGATGCTCACTCGCCCCATGTCCAGGTCTCTCACCGTCACCGAATGCCCGTTCGGCAGCGTCCAACGCCATGACTTCCGCACCGGCATCACCGGCATCGAAGACGCTGGTGCCGCAAGTGCTACCGGGTCACGTTCCACGATGACAGGCGGCGGGTAGTCAAGCGAGAGATCATCACGGAAACGTGCCATGACCAGCCTGGTTAAGTCGATGACGTGACTGGGCAGAGCACGCGAGCCCAACACACGCGTGATCTGTCCTCGCCGCCAACCGGCATCAAGGCGTTGCCGAATCGCATTCGCTACCTGGGCGTGGCTTCGAGTCGGAATTGCCTGCATACCCGCAGGTAGTACCTCGGCGACCAATGTGGAATCTTCCACCTGGGTGGCCTTGACCGCCTGCACTGGCCGGGTTTTCACGGCCACCCCGCCAGCAGGTTCGCCTGCTGGCGCACCTGCCACCGGGCCGGCAAGGCCCGTGGCATCAGACAGCATGTTTTCGGGAGAGAAATTATCTTCCCTGGTTCCGCCGACAGGTGGAACCCCTGACGGCGAAGCCGGCCCCTCCTCCCCACGCGGTGCCGGTGGCGGCGCCGAAGGAACTTGGGGGGTTTGGGGGGAAGGATGGTTGTTATCTTTTACCCGTAGGGTATTGGGACTACGTCCTGCGCTGGCTGACCGTGTGCCGGTTTTCCGGCGCACGGTGCGACCTGCGGGTTTGTGATTATCCAGCGGTTTTGCATCACCACCGGAACCGGGTTCGGATTTCGCCTGTTCAGACCGGGTACGGGTTTCCGGCGCACGGTGCGACCTGCGGATTTGCCGGCCAGATCCTTCCACCTTTGGCCGGACAGGAGGCGGCAGTTTCGGGTCATCATAATCAGTCACGATTGAGAAGACGTAATACCCTTTAGGGAGCTGAATCTCCATCTCCTTCAAAACGTCCCTGCTTTTCATCGACACGTCCGTAACGGCAGTGATGGTTTTGAGGATGCCTGTTGCGGTACGAACCTTGTATTGGTGCCGGAAACCAGCCGCACTCAGCTCCTTAAAGCCGTTTAGGATCCTGTCTCTTCCCATTCCCCGATTCAGGGCGCTGCGATACCCTAAAGGGGTTCCTGGGGGCAGCGACAACTGGAAAAGCAGTAAAAATACCGCATCGGATGAAAGACCGGATTGGATCACTTTGTTTTGTAACGATGTAGAACCACGTTTGACAAGATAATATTCATTGCTACTCATGATGGCTTCCTCATTCCAAAACCGAAACGAAATAGGCTATATGACTTGACTCCCTGAGGCACTCGTGCGAAAATAAGAGAGTTGTTATTTTGTGCGTGTTTTGTACACGCATTCTCGATTCCGCCCCTTAGTTGTTTGGGGGCGGTTTCGTTTTGTGTGGTGTGTGTCTTGGTACCGCCCACGGGAGCGGCACTGGTGGCATAATGGGTGGCTTCACCACTTCCGGGCTGGTTTCCCACCGCCTGGGTAATGAGCGTTTGTTGGAAGGATGCCTCATGTCGTTTCTTGGAAACCCTGATCATGCACACGCCCTGCAGGATTTGATTGCTGCACACCATAATGGTGGATACATCATCCACGTCGATTACATACAACAACGCAATGAACGGTACACAAGGGTTGTTTCCCATATTGGTGATGATCCAGCAGATCATGACATGTGGTTCTGGAAAGAAGACATCCCCAGTGACAGCATTGTGGTAACACCCCAACTCCCCCACCGGGGTGAAAACCGCATCACCGGTGTTGGCACCCGTGATCAAACTGAATCCGCCATTGCTGCGTGCATGAGTGTCAAAGACATCAAAGAAGGCCGACGCTGGCTTATCCGACAAGCCGCCAACACCCACAACAGTCTGGAGCAACGAGCAGACTACGCGCGCACTATCATCAGCACAGATAACATCCTGAAGCTGCGAACCCCGAAAAAGATCACTGCTCTTGCCCAACCGGTTGGGCAGTGATTGCGTTCTCTTACTACCGCCCCCACTTGGTGTGGGGGCGGTTTTGGTGTGGGTTACCATGTCTGGCTTTCGGCGTAGAGTTGGTCGATGGCGGATGTAGGGATGCGCCATCGGCCGGTGGGGAGTTTGATTGCTCCTTTGATGATTCCTTTTTGGCACCATCGGCGTACTGAGGCGCCGGAGATGTTGCCGGGGAACCTATTGATGAATTCGGAGACAAGGATCCAGTCGTTGGTTTGGTCTGTGGTATCGGGGTTAGAGTTGGGGATGCTCATAGTGAAACTCTTACACAGAAACCCCACCGATATCAAGGGCATGTTTAAGCCGAAATGGAATGAAATGTGTTTTGGTAGAATTTAAAGCATGGACGAACATTCTGAGCATTCCCCCCGATATACGGCACATGAGGCGATCGGTATTTCTGTTAATCAATTGCTTTTCACCCGGAATATAACTCGGCGGCGGTTGGGTGCGGCGCTTGGTGTTCAGGGGGAGGCGGTGAGTAAGAAGTTGCGGGGGCAGTCGCGGTGGACGATTGAGGAGATTTATGCGATGGCGGAGTTTTTTGAGCTTGATCTTATGGATTTGTTGCCGCGGAAACTTCCCCGGGGGTATGAAATTGGGGCCCCTTTCGATAAGGGACCCCAATCAAACTTGGTAGCGGGGGCCGGATTCGAACCAGCGACCTCTGGGTTATGAGCCCAG
>ERZ773075.416-NODE-416-length-33716-cov-41.6197_pt1 | contig 33716 bp, 29 predicted proteins | sample MGYA00580614_ERZ773075 | MGnify/ENA primary metagenome ERZ773075 (study PRJEB29015, sample SAMEA2738021) | human oral metagenome | biome: human oral; feature: human-associated habitat; material: dental | place: China | collected 2043 ...
CACCGACGAGGTGCTCATCGCCCTGGCCGTGTCCGCCAACGGGGACGACAACGCCGCGCGCGCCCTGTCGCAGCTGGAGACCCTGCGCGGCTGCGACGTGCACACCTCGACGATCCTGGGCAGTGTGGACGAGGGCATCTTCCGCGCGCTGGGGGTCCAGGTCACCAACGAGCCGATCTACGCCACCAAATCCCTGTACAGGAAGCGCTGAATGTTCACCGGAATCGTTGAGGAGCTCGGTGAGGTCGTCGCCCTCGAGCGCGGCCCCGGCGACCAGGCGGACGCGGCCCGGTTGTCGGTGCGCGGCCCGCTCGTCGCCAAGGGCACGCGCACAGGTGACTCTATCAGTGTCAACGGCTGCTGCCTGACCGTCACCGATCTGTCCGACGACGTCTTCGTCGCCGATGTCATGGCCGAGACCCTCGCGCGGACCGCCCTGGGGGCTCTGGCACCCGGAAGCCGGGTCAACCTGGAACGCTCCTTGCGCCTCAGCGACCGCTTAGGAGGGCATATCGTCCAGGGGCACGTGGATGGCACCGGGGAGATCCGCGCCCGGCACCACGAGGAGCACTGGGACGGCCTGGAGATCTCGGTACCCGACGACCTGATGCGCTACGTGGCCGTCAAGGGCTCGATCGCCATCGACGGGGTTTCGCTCACCGTCGTCGACGTCGTTGACAGTGCTACCGGTGCTGATGGCGCTAACGGCGCCGGCGAGTCCGGCGGCGCCTCCCCGGGCTGTCTGACCGTCTCCCTCATCCCCGAGACGTTGCGGCGCACCACGCTCGGAATCAAGCGGGTGGGCGACCCGGTCAGCCTCGAGGTCGATGTCATGTCCAAGTACATTTCCCGGTGCGTCTCCTGGTGCGCCTCCAGGGATATCCCCGGAGGCACCGAGTAGCCTCCCGACTCGAGCGGATGCTCGTCCCTGATGCGGCGTCAGCGCCGCCGGAGGACTCCGGAGCCACGGGCGCGGCAGATCGTCAGGACCGCGCGCTCGACCGCGTGAACGGGGTCGCGCGACTCCCCCTTGACCTCGGCGTCGGCCCGGGCGACCGCCACGATGGCCGCGGCCAGGGCGTCATCCGACCAGCCCGAGAGCTCGCGGCGTGCCCGGTCGACCTGCCAGGGCGCCATGCCCAGCTCCTTGGGGCCGACGCCGCGCCTTCCCCCCGCAGCGGCCACACGGGCCAGCTGGCGGATCTTCATCGCCAGCGCGGCGACGATCGGCACCGGCTCGGTACCGGTGGCGATGGCGTGGCGCAGGGCGGTGATCGCCTTGGCAACATTCCCCGCGGCGGCGGCGTCCGCCACGGTGAAGCCGGTCGCCTCGAATCGACCCGCGTAGTAGGTGTTGACCGCCTGGAGGGTGATGGTGCCCCGCGTATCGGCCACGAGCTGGTCGACGGCCGAGCACAGCTCGCGCAGGTCCGAACCGAGGGCGTCGACGAGGGCGCCGACGGCCTCGGGCTCCATGCGACGGCCCGCCCGACGCACGTCGGATCCCACCAGCGCCGCCTTGTCCCTGGCGGACTTGACCGCGCCGATGGTGACCACCGGGTAGGGCGACTCGGCGAGGGCGTCGAGCAGCCTCCTACCGCGCTGGCCGCCGTTGTGGCGCAGCAGGACGACGACGCCGGGGTCGGGGGCGGAGACGTAGGACAGCAGGTCCGCCAGCAGCGCGTCATTCATCTGCTCCAGGGCGGGCACCAGCACGAGCTTGGGCTCGCCGAACAGGGAGGGGGATACGAGGGTGTCCAGCTGGTGGGACTCATAGGCGGCGGCCTCGATCGTGCTGATCTCGGTGGAGGGGTCCTTCCGGCGCGCCTGGGACAGGAGTCGGGTCACGGCCCGGTCCGCGAGGAGCTCCTCGCCCGCACGGATGAGGACGATCGGGGCGAGATCGACCTGATCCCAGGCGGGTCCCGCCGATGCGCGTCGAGAGCCCCGGGAGGGCCGTCGGGTCGGTGCCATGGGGCAAGCCTGCCACGCAGTGCTGGAACGATCACGAGCACCGCCGTCACGAGGGCCGATGGCGCCGCGCGCAGACCCGCGCGACCCCGTCGGGAGACGACCACCGCCCCCGCTGCCTCCAGCGCCGCCAGTGCGAGGGCGCCGCCCGTCCCACCCGGCCACCCCGGATCGGCCGCCGGCAGATCGGAGAAGAAGCCGGCGACGGCGGCCAGCCAGGCGCAGCTGGCGGTCGCGGGCCATGCGATCAGGCTCGCGAGCGCGGGCCACCACGCCGCCACCAGGGCGGCGAGAAGGCCGGCGACCGTCGCCACGGGCACGGGCGGTGCCGCCAGCACGTTGGCGGGCACCGCCCAGGTGCTGATCCGGGGCTGAAGCAGGATGAGGACCGGGGCGCAGGAGGCCTGGGCGACCAGCGGCACCGCGACAGCGGCGGCCGTTCCCCGAACCGCCCACGAGGGCACCCACCGGGGCGGTCGTCGCGCCAGCGCCGCCTGCACGGGCCGGGCCCCCAGCAGGATCCCCGCCGTCGCCACCGCCGACAGGGCGAAGCCGTAGGAGCGCGCCTGCCAGGGATCGATGAGCAGCAGGACGATGACGGCCGTGCACAGCGCCGGCAAGGAGGCGGAGCGTCGCCCCGAGGCCACACCCACGAGCAGGACCCCGCCCATGGCCGCGGCGCGCAGGACGGAGCCCCCGGGCCGCACCAGGACGACCAGCGCCACCAGCACCAGGGCGCCGGCGACGGCCCGGCATCGTCGGGGCAGGACGCCGAGTCCACTCATGACCAGTCCCAGGACGATGGCGACGTGCTCTCCGGAGACCGCTGTGAGATGGGTCATGGACACAGTGCGCATATCGTCCCGGACACCGGCCGGCAGGGCGTGATCGTCGCCCAGCGCGACCCCGGAGACGAGCTCGCGCGCCCCCTCCGGCCAGTGCCATCGCCCGGGCACGGCGTACGGATCTCCGACGGCCTCGGCGAGGCCGGCCCGTAGGGATCCCACCACGGCCAGTGCGCCGCCCGGGGGCGCCGTGAGCCGCACGGCGCTGCTCGAGCTCAGGACGGCGGCGTGCGCGTCGCCCGGGTCGCCGGGCCGGAGAACCGCCCGCACGCGCACGGCGGCTCCCATGGGCATGCCGAGCCACTCCCGGCCGCCCAGAACGAGCGCGCTCTGGCGCGAGGCGCATCCATCGACGGCGGTGACGGCGAGGGTTGCGACCACCGTGGTGCGCCGGGAGCCCGGAACCACGCGCGGTTCGGTCTCCACGGTGCCCGTGAGTGCGACGGCGCGTCCGTCGCCAGCCGCCCGGGCCAGGGGATCCGCGCCCCTGCTCCACAGGCCGGCGGTCGCCACGACGAGCACCGCGACCGCGACGAGCACTGTCAGCAGAAGGCTCGCACGCGCCGATCCGATGGCGGAGCCGTTAGGAGCGCCCGCGCCGGGACGTGGATCGTCACGATGGCGGGGCGGATGGAAACGACGCGCGCTGATCCCCAGCGGGAGGGCGGCGATCGACAGGATGAGGGCGGCCGCGAGAACGCGGAGCCAGGCCCGCTCGCCGGACAGGCCGACGGCCCAGGCGGCACCGGCCCAGGCGGCCAGGGCGGGAGGGAGCAGCCTGGCATCCAACGGAGCGGGCGCGGCCTCGCGCGAGGAGTGGCTCCGTCGCCGCTCGGGTGCACGACGAGCACCGGCCTGCCCGTCCCCGGGCGCGGGTGGCGCCACCGCGGCGCGGCGCGCGGTGGACGGGTCTCGGGCGGTCCTCCGTCGACGGCCCTCGGGACGGGTGCTCATACGGTCGCCTCCGCCCTGAGCGCCTCGAGCTTGGCACGCCCGATGCCGGGCACGTCCGTCAGGTCGTCGAGGCTCTCGAAGGGGCCGTTGGACTGCCGGTGACTGACGATCCGCTCGGCCAGGGCGGGCCCGATCCCGGGCAGCTTCTCGAGCTCGGAGGCGGAGGCCGTATTGACGTTCACCAGGCCCGCCCCGCTAGTACCACCGCCCGCCGGAGTCGCCGCGCCTGCGCCCGTCCCCGTCGAGGGGATCGCCTCCACCGGGCCGGCCGGGTCCACCGACTCGCCGACGACGGGAACGCGCACCTGCTCGCCGTCGGCCACGAGCCTGGCGAGGTTGAGCTGCTCGGTCTGAGCATCCTCGCGCGCACCGCCCGCGGCGTCGATGGCGTCGACGACGCGCGCGCCGGTGGGGAGCCTGACGACACCCGGCGAATGGACAGCGCCGATGACGTGCACGAGCAGTTCCCCCGTTCCACCGGGCCCGGCGGGAACCGGTTCCGGATCGGCACTCGGCATCGCCGCCGCGTCCGTCGCCCGACCGCCGGCCGGCTCCTCCCCGGTGGACGGCCTCGCGCCGGCTCCGGCGGTCGCGGTCGCCGTCCCGCCGCCCCCGGACCGGGATTCGGGTGCGCTCAGCACCGTGCGCAGCGCGAGCACGAGCGCGAGGGCGAGGAGGACTGCTCCCAGGACCATGGCGGCCCGGGGCGCCATGGCGACGCGCCGGGGCCTGCGATCCGGCTCGCCCGGCTCGGTGGAGCATGCCAGGCGCACGAAGTCGTCAAGGGGCCGCTCGCCCCGCGGTGCCGTCCGTCGCCCACTCATGGTGCGACGGTAGGCCGGCGGCGCTCGCCGCCGCTCACCGCCTGTGAGTGGCGGTTGCGCGACGTGCACGAGGCGGGTCTGTGGAGCCCCGCGGGCCCGACGAGTGATCGTCTCGTACCCGGCGGCACCGAGGCCGCGCCGCACGCAGCGGTACCTCACGCGGTCGCCCGGAGGCACCCGTACTCACGCGGACGCGCCGCTCACCTGCCCCGGCCCAGCCACGGGGCCACGACGACGCCCAGCGCGCCGGGCCCCAGGTGGACGCGGTGGGCGGGGTCCACCGGTGAGCGCATGATGGACTCCACGACTGCGCCGGCCCGTACCATCGCCTCGGCCAGATCGCTCTCAAGGTCCCGCCCCCGCGCCGGGTCCTCCCCGTAGTGGACGGCGAGGCGCACGGGCTCGGCCGGCGGCCGCGGCCCACTCAGCTGCGTCCCGCCCGCGGCGCGCACGGCCTGGGCGATCAGATGGCGCCGGGCGCGCGCCGAGCCCCGCACGGTCTCGGCGACGGCGACGCCATCCGCGGACATGGTGAGCACCGGACGAATCCCGAGGGCGCCGCCCACCAGGGCGGTCGTACGGTCCACGCGTCCACTGCGACGCAGACCCGTCAGGTCCTCGACGAGGAAGAAGGTGCGGGAGCGCGAGGCGGACTCCCGGGCCCGAGCGGCCCCATGACGCGCGTCCTCCGCCTCGCAGGCGGTCAGGGCGGCCAGTCCGAGCGCTCCACCGGAGACGCCGGAGTCCAGGACGAGGACCGAACGGCCCCCGGCGGCGAGCTCCTGGGCTGCAAGACGGGCGTTGTCCACCGTGCCCGACAGCACGGAGCCGATGTGGATGGCGAGCACCTCGTCGGCGCGCTCCAGGGCGGCGGCGTAGGCCGCCGCGAGCTCGGCGACGCTGGGCCGCGCGGTGGTCGGAACCGCGTCGTCATCGACCACGTGGAGCGGCACGACCCCGATACCGTGGCGATCGGCGAGCGCCGGCGGCAGACAGGCGGCGGAGTCGGTGACGACGGCGAGGGTCATGGCACCAGCCTAGTCGCCGTCCGCCGCGCTCCGCCCGCACAGCCGGCGGTCGCACCCGCTCAGCGGCGGAGACGGGCCGGAGACGGGCCGGAGACGGGCCGCGACCGATCCGCACCCGGTCCACGGCGGGCTCGCCGATCCGATCGGCGGTCCCTCGGCTCCCCGCGGCGAGACCACGAGCACCTCCGGCGCCGCGCGCCTCCGGCACGGGGGTCCTCAGCGGCGCTCAGGACTGCTGGGCGATCCGCATGCGCCGATTCTCCAGGCCGACGATCTGCTCGAAGACCTCGCGGTAGTCCTCGTCGTCGGCGGTCATGCGGCGGTGCCTGGCGCGCAGCTCGGCGAGTCGGCGGTTGATCCCGGTGCGGGCCAGGGCCGACAGGACCCCTCTCGCGTAGCGCTCGACGTCCTGCGGTTCGGGCTCACCGGCCCGCCCCCGCGGCGGCGCCAGGGGCAGAGGCGCCACCGCCAGCTCGGTGATGGCGGCGCCGACCGGTCCGATGGCCCCGGCGCGCACCTGCTCGATCCAGTGGACGACGGCCCGGTTGACGGCGTCGGCGTGAGCCAAGCCGGACGCCTCGGCCCGGGCGATCAGACCGGGGACCTCGCCGGTGCCGCCCGCCGCCTCGACGGCCTCGAACACGGCCCGGTGGACCGGGACGGCGAAGGCCATCGGGTTGATGTCGTCCGCGCCGACCTGCGCGGCGACCACGGGCATCTGGATGATCACCTCCAGCGCCTGGCGCTCGAGCCTGGCCACCGGGTCGCTCACCGGAGGCAGACCGGCTCGCACCGGTCCATCCGCCGAGGCGGAGGGCGATCCAGGATCCGCCGGGTGCGCGCCGCCGGCGCCCCGGCGCTCGGCGGCGCGCACGGCTCCCACGGCCTCGGAGTCGGGCATGCCGAGCCACCCGGCGAGGCGACGGGTGTACTCCCGGCGCAGCGCCCGGTCGCGGATGCCCGCGACGACCGGCGCCGCGGAGCGCAGCCCGCGCACGCGCCCCTCGGCGGTCTCCAGGTCCAGGTCGGCCAGGCACGTGCGGATGACGAACTCGAACAGGGGCACGCGCCGCTCCAGAAGCCGGGGAATGGCGTCACCGCCCTCGGCCAGGCGCAGGTCGCAGGGGTCGTAGCCGTGCGGGTCGACCGCCACGAAGGTCTGCGCGGCGAAGTGCTGGTCCTCCCCGTAGGCGCGCAGGGCGGCCTTGCGGCCGGCGGCGTCGCCGTCGAAGGTGAAGACCACTTCCCCGCCACGGGCGCGGTTGCCCGTGATGACGCCGGCGGAGGGGTCGGCGGTATCCCCCAGGAGGCGGCGGACGATGCGCACATGGTCCGCCCCGAAGGCGGTGCCGCACGTGGCCACGGCGGTCGTCACCCCGGACAGGTGGGCGGCCATGACGTCCGTGTAGCCCTCGACGACGACGATGCGGTGGTCGCGGGCGATGTCCCGCTTGGCCAGGTCCAGGCCGTAGAGCACCTGGCTCTTGTGGTAGATGGCGGTCTCGGGGGTGTTGAGGTACTTGGGGGCATCGGCGTCCTCATCCGACAGGCGCCTGCCGCCGAATCCGACGGTGGCGCCGGTGACATCGCGGATGGGCCACATGAGGCGGTCGCGGAAGCGATCGTAGATCCGCGAGCCGCCGGCACCGCCCTGCCCGCACAGGCCCGAGGCGACCAGCTCGTGCTCGGTGAAGCCCCGGGAGCGCAGCATGTTGGCCAGGCCGTCCCACCCGGCCGGGGCGTAGCCGACGCCGAAGCGGGCGGCCTCCTCCGGGCCGAAGGCGCGCCCGCCCAGGAAGGCCCGGCCCGCCTGCGCCTCCGGGGAGGCGAGCCGCTCGCGGAACCACGCCTCGGCGAGTCGGTTGGCCTCCAGGAGCCGCCGGCGCGTGCCCGGCTCGACGCCGCGAGTGGCGGGGCCGCCGCCCTCCTCGTAGCGCAGCTGGACGCCCACGCGCCCGGCCAGGTACTCCACGGCCTCGGTGAAGGGCAGGTGATCGATCTTCTGAACGAAGGAGATGACGTCCCCGCCCTCGCCGCAGCCGAAGCAGTGCCACAGGCCCAGCTGGGGGCGGACGTTGAAGGAGGGGGTGCGCTCGTCGTGGAAGGGGCACAGCCCCTTGAGCGATCCCACGCCCCCGCTCCTGAGGGTGACGTGCTCGCCGACGACGTCCTCGATCCTCGCGCGCTCGCGCACGGCGTCGATGTCCTCGCGCTTGATGAGTCCCGCCATGGCATCATCCTAGATGAGAGCACCGACACCCATGCCGGTCGTGCCGCGCCCGGGGCGCACCGCGTCCCGGCGGTGCCGCGGCCCCTCTCAGACCTCGGAGAGCAGACCGCACAGGCGCGCGTGCCAGGCGCGCGCCGAGGTGTCGGTCAGGGAGGCGATCTGGTCCACGACCGCCCGGGTGCGACCCGCGTCGTCGCCGGCCTCGTTCCAGGCGGCGGCGAAGATCGGCTCCAGGTGGGCACCCCCCGTGGACAGCAGGACGTCGGCCAGGTCGAACAGCTCGGTGCGCTGACGCAGGTAGACCGGCTCGTGCTCGCGCGGGGCCATGACGTAGTGCACCGCGGCGCCCTTGAGAACCAGGATCTCGGCAGCGGTCCCGTCGGGGATGACCAGATCGGCGTCGTAGCGGGTCAGGGGGCCGGACCCGAAGAGGTCCCGGGTGGCCGAGGCGACGGCGGAGACGAAGCGCCCGATGAGCTGGCTGGTGAGGTTCTTCAGCCCGGCGGCGTCCGCCGGCGCGCCCCCGTAGGAGAGGATCCAGCTGGGCTGGCGGGCCAGGCGCTCCCAGGCCGCGCCGAGCGCCGCACGGTCGAGGTCGGTCCCGTACCAGGCGCGGGTGTCCTCGATGACGGAGTCCACCTCGCGGTCCTCGCGCAGGCGAGCCGGGTCCATGCGCTGCAGGGCGATGGCGTCCTCGACATCGTGGACGGAGTAGCCGACGTCATCGCAGAAGTCCATGAGCTGGGCCTCCAGGCAGCGGCGGCCCGTCGGAGCCCCCCGTCTCATCCAGTCGAAGATCTCACGGTCATCGTCATAGCAGCAGTACTTGCGCGCGCTCCGGCCCTGCGGCCCGCCGGGCCCCTCCCCCCTGGCCCAGGGGTACTTGGCGATGGCATCGAGACTGGCCCGCGTGAGGTTGACGCCCACCGAACGACCGGAGGCGTCCAGGGTCTTGGGCTCCAGGCGGGTCAGGATGCGCAGGGTCTGGGCGTTGCCCTCGAAGCCGCCGATGGACTCGGCGACGACATCGAGCGCCTTCTCGCCGTTGTGCCCGTAGGGCGGGTGGCCCAGGTCGTGGGACAGGCAGGCGGTGTCGACGACGTCGGGATCGCAGCCCAGGGCCTGCCCGAGGGCGCGACCGACCTGGGCGACCTCCAGGGAGTGGGTCAGGCGGGTGCGCACGAAGTCGTCGCTGGAGGGCCCCAGGACCTGGGTCTTGGCGCCCAGGCGCCGCAGCGCCGAGGAGTGGACGACGCGCGCCCTGTCGCGCTCGAAGGGGGTGCGCTGGGGATTCTTCGCGGGCTCGGGCACGAAACGGGCGATGCCGTTCGTCCCGTAGCCGATGGGATGCCCCCGCTCCCCGCCGACGGGCCCGTGATCGTCGCCGGGGCCGGAGCCGTGCGACGACGCCCCGCGGGCCGACTCGTGAGTGGATCCGTAGACGGATCCGTGGATGGACATGGCCACAAGGTATCGCAACAGGGGGTTACTATGAGATATAAACTTGTGCGATTATCCTGTTCGTCCGTGAGGCCGCGGGCGACGGAGCACGCGGATCGATCGGCCGGGCCCGACCCGGCGGAAAGGAGCTGGATGCCGTGACCACCACCACGACGCTCATCCACCGCGTCTACAACGGGCCACTGGAGTGGTGGCGCGACGGCCTCGTCTACGAGATCGACTCCTTCGAGGTCAGCGCCGCCGATCTGGACGAGGCCCACGGCATTCTGGACCATGTCGCCTCACTGGGCTTCAACGTGGTGCTCGTGCGCCCCTCCCGGGTCCCCACCACCGGAGACCTGTCCTCCTTCCGCTCCTTCGCAGGCCGGGCTCATGAGCTCGGCCTGCGCGTCATCACCAGGATCTCCGGGGCACTGGGCCCCGTCACCGGAATCCACGCCCGCGACGCGGGCCCGGTCTTCACCGGCCAGGAGCGGGGTCGGGAGGGTCTCATGGAACGCGCGGCCGCGTTCCTCGCCGAGGGGGCCGACGGAGTCGACCTGGGCACGATCGTGCCCCCCGAGGTCAGCACCGAGACCGACCTGAACCGGCTCAGCGAGCACTTCGCCATCCTGCAGGCCATCGTGGCCGAGCACGTCGACGACGGCCTCATCGGAGCCGACGTCTCCGCGGACTACCCCTCCGCGCTGCGCCACCACCTGCAGGACGACTGGCTGCACCACCTGCGCGACGACGCACTCGTGCTCACCCGCTGGGACGCTGGCTCCCTGACCCGGCACATCACGCACTCCCTCGACGAGCACGACCGTTTCGGAGCCCCGCCCGCGTGGCGCTACCTGCCCAGCTACCGACTCGTCGAGTCCACCGACCCCGGCGATGGGCGCCGCTGGTTCGAGACCGGCGACGAGGAGCGCGGACGCCGGTCGCTGGCGCTGCAGGCGCTCGTCCTCGCCCTGCCGGGATCGGTCTATCTGCGCCAGGGCGACGAGATCAGCCTTCCGGACAGGGACAAGCCGACCAGCACGCAGGAGCTCGCCAGGCTGATCGAGGAGCGCTCGGACGAGCAGGGCGTCCAGTTCGGCTCCCCCCTGGCCACGGTGCGTCACGCCACCTACGTGCGGCGGGAGCACGCCCTGGCGACAGGGCCCTTCGCCTTCGTCGTCGGGCTCGACTGGTGCCCGACGGATGCCCTGACCTTCCTGAACCGCGACATCCTGGTGCTGGTCAACACCTCCGAGCAGGGCGTGGCGCTGCCCGAGCAGGCCCAGGTGCTGCTCGCCTCCGGGGCGCTGCTTCAGGAGGACAGGCACCTGGAGGTGCCACCCACGACGACGGTCTGGCTCTCGGCCTCGACCGTCGCCTGAGCCCCCACCCCATCCCTCCCCATCCGAGACTCCGGCGCTCCGGTTCGAGCGCCGACGACCAGGGCCCTCGACGCGCCGCCGCCCGCTGGCGCCGCCCGAGCCCGTGGAAGGCCGCCGACACGGCCGGGTGCCTCGTGCGTTCACGAGTCCTCAAGGGAAGTAAAGCAGATCACATTTCGTAAAGCGTGCCGAGTCCTTGTAATGCTTGCACGCCCGCGTTACATTTTTTTGCAACGGGTCCGCCCTCCCTTTCAGATTCGAAGGAGAATCACGGTGACTCTCAACCGCCGGTCGTTCCTGTCCATGACCGCCATCGCCAGCACTCTCGCCGCCGCGGCCTGCGGCTCCAACGCCGATAGCTCCGACTCCCAGGGGGGGGGAAGCGCGTCCTCCGACGGCGGTGACGCCGTCGCCGCCGACACGACCGCCGACCTGGTCATCTGGGCCGACGAGAAGAAGGCCCCCTCGATCGAGGAGTTCGCCACGCAGTGGGCCGACCAGCAGGGCGGATTGACGGTCGCCGTGCAGGTGGTCGCCAAGGACCTCCAGACCAACTTCATCACGGCGGACAGCGCGGGCAACGGCCCCGACATCGTCATCGGCGCCCATGACTGGATCGGCAAGTTCGTCCAGAACAACGCCATCGCCCCGGTCCTGCTCTCCGGGAAGGCGAAGTCCAACTACTCGGACACAGCGCTGAAGGCCGTGACCTACAACGGGCAGACCTACGGCGCCCCCTACACCGTCGAGGCCCTCGTCCTCTACGTGAACAAGGAGCTGACCGAGAAGACCTCTCCGGCGACGGTCGAGGAGCTGGTCGAGGCGGGCAAGGCCTCCGGCGCCCAGGAGACCCTCGCGCTTCCCGTCGGCGAGGAGGGCGACGGCTACTTCATGCAGCCCTTCTACTCCTCCGCGGGCGGGTACCTGTTCGGGACCAACCCCGACGGCACGTACAACACCGGGGACCTGGGGGTCGGCGCCGAGGGCTCCGTGACGGCCGGCACTAAGATATCCGGTCTTGCGAGCGACGGCGTCCTCAAGACCTCCATCAGCACCGACAACGCGGCCGACCTGTTCACCACGAAGAAGACTCCCTACCTCGTCTCCGGGCCCTGGTCCCTGTCCAGCATCAAGGAGGCGGGCATCGACTACGCCATCGCGAAGATCCCCGGGTTCAAGGGGATGAGCGAGGCCGTTCCGTTCGCGGGCGTGAACGTCTTCTACGTGGCCCAGAACGGCCGCAACCGGTCCATCGCCGAGAGCTTCGTCGCCGATGTCGCCAAGGACTCCACCGTCGCCGAGGCCATGTTCGCCAAGAACGAGCTCCCGCCGGCCCAGAAGGACCTGGCCGAGAAGCTGAGGTCCTCCAACCCCGACATGGTGACCTTCTTCGACATCGCCAACAGTGCCACCCCCATGCCGTCCATCCCCGAGATGGCCGAGATCTGGCCGCCCCTGGGGCAGGCGGAGGCCAACATCATCAACGGCAAGGACGCATCATCCGAGATGCAGGCCGCCGGCAAGTCCATCAAGGACGCGCTCGGCATCTGATCGAACGCCCATGAGTCCGGCGCGGGCGTCGCACCGGACTCGCGCGCCGTCGGAGCCAACCGCGCGGCGCCCGCAGTCACCGCCCCGACCCTCGTCCCGCCACCTGAAAGGTCTGTCCGTGACAATGACGTCATCCTTCCTCAAGAACGCGCATCTCCCGAAGCGGGAGAAGACCACCACGATCCTCTCGGTACTCATCCGCGTCCTGGCGCTCGGGGCCGCACTGGCCCTGGCGGCCTACCTCGTGCCGCTCCTCGTGCACTACAGGATGTGGGTGTGGCTGGTCATCGTCGGCGCGGCCACCGCGGCGATGTTCCTGCTGTACTCGACCAGGCGCTTCGTCCCCGGGAAGTACCTCTTCCCCGGGACGTTCTTCCTCGCCGTCTTCCTCATCATCCCCATCGTGCTCACCGTCCAGATCTCCTTCACGAACTACGGCGACTCCAACCGCGGCACGCGCACGAAGGACGAGGCGATCTCAGCCATCATCGCCAACTCCGTCAAGCAGACGCCCGACTCCCCGACCTACGACCTGCGCGTGGGAACCACCGGCAGTGTCACCGACGGCCCCTTCACGCTGTTCCTGGTCGATCCCGACACCAGCGAGATCTACACGGCCACGGCCGGTTCCTCCCTCGAGCCCGCGGAGCCGGGCGCCGTCACCCTGGAGGGCGGCAAGGTCACCGCCGCCGAGGGGTACACGCTGCTGAGCGCCAAGGAGGTCAATGCCGCCTCGGCCAAGATCAACGAGCTCGACATCTCCATCGACGACGAGCACTTCCTCCAGGTCAAGGGATTCAACCAGGCCGTGGTCGCAACGGCCTCGATGGTCTACGACGAGGACAGCGACACCCTCACCGACACGAGCACGGGGAACATCTACACGGTGCAGAGGATCGGCACGTCCGACTTCTACGTCAACGGCAACGGCACCGCCCTCGACCAGTCGTGGCAGCAGAACGTCGGCCTGGCGAACTACGTCAGGCTCTTCACCGACTCGTCCATCCTCGGCCAGTTCGGCCAGGCCTTCGTGTGGACGCTGGTCTTCGCCTTCGGCTCGGTGCTGCTCACCTTCGTGGTCGGATTCTTCCTGGCGCTGGTCCTCAACGACGACCGCATCCGCGGCAAGAAGCTCTACCGGTCCTTCCTGCTCCTGCCGTACGCCATCCCCGGCTTCGTCTCCCTGCTGGTGTGGGCCAACTTCTACAACCACGACTTCGGACTGATCAACGAGCTGCTGCACCTGCACATCAACTGGCTCGGAGATCCCACCATGGCCAAGGTCGCCGTCCTGCTGACCAACCTGTGGATGGGCTTCCCCTACATGTTCATCGTGTGCACGGGCGCCCTCCAGTCGATTCCGTCGGACGTCAAGGAGGCCGCCAAGGTCGACGGCGCGACCGGCATCCAGACGACCCTGCGCGTCACCGCGCCCCTGCTCCTGGTCGCGGTGGCCCCGCTGCTGGTGAGCTCCTTCGCCTTCAACTTCAACAACTTCAACGCGATCGAGCTGCTCACCGGGGGCGGCCCCTTCGTCACGGCCGGCGATATCAGGGGCGGGACGGACATCCTCATCTCGATGATCTACCGGATGGCCTTCGGCCACGCGAGGGCCGACTACGGCTTCGCTTCCGCCGTCTCGGTGGTGCTGTTCGCCATCACCGGCGTCCTGGCCGCCCTGCAGTTCCGCGCCACCAAGGCGCTCGAAGACGTCAACTGAGCGTGGAAGGAAAGCATCATGACGACTGATCAGTCCAAGCAGCCCGAGTCCGCCACCACCGCCGACGCGAACCGGATGACCTTCGCCCACTGGTGCCGCGAGATCGGCTGGCGCCATCTCGTCGGCGTCCTCGCCCTCGTCTTCGCCGCCATCCCCGTCCTCTACATCCTCTCAGCCTCCCTCAACCCCCAGGGAACGCTGAGCACCACCACGCTCGTCCCCACCAACGGGGTCAGCCTCATCAACTACAGGATCCTCCTGTCCGGAGAGCGGGGCCCGTTCCTGCACTGGTACCTCAACACGCTGATCGTGTGCGCCGTGATCGGCGCCGCCCAGGTCTTCCTGTCGCTGCTGGCCGCCTACGTGTTCTCCCGGTTCCGGTTCAAAGGACGTCGTGGCGGACTCCTGGCCCTCCTGCTGATCATGATGTTCCCCGCCACGCTGTCCATCATCGCGATCTACAGCATGATGAGCGACCTGGGCAGGGTCATCCCCTTCCTCGGTCTCAACACCCTGAGCGGGTACTGCCTCGCGCTCATGGGCGGGGCGCTCGGACAGGTCTGGCTCATCAAGGGGACGTTCGACACGATCCCCAAGGAGCTCGACGAGGCCGCCATCATCGACGGCTGCACCCACTGGCAGGTGTTCCGCATCATCCTGCTGCCCACGCTCAAGCCGATCATCGCCACGACCTTCCTCCTGGCATTCGTCGCAGTGATCTCCGAGTTCATCCTGGGGTCGATCTTCCTGACCGACAACTCCACGAAGACCCTGGCGGTGGGACTGCAGGCCATGGTCGCCGGCAACAACAACTCCGCCAACCTCGGCACCTTCGCCGCCGGCGCCGTCCTGACGATGGCTCCCGTCATCGCGCTCTTCCAGTTCTTGCAGCGCTACATCGTCGGCGGCTCGATCGCCGGCGCGGTCAAGGGCTGACCGAACTCCATCCCCCGGCTGGCCTCGGAGGATCCGTCGACGGCTCCCGGCGCCCATCGGCCTCGTCGCCCGCGCCCCTCGGTCCCGTCGCTCCCGGCCCTCCGCCCCGGCCCGCCGCGCCTCACCGGATGCCGGAGCCGCGCCGGTCCGCCCCGCACCGCGGGCGGACCGGCGAGCGCCGTTCTCCTCCGGACCCTCCTCCTCGAGGATCGCGACGGCACGCTCACGTTCCCGGATGCTGGAGGGGGAACTCGTCGCACGGGAAATCGAGGGCCCGAATTCCGATACCATCCACCCGTCCTCCCCGGAACAGGACGCGCGCCCACCCGGATCGGCACCTAGGAGATGACCACCGTGCAGCAGCGCCTCACCCTCGCTGACATCGCAGAGCAGGCGGGGGTTTCCACCGCCACGGTCTCACGTGTCCTCAACGGGAAGTCGAACGTGGCGGAGGTGACCCGGCGCCAGGTCCTGGTCGCCCTCGACCTGCTCGGCTACGAGCGCCCCGAAACACTGCGGCAGAGCTCACGGGGGATGATCGGCCTGGTCGTCCCGGAGCTGAACAACCCGATCTTCCCGGCCTACGCCCAGGAGATCGAGCAGCTCCTCGCCTCCAGCGGGCACACCCCCCTGCTGTGCACTCAGACCCCCGGGGGCACCAGCGAGGACGAGTACATCGAGATGCTCGTGGACCGCGGGGTCTCCGGCATCATCTTTGTCTCGGGACGCCACTCCGATACCGGCGGCGACGTGACCCGCTACCAGCGGTTGCGCGAGCGGGGCGTGCCCCTGGTCACCATCAACGGAAACGCTCCGACCATCAGGGCGCCCGGGTTCACCGTCGACGACCGCGCCGCCGCCCGGATCGCGGTGGAGCACCTCGTCAGTCTGGGGCACCGCCGCATCGGACTGGCCACGGGCCCCCTGCGCATGGTTCCCGCTCAGCGCAAGCGCGCGGGCTACGAGGATGCCCTGCGATCCGCACTCCCCGACCGGCCGCTGCGAGTCTTCGAGACGCTCTACTCCTACGAGGGCGGCACCATCGCCGCGGGCCGCCTCATCGACCAGGGCTGCACGGGCATCGTCTGCGGCTCCGACATCATGGCCCTGGGCGTCATCAGCGGCGCCCGGGGCCGCGGACTGTCCGTTCCCCACGACCTGTCCGTCATCGGCTACGACGACTCGGCGCTCATCCCCATGACCAACCCGCCCCTGACGACCGTGCGCCAGCCCGTGGCCGCCATCTGCCGCGCCGCCGTCACCACCCTCATGTCCGCCATCGCCGACGAGGACGTGCCCGACACGGAGATGCTCTTCGCCCCGGATCTCATCGTGCGCGGCTCGACGGCACCGGTTCCCCGGTCGCCGGCCGCCGACGGCGTCAGCGCGACCAGGAGCGCGCCAGTCGCGCCCCCATCTCGGCCAGACGCCTCCTGACGGCGGCCGGCCCGCCGGCATCCCAGTCGGCGAGGCCCGCCCCCGCCTCCTCCAGGGCGTAGGACCCCACGACGCCCGCCCCGGCGAGCTCGCCCCGGGGGAGCACCGACCGACCCGCCACGAGCACCGCGGGCAGCGCCAGGGCGCCGGCGGCCGCACCGACCACGGCGATCACGCTGTCGGCGAGCACGTCATAGACCTCCCCCGCGCTCGTGATCACCAGGTCCTGCCCGTTCACGGCGTCCTCCAGGCCCAGCAGGTGGGCCATCGCCCGGGCCCCGGGCACGGCCCGGGCCCCGAGGGCCCGCAGCACGGCCGCACCGCCCCCGGCCGCCCCTGTGCCCCAGGACGACACCGACAGACGCTCGTCGTGACCGACGGCCGCTCCCGCCAGGATCGGCGCCCCCCGACGCGAGGCGCCGATGAGATCGATCGCCTGGGAGGCCGCCCTGCACGCCAGGCGATCGCGCTCCTGGGCCTCCGACGGGCTCAGGGACGTCAGCGTCGTCAGAGCCTGGCCGGCGCCCGCCAGCCCGCCCAGGGCGATGTCATCGGCGAGGGCCAGCAGCACCTCCCGCCCATCGAGGAGCGAGCGGGCCGTCGCCGGCCCGCCGAGGCCGTCGAGCAGCCCGCGGCCGCCGTCGTGCACCGCCGACCGCGCCAGGCCGACGACGAGGGTGTCCCCGGGGCCCAGGAGAGCCAGCGCCTGGGCGAGGGCCTCCCCCAAACCATCGGTGGTCCCCTCGCGCGCCTCACGGGCGGCCAGCTCGGGGTCCGCGGGCAGAGCGGTCAACCGGGCCGCGTCCAGGAGCCAGGTGCGTCCGGATCCGCCCCGCGCCCGGGCGCCGTGCGCCCCGCGAAGCTGCAGCAGGTCGACCTCGCGAACCTCTCCGAGCGGGCTGTACGCCTGAAGAGCGCGCCGGGCCGACACGATCCCGGCCCCGACCGCCTGAGCGGTACCGGGCCCCCCATCGGGAATCGGCAGCGCCGTCAACGCGTCGTCGTCGCGCCTCGCCCTCCACCCCGAGGCGATCGCCGACGCCACCTCGGGGGCCGTCAGGCCGGCGTCCGGGGAGACGACGGGCGCGCCGCCCGGCTCGGGGTACATGGCGCCCGTGGCCAAGAGGATCCTCATACGAGTGCCGCCGCACTCACCGACGAGCCCCGGTCCCGTCGGCGTCCCCGGCTCTCCCGGCGTTCCCGCCGTCGTCGATCGCCCCTCCCAGGCGGGCCAGCAGCAGCGCCTCACCGGTGACGACGCGCTCCAGGTCGCCCAGGTGCATGGACTCGTCCTCGCTGTGGGCGCGGGTATCGGGATCCTCGATGCCGGTGACGAGCACCTGGGCGTCGGGGAAGGTCGCCTGGAGGGTGGAGATGAAGGGGATGGACCCGCCCTGACCGATATCGACGCAGTCCCGGCCGAACGCGGTGGTCAGCGCCCAGTGGGCGGCACGGCCGGCCGGGCTGTCCGAGGAGCCGTCGAAGGCGGGTCCCGCCTCGCCCTGCGTCACGGTCAGGCGGGCGCCGAAGGGAGCATGGGCCTCGAGGTGGGTGCGCAGCGCCTCCAGCGCGGTCGCCGGATCCTGCCCGGGCGCGATGCGCATGGACAGGCGAGCCGTGCAGGCCGGGGCCAGGACATTGCCCGCCAGCTCCAGCGGGGTGACGTCCATGCCGATGACGGTCAGGGTCGGCCTGGTCCACAGGCGCGCGGTGAGGTCGCCGGTGCCGACCAGGTCGACGCCGTCCAGGACTCCCGCGTCGGCGCGGAAGTCGGCCTCGGGGTACTCGGGGAAGTCCGGCGCGGCCTGCGGACGGGAGATCAGCCCGGGTACGGCGACGTCGCCGTTCTCGTCGTGCAGCGTGGCCACCAGACGGCACATGGAGGTCACCGCGTCCAGGACGGGACCGCCGTACTGGCCGGAGTGCAGGGCGTGGTCCAGGACGTCCAGGCGCACGTCCGCCTGGACGACGCCGCGCAGGGACGTGGTCAGGGCCGGGATGCCGACCCTCCAGTTGGATGAGTCGGCGACGACGATGACGTCGGCGGCGAGTCGGTCGCGATGAGCGGCCAGGAAGGCCTTGAAGGAGGGCGAGCCGACCTCCTCCTCCCCCTCGACGAACACGGTCACCGAGCAGGGCAACTCGCCGCTCCCGAGCTCGGCGAGGACGCGCAGGGCGTGGACATGGGCGACGACGCCGGCGCCGTCGTCGGCCGCGCCGCGTCCGAAGAGACGCTCCCCCCGACGCTCAGCGGCGAAGGGATCGTCCTGCGCCCAGGCGGAGGGGTCGCCGACGGGCTGGACATCGTGGTGGGCGTAGAGGAGCACGCGAGGAGCCCCCGCGCCCCCCTCGCGGTGGGCCAGAACCGCTGGACGGCTCATGACACCGTCAGGGCCCGGAACGCTGAGGACCTCGGCGTCCAGGCCGGCCCCGCGCAGCAGGCCGGCGACGTGCTCGGCGCTGCGGCGCACCTGAGCCTGGTCATGGCTGGAGGCGGACACGGAGGGAATGGAGACGAGCTCGACCAGGTCGGAGACGATCGTCTCGAAGGACTCGTGGACGGCGGAGCGCAGGGCGGCGACGGTGATCATGGTTTTCAGGGTATCGCGGGTCAGCCGCTACCCTGTGACCGTGAAGCTGTTCAAGAAGCGCGATGCTGCGCCCGAGCCGGTCGTCGAGCCCCCCGTCAAGTCCGGCGGCAAGGGCCGCGCCACCCCCAGGCGCAAGGACGCCGAGGCGCGCCGCCTGCATCCGGTCGTCCCCACCGACCGCAAGGCGGCCAGAGCGGAGGCGCGCGCCAAGCAGAACGAGGCCTGGAAGCGTCAGCGCGAGGCCATGAGCACCGGCGACGAGCGCTACCTGCCGGCGCGTGACAAGGGGCCGATCAAGCGCTACGTCCGCGACTACGTCGATGCTCGTTTCTGCCTGGGCGAGACCTTCCTGCCGTTGAGCATCCTGCTCATCGCGAGCATGATCGGCATTCAGACGCGCATGCCCCAGGTCGGGCTGCTCCTCATCATGGGCCTGTACGCGGTGTTCCTCCTGTCCATCCTCGACGCCGTGGTGTGCTGGTGGCTGGTGCGGCGCCGGCTGCGGGCCAAGTTCGGGCCGGATAAGGTGCAGTCCCAGGGCATGATCTTCTGGTACGTCTTCTCGCGCTGCTTCAATCTGCGCCGCTGGCGCCAGCCCTCCCCGCAGGTCAAGCGCCGCCAGTACCCGTCCTGAGCACCCCGCGCCACCGATCCCATCCGCGTCCCGCCCCTCCCCCGACTCCCCGCGGCCTCCCCTCCCCCGGGTCCCCGGCGGCCATCGACCCCCGATGCCTGTCCGCCGGCCGCGGACAGGCATCGGCGCACCGTGACGACGGCGATGCCGGAGGGCCCGGGCGGCCTAGGCTGTGACCATGGTCGCTTATCGTCATCTCGGCAGCTCCGGGCTCAAGGTCACGGAGATCACCTACGGCAACTGGCTCACCCACGGCTCCCAGGTGGAGGCCGACACCGCCGTCCAGTGCGTGCGCACCGCGCTCGACCTGGGCATCACCAGCTTCGACACCGCCGATGTCTACGCCAACACGCGAGCCGAGGAGGTCCTCGGCAAGGCCCTCGCGGGACAGCGGCGCGAGGGCCTGGAGATCTTCACCAAGGTCTACTGGCCCATCGGCCCCAAGGGGCCCAACGACGTCGGCCTGTCCCGCAAGCACATCATGGAGGGCATCGACGGCTCGCTGCGCCGCCTGGGCACGGACTACGTCGACCTCTACCAGGCGCATCGCTACGACTACGAGACCCCGCTGGAGGAGACCATGCAGGCCTTCGCCGACGTCGTCCGCTCCGGCAAGGCCCTCTACATCGGGGTCTCGGAGTGGACCGCGGACCAGATCCGCGCCGGCCAGGAGCTCGCCACCCGGATGGGCTTCAGGCTGGTGTCCAACCAGCCCCAGTACTCGGCGCTGTGGCGGGTCATCGAGGACCGCGTCGTGCCCGCCTCCTCCGAGCTCGGCATGGGCCAGATCGTGTGGTCCCCGATGGCCGAGGGAGTCCTGTCGGGCAAGTACCTGCCCGGTCGGCGGCCGCCGGCCGGGTCGCGCGCCACCGATGAGAAGGGCGGTAGGGACATGATCGCCCGGTGGATGACCGACGAGGTCCTCACCGCCGTCCAGAAGCTGGGTCCGATCGCCGCGGACGCCGGGCTCACCATGCCGCAGCTGGCGATCGCCTGGGTCCTTCAGCACGACTACGTCTCCGCGGCCCTGGTGGGAGCCTCCCGGCCCGAGCAGCTGACCGAGAACGTCAAGGCCTCGGGCGTGAGGCTCGGCGATGACGTCATGGAGGCCATCGACACCGCCCTGGGCGATGTGGTGGAGCGCGACCCGGCCCTCACCCGCTCCCCGGAGAGGCGCCCGGCCTGAGGACGACTCGGCATCGCGCTGATCGCCCCGATCGCCCTGGCCGTACCCGGCTGTGTCGGCCGTATCGGCCGACACCGATGAGGCGCGAGGCAGCCCGTCGAGGAGCAGCCGTCCTCGGCGGGCACAGCGCGCCATCCGCGCTCAGCGACGGCCCCGCAGACCCGCCCGACAGGCCTCGACCAGGGCGACGACCACGATGCACCCGCCGGCCACCGCGGCGGGCAGGTTCCCGAGATGCAGGTCGTCGCCGATCGCTCCGGTGACCATGCTCCCCACGGAGACGCCCAGGACGTTGCCCGTCGACGCCATGGCCATGACGCCGGTGACGCGGCCGGCTGGAGCGAGCTCCTCAACCCGCGAGTAGCAGGTCACCAGGGTCATGCCCACCGCCGCGCCCAGGCACAGGATGACGGCCTCCGCGAACGCGGTGGACGGCACGCTCATCAACGCCAGGGAGCACAGGAGCACGATCGCTCCGCCGACAGCGGTTTTCCGCAGGCGCCCGATGCGCAGGCCCGGGCTCATGAAGCCGACCAGGGCGGAGGTGATCCCCATGGATCCGTAGACCGGACCGGTGAGTCCCGGCGTGCCGTGGGCCGCGTGAACAGCCGTCAGCGCCGTCTGAGTCGTGCCGAAGACGACGCCGATCCCCATGACGGTGAGGAGAACGGGAAGGAGATCGCCCACCGGCGCCCCGGAGGAGGCGCCGCGCAGCGCGCTCCGGTCGCCATCGGATCGCGCCCGGTCCGGCCCCGAACGGCCGATGCGCCGGTGGGCCAGCAGCCACGCGACGAACAGTCCCTCGCCGAGCAGGGTCAGAGCCCCGAGCGCCACGACCGTCCCCCGGGCTCCCAGGAGGACGACGAGGCCCCCGGCGGCGACGGGCCCGAGGACGAAGCTCGTCTCGTCGGCCGCCGTCTCCCAGCCCATGCCGACGCGGACGATCCTCAGGGCGCGGGCGGGCGGGCCGCCGGCGCGCGCGATGGAGGACCACACGGCACGCGCGACCGATCCCGCCTGCGGATTGGCCATGCCCATGATGGCGCCGGCCACCAGGATGATCCAGTCGGCCAGCGCACGACTCACCGCGCCCCAGATGGCGATCAGCGCGGCCATCTGGATCACAAGTGCGCAGGTGGTGACCCTCCAGGCGCCTGCGCGATCGTGCAGACGACCGATGAACGGCGCTCCGAATGCGGTTCCCAGACCGACGGCGGCGACCACGGCGCCCGCGAGGGCCAGGCTCCGCCCCGCGGCGGAAACGACGAGGAGCAGGCCGAGCTGGTTCATGGCGGCCGGAAGACGGCCCAGGTAGGCGCAGACGAGGAAGCCGGGCCCGGCCGCGTCCAGAAGGGTGCGCACGGGGGACTCCGAGGACGTCGAGGACTCAGGAGATCCGGAAGAGGATGCGCTGGATGAGGAAGAGGGGTCGGAGATGTTCATGGGCATTGAGAGGCAGGTCCGAGAGGTTGACGACTGCGGCTGCCAGCCCGACCTCACAGGCAGCCCCTTATCCCTCTTCCCGCGTCGTGGCGCAGGTTGCGATCAGGTTATCAGAGACCGGCCGATGGCCACCCGTCATGATCGCCGACGTGTCGTGGCCAGGGCCCGGTTGATGCGACCGGGCCAGGCCGGGCCGTTGTAGACGAAGGCGGAGTAGGCCTGGAGCAGATCCGCGCCCGCATCGAGCATGAGCTCAGCGTCCATGATGGAGGAGATGCCGCCCACCCCGATAATGGTGGGACCCTCCCCCAATCGGGCGCGCAGGCGGCGCACGACCTCCAGGGAGCGCGGCAGCAGCGGAGCGCCGGACAGACCGCCCTCGCCCAGGTCGTGGTCGATCGTGGTGTTGGTGGCGACGACGCCGTCCAGTCCCATTCGCGTCACCAGGTCCGCCACGGCGTCGATGTCCTCGTCAGCCAGGTCGGGGGCGATCTTGACCAGGAGCGGCACGTGGCGGCGCGCGGCGGCGTCGCCGGCTTCGCGCACGGCCTCCAGGATGGGGCGCAGCGCGTCGACGTTCTGGAGGGTCCGCAGGCCGGGCGTGTTCGGGCTGGAGACGTTGACGACCAGGTAGTCGGCCCAGCGCGCCACGACGCCGGCGGAGTAGCGGTAGTCCTCGACGGCATCGACCAGTGCCGTGGCCTTCGTCTTGCCGATATTGGCGCCCACGACGATGGAGCGGCCGCGCGCGGTCGCCCGCAGGGCCCGCAGGCGCCGAGCGGCCTCATCGGCACCGGGGTTGTTGAATCCCATACGATTGCGGATCGCGCGGGTACGCGGGTGACGCCACATGCGGGGCCTGTCGTTGCCGTCCTGGGCGCGGGCCGTGAAGGTGCCGATCTCGACGAAGCCGAAGCCGAGCATGTCCATGCCCTCCACGGCCCGCCCCTCCTTGTCCATGCCAGCCGCCAGGCCGAGCAGACCCGGCACGGGTCGCGCGAAGGGACCGCCCTGGTTGGCGCTGGGCACGGGGAGGATGGGGCGACGCCCCCACATCTGCCTCACCGCATCGCGCGCGAGCGGAATCCTGCTGGTGACCTCGATGGCCTTGATGCATGCGTCGTGGATCAGCTCGGGGTCGGTACGCGTCAGGACGGTCTTGTACAGCAGGTCGTAGAGCACGTCGCCAGCGTACTCGGACGAGCGCCGGCGCGACGTTACGCTGGCTTCGGCCCCTCCCTCCCCCGAGGTCACCATGAGCTTCAACCGCGATATCAAGATCGATCCGAACCGCGTCTCCACCTCGGGCGGGAGGCGTGGCGCCGCCGACCAGTACACCCAGTGCCGCATGGCGGCGACGGCCGAGTCGCTGGACGCCGACTCGTGGACTCACGGATCCTCCGAGCAGCGGGTCCGCTGGTTCACGACCGGCATGGACTCCGGGTCGGTCCAGCAGCGCAGCACCTTCGAGGCGCCCGGGCGGAGCCTCTGAAGAGTCTCCGAAGAGTTCCGAAGGCCCACGTCGTCAGCCGAGCCGCTCGAGGTTGTTCCTATCGAGGGTCGTTCGACGTGGTCCTCGACCATATCGCAACGAGAGCGCGTCCTGGGAGAAACGATGAATATCGGCGAGAAGGCGCTGCAGACCAGCGGCTTCAACGAAGGTGGTGTAGCGGCGGCCATGATCGCCCCACAGGACATCCTCGGCGAATAGGCAGAGCTTCCCGCACGTCTCCGGGGCTGTACCACCGGTGATGAAAGCCGTGTCCTGGCACGGTTGGGCGCCGTCGGCGCTCCAGTGCCGAAGACGGTCGTGATCCCAGCCGGGGTCGTCAAAAATGAGCTCCACGTATTCCCGGGCGCCGTCGTCGCCGACGAGAATGATATCAAATGCGCGTCGTCGGTCAGGATGAGCGAAACTCGAGTATCCTGTGACGGCGACGTCATTCATACTCGCCATGATCTGCACGGACTCGGGAGTGTCATCCGTAAGACTGGTATAGTCGGAGTTGATGACCGCAGCATTGTGCAGATGAACATCCTCAGCCGATGCGCCAGTGAGGTAGCAGCACAAATCGAGCGGATGTACGACCTCGCTGACGACGCCCACAGTGGGCCGCGGGTCATCGAAGCGGTTCTTCGCCCAGGTGAAGTCGATCCGTGCGATCCGCAGATCGCGTCGACGTGTCTGGGCGAGGACGTGGTCAACTGCCGGAGAATAACGTTCGATACAGTTCATAGCAAATCTGTCGCCACTCTCCCACACCCCCGCCCAGCGATCAGGAACGGAATCTTGAGGCGCAACGAGGGGCTTCTCCGAGAGGACGAATCCGTCGACGTGCTGAAGAATATTGAGGATACTGAGATGCTGGTCGTCATTGGCGGCGTTGATGACGACATCAGCACCCTCATACATCAGATGAATCCGCGCAGGATCATCGGGCAGTGCGGCAGTGTCCGCGCGCGAATAAGTGCGCACATCGATATCCTCCCCCCCCCTTCCCGCGGCGACGTGCTCGAAGGCTCGGACGAGCCGCGTACCGGCGTAACCGGCGCCGATGAGGTCGATTCTCAGAGTCAATGCAGTTCCTTCCTGAGGTGCGTTTCGTCGTTGATCACGTAGCCCAGGCGCGCGTACATCCGCAGTGCACTCGGAGTGGAATCCAAGTAGATGGCATCCGCACCACGGGCGGCGAGCCAGTCCTCGGCCGCCCGGGTCAGGGCGGTGCCGAGTCCGAGTCCTCGGGCGGACCTGTTAACATAGACGCCCTGAATCCAGCCTTCGAAGCCCTTCGGGTTAGCAGGATTGGCCAAGCGACGATCGATGATCGCGGTCGCCACGCCCACGGGCGCAGCGTCCGCGACCGCGAGAAAGGTCGCCTGCGCCGACACGGTTCCGTTGATCTCCTCCTCCAACTGCGCACGATAGGCCGCCTCCCAGCCGCCAGCATCGCCTCGGGCCCAATGAGCCTCGCCAGCGGCAAGAAGACTCCGGCGCAATGCCAGCACGGACTCGATATCGGCGCGGGTGGCCCGTCGCACCGCGACTGCCGAGTGGGCGACGCGCGTCATCGGATTACCGGACACTCTTCTTGTTCTCGGAGATTCCCAGGCGAGCGAAGACCTCATCAAGGGAATCGGCGAGGCGGGTGACCTGCTCCGCAGTGTGAGCAGGCGTAGCGTTGATGCGGAAGCGACTGGTGCCCGGCGGCACTGTCGGCGGATTGATCGGCTGGATGTAGATCCCGTATTCATCGAGTAGCATCGCCGCGGCGGCCCGACAATCGCGGGCGTCGCCGATGAGAACCGGAAGCACGTGCGTCGTCGAGGACGACATGATCTCGATGCCGCGAACATCCAGTTCGTGTCGCAGTTGCGCGGTTCGGCTCTGCAGTAGATCACGTGCGTGATCGTCGGCACGGACGATCTGGATACTCGCCCGGCAGGCAGCAGCCACCGCCGGGGGCATGGAGGTCGTGAAGATGAATCCCGGAGCGAAGCTGCGCACGGCGTCGGCGAGCCAGTCGGGACCCGCGATGAACCCTCCTATCACGCCAATGGCCTTCGCCATCGTCCCCTGGATCACATCGATCCGGTCGAGGACGCCCTCTCGATCGGCGATCCCGCGCCCCTGCTCCCCGTAGAGTCCGATAGCATGAACCTCGTCGAGATAGGTCAGGGCGTTGTACCGGTGAGCGAGGTCGATGACTCCGGGGAGGTCGGCCGTATCGCCGTCCATGGAGTACACGGATTCCAGCGCAATGATTTTGGGTGTAGATGGGTCGTCGGCGGAGAGAAGCTCCTCGAGGTGATTCAAATCATTGTGGCGCCACACACGACGACCATTCTTATTACGGCGGATCCCGGAGATCATGGACGCGTGATCGAGCGCGTCGCTGTAGATCAGCAGATCCGGATATATCTCATACTGAATGCCTCTAACGCAGCATCATTGGAGCCGTAGCCCGTCGGGAAGGCCAGGGCACGCTCTTTGCGAAACCAGTCCGTGATCTCCGCCTCGAGAAGAGCGACCTCCTCGTGGGTGCCCCCGATGTTACGGGAGCCGCCGGCCCCAGCGCCGTAGCGAGCGGCGGTGTCCTGCATCGCGGCGATGACCGTCGGGTGCTGAGACATGGCCAGATAGTCGTTACTGCACCAGACCTGCACATCTTCATACATGCCGCCATCACGCTTGACCGTAGCCATGGGATACCGTCCAGCATGCCGATTGAGGGTCACGAAGGTCCGGTAACTGCCCTCCCGCTTAAGATCGTCGAGACGCTCGAGAGCCATGTCCGCGTACATGGAAAATTCCTTTCCTTCTCATCTCTTCTCGTCGTGGTCGCCGTTCGCGACCGGTGTCATGCGGTGCGGTGCATGCGGATGCGCAGCAGCTGCAGGGCGAGTGCCAGCAGGGCCGGGATGGTGGCGAGCAGGGCCAGGTTCGTGCCGGCCACTCCGACGGCGAGCACGCCCGCGCCGAGGGCGGACCCGATCGCGGAGCCGAGGTAGTTCGCCGAGGCATTCGCGGCGACCGCGGTCGCCCCGTCCCGCGGATTGGTCGCCAGCAGCGTGTCCTGCTGCGGGGCCAGGGAGGACCATCCCAGGGCGCCCCAGGCGAACAGCGCGGCCGCCAGCAGCCATACGGCAGGGCCGGTGCCGAGCACGACCAGAACGATCGTCAGGAGGGCCAGGATCACCGCGGTGACGCGGAGCGAGTCGCCGACCCGATCGACCAGGCGGCCGATGAGCATGACGCCGACGGCTCCGCCCACGCCCCAGGCCCAGATGCCGGCCGTGGGATGGGAGGCGAGGCCGGTATCGCCCAGGAGCGAAGCGATGTAGGTATACAGGCCCAGGGAGGCGATCCCGGTGAACAGGGTGACGGTGACGGTCATGAGATTCGGTCCGGATCCGATCGAGCGCAGGCGTGCGACCAGGGAGGGGGCGTCCACGCCGGGCAGCTCACGCCCCCAGGAGGAGAAGATGCCGATCAGGGCCAGCGCCCCGACGATCGTGATGAGCAGGATACTCACCCGCCACGATGTCAGGCCTCCGAGCAGGAGGCCCAGCGGGACGCCGAACACGGTGCCCATCGCCAGCCCGGCCAGGACGAGACCGAGAGCCCGGCCGCGGCGCTCCTCCGATACGGATGCCGCCGCGACGGCCGAGGACAGGGGCGAGTACACGCCCGCGGCGGCGCCGGCGATCACCCGGGCGATGAGGAATATGGCGATGTTGGGCGCGCCCGCCGTGACAAGGTTGCCCAGAGTGAACATCGACAGGGCGATCGCGAGTCCCCGTTTGGAGCGGCGGCCCGCGGCACCGGCGAGCAGAGGCCCCGCGACCGCATAGGCCCCGGTGAAGGCGGTCACCCCGAGCCCGGTCACGCCCTCGGTGGCGGCCAGGTTCTCCGCGATCGCGGGCAGCAGCCCTGCGATCATATAGGCGTCCAGCCCGAGCGCGACGCCTCCTATGATGAATGGCCAAAGTCGACCAATCACATCCACTCCTCTCTTTTCAGTCATTTGGTGACTCCGCCGCCCATGCACTGATCGGGACTAGTCAGGACTGGTCCCTCACGCCGTTATATAACGTCTGCTCAAGGGGCGGTCGCGGTGGGGCCGCACGGTGGAACAGGCCTGGTGCGGCCCTGTGCTCGTAGAGCTCGTAGCGTCGTTCTTCCTCTGGCGCCGATCGACCCGACACCGACGCACCCCGGCCGGATAGTCACGGGAAACACGAATAACCGCCGTCGGGCACGACATCCATATCGAAGGACGATCGGATGGTCTTTCGGAGAAAAAAGGGCCAGCGCCTCGTCAGAGTTTTCCGATAGTCATCATCGGCGTAAGATTGCCTATGATGCACATCGGCGCATTCTCACCGAACGCGACATCGATTCGAGTAGGACGTGCAGAAGACCATAGTCGTTCCTAGGCAGTGCTGTGAGGATCAGGGCTCAAAGCCTCGACGCAGTTCGTAGTTTAGGCACCGTGTCGCCGCTGTCAATATCGGTTCTGTTACGACCTCACCCCTCCCTCCGCGCAGGCGTCACCGAGGCCCGGAGTTCCGCGCCGACTCGACCGGAAGCGACACGGGTCGCAGCGAGTGCTCTTCTCGGAATTCGAGAAGACTCCCCGTCACGGTGCATGACTCGTTGCATGCGCGTCGCCCAGAACGCCCGGCTCAAGCGACTCTGCTTGCGTGCGACGTCGCGTCGCACCCGAACCTGGGCCCATGACGCCGCTACCAGCACCAAGGAGGACATCGTGACGACAGAGAACACATCGAGCGGAACCACGGCAGCGCTCGTGATCGTCGAGTCGTACTTCGGCAGCACCCGCACCATTGCCGAGGCCATCGCCGCCGGGCTGAGCGAGACCGGGGCGCAGGCCCGCGTCCTCGACGTCGACCGAGCGCCCGATGTCCTGCCCGCGGACCTCGACCGGCTCGTCCTAGGCGCCCCGACTCACAACCGGGGCTTGCCGACCGCCGGCACTCGAGCGACGGCCTGCAAGAAGCAGGGGGCGACAACTTCGGCCACGGGTGTACGCGAGTGGCTGGCGACGGTCTCGATCCCGGCCTCCACTCGCGTGGCCGCCTTCGACACGGTTGTCGGAAGGAATTGGCTGAGCGGCTCGGCGGCCAAGGCGATCGCCAAGACGCTGCGACGCGCGGGCCAAGGCGAGCCAGCCGTCAAGAGCTTCCTCGTCACGTCGGGCCAGGGCCCCCTGGGCGACGGCGAGGAGGCGGCGGCCCGCGACTGGGGGCGTGAGCTGGCCGAGGCATCGCCGTCATCCGGCTGGCAGCGCTGACATCGGTGATCTACATCGTCAGCTTCCCGGATATGGAGACGCTCGTGACACTGCTCGGCTGCGTCCCGATCGTCGGCCCCGCCGCCTGGCTGACCATCAGACTCCGGAGGTGAGCAGCCGGGAGAGGACGAGTCGAGGGTCGGCGGAAAGACGGGCCCCTCCCGGTGCCGCCACCCGGCATCGGGCGCGGCACGGCCGGATGCTCCGCCGGCCGAGCGGGTCGCGAGCGGGTCAGTAGTAGCGCCACTGGGTCATGTCGTTGTTGTAGGTCTCCACGATCCTGGGGTGCAGGAGTGTGGACGGCTCCGTCTGCTCCACGGATGGCGGGTCGTCCACCATGAGGAAGTGGAGCAACCGGTCGCTCTGGTAGACCAGCCCGTCCGGCAGCGGCCCGGCGAGCAGCTGCTCGGGCGTGCGGGTGGACAGCACGAAGCCCCACTCGCCGAAGGACGGCACATTGACCGTGAAGGGGTGGACTCCGCGGTCGGGCTGTCCGGCGGCGACCGTGCTGGCCACCATGGAGAAGGCGTGCGGGGAGAAGAACGACGAGGTGGCCTGGGTGACCATGACGCCATCGCCGGCCAGGAGCGCGTCGATCTGGCGGTAGAACTCAACGGAGTAGAGCTTGGCCAGCTTCTCGTTGGACGGATCGACCAGATCGACCATGACGACGTCGTACGTCTGGTCGGCCTCAGCGGTGTAGCTGAAGGCATCGGCATTGACGATCTCCACACGCCGGTCGGACAGGGAGCCGTTGTTCTGCTCCGTCAGGACGGGGCTGGTACGGGCCAGTTCCGTCATGCTCGGGTCGATGTCCACCAGGGTGACGCGCTCGACGTCGTCGTAGCGCAGCACCTCGCGGGCCAGGAGGCCGTCGCCGCCGCCGAGGATGAGGACCCGGGCGGGATCGGCCACCGAGGTCATGGCACTGGCCGACAGAGTCTCGTGGTAGCGGGCCTCGTCCAGGCTGGAGAACTGCAGCTGCCCGTTGAGGTACATGCGCAGATCCTCCCCGTACTTGGTCAGGACGATCTTCTGGTACGGGGTCTGCTCGTAGTAGACAACGGGATCTCCGTAGATCCGGCCGTCGATGCCCCGCTCCAGACGGCTCGCCCCGCAGTACAGCCCCACCAGCGCCACCGCCGCGGCCGTGCCCGCCGCGATGACTCGACGCGAGGCATCGACCAGACGGAGCACCACCATGGCCACCGCGACATTGAGCGCGCCCACCAGGTAGGCGCCGCGCATGAGGCCCAGCTGAGGAAGCAGCACCAGCGGGAAGAGCAGCGAGGCGATGAGCGCCCCGAAGTAGTCGATCGCCAGGATCCTGCTGAGCAGCTCGACCGAGGAACCCCTGCCGAGCTGGGCGAAGGTCTTGACCAGCAGGGGGATCTCCAGGCCGATGAGGATCCCGATCAGCAGGCTGATCGCCCCGAAGACCGTCCAGTACACCCGAGTCAGCCCGAAGGCCGCGTAGAGGATGAGGACCGAGTTGCCGCCGACCAGTCCGAGCAGGATCTCATTGACCGCGAAGACGGTTGCCGGAGCACCGTGAACCCGGCTCGCCAGCAGGGAGCCGATCCCCATGCCGAACAGGGTGATGCCGGTGGCCAGGCTGAAGCTGAGCACGGAGTCGCCGACGAGGTAGGAGGCCGCCGTGCCCAGGATGAGCTCGTAGATGAGCCCGCCGATCGCGACCAGCAGGGCGGCTGCGAACAGGGCCGTATTCTCCCGGCCCCCACGGTCATCGCGGCTCACCCGCTGATCGTCACCGCGATGATGATGGCGATGGATCTCCCTGGACGCCTCTGGAGACTCCTGATCGTCCCGCGGCCGTTCGGTGAACGCCCCCTGCATCCACGACGCCGTCACTTGCCCACTCCCCTGCCACCGCCGCCGTACACGGAGCGCCGTCTCCAGAAGAAGACCCCACCGCCGTCATCGTCGTCGTCGCAGCACGCCATCATCACGAGACACAGGACGACGACCAGCGCCACCACTAGGATCTCGGGGACCGACCAGCGCTCGGACGAGTCCGCTGAGTCCCGATGACCAGGGCCTCCCGCGGCGATCACCTTCCCGAACAGCCGTCGCTGCCCCATACGGGTCAGCGGCCGCTTCCGATAGGACACGAGATCCCGGAATCCGTGACTGTCCACGGTGACCTGCTTCGTGGCGCCCCGGGCATCGGTCAGCTCGATCTCGGCGTACATCATCTCCTGGCCCTGGGCGAGACCGCAGGCAGTCGTTCCCAGTGCCTGCTCGAGAACGCCGACGCCGACCTCGGTGACGCGCGCGGCGTAGACATCGTGATAGACATCGGTACCGCTGGTGAGGGTGAGGATCTGCCCCGGAGCGAGGGAGCCGGGGTCGGGCAGCTCGGCGAAGGGCAGTGGTTCGTACAGGTGGACCCGGCCGTCGTCGTGATCGAGCTCGACCCACATCTCCTGCACGCCGTACTCGGTCGTCCTCGACAGCCGCCACTCCTCCCAGTAGCAGTACCGCCCATCCTGGCGATCCCACTCCTTGAACAGCAGGCAGCCCTCGACGCGCAGCCGCGCTCCGTCGCACCGCAGTCGTTCGCCGACGCTCAGATCGGCTCTCATCCCGCTCACAGGACCACCATCCCGGTGACGGCCGACTCGGCCCGCAGCGTCCGCACCAGGAGGGCGCCGATCGCCTCGGCCGTCGCCCCGTCCAGCTCACGGCAGCTGGTGAGTGTGACGTAGGCTGTTCCGCTCTCGGGCCAGGTGTGGGCGGCGATATGCGACTCGGACAGGATGACGACGACGCTGACGCCCTGAGGGTCGAACCGATGGCGGGCTCCGGAGACGACTGTCAGCCCCGCCTCCCGGGCGGCATCGCGGAGAACCGACTCCACCACGGACGGATCGTTGAGCGCGTGCGACTCGGCACCACTGATCCTGTAGCTGGCAGAACACAGACTCACCGCACTCACGCGAGCACGGTAGCAACGAGGCGGGCACCCGATGAACGGGGTGAGGTGCCCACCCTCCTCCTACGAGCGAACGGTGACCGTCGATCATCAGCGGCTCCAGAGCCGACTCGGCCCGTCAGCACCGGTGCGGGCCCGACGTTCCCGTGCCGTGCGAGACTGTCCCCATGCGCGTTGCCGAGATCGCCGAGCTGACCGGGACGACGGTGCGCACGGTGCGCTACTACCACTCGCTGGGGCTGCTTCCGGTCCCCGCCGAGCGCGGAGGGTGGCGCGACTACGACCTGGGACATGTGGCCCGGCTGTCCCGAATACGCTGGCTGGTGCAGGCCGGCGTGTCCCTGGAGACCATCAAGCGCGTCCTCGGCGAGTCCGAGGCGAACGCCGCCGTCCCGCGGATCGATGACGCACCTGTGAACGGGATGGGCGACGCGATCTCAGCAGTCGGTCCCGTTGCCGGCTCCATCGTCGAGGACCTCGCCGGGGCACTGAGCTCCGTCGAGGAGCATCTGGCCGAGGTGACCAGGCAGAGGGACATGCTCGCCGGTCTGCTGGAGCGAGCCAGGACCGGCTCGACCGTCTCACCGATGTCCCCGCGCATGGCGGCCTTCTTCGACCGGATGGAGCAGGCCGCGCCCGACGAGGCCACCCGCACCGCTGTGCGCAGGGAGCGGGACCTGACCGATCTGGCCTGCTACCGGGGACAGATGCCACCGGAGGCCGAGTTCCTCTTCGTCGATCCCGACCCCCGTTACGACGCCGAGTCGTTGACGCTCTACTCGCAGGATCCCGCTGAGCTCTCGGACACGCAGATCGGGCAGCGCGCACGAATCACCGTCTCCCGTCTGGAGGACCAGCTGACGCCCGAGCGCCTCGAGGCCCTGGCGAGCAGCGTCGATGCTGGGGCGGTACGTTCGCTCTTCCACCTCGTCGCCACCACCCGTTACCTCGACCCGCGACTCGTCCGGGCCCTGGAGCGGGAGTTCCTCGACGCCATCGATCGATGGCGTCCGGACGAATAGACCGCACGCGCCCGGACGTTGCTGCGTCGGCTTTGCGTACGACGCCGCGTCACACCTCACCCTGGGGATATGCCAACGACCACAGCCTCCCCAACAGCGTCCGTCCTGCCCGCACGGCACCACTCCCCCGCCATCGACGCCTCAGGGCTGGTGAAGACCTTCGGCTCCTTCCGCGCGCTCGACGGTCTCGACCTGACAGTTGAGACGGGCCAGATCCACGGCTTCCTGGGGCCCAACGGCGCGGGGAAGTCAACGACGATCCGCGTCCTTCTGGGCATGTACCGCCGAGACAGTGGCCTGGTGCGGGTTCTGGGCATGGATCCGCGCCACGACGCCGAGCACATCACGCGCCGGTGCGCCTACGTCCCCGGCGACGTGGCGCTGTGGCCCGCACTCACCGGGGCGCAGACCCTCGATGCCCTGGCCGCCCTGCGCAGCGGACGCGACCGGGCCCGCGAGGCCGAGCTCATCGAGGCCTTCCGGCTGGATCCCCACAAGCCGGTCCGCTCCTACTCCAAGGGCAACCGGCAGAAGGTCATGCTCGTGGCGGCGCTGGCGGCACCGTGCGACCTGGTCATCCTCGATGAGCCGACCTCCGGGCTCGACCCGCTCCAGGCGGAGGTATTCGTCGACGCTGTTCGTGACGTGGCCGGCCAGGGGCGCACGGTGCTCATGTCGAGCCACATCATGGCTGAGGTCGACCGCCTGTGCGACTCGGTGACGATCATCAAGGACGGACGAACCGTGG
>ERZ773075.417-NODE-417-length-33659-cov-63.0449_pt1 | contig 33659 bp, 27 predicted proteins | sample MGYA00580614_ERZ773075 | MGnify/ENA primary metagenome ERZ773075 (study PRJEB29015, sample SAMEA2738021) | human oral metagenome | biome: human oral; feature: human-associated habitat; material: dental | place: China | collected 2043 ...
CCGCCGACTGGAGGTCTCCGGGGTGTTCGTCGCCATCGGCCACGACCCGCGCAGCACGCTGGTCACGGGGCAGGTGGAGCTCGATGAGGCGGGCTACGTGAAAGTCGTCGCAGGCTCCCAGGCCACGAACCTTCCCGGTGTGTTCGCCTGTGGTGATCTGGTGGACCACACCTACCGCCAGGCCATCACGGCTGCCGGTTCCGGATGCCGGGCCGCCCTCGACGCGGAACGCTGGCTGGCCGCAAACGAAGCGTGAACGTAGACTCGCCCCTAAGAACAAGGAGTGTGACATGGCCGTTGTCGATGTGACCGAGGCGACCTTCGCCGACGAGGTGCTGCTTTCACCGATACCGGTGGTGGTGGACTACTGGGCCACATGGTGTGGACCATGCAAACAGATGGCCCCCATCATCGAGGAGCTCGCCCGCGACTACGAGGGCCGAGTGAAATTCGTGAAACTCGACATCAATGCCGAAGTGGCTTTTGCCGCCGAGAAGGGGATCCTCAGCATCCCCACCCTGGAGTTCTACAAATCCGGGCGGGTGGAGAAAACCCTGTCCGGAGGCAAGTCCAAGAACGCACTCAAAAAGGTCGTCGACGAGCTCATCTGATGACTGGCCGTTTCCCGCGTCACGGCGAGGGCATGCCTCGCCGTAGCGCGAGCAGTCCCGACTCCCCCCTGGAACCGCAGTTTCCCGCGCCCCGGCGAACTGCGGAGAGCGTTCCGACTCCTCCCAGGTTCACCGGCCCGCGTCGAAGCGCTGTCAGCCCCGAAAGCCCCGACCACACCACGGTTTTCAAGAAAATCACTGAACCGATTGCGCGTCGTTCAGCCGTTTCACCAGAAACACCCAACAAGGATCCCGGTGAGTGGCGCAACGTCCCGTCGAAGGACGAAATCGATGCCGAAACCCCACGGAACCACATCCCACCCATCCCCGGGTTTGTGAAGGTCATGGGGGTCGTCGCGATTGTGGTGCTGCTCGTGGTCGCGATCTGGGTGGGCATATCCCTCAGCGGGATCGGAAAACCCAACGCAGAGGCATCGCCCGCCTGGGATCTCAAGCTTCCGTCGCAGATCGCGAATTTCGCACACGACGGGGTGAAGGAGTCAGCGGCGCCCAGCGGTGGGGGAACGGTCCTGCGATCCAACTACTCCGATGGAAGCTCTAAGTTTGCGCTGTTGCTGCAGCGTCCAGCACCGGAGCTGGAGACCTATCTTTCCGATTCCGGCATCACCGGTGTCACCTCGGTGCACGACGCCTCATGCGGAACCTTCGAGCAAGCACAGAAGCCGGTGTGCGCCCGGGTCATCGATAAAACGGTCATCGTGGTCATGGGGTTCAGCGATCAGGATAACGAGACCTTGGCGAACCTGATCGAATCCGTCTACAACGTGGTGAAGAACCAGTAGTGAGTAATGGTTTTCGCGGTCGTGACCCGCATGAGACAGTTTCGGAAACTTATGTGGAGCGCTCCAAATCATCTCGGATGTTGCGCCCACTCATCCGATCTCGTCATCCTCCGGATAACGTGTACCCAATGAAGGTCACTCGATACGACACCCGCTTGGACCCACTCGTCGAACACTATGCCGTCCGTACCCAGGGCCTGAAGGTATCCGCGGTTCGGGCGCTTTTTGCAGTGGCCAACCGGCCTGAGATCGTGTCGCTGGCGGGCGGGATGCCAAACATCAAGGACCTACCCCTAGACGAGATCGGTGACCACATCACCCGGATGATCCGCGATCACGGCACGCAGGTCATGCAGTACGGATCCGGGCAGGGAGAGCCACGCATCCGTGAGCAGATCTGCGAGCTGATGGCGGAGGAGGGCAGCGTCGCGGATCCCGATGACGTCGTCATCACTGCGGGTTCCCAGCAGGGCCTGGACCTCGTCACCCGCATCTTCTGCGACCCGGGGGACGTGATCCTGGCCGAGTCGCCGTCCTATGTGGGAGCGCTCGGTACCTTTCAGAGCTATCAGACCGAGGTAGTGCACATTGCCTGCGACTCCGAGGGGCTAATCCCCGAGGCGGTGACCGAGACCGCCGAACGGTTGAAGAAGCAGGGTAGGAGAGTCAAGTTCCTATACACGATCCCGAACTTCAACAATCCGTCGGGGGTGACGCAGTCCCTGGAGCGGCGCCACCGGGTCATCGAGAGCTGTGCCGCGGCAGGGGTATTGGTGGTGGAGGACAACCCCTACGGACTGCTAGCCCTCGATTCTGACCCATTTCCGGCGATGCGTTCCCTCAAGGCGAACGTGGTCTACCTGGGATCTTTCTCCAAGACCTTCGCACCGGGGTTCCGCGTCGGCTGGGTCTGCGCCCCGCATGGGGTCAAGGAACGTCTGGTGCTGGCCCAGGAGTCGGCGACGCTGTGCCCGCCGGTGTTCTCCCAGTTCGCGATCAGCAATTATCTGGAGAACTGCGATTGGCGCGGCCAGATCGAGAGCTTCCGTAACATGTACCGTTCCCGCCGTGACGCCATGCTCGCCACCTTGAAGCGGGAAATGCCCGAAGGCTGCTCATGGACCCGGCCCGCAGGTGGGTTCTTCGTCTGGGTGACGCTGCCCGAGGGATTGGACGCGTCGGCGATGCTGCCGCGCGGGGTCGGCGCCCGCGTGGCATTCGTACCGGGCCCCGCGTTCTTCGCCGACGGGCAGGGTTCCCGCAATGTGCGGCTGTCCTACTGTTTCCCGCCGCCGGACCGGATCGTGACGGGAGTGGAGCGCTTCGCCCAAGTGGTGAAGGGCGAGCTGGAGATGCTGCGAACCTTCGGCATGCACACCCCGTCGCACGCCAACCCGGCCAAGGGACCGGGACCGAATCTGAACTGACCGCACCCCGATTGACCCGAGTGAAGGACTGATGCCATGACCGTGTTCGTGATCGCCGGTGGCCTGAGCCACGAACGGGAGGTCTCCCTGCGTTCCGGGAAGCGCCTGGCCGAGGCGCTCCGGAAGAAGGGCCACACGGTGGCCGAGACCGACGTCAACGCCGACCTGATTCCCCGGCTGCTCGGGGATGAGGACTCTGTCGTCATCCCGGTGCTGCATGGCGGGCTGGGTGAGGACGGTGCGCTTCGGGAGGTGCTGTGGACGTTGGGGGTGCCCTTCGTTGGCAGCGACGGCGCCAGTTCCCGGCGCACCTTCGACAAGTCGGTGGCCACGCGGCTGGTAGGGGACGCCGGCCTGGCGACCCCACAGCAGGTCGCACTGCCCGACGACGTCTTCCGAGAGCTGGGCGCCCAGGCATTGATGTCGGCGCTCGGGGAGCGGATCGGTTTCCCGCTCATGGTCAAGCCCGCCAGATCGGGTTCGGCACTCGGAGCGACAAAGGTGAATTCGGCGGATGATCTGCCGGCTGCCCTCGTCGGAGCCTTCGCCTACGGGAAGGACGCTGTAGTGGAAGAGTTCGTCGAGGGCACGGAGCTGTCCGTGACCGTCATCGAGGACGACACCGGCCCGCGCGCGCTGCCACCCGTCGAGATCAGACCCGCCTCGGGGGTCTACGACTACGAGTCCCGTTACACCGCAGGGGCCACCCGTTTTCTCACTCCCGGTGAACTGCCCGACGACGTGCTCGAGGCAGCCGGGGACTTGGCGGTCCGCACCCACCAGGTGCTCGGCCACCGCGACCTCTCCCGCATCGACATGATCGTGCGCGACGGCGTCCCGGTGTTTCTGGAGAGCAACGTAGCACCCGGTCTGACGAACACCTCGCTGACGCCCCTCGCCTTGGACGCCGCAGGCCTCGGCATGGGGGAGGTGTTCTCCGCCCTCGTGGAGCAGGCCCGCCGCCGCGGCCACTGACACGGCTCCCCGCCCCAAAGCCGGTTGAGCCGGAGAGCGAGGAACGAGCGACCCGAGTGAAACCGCCACCCGACGCCCGAGGCTCTTTATCCCAGACACGGAAAAGATCTTCTCATTATGCTTCCAGTACAAAATCCCTTGTCAGAAGCCCGAGCGTCAACCATCGCAGGCCATTTATCTACTTATCGATCAAACGGTAGAGCGTTATAAAGCTTCGTCTCAAGGCTCGACGGTACGACCGTCAATGACGGCCATGATCCGGTCGAGATCGTCGGTAGAGGCAAACTCGATGGTGATCTTGCCCTTGTTCTTACCGATGGCGACCTTCACCCGGGTGTCGAAGTGATCGGAGAGAAGCGCTGCAACGGCGGCTTCACGTTCCGATGGAAGCCGACGGACGCGGGGGGTAGGTTCTTCCTCAGTGGGTGCGTCCCCGAGCCGGATGATCTCCTCAGTACTGCGAACTGAAAGACCCTCCGCGACTATCCGCTCGGCGAGCAGTTCCTGCGATCGCTGGTTGGTCAGCCCCAGCAGCGCGCGTGCATGACCAGCGGAGAGGACACCGGCCGCCACTTTCGTCTGCACTGTGGAGGGGAGGTTCAGCAGCCGCAGCGTGTTCGAGATCTGTGGACGACTGCGGTGAATCCTCTGGGAGAGTTCTTCCTTGGTGCAGTTGAAGTCTCCCAGGAGCTGCTGATAGGCGAGGGCTTCCTCCAGGGGGTTGAGGTTGGCCCGGTGCAGGTTCTCCAGGAGCGCATCGCGGAGAAGCGCGTCGTCATCGGTCCCACGGACGATGGCCGGAATCGTTTCCTTTCCCGCCATCTTGGAAGCGCGGAACCGGCGCTCACCCATGATCAGCTCGAAGTGCTTAGGACCGGCTTCACGTACAACGACGGGTTGCAGCACGCCGAACTCGCCAATGGATGCAGCTAGCTCACTCAGGTCGTCTTCATCGAAGACGTGGCGTGGCTGCCGAGGGTTGGGGACGATCTGGTCCAACGGCAGCTCGACGAAATAAGACCCGTCGCGAAGCCGGTCGGACGGAGTACTTGCGTCACCGGAAGTATCCTCGTCCGTCCGTGCGAAGAGGTCTCCGAGGCCTTTCCCAAGACCCACGTGTTGTTTTCCTCTGGCCATCAGGCGATTCCTTCCTCATTCATGGCAGCGCGGGCGATCTCCTCGGCTGCCTTGAGGTAGGCCACCGCACCAGGTGATTTGGGGTAGTAGGTGAGGACACTCTGCCCATAGGAAGGCGCCTCGGCAATTCGCACCGAACGCGGGATCTCCACATCCAGGGTTTCCTTCCCGAAATGGGCACGCACTTCGCCAGCAACCTCATGGGAGAGGTTGGTGCGATTGTCGAACATTGTCAGTAGCACCGTCGTCAGCTGCAAGCGATCGTTCAAGTTACCCTTGACCCGCTGAATGGTGCGCATCAGCTGGGAGACTCCCTCGAGCGCGTAGTACTCGCACTGGATCGGCACCATGATCTCATTGGAAGCGACGAGGGCGTTGAGGGTGAGCAACCCAAGAGAAGGGGGACAGTCAAAGAACACGTAATCGACCCCGGACTCCTCAGTGTAGGCAGTCAGCGCCTTCTTCATCTTGGATTCACGTCCAGGTTCGTTCACAAGCTCCAGCTCTGCCGTCGAGAGGTCGACAGTGGCGGGCAAGACATGCAGGTTCGGACTGTGAGGCGATTGTTTGGCGAGATCCTGAATACGCTCTCCGCGGAGCAACACCTCGTAGGTTCCTGGGGTCCCGGGATCGTGATCTATACCGAGGGCGGTGGAGGCATTGCCCTGTGGATCAATGTCGACCACAAGAACATTGAGTCCGCCGAAGGCGAGCGCGGTAGCAACATTGACGGTAGAGGTAGTTTTTCCAACGCCGCCCTTCTGGTTCGCCACCACAAAAATGCGGGGACTCTCCGGGCGTGGCAAGGTCGGGACCCGGGTATCTTCGTCGCACTCGGTACCGTATTCATCATCGGCCACCCAATCGTCGTCAGCACGGTCAAAGAACGCGCGGCGCGGCCCGGTAGGAGTCTGTATGGCCGTTTCACGTGAAACGTTCTCGTGATCCTTCCACGGCTCGACGTCCACGTCATGTTTCGGAGTACGCTTGCGCTTGCGAAAGAACAGGGCCATTGAGTCCTCCTTTGACGGTCATCAACTTTAGCCTGAGTCCATGACACGAGCTGAAACCTCGCGGCGTTTCACGTGAAACGCATTGCACGAATCCGAACGAATGACAGGGATGGCAGTCAGGCGCCCCAGGGAGCTCAGGCGGCGCAGACAACGATCACGTGAACGACTGGGCTGGCGCATGCCGATAATGCTGCGGCGGGGTCGTCCCATTCAATCGCACGACACCTGAACAGAGGTATCGATGATATTGCCTTCTTGACCAACCAGATGTGTCGCAGGAGTGAATCTGCACCGAAACTGCCTCTCTCCCTCCACGTCTCGATTAGCAGGGTTGGCTAGTGGGAACACGCCTTCCAGATCAACTATTCCTACAGAGAAGACACCCCGCATGGAAGCTCATCAGCCAACATTGCAGGCATCGCCGCGAGACCAGCTTTCCCGGAGAAGCTGGGCATGTGCGTTTCACGTGAAACGCACATGTCCAGTCGGTACTCAAATCTGCTCGATCAGACAGGTCTCATGACGTTACGCCGGCCAATTTATCCCTCTGCTCAGTCCTGAATCTCTGTACGTCCTCGTCAGATCGACCGGAGAATGTATCTACGCGCACGGTGCACCCACAGATTCTCACCTCAGCCAGCAGGACCACTGTCACCGCGACGCAGGCCCCGCCCCATCGAGCGATGTCGCTCTTCCGAGCATCGAAGCCCGGCGAAGCCATCCGCTATCTCGTCCTAACCTAGCTGCTGTCGTTGATCGGGCCGCATGGAGGGATATAAGACCTTATAGCGATATATTGATTTGAATCTTTCCCGTTAAAAGGGCTTGGGCTGGCATCGCACGCAGGCAGAACACATCCATTCCCGACCACTCACCGAACAAGCGTGGCCCCGTCGCAGGTGATCCATGCCAACACCTTCAGTCACGCAGATTTCATGACGCGATGCCGGATAGTTGGTCATGACGTACCGAGGGCATCCCCATCTGATTACTCTCTCGGAGCAAAGGTCGAAGTATCTTCTGCGGTACAAGAGCACATCCTGCCAGAAAATCCGTCAGGCAAGGAACTACGGCACTCTCATGAGTGCTCCCGAAGGTCGCCAGGGTCAGCACATGTGCTGACCCAATACGACGACGAGAAGATGACACATTCTCAGATCACGTCGAGACTCGGGCGCGTGGTGACGTTTCACGTGAAACGTCACCACGCGCCCGAAAACACATTGTAGAAACATGCACGCAGATGAACCACCGCATCCTTCACTTCAACTGAATCCAAACCCTCTCCCTAACCAGTCACTTCCCACACCATCCGATGTGCACATACCAGGAAACCCCCATCGCCACGCGATACGAAGGACATCGTGAACGAGATGCAGCAATGACTACCGCCTCTCACTCCCACGGAGGACTCGCGTGGTGGCGCCACAGGGCAGGATCCCCAATCCATGGCCGATGGCGACATCTGAGATCTGAGCCCCGTAATCGGCTTCTACTCGCACGTTCCAAGTTCATCGCCCCTGCTCGGTTCAACACCACGTGCTACGAGATTAACGACCCAGTCGAGAATGAGAATGCTAATATAGCTATATACAGCTATAAAGACTTAGCATTATGAATCTTTGTTGTGATGGCGATGCGGTTCGAATCCGCCACACAAACATGGTGAATCCCGAAACCATGATCACTCCGGTATCAGCACCTCTTTGTGCCAGTTACCTCCCGATCACATGAAAGCATTCGTTATTTCCTGGCCTATCGCCGTAGCGCCCCTCTCGCATCCCGCAGGAGGTCACCACCCGTTGGAGGAAAGCGGTGACCGCATAGCGAACGGGAACCGGTACGGACTCACAGCCGAAAACATTCGTCGACAAGAGCGTTTCACGTGAAACGCAGGGCGGTCATTCCTTTCCATTGGACTGGATGCGCCCAACCAACCACATTCCAAGCACCACTGACGGTCCGATGATGAGAACTGCGACAAGAGCCCGGAGGAATGCCTCCCCTACTCCGGGGAACCTGAAGAGCTCGGAGATGATGATCCAGTAGACGTCGAGTCCAGGCAACAACGCTCCCGCTATCCCGACGATACACAGCTCGCTGCTCGGAATGCGCAGATAGCCAGACGACAAACCCGAGACCACACCAAGTGCCAAAGCTGCTATCCCCACTGCCAACGTCGGATCTAACGAAGCGTGACGCTGAAGAACAGCGTTGATGATCCCCGTCAACGCTCCTACCCCAGCCGCAGGAAGCAGCAGCCTGGGACCACCTCGCATGAAGAGCGCATTTCCCAGAGCACCAACCATGCATGCAACAATCACGAGCCACAGTTCAAGGGATCCCGGGCGAGCAGTAGAACTCGCCCCCGCGGTATGTACCCCTCCGATTTGACTGAGTGCCAACGCCCCACCGAGAGTCGTCATCGAGACAATCACCAGGACTGCCGTCAGCCGTGCCGCCGCGGTGACGTAGTAGGTGTTGATGGCATCCTGAGCAGCTTGGACGATCTGAGGGATTGGAAGCAAGAGCACCAGCCCCGTAGCGATAATCGTTGCAGAGGACGATATCGTCGCTACCCCACAAACACTCAGCAGGACCCCCAGCAATACCGTCAGAGCCGCTTGTCCTGAGACGGAGAACGCTTTCGGAAGGTCAATGTGCTCCAGCAGGGCGCCGAATCGGTTGACAAGCAGCAGACAACCACTGGCCAAAGCAGCAGCTATCAGGCTGCCGCCGGTCTGCAGAGTGATCGACGCCGCGAGCATCATTCCCCCGAGCACAACAATCCACCAAGGCCATGGTGATGGCTCTCGTTCTAGCTGATCCATGAGATTGGAAGCGCGTTTCACATCGACGTCTTCGCGCAACATCTCATTCAAAACCTGGTGGAGTCGGCCCATACGGTACAGGTCGAAGGAATCGATGGTGGCGGCGGCCCGCGTCATCGCGATTGGCACTCCCCGCTCCGACACATGAGAAGCCATCATCGTTCGCCCCACTGCCGTCACGGATAGATCAGCCATTCCAAGTGCTCGTGCGCACCCCGTCATAGCATTGATCGCAGCACGCGTGTCATATCCCGCCTCCAACATGACGACGCCAAGCCGAAGGGCAACAGTGATGATCTCCGACCTCACCGTGGTGGAAGTGGGTTGATCTGAAATCGCTACTTCCTCAACCCATTCTTCTTGAGCTGCATCGACAAACTCAACCGGTTCAGTCATGATGAGATTTTCCTTTCTAAACGGCCGCGGAGAACATTCTGAGCATTTAGGGTTTTCTTCGAGACCACTCCCACGTCTCCAGAGTCACACACTTCTCTGGTTAGCGCACGAAGCACAAGAAATCTCCGACTCCTGACAAGCTAGCACTCATCATCTGAAATCCAGCGGTTTCAGTCTCACTATTTTGTTGATCAAACTACAGATAGTGCACAGTGGTCGAACTCGTGTTACTCCGAGCAACATCAAGAAGCACACAACCCATTTCACGTCTCCGAGTCTTTTCCAACCAAGAATGACTCCGCAACTTCAAGACAGCATACAGCTTGAACGCTTTGTCGATAAAGCACTCAATAGGGAAAATGATTCGTGTCCCGATCGGGGCAATTCCACTCTGACTAGGGGTTCTATTAGCCGACGCGTAGCCCGCGACGACACCTCTCAGTCATGTTGATCCGAGAAGGTGGCGCACTGCGAGATGTGGAAGGCTGTCTCCAACCCCGCTCCGGAACGATGTGGCTCGCACCGAAATGCTGTGCGGCGCATTCATGATCGACACACATCTCAGCAAATTGCATGGCCGGATCATGGCTTCAGGAGTGCCACACATGAAACGTCGTTATCGATGCCAGGAAGAAGGCTCCACAACATCTCCCCTTCTTATTGGTGTACCGGCTCTGTCATTGTTCGCCAGGCGTGAACAATCCCTCTAGTTCGCACTCACCCGAATCACACGCGTCCCCTCGATTCCCGGAGCAGCATGAACGTGAAGAAGTTGGGCAGTCATGTGGTAATCGTTCAGGCGTTTACGCGCCGTCTCGATCTCACTCTCCGCACCTGCCCCTTTCAGCGCCAGCAACTCACCATCTGGAAAGAACATGGGAGTGGTCCATTTCAGAAGCTTCTCCAACGAAGCCACCGCCCTACAGGTAACCACGTCAAAGGTGTCATCGCAGTCCTCGGCGCGCAGTCGCTGCACCTGCACTCGCTCACCCAGGTTGAGTTCCTCAACTGCAAGCAGCAAAAAATTGTAACGCCGCAGAAGGGGCTCCAGGAGGGTTATCCGAAGGTCGTCTCGGCACAGCGCCAACGGGATTCCGGGTAGTCCGGCACCCGAACCGATGTCCGCTACGTCCACTCCCTGCCCCACCACATCCATCAGCGCCAAGGAATTCGAGATGTGCCTGCCCCAGATTTTGTCCGCCTCCCGCGGTCCGAGCAAGCCCCATTCGATGCCACGGGTTCGAAGAATCGTGGCGTAGGACTCCAGAGCATCGAACCGCTCCGAATAATACGTCCTGAGAATGCTTCTCGTTGCTTCTTCGGTCACGTCCTCTCCTTCCGGCTCCGCACTCGGCATGGAGTTCCTCCCTCACACAGGGGTTTCACGAATGGTTAACATTCCGCGTTCCCGACGCCGTTGTGTCTGACCGGGTCATCAGGAAACCCTCAAGACGTGGAGACCACCACACGACGCAATGGTGGTTCGCCCTCCGACTCGCTGGTGAGTCCGGCCCCCGCGACCTCATCGTGAATGACCTTGCGTTCATAGGCATTCATCGGGGCCAATCGCACGGGTTCCCCGCTCTCCACCACCTCCGCGATGGCGTCCTTCGCCAGTGCCACCAGCTCGAGGCGACGCTTCTCCCGGAAACCGGCGATGTCGAGGGTCAATCGGGAACGGTGTCCCGTCTCGGTCATGACCACCAACCGGGAAAGTTCCTGCAGGGCATCGAGTACCTCGCCGTCCTTGCCGACGAGGCGATCATCCTCGGTGTCGATGACGACATGGGCTCGGCCATTGCTGACGGAGTTCTCGATGTCGCCGTCGAGGTCTGCGATATCCAGCAGCTCCTCGAGATAGTCAGCGACCAGGTCACCCTCGGACAGCAGGGTTTCGTTGTCGGTTTTCTCACTCATGTCACTCCGATCGGGTGGGACCGATTCACTTCTTCTTGCGGGCGGATCGCGTGGTGTTGCGGGGCTGGCGGCGAACTCCACCCTGCGTGTTCGCTCCGCCGGAATTCTCAGTTCTCGAAGTTGTCCGGTTCACCTGCTGCCGTACAACACGACGTCGCCCATTTTCGTCAACAGGCTGCTGAACTGCCGTCGCCACAACTGCTGGCTTGTTCCTGCGTCGCTTCGCATTGCGCGCCTCCATGATGGCTTTCGGGTCTTTGCCCTGGGCACGCATCCGCTCCTCCCAGTCAACATAGGCGGGAGTGTTGGGAGCCGGGTTGTTACGGATCAACAGTCCCTGCTGCGCCATGGTCCAGACGTTGCTGGCACTCCAATAGACCAGCACACCAAGCGGAAGCACCGCCGAGGAAGCCGCATACATGATCGGGAAGATGTAGAGCATCACCTTCTGGCTCTGCGCCATGGGACCACTCAATGCCTCCGGTGGCATGTTCTTGCGCATCAGCTGGAGCTGGGTCAGGAACAAGGTGATCACCAGAACCGCGATCATCACGATTCCCAAGATTTGGGTGGCGCCGAACGGGTCGAGCGGGAAGATGCGACCCGCAAGCCTCGCCCCAAAGAGGTCGGCTCCCTGCAGCGAAGCGACGAGATCCGGACTGGTCTGGAACCAGTAGCCCCGGATCTGGTTGTCGGCTACACCCTGAAGAACTCGGAACAGAGCCCAGAAAACAGGCATCTGCAGCAACATCGGGAAGCAGGAGGCCATCGGATTGACCCCCTCTTCCGCATAGAGTTTCTGCATTTCGCGGGCGACCCGTTCCCGGTCCGAGCCGTGCTTCTTCTGCAACTCCTGGATCTTGGGTTGCAGCATCTGCAGGGCACGAGAAGAGTTGATCTGCTTGACGAACAGCGGAATCATCAAGGTCCGCACCACCAAGGTGAGGGTGACGATCGCCAGGGTCCATGACACACCGGAGTCGGCCCCGAACAGTGGGGACCAGACACCGTGGAACAACACCATGAGTCCCGAGATGGCCCAGTACAGGGGCTGCATCATCGCGGAGAGCAATCCGTAGAAGCTGTCCCAGATGGACAGCGGCACCAAGAGGTCGATCATCTAGGACACCTTCTGCCCGGACAATGACCGGGCCTCGTCTCGTCGGACTTCCTCTGCCCATTCTGCGGCTTCGGGAGTCCCAGGAACATAGTCGACCCCACCTGCTGACCACGGGTGACAGCGCACGATCCGTTTCACGGTTAGGAAACCTCCCTTGATTCCACCGTGGAACCCGACAGCACGCTCCCCGTAGGCGGAACAGCTGGGATGAAATTTGCAGACCTCCCCGTACAACGGGGAGATGAACCTACGCCAGGCCCGGATGAACCAGAGCATCGGGTACTTCAGCACGTCGCCCTCGCGAAAGCTCGTCGCCAGGCCGATTCCAGATCACCTATCAGTCTCTCGGGTTCGGAGAAAGACGGCGGTAGGGCTCGCACCACGACGTCGGCGGCACATGGGCTCGGGAGGCCGGCGACAAGATGTCGCAGACGACGTTTCACCCGGTTGCGGGCCACGGCGTTTCCGATTGCCTTCGACACAACAAAACCCACCCGAGTCTCCTCGGGTGGATTCCGATCACTCACGGCCACGTGGACCACGACACTCGGGGTACCGGCACGCGCACCCCGCCGAAACGTCGCAGTGAAATCACGGGAACGACGCAACCGACGGGATCGGGGCAGCACTACCGGGATCAGGCTGACAGTTCCGCGCGACCCTTGCGGCGACGCGCGCTCAGGATGGCGCGACCAGCGCGGGTGCGCATGCGGGAACGGAAGCCGTGCGTACGGCTGCGGCGACGATTGCTCGGCTGGAAAGTGCGCTTGCTCATGCGATGACTCCGTAGGTGATCTTCGACTCGGGAAAATTCCGCTCCCGTGGGCAGCGGCCTTCCAACGATACGCGTCGCAGCGGATTTCCACAAACCGCGGTCCCCGACATCTGGGGCCCGTGAATTACATGGTTGTAGTCCTTGAACACGGGCATTTTCATGTTGCGGATGGCTTCCCGGGGGACTAGTTTCGTGTTCCACGCGGCTGGCTTATCCACAGTCCTCGGCGGCCGCCGTCCAGGGTGGGGGAAGTTATACCCTGTTGTGGACAACCCTGTGGAATACTACTCCACCCTATGTGGAACGCCTTGTCAGGAAGGAGTTGCTCGTGTCCGTACCCGCCGTGCCCGAACTGGACGCCATGTGGGAGCGGATCGTCGGCGACATGCCTGTCTCCTCCAGGGCTTGGTTGCGTCGCACCAAACCCATCGCCATGCACAGCAACACCATGATGCTGGCGGTCTCCGACGAGACCACCCGCGAACGCATCGAGACCAAGCTGCGCACCGAGATCGAAACGAAACTCAGCGCGGTAACGAAAACCAGGACCTACCTGGCCTTCGTGATCGATCCATCGCTGCACGTTGAGACCCCGGACCTGGAGATTGCCCCACCTCTTCCCCTCATTGACGAGAAGGTCCGACACCATCGTTCCGCGAATCCCAACTCCGATCTGAAACTGAACCCGCGCTACACCTTCGAATCCTTCGTTGCGGGTTCCTCGAACCGGTTCGCGCACGCCGCTGCGGCTGCCGTGGCGGAACAGCCCGGCAAGTCGTACAACCCGCTGATGATCTACGGTCCCTCCGGGCTGGGGAAAACCCACCTCCTCCACGCCATCGGGCACTACGTGCGCAGCTACTACGAGAACCTGCGGGTGCGCTACGTCTCCACCGAGGAACTCACCAACGACTTCATCAACGCCATCTCTGACAACCGGACCGCTGAGTTCCGACGCGCCTACCGCGATGTGGACGTGCTGCTGGTCGACGACATCCAGTTCCTGGAGTCGAAGATCCAGACCCAGGAGGAGTTCTTCCACACCTTCAACACCCTCCACAACGCGCAGAAACAGATCGTGATGTCCTCCGACCGGCCCCCGAGGCTGCTGGAGGCGCTCGAGCCACGACTCAGATCCAGATTCGAGTGGGGTTTGATGACCGACATCCAACCCCCCGACCTGGAAACCCGCATCGCCATCCTCCGCAAGAAGGCGGCATCACAGCGGCTGACCGCTGGCACGGAGGTTCTGGAGCACATCGCATCACACATCACCACCAACATCCGCGAGATCGAGGGCGCACTGACCCGCGTCGCCGCCCTCGCGAGCCTCAACCAGCAGGAGATCACCCTCGAACTGACCGAACGGGTGCTGCGCGACCTGATTCCGGAGGGCAACGACACCCACGTCGACGCCGACTCCATCATCGCCGCCACGTGCGCCTATTTCGGGATCTCCGCCGACGAGCTAGCAGGAGCCAGTCGTGTTGCTGCCCTAGCCCGGGCCCGTCAGATAGCCATGTACCTGTGCAGGGAACTCACCGACCTGTCGCTGCCGAAAATCGGATCCCGCTTCGGGGGTCGCGACCACACCACCGTCATGCATTCAGTGAAGAAGATTGACACGAAGATGGGCGAGGACCGCCAACTCTTCGACCAGGTGACCGAGCTCACCAACCGCATCAAACAGAGCTGAGACCACGACATACCAAGGGTATCGACTCGGGTCGCTCGTCCTAACACTCCGCCTCAACCGCATCCACAGAAAGAGCGCTGCCCTGTGGAAAGTTATCCACAGGTCTGTGGATTATACGGTGGACATCGCGGTGAACAGGTCACCGACGGCGAACAATCCACAAATCCTCCCCGTGTAATTCTGGGTTCATCCACAGCTCATACACACCCTCAAACCCAGTCTGACAAGGGATTTTAGGTGTTTTCCACAGGTTCCACAGGCGTTACTATGAATACTAAGATGTAATTACAGAAAATTTCTTCAAAGTCACAGCGGTGGAAACGTGGAAACCTCCGTCAGAAGCCTGCGTCCAAACGGCTGACGCGGAATCACCAGGTTTCGGGGGCCTCAAACCCACGTTAAACAGGCCGGCTACCGGTATGCTGACGGAATACCACACCATGGTGGCTGCTGGTACGACTACCTAAAGGGGACGATGTGAAGATTCGAGTGGAGCGCGACGCACTGGCCGATGCCGTTGCCTGGGTGGCTCGCAGCCTGCCGAATCGTCCCACAGCTCCTATCCTCGCGGGTCTGTTGATGGACGCATCCGGTGATGAAGTGACCCTCTCCAGCTTCGACTCCACCACGTCCGCTCAGGTGACGATGCCAGCCGAGGTCACCGACGAGGGAACGGTGCTGGTGTCGGGACGGCTGCTGAACGAGATCGCACGTTCCCTACCGAACAAGCCCGTCGAGATGGTCGCCGATCACACCCAGGTCGAGCTGACGTGCGGATCTGCGCGGTTCAGTCTTCAGACCCTTCCCGTCGACGAATACCCCACCCTGCCTGAGATGCCCACTCAGACCGGTCTCGTTGACGCATCCGTCTTCGAGAAGTCTGTCAGTCAGGTTGTGATCGCAGCGGGCCGCGACGAACTGCTCAACGTCTTCACGGGTGTACGCGTGGAAATCAACGGTGACCGACTCTCCTTGCTCGCCACCGACCGCTACCGGATGGCGCTCAAGGAACTCACCTGGCAGCCGTCCTCACCCGACATCGAAGGTGCAGTGCTGGTGCCGGGCCGGGTGCTGGCGGATACGGCCAAGTCGCTGACCTCCGGTAAGACCGTCACTGTGTCGTTGTCCACCACCGAATCCGAGGGTGAAGGTCTGGTCGGATTCATCGGTGAAGGCGCGAAAGGTCGCCGCGAAGCCACCACCCGCCTGCTGAACCAGGCCTTCCCGAAGGTGCGGCATCTGATGGATGTCGTCGGCACCGTCACCGTGCGGGTTCCCACCGCCGACTTGTTGGCCGCAGTGAAACGCGTTTCCCTCGTCGCGGAACGCAACACCCCGTTGCGCATGCTCATCGAAGACGAGCACATCGCCCTCGAGGCAGCCACCGGCGACCAGGCCCACGCCTCCGAGGCCATCGAGGCTCAGGTCGACGTGGTTGGCGAGGAGAAATCCATCGAGGCAGCGGGGTTCAATCCGCACTACCTGCTCGACGCCCTCGGCGCCCTCGATGCGCCCTACGCGCACTTCTCTTTCACCGCGCCCGGTAAGCCCTGCCTCATCACGGGCCTGGCGACGATCGACGGCGACCAGCTGTTTGACTACCGTCACGTCATCATGCTCATGCGTCTGCCCAGCTGAACGGGTCGATTCGGTCGACGAACATCATCGACCGGTGGTGGCGTTAGATACAGATCTGTATTAAGTTGAGGGTAGTCACACGAAAGGAAAGATCCATGACCTCCATTGGAGGCCTTCTGGCCATCCTCGGCTTCGGGTCGCTGATACTCCCTGCATTCGGACTGCAGTTCAAGTTGCTGTCCGCGGTAGAGGGAGCGCAGCCCTGGTTCGGCATCATCCTGGGTGTTATCGGGCTTGCCCTCCTGGCAGTTGGTTTCATGCAAAACAGCAAGCAGCAGGAGCAGCAGCCACAACCACAGCAGGTGCAGTGAAACTGAAACACTGATAGATCTGATGGGAGGGAACCGCCGGTTCCCTCCCATTTCCATGCCCGGGGAATAGGATCGGAGCCGATGTTCGTCACCCACTTGTCGGTCACCGACTTCCGCAACTACGCCGCCGCCGAGCTGGACCTCGTCGCAGGCGTCAACGTTTTTGTCGGATCGAACGGGCAGGGAAAGACGAACCTGGTCGAGGCCATCGAGTACCTCTCGACGATGTCCTCTCACCGCGTCTCCGCGACCACACCCCTAATCCGTGCGGGCGCGGAATCTGCCATTCTGCGAGCTCGGGTGCAGGCCTCCCGTGACGATGAACGCCTCATCACCCTAGAACTCGAGGTTGCCAACGGTCGCAGCAACATCGCCCGCCTGAACCGTGCTCCCCTGCCGCGGCCCCGCGGCCTCGTCGGCGCGCTGCGTACCGTCGTCTTCTCACCCATGGACCTGGCCATCGTACGCGGTGACCCATCGGACCGGCGGGCCTGGCTGGACACCCTGGTCACCACCCGTTGGCCGCGCATGGCTGGTGTGCGAGCGGATCTGGACAAGATCCTCCGGCAGCGCAACTCGTTGTTGAAGGCGATGTCTGGAAAATCGCTGCGGCAATCCACACCCGAGGAGGACGTGACCCTGCAGGCGTGGAACGACGCCCTCGCGCGGATCGGTGCTGAGCTGCTGCACGCGCGTCTTGACACATTGGCTGACGTTCTCCCGCACGCCGCTGGGGCCTACGAGACCATAGCCCCGGTGAATAACCGGATATCAGCGCTGTACAAGACTTCCTTGGATCTGGCGGGCATTCCTGTCGATGCAGTCCGCGAGACCCTCGAGGCGCGGCTGCTCGATGCTATGACGGAACATCGCCGCGAAGAGGTCGCGCGCGGCGTGACCCTCGTCGGTCCGCAACGCGACGACATCACCTTGTCCATCGGCGATCTGCCGGCGAAAGGGTACGCCTCCCACGGTGAGTCGTGGTCGCTGGCGCTGGCCCTGAAACTGGGAGGATTCGCCCTGGTGCGTTCCGACGGTATCGAACCCGTCCTGGTGCTTGATGACGTATTCTCGGAGCTGGATGCGATCCGCCGTGAACGCCTCGCGGGGGCGGTCGCCGACGCCGAGCAGGTGCTCATCACGGCTGCTGTTGGCGCTGATGTCCCCGATTTCCCGTCCGCGCGACGCTTTCGGGTGCAGGGCGGGGCGGTCGAACCCGTCGAGGAACTGGAGGTCGCTGATGACTGAAACATCCTTCGACGACAACTTTCCCGACGAGGAACCCCACGACCCGACTGGGTTGGAGTTGGCGACCGAGATCGCCCACCAGACGGCCCGCACCTCCCCGCTGCTGCCCGAGGTTGCGCCACCGCCCCCGAAGGTCTCAAAACGTCGTCACAGGTCCGGGGAACAGCGTTCCGGTGCCCATCCCGACGACCGCGACCCGCAGCTGATCGGTAGCGTCCTCGAGTCCGTCGCGAAACGCCGGGGCTGGCAACGCCAGATCTCCCTCGCGACCGTGCTGCGTGACTGGTCCGGGCTCGTCGGCGCCATGAACGCCGAACACTCCTCCCCCATCGAGTTCAACGACGGTGTTCTCACCATCCAGTGCGACTCCACCGCCTGGGCCTCGGCCATGAGGTACAGCGCCGGGCCTTTGATTGCCAAACTGAATCAGGCTCTCGGGGAACGTTCGGTCCTACGCATTGAGGTGCTAGGCCCCCACGCGCCGAACTGGAAGCGGGGTCGCCGCTCGATCCAGGGACGCGGTCCCCGGGACACCTACGGGTGAAGATCGTTTCACGTGAAACCATCGGCTTTGACGGTCAGTCGCCGACCACCCCGTTCTGGTAGGCGAGGATGACCAGTTGGGATCGATCCCGGACATCCAGGCGACTGACCAGGCGAGAGACATAACTTTTCACCGTCGCAGAGGTGAATTTCATCTCCTCAGCGATTTCATCGTTGCTCAGGCCTTGGGCGATCAACCGGAGCAGGGACAGGTCCTTCTCCGAGAGCTCTCGGATCTGCTTGGAAGGGCGGTGTCCACGCTCGTAGCGCGAGAGGACGCGAGTGATGAGCTTGGGCGACAGTATGGCCTCACCCAGGTGGACTTGTTGGATGGCGTGCATGATCTCGCCGCGGGTGCTGGTCTTGAGCAGGAACCCCACCACTCCTGCGCGCAGGGCCTCATGGAAGGTGGCGTCATCCTCCAACGAGGTCAGCGCGATGATGCGACTCTTCACACCGATTTCATTGAGCTCATTGGTGGCCTTGATGCCATCCATGATGGGCATGCTGATGTCCATCAGGATCACGTCGGGGTTCAACCGTTTGGCGAGGGAAACACCGTTGAGCCCATTCGTTGCAGTGCCTACCACCGTGATACCGGGCATGGTCTCAACGATCCGCTGGATCTGCGCCCGTACCTTCTCATGGTCCTCGACGATCAGGACTCGGATCTTGGCGTCGCTCATGTTGTCAGTCTAACCAGCTTCAGGGGGATCCATTTTCTCAGTCACCAGAAGTTGACCTCCGCGTGCGAAGCGTCTTCCAGGGGTATTGAATAAGGTCAGGTCGAGTCGCCAGGAAGCGAGAGAAACGACTCTCAGTGCAATAAGTTCCACAGATCCCTCGATTCAACCATCATTATATTTCGGCGCTGAACGCCGTAGTCAAATATAAAATGCTCGAGAAAGTAGACCTCAATGAAGTGTCGAGTCATTGTTTTGGCAATCGCTACTGTCTCTTTGTTTTTCTCCCAGGGTGCCATTCATGCCGAGGCTAGTGTCGTGCCGGCGAATTCTTCTATGTTGCCAATGCAGACCGAAATTCATGACACCTTGTTGTGTGCAGTCTTTCCTCCCCTCTGTTCCAAGTGAACTTGTTGATTTGTCGGCAGTGAAGATCTAGAAGTGATTCCATGGTTGCGGTGCCGCTGATTTTGGCTCTTTGTTTTTGAGGGTGTTGTAGGTGGGGTTTATCGGCGCTTTTAGGTGTTTGTTGTCAGGTGGTTTTTGAGGCGTCCGGCGTGGATGAGGCTGCGGATGGTGTAGTGCGTGAAGTTGCGGAATCCAAGGCGATGCCGTGTAGGTGTTCCAGGCGTGCTCGTCAACGCCGACGACTTCCATGTCGTCGAAGCGGTGGGAGTCTTCGAGCAGCGCAGACTGTGCATGGGTCAGGACCGCGTTGTTGGCGATGTGCCAGGAGCTCCCAGGGCGGCTGCTACCCGGGAGATTGACATGGACCAAGACCCAGGGCCCGCAGCCCCAACTCGACTGCCGAGTGGGTCAGAAGCGCCCGCAGCCGAGCCATGGCCGAGGTGTCCTGCTTCCACAGGCATCGGCACGTGGGTCAGGCCCCGGACCACCGTCCCACGCGCCTGCCTTTGGGCGCCGCACGCCTCTCGCAGAAAGGATCTTCGAAGCCAGCAGACACGCGGCACTCGATCACCGTGCGCTCCACTGTGAGGAGCTGCCTCACCGCGGTCAGTCCTAGGGCACCCAAACCCAAGAAGGTCTTCAGGTCAGGGCAGGAAAAAGTAGTCGCAGGCACCTTGAAGTCTCCCAGCTGGGGTGTGTAGCAACTTCCATCATCGGGGGACCTCGACCCCATACCCGGCACAACAACGCACCCCAACCCTGCCAAACAGATCAACAGACTCCGGCTACTACACCCTCAAACGCGAAGAGCCATGACTTCGAGGATCGGTTTCACAGAATGGGCGTCCCGATAAAAGGGCTAGTCAGAGTGAACCTAGTCCTCGACTGTTGTCCTTGGGTCAACGAGAAGTTAATATGGATCATGCTGCCACGTCGCGCCTCGAGTAGTTTCATAGCGCACCAAAGTATCGAGCCCATCATAGGCATTGTTCTGTTTATGCTCGCGATTGAAACTGCTTTGAGAACAGGAACGCCGGTGGCTTGGGTCGTGTGGTTGGTAATGCTCACGGCAATCGTTCTGCTTCCTTTTCTTCCGCTGATTTCCTTATGTTTGATGGTAATCTATTTCCCGGCATGGGTGCTCGTTGGTGGCAGTGGTCCAGTGATGGTGGTGGGTGGGGCTCTGCTCGTCTATAACTGGTTTGCCCATCACCGCTCTTGGCGTTTTGTGATAGCCATTGTATATCCGGTTACAGTATTGATTTGTTGGGTGTATCTCGAATCATCGGAGGGATTGCTGTCGAACATCTTTTTCTGTTCTGGTTTGAGCGGGGTGGCGGTTGCTGCCGGGATTGGTGCGCACAGGCACTTTGCCCGCGAGAAAGAACTTCGTCTCGAAGGGGAGCAGGCCCTGCGTCGGATGCGCCTGTTGGCAGCCAGCGAGTTGCATGACAACGTCGCGCAGACCCAGACCCTCGTTGTGATGAGGTTGCGGGAACTGCTGGATGATCCCCTCCTTCCCCAAGGAATCGCATCGCAGGTCTCTGACCTGATCGAGATGTCAAATGACGCCACGAAGGAGCTTCGCTCCGCCATGGCGGCTCTTCGGGATGTGGACAAGGAGTTCGGGACGATCGGTCAGTCAGATGAGGGGAAGTCCCTGACCGAGCAGTGGATCCAGTTGGAGAGCGTCCTCAAGGAAGGTGGTTTCGACCCGGAGTGTAGATTTGAAGTGGGCGACATCAATTTTTCGGGTGAGCTGGAGCATGCGGCTTGCCGGATTCTCGGTGAGCTGGTCACCAACATCGTCTGGCACGGGGAACCGGGCCCGTGTCGCGTCGAGTTGTTCACATCCAGGGGTGATTTGGTGATGCGAGCGCGCAATACCATCACCAGCAGTTCTGCCCCCCGTAAGGAAGGTGGTGGACAGGGACTACGGGGAGTTGAGGAGCGAGTGGCGCGACTCGGTGGAAAGTGCTCCTTCAAATCCGCGAACTCACAGTGGTGCGCCCAGGTGAGGCTTCCGATCGCCTCTTGAGGCCTCAGGACCTCCCTGCATGGTTAAAAGCATGGTGGGTTGGGTTTTTGAGAAGGGAGGAGCTGTGCTGAGGAGTTGTTCTGGGACAGCGTGGTGGTTCTGACACACGATCAGAACCACCACGTCCAGGGTTTTACTCACCGGGCCTCACCCACTGGTTTCAGGAACAGTACGTAACCGATCAGGGTGATCATGGCAACCGTCAGGATTCCTGCGCCACGAGCGATCCAGATGTCAACGTTATGGTTTGTCACGATGTCCTGAATGAACTTTCCACCCAAGAACGCCGCGGCAATGAGTACAATCCAGCGAAGCATGTTTGTTTCCTTTCGTTTTAAGTTTCGCTCTGTTTTGGTATCGACGATAGATGTCGGCCGGGTTGAATACAATTGATCGTCACCGAAGGTTGATGTGCAATGCTGAGGACCACTAGAACATGACACTTTGGTTCATTGGAAGGTTGGGCATCACACGGTTGCAGTCGCCAAGGCCTTGGTCCGGGGAGTCGTGACCGCCTTGGGATCGACCGATGCGAGGGTCATGACACACTTGCCGAACCGACCTGGATTGAAGAAGCTGTCGACAAGGAAAGCGGCTGCCTCCCGGGGTTTGAAAACCGAATCGATGACCGGTCCGATCCGGGTTTTGCGGAACGCCCTGACCGCCTCGGCCAGATCACTGCTCTCACCGAGACAGTTTCCCTTCACGGACAAGTTCTTCAGCACCGCCATGGTCAAGGCGCGGCGTAGAGACACTCCGCTTTCCTCCGGTGTGCTGTCGGACAACAGGGGATGCTGATCCCGCAGGCCACAGGTCACGTACGTCCCACCGTTTGCCAACAACAAGGTGGCCGCTTCGAGGTTCATGTCGAAGAACGGATCGAAGACGTGAGTGAACTTCGAGTGGTCCGTCTGGGCAGGGAATGTTCCTGGCCTCAGGACACCTGTTGTGGCCCTGGGAAGCGCCTGGAGCTGCTCTGAACTCCACTCGGAACTGGACAGACAGTGGGGCCGAAACCCGTGACCTATGAGTTGCTGCGCGATGAACAGCGATGTGGCTGATCGGGCGCTGAGAATGACAGGATTTCCGCCAGACTTCAAGATTCCAGAGCGCCGAATCATGCCTGCTGCTGTCTGGGCTCCCAGGGCGAAGGCGGCAGCCTGCTGATCGCTCATCTCGGGAGGTACGGCCGTTAACTTAGCAGCATGGATTTTCAGCCATCCAAGTGACGCGAAATTTGTTGCCACGCCGGGCATTAATCCCGGCGCTGGAGCTTTGGGATAGGCAAAATCGCCCATGACACGATCCCCAACCCTGAATGCCGTGACATGTGACCCCACCGCAACGACCTCTGCGCAGAAGTCCGACCCGAAGGGTAGATAAGATTTTCCCAGACGGTCCATCTGCAGGTAGTTGTCCATCAGGATGCCTTTGTCCCGGAAATTGCATGCGAATGCTCTCACTCGCAGAAGAACATGTTCTCGATTCGCAGGGGATTTTCTATCAAATTCAGGCTGAGCGAAATCCAGCTGTCCGAGATAAAGTCGTTTTCCTCCCGCGTCCACATGTCCCAAGATTTCGATTCCTTTACGGTGCAACTGGTCTGGGGTCACCACTACAAGGCTTTTCATTTCTCCTCCTTCACGGATCGGGTCAGGCTGATCGGGGCCCAGGCTGGATCTCCGCTTTCATGGGCTCTAAGAAGCACGGCTGAATGGGCGACACCGCCCCAGCCGAGCAAGTATCCAACCAAGTGGTCCTTGTTCGGTTCGCCGACGTGGAACCCGTGTCGACGTGCATGTTCCAGGCTTTGCTTCCAATAGTCATGGGCCACATCCACGAACCAAGGGTCTTTCATGCATCGAGCAGCGTGCAGGAGTGCCTGGAGGATGCCACCTGCACCGTGACACACTGCAAGGTCGATGGGGCCTTCCGGCATTGACAGAACCGACTCGGCAATTTGTCGAACCGGGAGGATCTCTCGGAATTCTTCTGGCAGGTCGGTCGCCAGCAGAAGGGTTCCAGCTCGGCCGTTGCACCATCCCGATCCTGCCCAGCCGTCGGGAAACAACAGTTGCCTGGCCTCATGGGCAGCTCGCTGACACGCAACCCTGTCCCCGAGTCGCCGTGCCAGGCGCACCGCGGCCCAGAGTACTCCGAGGCGGCCATGGGCGAGTCCTCCGTTGGGCACAGTGTTGGTGGTCAAAATCTCCTGGGTTCCGGCATGCATCTGATGCAGGAGCGTGTCGGGAGTCTCCGGGAAAGTGGCAAGCGCGACGGCCAAACCGAGTTCACCAATGAAGAGATCTTTGGCGCCGTATCGCCAGAAGTTTTCCGAGACGTACTTCTCCGTCACGGGAAGGCGACGTCCCGTATGTCCCAGAACAAACTCGATGGAGGGAATACCGCTGATGATCGACGGAGGAGTCTGTTCCAGACCCGTCCGGTAAGCATCCTGGAGAGAGAGCAGGCCGCGACGAACCGAGTCGCTGAAGCCTGAGGGAATCAGATTCCGCAACGGATCCGAGCTTGCTTCGAGCTGCTCGAACAAAAACACGAGTCCACCCGAATCGTGGAGAGAAATCAACCCAGTCGAATGGTAAGAGATGGGGGCATCGCCATACGTTCCGTTGAGCCAACCGATCTCCGGAATGCCGGACTCGGAATGAACTGCTAGTGTGATCAACAGCTCAACCAGGGCGCCTGGATTTTCCGCAGTCATGCGTTCCACGACCTGCTTGAACATGGGAGCTGGGTGACTGAAATTCTTTTTTCCACAGTTCTCTGAATCGTGTGCACGAATGTATGAAAATCCTTCGGCAATGATTCGTTCGTCCTGTCGGAGTCGCTCCTCGCTCATGCGACGCAATGAGTCGATCGCGTTCTGTGTGGGGGAGACGGCGAAGACAGGGCCGGTCTCATGATCATCCATTTTGAGTGAGGTTCCGTTGGCGTCGCTGTAAGCAAACGGTATGTCACCTGCCAACAGTGCTGCTTTTTCTTTCAGGAGAATCTGGTTACCATCATGCTCGTTCATGGTGGGAGGAATTCTTATGTGCCCGAGCACCCGGTTGATCGACTCGGTGCTAGCCAAATTTTCTGCGAACAATGCGGCGCTCAGGAAATGGGCATAGTGTGCTGTGGGCCGGAGGATCTTCCTGACCGGAAAATCCGCATTGGCAAGACGTGCGATGATTTCATCACGGACCTCGATGACACGTCGATAACCCTCTTGGTAACCCGCAACGAAATCTCCTTGGTAGGGGACGGGATCGACTGCCTCGCCCGTGGCCAGCCGAAGTGGCGCCTGTTCGCGGGTCACCTGCAGCACTGAGCGGGCGATGTCCACGGCATCGCTGGCTGGGTTCCTGAGGGTGAAGACCTTTTCCGTGGTGGTCTGCGGCAGGGAAGTGTTGATGGCTCCGATGAGGAGACTCTTTGGGGTGGTGGGTAGCTTCGCCGGGATCACCGAGGTCGTGCAGATGGAACGGGCGACAGTGTCCTCGAGAGAGTGCGCAAGGCTGCCGTCTGTTTTCTGCCAGTTTCCGTGCATACCGGTCTCGAGGTCAATGAACCAAGGGTGTGATCCGGAGAAGAGGACGTTCTCATCGTGAATGTCGGTGGCGCCCAGGCCGGTAAGCACGGCGCTGCAAAGACCGAGTTTTCGATATGCCGTGGCGAGCTCCGTTTTCTTGATCCCGGTGACGGTGATCTGTTCTTGCCAGCCGTGGTTGCCGCGGTCAAGGGTGAGCGGTACAGGGGCTTTGTGACCTAGCAGGGGAAACCGGACTATTTCGGTGAAGATGTCTCGGATCATGACGTCGAGCGCGAGGGATCGTGGTTTGTAGATCACTCGAGGCACACCGTCAAATTCAAGAGCCAGCACAACCTTCGACCCGTTATGTGGGTCGGAGTCGAGAGGAATGATGCTGGTCAGTGTGGTGTGATTGGCGATGAGGCTAGAGCTCATGAGATCTCGAACATCGGCGCTGAAGTGCCGGGCAACCTCCAGCAAGAAGCTCAGAGTGTTACGGACGCACGTCGAGATCATCTGTTTCCAGAGGCCGTAGCGCTCGAACCATGTAGTGATCACCTGCTCGTCGAGGGTTTCGCGGAAGGCATCAAAAGCTTCGGAGGAGTTTGGATCAACAGGCAGACCGATCGATCGCCGGTATGCGTGGAACTCGTACACGAAAAGGCGGTGGCTCTGGTGCCACGTATGGCGATGAATCAAAGCCCGAAGCGCTGTTCTGAAGGCATCGTGGTGAATGTTGACCGAATCCTGTTCATCGAGAGCCGCGTGGATTGCTGTCAAGGTTTCGTTGATTTCGGTTGAGAATAGGGAGCAAACTGCGCGAGTCACCTTCTCAGATGCTTTATACATTATGATACTCCTTCACATTAAGCAGGGAGGGCGGAGATGGGCCAGTTTGCTGCTCGTCGTGGCAGGGGCATAGGGACCTCTCCCTCCAACTCCGCGTGGAAAAGCTCCGAATAGGGACCGGGAACACTGACCAGTTCATTGTGGGTACCGATTTGGATGACTTTCCCATCCTTGAGAACGGCAATCCGATCGGCGTTGAGAACTGTTGCGAAACGATGAGCAATCACGATCTTGGTGCAGTCGAGTGCTTCTAGTTGTTCGTAAACCTGACGCTGGCTGACGTTGTCCAAGGAGGACGTGGCTTCATCCATGATGAGTAGCTTGGGGTTCTGAAGCAGCACTCGGGCGACTTGGATTCGCTGACGCTGCCCACCGGAAAGGTTGGCTCCAAGTTGGGATACTACCGTGTGATATCCCATGGGGAACTCGTCGATGAAATCGAGGAAGCTGAGTTTCCGGCAGAACTCGATGATCTCGTCCTCAGAGCGGTCGCACCCGAGTTGCAGATTCTCGAGAATCGAGCGATTGTGAAGATGGGATTCCTGAGGAATGTAGCTGATCGATGATCGAAGATGATCGAGGTCGTATGCGCTAAGGTCAAGACCATCAAACTGGATGGTGCCCGATGTGGGTTCGAAAAGACTGGCCATCACTTTTCCCAAGGTGGTCTTGCCTGATCCTGATTTGCCGACGAGCGCCAGTGTCTCGCCGGGCTGTACCCCAAGAGTGACGCCAGTCACAGCCGGCTCAACCTCGGAGGAGTACTTGAACTCGACGTTGACCATGGTGATCTGGCCACCGCTCAGCGCGTGACGAGTTGAGCCCGGTTGTTCCGTCGGATATTCGAAGATGTCCTCCGCGAGTTGTACGTAGCGTTCGGCAACCTGAACTTGATTCCAGGTCGAGAAGACCGATCGCGCATAGGAGAACAACAGCGATGCCACCGACTGGACAGCCACCGCATCCCCTACCGTCAGGTGACCTCGCATGGCCAGATCGACGCTGACCACGAGCAGAACGATCGGTGCAAAGACCTGGGTGGCAGCCAGGAGGGAACCGATGAGTCCGTCCTGCAACCGGATGCGCCGGACCATGGCGTCGAGCAGGCGTTTGAAACTTCCCTGCCAGTCCTTGAGGTATGTCCCCACGTATCCCCCGAGCTTCACGCTGTTGATCGAGACTACAGCGTCTAACTGAATGCTCTGGGCGGAGGTTCCCTCGTGCAACTCAGCATCGGTGACCGCGCTGATTCTGGGCTGGCTCCAGCCAAGGAAAAAGAACACCATCAGCAAGAGGGCTGAAGCGACAATTCCCAATAGTGGAGAGAGGAAATAGATGTATGCGAGCACGGCGATCGCGCTCAACATCTCAAGAGCCCCTTGAATAAGTGTAGATCCCAAGAGATCCTGGATGCGGTTGAGGGAATTGAGACGGTAGACAATCTCCCCGGGGGCCCGAACGTTGAAGTACCGGGTCGGGAGGCTGAGCAGCCGTTCAAATGCCTTGCTTGACAGGTGCCAGGCGAAACGGCACACCAGCTGAGCAGCGACCACGGTCCGCAGGTAAGAGACCCCGGCCATGATCAGGGCTCCGATTCCCAGGGCTATCAGCACCCAGGCGAGTGTGATTTGCCCTTGGAAGCCGTGATCTATGAGGTACTTCGTGGCCCAAGGGGCTGCCAGCGTGAGGAGAACCAGTACGACGCTCGTGAATCCAACTTTGGCGTAGACCCCTCCGATGCTCTCAGGCCACAGGTACTCTTTCGTCCAGCGCTTGCTCCAAGAGTGCTTGGACGGGACAAACTCGTTTGTTGGACGAGCGGTGACGATGTAGCCCGAGAAATCTTTGTCGAGATCTGCACGCGAAATGGTGAGTCGACCAACGGATGGGTCCATGAGAACAGCAGAGTTTCGCTCAACGGATTCGATGCAGACAAAATGACTACCCTTCCAGAAGGCAATGACGGGCATGTTGATACCTTCAAGGGCCTTGGTGTTCGAGACCCGGTAAACATTTGCATCCATGCCAAAGAAAATCAGCAGTCGTTTCAGCTGTTGGATTCCGAGTCCATCGCGGCCGGGTTCCTTGACCTGTCTCAGCTCCGTGAGGCTCATGTTCAGCCCATGTGCTGCCAATAGAGTGCGGACGCAGCAGAGACCGCATTCAGCCTGTGCCACTTGGAGAGTGGGTTCAAGTTTGAGGTGTCTGGAAAAAAGTCTCATGGCTGGTCTCCGAATCGAAGGCTGCTCGGCGAGGGGACGAGTCTTGGCTCGAGCCGGTGACTGAGCTGCAGTGCGGCACCTGCCCTACCGGACATGAGCCCGGGGCTCAGGGCATAGCGACCTTGTTCGGTTCTGAAGTACTCGGCGATCTGGCTAGGAGAGCACCACGTCTCCTCCAGGCCGCTTCTCAGGGGCGTTGCCTCGGGAAAAACTGGTTCCAGATCTCGCAGGACTTGGGCGCTGCCCAGTGCTCCGTGGCAGAGGACTGGTGGGGCACCTATCTCGACAATCTCAAGCTGGTGGATGAGATCCACCACTCGCTCGCGTTCAATGAGCCCCGCCTCGTGAGCTTGACCGAAGGCGACCAGCAGCCCTGCGATCCCATTGCACCAGGAATCGGATTGTTTGTTAGCGAAGTCCCGGTACAGCTGCGTGGGGCCGTTGCCCGTTCGGTACTCGGACTCAATCAGCTGCACGAGTTCGCCGACGAGGTTCCGGCTGGAGGTATTGCCGTGAGTGGCGTCGATCGAACTGAAAAACCAGATGATTTGCCCGATACCATGGGCCAAGCCAGATGGCAGGTTCGGACCTTCCGAGAGGATCCGGCTGCGAGCAGCTGCGACCCACCTCTCCACGATGTCGGGAGTTACGGGCAGTTTTCCGGTGCTGCGCAACCTCATGACCAGTGAAGCACTGTCCCCGCTGATCATGTCGAACGAAGTCGGCAGCAGGTGAAGCATCTTCTCTGGTAGAAGTTCCCAGGAACTCTTGGCCTGTCGGATCCACTCCTGGTTCCCGGCAACCCTGCCGCTGGCGTGCATCGCCCACAGAAGCCCAGAGACACCCGAGAAAGCACCGGTTCCCGAGGCCAGGACGCTGCGGAGTTCGTATGTGGCATCCCCAAGGATTTCAGCAGCCCGATCGAACACGGACTTGGCGCAGGCCGCGGCTTTGCGATCTCCCAAGATCTCTCCGGCTATCGCCAGGGCCATCGCCGGTCCCACTCGACCTGCATAGAGGTCGTAGCCCAGAACGCCTGGGGACCACTGTCCACTTCCGAACCGAGCAACAGGGCCTATCCATGTTCGTGGGAGATGATCGTATCTGTCATCCTTGATGCGCTCGGACAGTGTATTCACCAACTCGCGCAGGGACGCGGCGACCGCATCGCGGCTTGAATCACGACAGACCGTCTGCGACCGCTCTGCCCCATCGTCGCTCGTGAGAGCGAAACGGTTGTTCGCATGGGGGTCAGTCAGTTTTGCTACGAAAGCGAGCCGAATCAGGCGCGCCTGGAAAGCCATGTCTTCTTCGCCAAGCCGAGTCATCTTCTCCAGGAAGGCTTGACGTGGGCTTGTGGCCAACGTTGCGATCTTCTGATTCCGGTGGTAAACACCGTTGTGCTCGAACTGGGTGTTGAAGTAAGGTACATCGCCCTGCCAGAGCTGCTCACACTCAGCTTCGACGATCGCAGGGTCACTGGAGACGCTGAGGATGACTGCTCTCGAGAGCAAACCTTTGGCAACAGTCAAGCTACGCGAGGCCTCGGGGCCAGTGAGAGTGCGCAGCAGTTGGATGTATTTGACTGTCGGGTTGTGGATGTAGCGCAGTTCAGCTCCCTCGAAGGATGTGAGAACCAATGCGATGAAATCGTCTCGGTGTTCCATGATCCTGCGGTAGGTATCGAGAAATCCGGTCTCTACCTGCTTGCAGGTTTGATTAACGAAGGCCCGGGCAGCTGCGTCGTCCACCGGGCTTGGTGGTTCCTGGGCGGGCTCCCAGACGACCCGGATTTCGGAGGAGAAGGGATTGAGGACTTTGTAGTCACGGAATGGACTGCTTCCGTATTGCTCGCCTGAGCCGGCAAACCCAACATCAATGCTTCCCGTGTTTTTCTGCGACGAGATGATCATGGGTAGGACGCCAGTCCCGTAAACTGAGCGGTGCAGGGCGTTGTAGGCGCTGGAGGAGGACTCAGTCTTCCCCACCCTTACACGGGTCGGATGGAAGAGGGATTCCAGGTCGATGCAGACCGCCCCTCTATCGGTCCACATGATGTTGGTGTAGTGCATGTCGATGGCGTCCAGCATGTACATGAGACAAGCCAGTCGTCCGACTTGATGAAGGTCCGGTTCTTGGCTGACCTGCGTCAGGTATGCGGTGAACCCACACTTTCCCAGGTCCAAGACCCGGAGGCTGGGAAGATCCTGTCCAAGTATTCTGCTCAGCCCGCAAACGAGCCGGGCGAATCCGGCCTCTCCGGAGACTGCACGGGGCTTGAAAACGACTTTGCTTCTATCCTCGAACTCAATCAGTGCCACTGCCCTGCCATTGTTGTGAGTGTCTCCCGTGGAATCGATCGCTCTAATTCGTGCATCGAGAGGGATTCCGAAGATCTTTGCCAACTCCGCCCGGTGTTCGGTAACGATTGTGACAACTTCGATGATGGCGCGAGCCCGGTGACGCAGGAGCTCTGTCGTCCGACTCCAAATGATTGGATACTGGTTGGAGAAATCAACGAATTCATTCGTGAGGGTGAACTGCTCGTAGTCGATGTACTGTTTTCTCGGGTCTTCGCGGCGTCCCGGATGTCGCTTGACATCTTCTGCGAAGCTTCTCACCATATTCTGTGCTGCCAGCTGTGCAAGCTCGTCACAGCTGGAAGCACAGAAGTTTAGTGGACTTTCAAGGAAGGGTTCCAGAGACGGATCCCAGGTTTCCTTCCACAGTTCGGTTGCGATCGCCTTGCACAGAAGGTGGAATGGGTACTCCTCCCTCGTGAGGGAGACTTCGTGACATGTGAGTGGAACTGGAGTGAAAAATGAATATTCATTCATGCACTCAAGAAGCGGGGTGACATGTTTCTCAAAGTCATCTTTCGTCAGTTCGGGATACATCCCCTTCTCGAAGGTGATCATTGTCTACCACCTAAGTCAGCACTGCCTAGTGCAGGCGGTAGTGGGGCAAGTGTTGCTGGAGATGTATGCCGTGACTATTGAGAGAATGGCGGGAGTACCGCCACCATCGACGTCTTCCTCCGAGAGGGAAATCATGTCCGACTCGAGGTACTGACCGAGCTCCAGATTTTCTTCCTTCATTTTCTTTCCTTAGGGGTTAGGTTTATTCATTCTGGGAATGAGAGGGTGAGGCTCACTAGCACCATTTAATGCACTCCTTAGTGATGGTGCACCAATCCCCATTGTTTCCCCAGCGATCACTGAGAGAGAACGTATTGGTCGTGCATGCCCCAAAAACATCGGTGTCGAATTCCTGTTCAGCGACTTCTTGCATCCAGGTGACGTCCTGGAAATCGTTCGTGTTCTGCATTTTTCACCTCCTCCGCTGCGATAGCTAGAACTTTATGTAGAGGTCTTGGGTGAGCACAACCATCCGTCTCCCTAAGTTGATGAAATGGACTTCAGGTATCCAGTAAATTTGATCGATGAGCATGGTCAGAGCAATGTTTACTGGTGCTTGACCCACGTGATGGTTGGTTGGTCTAACCCTTCCGAATGGAGTGTCATGCCTGTCGCTATGGCACAGGCGAACCGGACTGTATCAACTTTGGGGGATGCAGACAATGCAATTCCTGTATGACGTGCCATAGTGGTTGGAAGTGTTTACTGGATTGGGAGCAGACATGAAGAAGGTCATCGTCGTTGACAACGTGACTCGCACCTACGGCAAGTTCACGGCCGTGAACGGGGTGTCGTTTCATGTCGCACAAGGTGAGCTGGTCGCGTTGCTGGGATCGAACGGTGCCGGCAAGACTTCGTTGCTGGAGGTGCTCCAGGGGAGTACGCGTTCCAATGGTGGTTGCGTCCAGGTCTTCGGGCTCGATCCCATCGCGGATCGAGCCGTCATTCGTCAACGCTCGGGCATCATGCTTCAGGAAGCGGGATTCGCCAAGGACCTCACCGTGCGGGAGACCCTGGTCATGTGGGCCGGAACCCTGACAGCTCCCCGTCCCGTGGAGGAGTCCCTGGCTATGTGCAGCCTTGAGAATCGCGCCAACATCCGGGTGGGAAGCCTCTCCGGAGGGGAACGTCGCCGCCTGGACCTGGCGATGGCCACCCTTGGGCGTCCTGAATTGCTGTTCATGGATGAGCCCACCACCGGGCTCGATCCTGCGGTTCGCCAGCATACATGGGAATTGGTCAGGCGCATGCTCAATGAGGGATCGACCGTGTTGCTCACCACCCATTACATGGAGGAGGCCGAGGAACTCGCGGACCGCATCCTCATCATGGACAAGGGACGCATCCTGACCGAGGGCTCGGTCGCTGACATCGTGTCTCGGCATCCCTGTGAAATCACCTTCACGGACGTCGAGGTCAGCGATGTCGAGTTCGAAAGACTGTCGCACGTGGTGTGTCCGGTCAGCCATGATCGGGGAATCACCCGCGTGCTGAGCACCGACCTCCACGACACGCTTCGTGAGCTGCTGGCTCTGGCTGACAGTCGCAACATTCACCTGGATGGTCTCAACGCCCGGGCGGCGTCCTTGGAATCAGCCTTCCTTCGCATCACATCGAGGAGCCATTCATGATCGCAACATTTTTCCGTCGCACGTGGGCCATTTCCAAGGCCGAGACGAGCCTCTATATGCGGAATCGCTCCATTGCGCTCACCGCGCTCCTGTTCACTCCCGTACTGGTGCTTGTCAACAGCCCCGTGATCCTGCGGGAGGAGGGCAATGTCTCCATACCCACAATGGTCCTTCAGCTGGTGGTGAACACGAGTCTGCTGCTGGTCGTGTATTTCAACTTGACGGCCATTTTCGTGGCACGTCGAGAGGACGGTGTCTTCCAGCGTATGGACACCGGAGAAGCAACCCGGTGGGAAACCGTGGTGGCCACCACCGTGCCCAGCGCTGCTGTGTTGTTGCTCCAAGTGCTCTGTGGGCTGCTTCTGGCCGGTCTGATTGCGAGGGCATGGCCTGTCGCGAATCCTCTGCTCCTGATGCTGGCCCTGCTTTTGTCCCTCGCCCTGTTTGCGGCGTGTGCCGCGTTCACATCGTCGTTCTGCCGAACCGTCGAATCGGCTCAATACGGGGCGCTGCCCGGGTTTTTGTTCTTCTACCTTCTCTCGGGCCTCATTATTCCGCTTCAGTTGTTTCCTGAACCGGTACCGACCATATCCAGGTGGAGCCCATTGATCGCCGTCAATCATCTCTTGACCCTCAGCTCGGGGACGGACCCGCTGACCAACCAGAGCACCACTTTCCTCCAGTCGTGGATCCACGCCGGGCAGCCTCTGGCCGCATTGACGGTGTGGCTGGTGTTGTTTGCTTACCTGGCGCGGCGTCACATGCGCTTCAACCGTCGCTGAGCACCGGGTCGAGAGCGGAAAGGACGGACTGCCACGATGATTGTGGACTCGTCGGTGCTGATCGCCTTGATCCTGCAGGAACCGGGGCACCAGAAGGTCGGTCGTGTCCTGAGAGTTGAGGACACACTCCACATGTCCACCGCCACATGGGT
>ERZ773075.418-NODE-418-length-33605-cov-85.1615_pt1 | contig 33605 bp, 29 predicted proteins | sample MGYA00580614_ERZ773075 | MGnify/ENA primary metagenome ERZ773075 (study PRJEB29015, sample SAMEA2738021) | human oral metagenome | biome: human oral; feature: human-associated habitat; material: dental | place: China | collected 2043 ...
ACGAGCTCTCCCTGAGGGGGCACAAGCGTCTCATGCCGCAGGCCATGGCCCTTGGTCCTGCCGGGGCGGGCGTCGCGACCCTGGCGGCCTGGTGGAGTCCGGCGCGCACCCCCACCGCCTGGGTGGTGGTCGCAGTCGCTGTGTTGGTTCACCTGTTCTGCGCCCTCCGTCTGCCCGAGAGCCCGGCCTGGCTGGTGCGGCAGAGCCGTGACGTCGAGGCCTTCGAGGCGCTGCGCCGCCTGCACGGGACCCTGGAGGCCTCTGTGGCCATCGACTGGACCCGACTGGATGCCGAGATGATGGCCGAGCAGCAGGCTCTGACCCCTGCGGACCTGCGGGTGCCCCAGGTGCGTACCGCCGTGCTGACCGGCGCCGTCCTCATCCTTGCCCAGGAGGCGCCGCTGGGTGCGGCGGCTCTGGTCCTGGCCCCGCTGGTCGCGGTCGACCTCGGGCTCGGAGCCGGTGCGATCGCCACCAGCGCCGCGGTCTGGGTCGGGTTGGCCCTTCTTGCCCTGGCGCTGGTGACCCGGATCGAGCAGCTGCGCTTCCTGCGCGTGGTCCTGGGCACTGTTGTGGCCGTCCTGGGGGCGACCTTCCTGATCACCGGCCTGACCCTTGGGGGAGTGGGCGGTGCCTGGACGATCGTCATCTCACTGGCGATCCTCGTGGCCAGCCAGTCGATACTCGTCCTGCCGGCCTGTCAGGGTGCGATCGACCCGAGGATCCCGCCGTGGCTGGTCGAGGCTCAGCGGCGAGCCTCCGCGACGGGTGGGGCCCTGGCGCGCGCCGGCGTCCTCATCGCGGCGCTGCTCGTCGTGGTTCATCTCGGGGCGTCTGTCCTGTATTGGGCGGCCTTCGCGCTGTCGCTGGTCAGCGTCGTCGTCGTGCTCCTGCGGCTGCCGCGCGAGCTGAAGGTCTGAGGGGGTAAGTGCAGAGCGGGTCTGAGGGCAGGGTCCGCGCATCCGACTTCGGACCTATGATTTGTCAGGACAAATGTCGTATGGTGGGAGTACGGCCGGAGAAGGCCGCCCGACGGTCTGACGTCGTCGACACCTGACAGAGAGGCACCTGAGCATGACGAGCAACGAGGCAGTCCAGGCCTCAGAGACAACCGAGTCCATCCCTGAGACCATGAAGGCCGCGGTCCTGCGGGACCACGAGGTCGGACTGGAGATCGAGACCCTGCGCACCCCCCGGCCCAAGAGCGGCGAGGTCCTCATCAAGGTGGCCGCCTGCGGGCTGTGCCACTCCGACCTCCACGTCATCGGCGGTGCCATCGCCTTCCCGCTGCCGGCGGTGCTCGGCCACGAGGTCTCCGGCACCATCGTGGAGCTCGGCCCCGGCAACGACCACACCGGTCTGAAGGTCGGGCAGAAGGTGGCCGGGGGCTTCCTCATGCCCTGCGGTCAGTGCGACGCCTGCGCCGCGGGCCGCGACGAGCTGTGCGGCCCCTTCTTCGACCTCAACCGCCTCAAGGGCGTCCTCTACGACGGCACCACCCGCCTGGCCACCCCCGACGGTGAGCCGGTGGCCATGTACTCCATGGGCGGCCTGGCCGAGTACGCCGTCGTCCCCTCCACCGCCGTGGCCCCCGTGCCCGAGACCATCGACATGGTGCCGGCGGCCATCCTGGGCTGCGCCGCCATGACCGGCTACGGGGCCGTGCGCCGCGGCGCCGACCTGCGCTACGGGGAGACCGTCGCCGTGGTCGCCACCGGCGGCGTGGGCACCAACATCGTCCAGATCGCCCGGGCCTTCGGCGCCAGCCAGGTCATCGCCATCGACGTCGATGACGACAAGCTCGCCCCAATGCTCGGCTACGGGGCCACCGCCGTGGTCAACTCGGTCACCCAGGATGCCCGCGAGGAGGTCTTCCGACTCACCGGCGGTAAGGGCGTCGATGTCTCCTTCGAGGCTCTGGGCATCCCCGCCACCTGGACCACCGCTCTGGACGTCCTGGCCGATGGTGGTCGAATGGTTCCGATCGGCCTGGGTGCCGGTGTGCAGACGGCCGGTGTGGAGATCAACCGCACCGTGCGCCGCTCGCAGTCGATCCTCGGCTCCTACGGGGCGCGCACCCGCCAGGACCTGCCGGCCGTCGTCGACCTGGCCGACAAGGGCGTCATCAACTACCGCGACGTCGTCTCGCGGCGCCTGCCGCTTGAGGAGGCCGGCGCCGGCTACACCGCGCTGCGCAACCGCGAGATCCAGGGGCGCGCCGTCGTCGACATGTCGCTGTAGGCCCAGGCGGTGAGCCCCGGTCGTCGGAGCTTTCCGCGCTCATCCTTGCGCCTCCTGCTCGGGCCCTGTCGGCTTGAGCAGGAGGCGCAATGTGTGATCCGAAACTGAGGCGGAGGGCGCGTCGTGTCCAGATCGGTGACAAAGGAGCCTGCGGTTCCATCAGGCCGCCGATGGAACCGTGGAATCACGCGGTTTCTTATCGGTGGTGCGAGCCTGGATTCCGCCTTTGTATCCGATTTGGACATCTCGGTTGTTCTTGCCCTCATTCGGCTAGGGGTGACTTCCTCGTCGCGAGGAGCTGCGGGCATGAGAAAAGGGGCGCCGCCTGTGCGGTGCCCCTCGGATTGCCATGGCTGCGCGGGCTTCCTTGGCCGCGCAGCCTCGTTGTCCTGTGCCCTGCCGGGCTGGGTCCGGGTCCTGCGTTGCTCGTGATGCGTGGCCCGGATCCGGTGGTGAGCTTCAGTGAGCTCGTTGGAGTCGTCTACGCTCAGCGGGCCTCGAGGAGGTTCACGCCGGTGTAGATGCCCACGCCCATGGTGATCGCGGCCAGGACGGAGGAGGCGAACATGAGGGTCGGGATGCCGGTGACGGCGCCGACGACGGCCATGACCATGACGGCGAACATGACGGCGATCATGGCGACTGCGAAGGTGAGGCGGTTGGCCTCGGTCTGCGTGTCGGTAGTGGTTGCCTGAGTGGCGGTGGTCTCGACGGTCTGGGTGGGGCGCTCGGTGGTGGTGGCGGTCATGTGAGTGTTCCTCTCGGTGTGCGTCGAGCAGGTCCGCCTGACCATGAGTCGTGCGTCCCTGCACGACTGTGTGCAGCCCGTGGGCCGGACGGAGGTTTCTCCGTCACGTAGAACTCTAGGAACGCTCCATCCGATTGTCTAGACAAAGGATCGTGACGTGTGTTGCGTCGATGGTTCGTGTGTCACATGGAATCACTGGGAGGAGTGCGGTTCGGTTGCGAAGGTGCGTGGCGAGTATGGCGTCATTGAGGGCATTCCTGGCGCCGGTGGGCGCTTGGGAGGGGTGGTGTTGTGGTGGTTTTGATCTGGAGACGTGACCTGTGCTGCAGGAGCGCGACGTCAACCACTGGTCTAGTCATCCTGTGGTGGTGGGCAACGCCGAGAGGCGGCGACGCCGTCGGCCGGCAGGGCGGAAGGCGATCGGTTACCGCCCCGGCTATCCTGTTCCGGTGACGACCAGCCAGACCTCTCCCAGCGCCGTCGGCCCCGTCCTCGTGGTGGACTTCGGTGCGCAGTACGCCCAGCTCATCGCCCGCCGTGTGCGCGAGGCCGGCGTCTACTCCGAGATCGTGCCCCACTCCATGGATGCCGCCGCCATGCTGGACAAGCAGCCGGCGGCCATCATCCTTTCCGGCGGTCCGTCGTCGGTCTACGCCGACGGCGCCCCGTCCGTCGATCCGGCCGTCTTCGACGCCGGGGTCCCGGTCCTGGGAATCTGCTACGGCTTCCAGGCCATGGCCCAGGTGCTGGGAGGGACGGTCGGGCGCACCGGTACCCGCGAGTACGGGCACACCCCCGCCCGCGTGGAGGAGGGCTCCTGCCTGTTCGCCGGCACCCCGGACGACCAGGTGGTGTGGATGAGCCACGGCGACGCGGTCCAGGCCGCCCCCGAGGGCTTCACCGTCATCGCCTCCACCTCTCAGACGCCGGTGGCCGCCTTCGAGAACCCGAAGCGGCGCCTCTACGGGCTGCAGTGGCACCCCGAGGTCCTCCACTCCGAGCACGGGCAGGCCGCCCTGGTCAACTTCCTGCACAAGGAGGCGGGGCTGCCGGCCACCTGGACGCCGGACAACATCATCGACGAGCAGGTGGCCCGCATCCGCGAGCAGGTGGGCGACGCCCACGTCATCTGCGGCCTGAGCGGGGGAGTGGACTCCTCCGTGGCCGCCGCCCTCGTCCACCGCGCCATCGGCGACCAGCTCACCTGCATCTTCGTCGACCACGGCCTACTGCGCGCCGGTGAGCGCGAGCAGGTCGAGCACGACTACGCCGAGGGCATGGGCATCCGCGTCATCACGGTCGATGAGACCGAGCGCTTCCTGAGCGCCCTGGCCGGCGTCACCGAGCCGGAGGCCAAGCGCAAGATCATCGGCCGGGAGTTCATCCGCTCCTTCGAGGCCGCCCAGCGGCGCGTCGTCGAGGCCGTCGGGGCCGAGGGCGGCGAGATCCGCTTCCTGGTCCAGGGGACTCTGTATCCCGACGTCGTCGAGTCCGGTGGGGGAGAGGGCGCCGCCAATATCAAGAGCCACCACAACGTCGGCGGCCTGCCCGAGGACCTCGACTTCCAGCTCATCGAGCCGCTGCGCGAGCTGTTCAAGGACGAGGTGCGCACCATCGGCCGCGAGCTGGGTGTGCCGGAGAAGATCGTCGCCCGCCAGCCCTTCCCCGGGCCGGGGCTCGGCATCCGCGTCATCGGCGAGGTGACGGCCGAGAACCTGCGCGTCCTGCGGGCCGCTGACGCCATCGCCCGCGAGGAGCTCACCGCCGCCGGGCTCGACGGCGAGATCTGGCAGTGCCCGGTGGTGCTGCTGGCCGACGTGCGCTCTGTGGGAGTCCAGGGAGATGGGCGCACCTATGGCCACCCCATCGTTCTGCGGCCGGTCAGCAGTGAGGACGCCATGACGGCCGACTGGACCCGCCTGCCCTACGACGTCCTGGCGCGCATCTCCAACCGGATCACCAACTCCGTGCCGGAGGTCAACCGGGTGGTGCTCGACTGCACGAGCAAGCCCCCGGGCACCATCGAGTGGGAGTGACGGGCGGGCCTGGGTGTGGCCGCTGCCGTTGCGCGGGCCCCGCTGGCGCTGAAGCGCTAGTGGGGCCCACTTCGTTTGCCTGGATACCGGTAAGAACGGTGCGCCGGATTCGCAGGCATGATGACTTGTTGGTTCTCAATTCTGCTGGCGAGTATTTAAAATCACTGGTGGGTATTCGCTTGGTGTCACCATTGATGGAACCGATTCTCTTGTCGTCGCTCCAGATGCCATCGACTCTCTGACGACGCTGTACAACGGTGCCAGCGTCACCGGAAATGTTGTTCGGGCGGTTCCCGTCGACGGCGCGCAGGACGGAGTCCTGGCGGTTCGTCCCGGCCTGCTTGCGGACAGGTCTTCGTTGCCGTGAAGTAGCGTTTGCGTCTCAGTCTTCAATGTCGGGGTCGGTCGCCGAGGTGGCGGTCGGCCCCGACGACGCTTGCTCTGGGGTCTCGGGAGTAGGACGGCCGGGTTGTGAGGATGCTCGGGTCGGCAGTTCCACACGAAGGAAACGGAGAATCTGGGGCAGTATGAGCCCAGTGCTTCTTGTGCCACCGGATCGACCGGTGCGGTGGCGCTCTTCAGCCTGACACCGACTGCAGACCGAGGATCAGCCGTGACCGATCACCCCACTGAACCCACCACCGACCCCGAGGCGGGGGCCGTCCACTGGACCACTCCGCCCACCGACGGCGGTGAGCGCCTCGATGGGCGCTCGGCCGCTTTGGTGAGTGCCGACCGCGTCCTCACCGGTCGGCGCGGCCAGGTGGAGGGCAGCCTCGAGACCATTGGAATCCGGCCCAGTAGCCCGAGCGAGGCCGAGGTCGTCCAAGCGCGCACGGCCGGCCAGGGTGGTGCTGTCCTCCTGAGGGGAAGGCACATCGTCGCCGTCGGAACGACCGCAGATCTCGAGGGACGCCTGGCCGAGCTCCTTCCCGACGTTGACCCCAACGACGTCGTACGCGTGGACCTGCCCGGTACCACCCTCATGCCCGGGCTCATTGAGACCCACGACCACCTGCCCACCTCCGGGACCGACATCGAGTACCCCGACTACGGGCCCCATGAGGTCGCCCGCCTCACTCTCAACGCCGCCCGCGCCGCCCGCGAGCTGCTCAGCGAGGGCGTCACCAGCGTCCAGTCCCTCGGAGCGCGCCACTACGTCGACGTCGCCCTGCGCGACGCCGTCGATGCCGGAGACCTGCGCGGGCCCCGGATCATCGCCTCCGGGCCGCAGATCACCACGACCGGTGGGCACGCCCACCACGCCGGAGGCGCCGCGGACTCCTTGGACGAGATCCGCCACCAGGTTCGCCACCACCACCTCATGGGCGCTGACACAATCAAGGCGATGGCCACCGGTGGCTTCATGACCGATGGTTCTGCTCCTTGGTTCGCCCAGTTCACCACCGAGGAGCTGCGAGTCCTGTTCGACGAGGCCCACCGCCTGGGGAGGTGGACGGCCGCCCACGCTCACGGCACCCAGGGCATCGAGCGGGCCGTGCGCGCCGGGGTCGACTACATCGCCCACGCCTCCTTCGTCTCGGCGGCCGGGCGCAGCGAGTTTGACCCCCACCTGGCCGACGAGATGGCGCGCGCCGGCGTATACGTCGACTGCACGATCGTGGCCGACCTGCCCGGCATCATCGCGGCCGATCCGACCTTCGCCCCACCCGCCCGCCAGCTGTGGGAGCACGGGGTGAGAATCGTCGCCGGCCACGACGCCGGGATCCCCGCCTCCCCGCAGCGTGCCTACGTCGGTGGGCTCCAGGCCCTGGAGTCCGTGGGTCTGCCCCGTACCGAGGTACTGCTGGCCGCCACCTCCAGGGCCGCCGCCGCGATCGGGTGTGCCGGCGTCACCGGGGTACTCACCCCCGGCTTCGAGGCCGACCTCATCGCGGTCGCCGGGGACCCGCGCCAGGGCCTGGCCGCCCTGCATGACCTGCGCCTCGTGGTGGTTCGCGGCCGCGAGTTCCGCCCCGATCGGGTCGAGGGCCTGGCCGCCTCCGAGACTCCTGCCGAGGCAGTCGGTCCGTCGGCGACCCTGGCCGAGTGGCGAGAGCGCAGCGCCCGAGCAGCCCGCCACCCGGAGGTCTGAGCGTGCAGGATCAGGCACCAGGCAGGGGGAGAGGCAGTCGGGGAGACGGTTGGAAAGACTCCTGGGGACCGGCTCGCGCCCGGCTGACCGACCTGGCCGAGGACTACGCCCGACTCCTGGCCTCACAGGACGCTGGAAGACCAGCTGGCCCACGGTGACGTCACCCGCGCTTTACAGCGATGACCGCGCACGGGTGCGGCCCACGGCCATGGCCACCGAGAAGATCGCGATGGCGAACAGGGCGCAGATCCCGCCGTCCACGAGCAAGGGGCGAATGATGCTGGCGGACATCGAGGTCGCATCGTAGGCCCCGGAGATCGCCTGGTCCGCCCAGTAGCCGGGCGTGAGCCTGGCAGCCCGGGCGACGGCGTCGGGTAGCCACTCGATCGGTACCCAGGCCCCGGCCAGGAAGGACATGGCCAAGCCTCCGATATTGGCGACGGCGTTGGCCGCGTTCTGGCTCAGGCCGAGCTGTCCCATGAGGAATCCTATCGAGACCGCCACGAGCATGTAGGCGCCCAGGGCCGCTGCGACCACGCCCAGGAGCGGGGCTGATGTGGTCACGGTGCCGGCCTCGAAGGCAGTGATCCCCAGCCCGAGGACCCACACCCACCCGACGGCCCCGACGACGAGGCCCGCGCCCAGCAGCCCGAGGTTGCGGGACCTGCTGCTCACCGGGGCGGAGTCAAGACGGGAACGGATTGCCCGGCGCCCCAGCGCTGTCATGAGCGTGGAGATCGTGACGATCGCGAAGGTCATGAGCGGGTATAAGGAGAAGCGGGCGTAGACGAGGAAGCTGTGCGACAGGGATGTGGTATCCGGGGTGATCCGCTCGGCCGGGGCGGAGCGGTTCATCGTCTCCTTGGCCAGGGCGACGGCCTGAGCCGGATCGTCGGTGAGTGTTGACAGGTAGTCGGCGACCTGTCCCGTGTAGGAGTCGGTACGCACTTTCATGAGTGCGCCGGAGGCGGACTCGTACCCGATGACCGTGTCCATCTGAGGTGGCTCAGCACCCTCATGAGCCGTCTGCTGGAGCTGTTTCCCGTATCCGGCGGGGATGATGAGGATGTAGCTGATGCGGTCCTGCGCGGTGGCGTCCTGGATGGCCTGCCTGGAGTCCTCGAGCGGCTGAACCTTGCCGACGGACTCGACATAGTCCTTGACCCCGCGGGAGATCGTGGAGTCGTCGCGGTCGACAACGGCCACGTTCGCCGTGGCGGTCGTGACCTGACTGGAGTAGTCCTCGGACCTGGCCATGCCGGTGAACAGACCGAACGTGGATAGCAGCACCAGGTAGATGAGGATGTACAGCCGGTGAGCGGCCACAATTCTCACACACGTCTTAAAGGTGCTCATGGGTCATCCTCCTGGCACGGATCAGGGCGATAGTCAGGAACAGGCATGTCATGCCCAGCAGGACGGCGCAGCTGCGGGTGAAGGGCTCCAGGGAGTCGTAGTACAGGAGCCCGTAGAAGCAGCGGGCGGTCTGCCACAGGGGATTGGCCTGCACCAGCAGCGGGACATGACTCTCGACGGAAATGGCCAGGGACTGGGCCGCGGGACCGTACAGGCCGGTGAACAACGACAGCAGGGAGGTGATCCCGGAGATCATCCCGACCTCCAGACGTCCGAGCGTCCCCAACATGGCACCTGCTGCGCTCGACATGAGGCTGCAGACCCCGATCGCTACGAGGCACAGGAGCGTGTGGGGCCCGAAGTCCACGCCCACGACCGAGGCCATGAAGGCGAAGGCGATGAGCAGACAGGCAAGGACGCACACCCAGGAGGCCGCGAGCGTGGCCGTGAGGACCTTCCAGCGGGACAGGCCCGCCAGGGTCTGCCGGGCGCCCACCGGTGAGACGGCCATGATTCCCTTCACGGCCACCAAGGCCACGGTCGTCCCCATGCCGCAGGCGAAGGCCAGCAGCGCGAAGTAGTAGTGGGTTTCGGGCTTGACGGGAGATGGCGTTACTGAGAGCGAGTGGGCGAAGGACTGGTCGGTCTCAAGGGCGGCCAGCCGCTCGGGCGCCGTCCCCTCCTTGATCAAGGACTTGTACTCGGCCCGTCTCTGGGTGTAGGAGTCCATGACCACCCGCAGCACCCGAGTCGTCTCGGCCCCATTGCCCTTCTGAGTCACGTGCAGCACCGGTTCGCCGTTCTCGACGGCGAGGTAGCCGTTGGTCTCTCCCCGTTTCGCGGCGGCCTCAGCCTCCGAGGCGGTGGAGTGGGTGACCTTGGTGATGAGGTGGGGGTCGGCGTCGTCGGCGGAGATCCGCTTGACGACGGCGTCCAGTCCCGGATCCGCCCGGTAGGCCTTGTCCTGGACGACGCCGAAGCTCATGGGGTTGGCCTCGTAGGCCTCGTTCAGGTTGGAGAACTGCGCCATGAAGATGAGGGACAGGACGATCGGGAAGCCGAGTGTCCATACGAGCAGGATGCGGTCGCGCAGGAGCCTGAGCACCTGGTAGGAGAAGACGGTCAGCATCTCAGGCCGCCTCGTCGCGCAGGGCCCGCCCGGTGATCTCCAGGAAGACGTCGTTGAGGGTCGGGGGTTCGGAGGTCACCCGGCCGCAGGTCGCCCCCGCCTCGTCCAGCGCCTTCATGACATCGGAGAGGTTATGGGCCCCGGGGGAGCACTCGATGAGCACCTCGCCGTCCTGGTGGGTGGCCGTGCGCACATGCTCCAGCCGACGAAGTCCCTCCAGTGCCTCCTCGCCCAGGGGAACCGGATCGACGACCTCCAGGCGGATGCGCTCAGCGGTACCGATCATGGCCTTGAGCTCGTTGGAGGTTCCGGAGGCCACCTGCCGGCCGCGGTCCATGATGGCGATTCGGTGGCACAGCTGCTCCACCTCCTCCATATAGTGGCTCGTGTAGATGATGGTGGCGCCGCGTTCGTTGAGACGCTTGATGCCGTCCAGGATCGCGTTGCGGCTCTGCGGGTCGACGGCGACCGTGGGCTCATCGAGGATGATGAGGTCGGGGCCGTGGGCGATGCCACAGGCGATGTTGAGACGGCGCAGCAGGCCGCCGGAGAGCTTCTTGGGCTTGAACTTCACGAACTTCTCCAGGCCGACGAAGGCGATCGCCTCGGCCACCAGGCGGCGCCGCTCGGCGCGATCGCGAACGTAGAGAGCGCAGAAGGCGTTGACGTTCTCCGCCACCGTGAGCTCGTCGAAGACGGCAACGTCCTGAGGCACCACGCCGATGCGGCGCTTGAGTCCGTAGGCGGTGGGCGTCATCGGCTCGCCGAAGACGCGGATCGAGCCCTTGTCGTAGGCGAGTAGCTGAAGGATGCAGCTGATCGTCGTCGTCTTGCCCGAGCCGTTGGGGCCGAGCAGCCCCAGCACCTGACCGCGCGGGATCGTCAGTGACAGGCCATCAACTGCGACCAGCTCCCCGTAGCGTTTGACCAGGGAATCGACCTCCACCGCCAGGCCCGCCTCGTGGTTCTCATCCTTGACGTCCATCTCGGCTCCTTCCTTTGTTACGCCGGTGGCCCCCGGCTTCTGACATTGATGCTCCCGTGCGCGCGGTGGTGGCCGGAAGTGCCTGCCGTCATGACCTGGGCGGGCAGCCATGACTTCTGTCATGAGATTCGTCAACAGGGTCGCCAGATCGGTCTGACGGGCTTGAAAGCGCCGGCGATCGTCGATAATCGAGGCGTGAAGGTACTGGTCGACAAGGGCGTGCTGCTGTGCGGCTGTGTCCTGCTGGCCCTGCTCACCATGGAGACGGACGCGGTCGTCATGGTCTGGCTGCTCGGCGCCGTTGCTGTCAGCGGGATGGGCACGTTTGCCGACCGGAGCCGCTGGGCGATCGTGATGCCCGTCGCCTACCTCCTGCTCGGAACCCTCGCGACGGCATCCGTGGTCGGGGCTCCGCTGGCCGCCTACGATCTGGGCCGCTTCGCCGCGTCCGGGAATCGTCAGGAGCGGGTGGCGACTGCGATCAGTGGCCTTCCGTTCGCGCTCGTCGTGGCCAGACAAGTGCCGAGGACACCGGTACTGGCTCTCGCACTGACGATCTGCGCGCTCGCGGCCCTCCTTGCGCTGCGCACCACCCAGGAGGAGGCGGTGCGGATGAGCCTGCACGCGGTGCGAGACGACCTGCGCGAGAAGGTCCTCACCCTGCAGGACACCAACGCCCGGCTGCTCCGGGCCCAGGACTACGAGCTGCGCGCCGCCGCCCTGGCCGAGCGCACCAGGATCGCCCGCGAGATCCACGACGGCGTCGGCCACCTTCTCACCCGCCTCCTGCTGCAGGTCAAGGCCCTCCAGGTCGTCCACCGGGACGAGCCGGGCGTCGTCTCCGACCTCGCCACCCTGGATACGGGCCTCGACGAGGCTCTGGACTCCATGCGCCGCTCCGTCCATGCCCTGTCCGATGAGGGTGAGGAGCTGGCCACCTCCCTCAACCTCCTGGGTTCGCGCTGTGGCATCGCCGCCGTAAGCGTCGACTGCTCCACCGACGTCGAGCCCCCGGCGGCGGTAGCGCGCTGCATCGGTGCCGTCGTGCGCGAGGCCCTGACCAATGCCGCCCGCCATGGTAGGGCCCACTCGGCCCGAGTTGTGGTCACCGACTACCCTGCGTTCTGGCAGGTCACGGTCGACAATGACGGCGTCGTGCCCGTCGAGGACGAGCCGGCCGTGGACGGCCATGGGAGCGCGGGCCTGGGGCTGCGCTCCATGACTGAGCGGGTCGAGGCCCTGGGCGGCCGGGTACGGATCACCCCGCGACCGCGGTTCACGGTCTTCGCCACGATCCCCAAGAACGGACAGGGGAAAGAAGGAGCATTATGAGAGTCCTCATCGTCGACGACGACGCGCTCGTCGCCCAGTCCCTGTCCACGATCCTGTCGGTCGAGGACGACGTCGAGGTCGTCGGCCTGGGCTGCTCGGGCCCCGAGGCCGTTGAGCGCTACCGGGAGCTGACCCCCGACATCCTCCTCATGGACATCCAGATGCCCGGCGGGGACGGGCTCAGCGCGGCCGAGCGCATCCTGGCTGAGGACGCAGGAGCGCGCATCGTCTTCCTGACCACCTTCTCCGACGACGAGTACATCGTGCGGGCCCTCAAGATGGGCTCGCGCGGCTACCTCATCAAGCAGGACGTCGCCCAGGTCGCCCCGGCGCTGCGGTCCGTCATGGCCGGGGTGTGCGTCCTGGAGGGGGAGGTGCTCGAGCGCAGCGCCACCATGGGGCTCAGCGCCCGGCCGCAGGCGAGTGGGACGGACCGGGGCCGGGAGCATCAGGACCCTCGGAGCACGGCCTTCGCGGCCCTGACCGACCGCGAGTACGAAGTAGTCGAGGCCGTGGCCGAGGGACTGGACAACGGCGAGGTGGCGGCGCGGCTGTTCATGAGCGAGGGCACGGTGCGCAACCACATCAGCGCGATCCTGGCCAAGCTGGGCCTGCGCAACCGCACCCAGGTCGCCGTCATGTACTACCGCGCCGCGCAGACTGGCTGACCCCAGCTCGTCCGTGCCGACGCAGATGGGCCTCTTGCTGCTCATGCCGATGGGGTACTAGGCGGATCGCCTGTCAGCTCAGAGCGTCGTAGTCGGCGTCGGACACCGGCTCGCACCACTCGGTGGAGCTGCGCTCGCCAGGAACCTCCAGGGTGATGTGCTGGAAGGCCGTATCGGCGGCCGTCCTGTGCCAGTGCTTGAGGCCGGCCGGGATGTTGACGACGTCGCCGGGCCTGAGCTCACGAGCGGGCTTGCCCCAGGCCTGGTACCAACCCCGGCCCCCGATGACGATGAGCACCTGCCCGCCGCCGCTGGCGGCGTGGTGGATGTGCCAGTTGTTGCGGCAGCCGGGCTCGCCCCTGCCTCACTTCATCACCGACGCTCCCTCCTTCTCGGCCCCAGTGCCCGGCCGGGTCATCGTGCCCATCCGGGACGCGGCGGCGCACACGACCTTCTACCTGCTGGCCCGCACCGACTGCCGCCAGGAGGCCGAGAACCTCTTCGACTGGGTGAGCCGGTAGTGACCAGCGTGGCCTGACGGGAGCGACGTGCGCCGTCGGCGACAGGCGTCCCGCCGGGATTCAGGAACTCTCCATATGGTCGATAAACGCCACATGCCGGATCGAAACGACGCCACATGCCGTACTGGATAGACGCCACATGGGGGGTTAGAATGGCGCCAACATCCGGATCGAGGCCGGATCCTGCAAGAGAGGCTGAAGAACCAGTGGGTCAGAACGGCTATCTGCCGCGGGTTGTCGACCAAGTCGTCCAGGACTCGCTCGGCTACTCGGGAGGCGTCCTCCTCGAAGGAGTGCGGGCCTGTGGCAAGACCATGACCGGCCGCCGGCATGCCTCCTCCGAGGTGGCCCTCGACTCAGGGCTGCCGCAGCTGCGCGCGGCCCTGGAGGTCGACCCGTCCCTGATTCTGGCCGGGGAGGTTCCACGTCTTATCGATGAGTGGCAGATCGAGCCCTCCCTGTGGAATCTGGTGCGTCGAGAGATCGACTCGCGTCAGCGTCCGGGACAGTTCCTCCTGACCGGATCCTCCGTCCCGGTTGAGGACGCTGCCCGCCACTCAGGTGCACATCGGGTATCGCGAATCCGCATGCGTCCGATGACCCTGTTCGAGCGCGGTCTCGGCGATGGAAGCGTCTCACTTGCGGGACTGTTCGATGGTCAGGCTCCCGAACCTGTGCTGGTCTCGGGAACGAGCGTGGCCGAGGTCCTTGACGAGCTGGTCCACGGAGGGTGGCCCGGGGATCGTGATCTGACGACTTCTCAGGCACAACGTCATCTGCGGGACTATATCGATGACATCATCAGTATCGACATCGGCCGTCTCGATGGTGAGCCGCGCCGGGACCCCTTGAGGATGCGTGCCCTCATACGGTCTCTCGCCCGGCATATTTCGACGGAAGCCTCTTTCGCCACCATCGCGAAGGATGTCTCCGGACAATCGTTGTCCGGAGAGACGGCGATCGCTTACGTGAACGCCCTCAAGCGCCTGTTCGTCGTCGAGGAGCAGCCGGCCTGGGCTCCTCATTTGAGGTCTCGCTATGCGGTGCGGACGTCGTCGAAACTGCACTTCGTTGATCCCGCGCTGGCTGCGGCAGTGACCGCGACCTCGCCGGGGCGGTTGATGCAGGACCTGGAGACGGCCGGGTTCTGGTTCGAGTCGCTGGTCGTGCAGCACCTGAGGGTCTTCGCTGAGGTACTGGGCGGTCACATCTATCATTTCCGGGACAAGTCGGGCAGAGAAGCGGACGTTATTGTCGAGCTCGATGACGGACGGTGGGCCGCCTTCGAGGTCAAGCTGGGACAGAGGCAGATTCCTGCGGCTCAGTCCTCGCTGGCGGCGTTCGTCGGAGATATCGACACGACGCGGACACCTCTCCCACAGTTCAGGGCTGTTGTTACTGCGGACGGTCCCACGATGATGCTTCCCGATGGCGCTGTGACCTTCCCCCTGAAGGCTTTGAGTCCCTGATCCTCGCACTGTCATGTGACGACGATTGCCTCCACACTTGACGGCCAGTGGCGGTCATCGAACGTGGCTAGGCGAGCTCCCCGGTGACGAGCCGGACGAGGTCGCGCCGAGCCCGATGCCCCTCAGGAGTGGGGAACATCGGGTAGACGTGGTTGAGCCCCTCGCCGACGTGCAGCGTCGAGTCGACCCCGGCCTCCAGGAGCTTGGCGTGGAAGAGCGCATTGTCCGGCAGGAAGATCTCCCGGGTCCCCACGAAGGTCGTCACCTTCTTCAAGCCCGACAGGTCGCCGTAGATGGGGGAGAGGCGCCAGTCGATCGGCGGCGTGTCTCCCGCCCAGCACCGCCCGATCTCGGCGAGGGGCTCGGGAGCCATGAGCGGGTCGGCGTCGACGTAGTCGGCGATCTCCGGGTTGGTGTTGGTGATGTCGACCCAGGGCGAGATGAGGACGAGCTCGTCGGGCTGAGCGTCGCCGGCCTCGGCCAGGGACAGGGCGATGACCGCCGCCAGGCCTCCGCCCGAGCTATCACCCATGAGGACGATCCGCTTACCCGGGTTCTCGGCGACCGCGCGCCGGTAGAGGTCCAGCACCAGCCGGTGCGCCTCCTGCCAGGTGTGGTGGGGTGCCAACGGATAGAGCGGCATGATGAAACCGGCCCCCGTCCTGCGGGCGAGGTGGTCGACCAGCCAGGTATGAGCCGAGACCGCCGTCGAGATGTATCCGCCGCCGTGGAGGTAGATGACGATCGTGCTCGACGGCGTATGCGGGCGGACGTAGTAGACGGGCATGCCCGAGTCTTCGCGCCGCTCCAGGTCGTAGAAGAAGCGCCCCCAGGAGGGGAAGGCGACGGCTCGACGAGGCTCGGGACGGCTGGCCAGGCGGGTGATCCGGTTGGCGATCGACATGCGGGCGTACACCATCTTGACCGGCCGGGTGCTGTACTCCGCCAGGCTCGCTGCGGCCGAGCGCCTGTAGCGTTTGCGGGAGTAGAGGCTGAAGGCACCCACCGTCAGACCGACACTGGCCACGCCGACGGCGATCCTGCTTCCGCTGACTGCCCTGAACATCCTCATGATTCCTCCGCTCCGCAGGGCGCCGAATGCTGTCCGAAGACATCTCCGGATCCGGTGCCTGCCCCGTCTATCGTAGGTATCAGAGCGCTGCGATGATGGGGTGAATCCAGTACGTTCACTCAGTGCGGAGAAATGTATGGCGCCACCGTGGACTCCGGTACCGACGAGGAGAGAAAACCACATGGAAACCTACGAGACCGAGCACCTCAACGCCGTCCGCGCCCTGGCCCCCGAGTGCATGGTGCTGCTGCGCTCCGACGGTGCCTTCCCCCTGGCGGAACCGGGCGAGATCGCCCTGTTCGGATCCGGCGCCCGCGACACCATCAAGGGCGGCACCGGCAGCGGTGACGTCAACTCCCGCCACGTCACCACCATCGAGGAAGGACTGGAAACGGCCGGCTTCACCATCGTCACCAGGCCCTGGCTGGATGCCTACGACCGCGTCCGCGACCAGGCCCACCAGGACTTCATCGCCGATATCAGGGCCGAGGCGGCCGAGCGCGGCGTCCCCGCCATCATGATCGGCATGGGCTCGGTCATGCCCGAGCCGGAACACACGATCCCACTCGACGTCCAGACCGACGCCGACCCCGAGACGGCCGTCTACGTCCTGGCCCGCACCTCCGGGGAGGGCAGCGACCGCACCCCTGAGGCCGGGGACCTCAGGCTCACCGACACCGAGGTCCGTGACATCCTCGCCCTGAGCGAGCGCTTCGAGAGGTTCCTCCTCGTCCTCAACGTGGGCGGCGTCGTCGACCTCAGCCCGCTGGGCGACGTCAGCAACATCCTCCTGCTCTCCCAGCTCGGCGCGACCATCGGTGACGCCTTCGCCGACGTCCTCCTGGGGCGGGCCTACCCCTCCGGCAAGCTCGCCACCACCTGGGCCGCCTGGGACGAGGATGACCAGATCGGTGACTTCGGTGACTCGGATGACACCCACTACCGTGAGGGAGTCTACGTCGGCTACCGCTTCTACGACTCGGTCGGCAAGGAACCCCTCTTCCCCTTCGGATTCGGACTGGGCTACACGACCTTCGACGTCGAAATCCACCAGGCGAGCCTTGATGGGGCTCGCGTGAGCATCGGCGTTGACGTCACCAACACCGGCGAGTACCTGGGCAAGGAGACTGTCCAGGTCTACGTAGGTGTCCCGGCCGGTCGCCTCGACCAGCCGTTCCAGGCGCTCGCCGGCTTCACCAAGACCGACGAGATCGCCCCCGGCGCCACGGCGCACGTCACCATCGACATCGACCTGACCGATCTGGCCTCCTACGACGAGGCACTCCACGCCACGGTCCTGGAAGCCGGCCGCTACCTGCTGCGGGTGGGACCCTCCAGCCGGCACCTGAGCCCCGTCGCCGTCGTCGAGCTCGCCCGGGATGCGACCGTGCGACGCCTGACCGGCGACCTGGGCGAGCCCGGCTTCACCGACTGGAAGCCCGAGGCCCCGATCCTCCTCGACATCCCGGCCGGCCTACCGGTACTCGCCGTCGATCCGGCCCACCTGCGCCTGTCGGATCACGCCGAGCCCGTTGAGCAGTCCGCGCCGGAGGGCTTCGACGAGGCGCTCGCCCTGGCCCGGGACCTGTCCGACGACGAGCTCATCTACACCGTTCTGGGCGACTACCGCAGCGGTGAGGAATCGGGCTCCATCATCGGGGCCGCCTCCACCACCGTCATCGGCGCGGCGGGACAGACCACCCCCCGGATCCCCGGCCTGCCCAGCATCATCATGGCCGACGGGCCCGCCGGCCTGCGCCTGGCCCCCACCTACGGCGTCGACGCCGAGGGCCCCTTCTCCCTGGGCGACTCCAGCCTGCCCGCCACCTTCCTCGAGCTCATGGACGACGCCGGACGTGAGGCTCTCGGCATCGCCGATGCCCCCGAACCTCGAGAGCCTGCCGAGATCCGCGAGCAGTACACCACCGCCATCCCCATCGGCACCGCGCTCGCCCAATCCTGGAACCCGGCGCTGGCCCAGCGGTTCGGAGACGTCGTCGGAGCCGAGATGGAGCGCTTTGGCGTCCACCTCTGGCTCGCCCCCGCCTTCAACCTGCACCGCTGCGTCCTGTGCGGACGCAACTTCGAGTACCTCTCCGAGGACCCGCTGCTGGCCGGACGCATCGCCGCCGCCATCACCCGCGGCGTCCAGGCCCACCCGGGGCGGGGCGTGACCATCAAGCACCTGGCCTGCAACAACCAGGAGACCAACCGCCTCAACTCCAACAGCCGGGTCAGTCCCCGAGTCCTGCGCGACCTCTACCTGCGCGCCTTCGAGATCTGTGTGCGCCGAGCCCGGCCCGCCGCCGTCATGACCTCCTACAACCTCATCAACGGCGTCCATACCTCGGAGTCGGTCGAGCTGCTCGAGGTCATTCTGCGCCAGGAGTGGGGCTTCGACGGCCTGGTCATGACCGACTGGGTCGTCGACGGCATGACCCGTAGCGACACGAAGCACCCGCGCGCCACCGCGGCCGCCACCGTCAAGGCCGGCAACGAGCTCTTCATGCCCGGAGGCGAGTCGGATCGGGAGGACCTCCTGGCCGCCCTGCACCGGGGGAGCGAAGGTGGAGGCAGTGAGTCGGACCGCGACGCCGAGCCGGACGACGGCGCTGTGAGCCTGACGCGCGCCGAGCTCGAGAGGCAGGCCGCCCGCGTCATCCGCATGGCCCGGAGGCTTGTCGGCCCTGGACGCCGGATATGTGAAGAAATTGAGGCCGACCGCCTCGTGGACCAGGAGCAGGGGTGGATCGGCGCAGCCGACGCATGTGCTCACTTCGCGCGGAAAGCCGCCGGCGGGATGTGAGATAACCTGCCGCCCGGGCGGTGGACGTGACATGCTCAGGTCGAGCCGCCCGCACATCGTAAGGAGCCCTCCATGGCGCTGACACCCCAGGCACGCGAGACCTTCACCAGGCTGTCCGGGGTGGAGCCCCAACCCCATCCCACGGATCCTGAGCTCTTCGACATCCTCCAGAACGGGATCTTCGACGAGGCCTTCTCCACGGGTGTCCTCACCGACGTCGAGCGCGAGCTGCTCACCATCACCGTCCTGACCGCATGCAGACCCTCCCACAGCTCAGGGCCCATGTGGGCGCCGCCCTCAACATCGGCGCCAGCCCGCTCCAGCTGCGCGAGGCCATCTACCAGTGCGCCCCCTACATCGGCTTCCCCAAGACGCTCAACGCCATTGACATCGCCAACGGGGTCTTCGAGGCTCACGGCATCTCCCTGCCCCTGGAGAACGCCGGCACCGTTGACGCCACCGACCCCAGCGCCCGTGAACAGGCCGGCGCCGCCATCCAGACCCCGCTGTACGGCAACGATGTCAAGGAGGTCTTCTCCGCCCTGCCCGAGCCCTTCGATGAGTTCGTGCCCCACCTGCTGACCTCCTCGGCCTTCGGCGACTTCGCCACCCGCGGCGGGCTCGACGTCGCCCAGCGCGAGCTCATCAGCCTCGTGGCCATCGCCGCCATCGGCGCCTCCACCCAGCTGCGCCCGCACGTGGCCGGAGCGCTCAAGGCCGGCTCCTCCCGTCAGAAGGTTGCGGCCGCACTGGTCCAGGTCATGCCCTACATCGGCGGTCCCTACGCCCTGTCCGGTCTGGTCCTCGTGGCCCGGTACGACGAGAACGCCTCCTCGGAGGCCTACCGCTGAGAAGCAGAACCCTGCGGGCTCCTGTCTTCCGTGGGTACTGCGGTCGTAGGGGGCATGGGCCCATCGGTGAGATGAGTCTTACGGAGAGCTGCGATGCGCCTGGCGAGGTCCTCAGGATCTGTGCCGAGTCTGGGGGCGTTGTGAGCGGTGGACGGATCGATGTGAGCACCAAGGCGGCCGAGCTCGATCAGCAACGGCACCGTTGCCAGGCCTTGCTCGGTCAGTGAGTACCTCCCCTGCTTGCCGCGGGCGACCTCGTTCTTGGTGAGGAAGCCCGCCTCAACCAGGTCGGTCAGCCGGCGGGACAGCACCGGGGCGCTGATGCCCTCCTCGCTGCCGGTGAGCAGCTCGCGGAAGGAGCGTCGGTCATGCAGGACGATGTCTCGCAGGATCAGCAGACTCCACCTGTCGCCGAGCATCTCGAGGCTGCGGTTGATAGGGCAGGCGGAGCGAGGTCGGGGGATCATCGTGCGCCCTCCTTCGCGGTAGTTGCATTCTGTTACTGGATAGCATATCGTCCATCTCGAGTGGTAACACAATGTAACTAGATGTCTGGTGCTGCGGCACAGGAAGGACACCACGTGAAGGCCTTCGTCCTGGAGAAGTACGGTCGCCCCCTGAGAGCCGTCGATATGCCCGTTCCCGAGCCTGGACCACGCCAGGTCCTGGTGCGGATGATCGCCTCCGGCGTCAATCACGCTGATGAGCGCACCCGCACCGGTGAGTTCAAGGCCGTCTTCCGGCTTGACCTGCCCAAGGTGATGGGAGGGGAGCTGAGCGGAGAGGTGGTCGCCGTCGGCTCTCAGATCACAGAGCTCGCCGTTGGCGATCAGGTCTACGGCTACACCGGCTTGGTGGCCATGGGAACCTGGGCCGAGTTCGTCGTAGTCGATGTCGATGCCCTTGCACCCGTTCCCCGGAGCATCTCAATGGCTCAGGCGGCGTCACTGCCGGTCGTTGCTCTGACCGCGTGGCAATCGCTGGTGACGATCGGCCACCTCCAGCCGGGCCAGACGGTCCTGGTTCATGGCGGCGCCGGTGGAGTGGGGGCGGCCGTCATCCAGCTCGCCAAGCACCTGGGGGCCACTGTCGCCACCACGGCCTCGGCCTCCAGTGCCGAGACCGTCAGGCAGCTCGGCGCGGACATCATCATCGACTACCGCAGTGAGGACTTTGTTCAGCGCCTGTCCGAGACCCCGGTGGACATCGTCGTCGACACCCAGGGCGGCGAGATCACCTCACGGTCGTTCCAGGTCCTGCGTCCCGGCGGGATCGTGGTGGGTATCGCCGGCACCCCCGACCCGTCGCTGGCCGATCAGGCCGGCGCCGGTCCGGCGGTCAAGGCCGCTTTGTCCGTCCTCAGCCTCAAGATGCGCCGCCAGGCCAGCAAACTCGGTGTGCGCTACCGGTTCCTGTTCATCGAACCCGACGGACCGGCCTTGCGCACCATCGCCGGACTCGTGGACGACGGCGTCATCCAGCCCGTCGTCGACCGGATCCTGCCCTTCGAGCAGACTCTCGCCGCGCTCGACCAGCTGCTGGCCGGCGGGACCCGCGGCAAGGTCCTCATCACCACCAACGAGCAGGAGGTCACCACTCATGCTTGAGACAGACAGCACGACCATGATCGCAGGGCCCGTCACCTGGTGGACCTCCGCTCCAACCCGGCACCTGCGGGTGAGGGGAGAGTCCTTCGCGTACCGGGACCTCGGGATCGACGGCGGCACACCCATTGTCCTGCTCGCCCATCTCGGAGCCACTCTCGACGAGTGGGATCCCCGTGTCGTCGATGCGCTCGCCGAGGGCCGCCGCGTCATTGCGGTCGACCTGCCAGGCATCGGCTCCTCCACCGGGAGCGTCCCACGAACCATTAGAGGGATGGCCGGTGCTGCACGGGCCTTCATCTCCGAACTCGGTCTGACCCGGATCGACCTCATGGGCTTCTCCCTGGGAGGGTTCGTCGCCCAGCAGGTCACCCTCGACGCCCCGAACCTGGTCCGACGGCTCGTCCTGGCCGGAACCGGTCCCGCAGGAGGTAAGGGGATCGACCGGCCAACCGGAGCCGCCTACGTCTACCTCGACATACTGCGCGGAGTGCTCGCCCGCACCGACGCTAAAGAGTTCCTCTTCTTCCCGCGCACGTCCGATGGCAAGGCCGCGGCGCGCAACTACCTCGCCCGGATTCACGAACGAGTCATGGATCGTGATTCCCCGATCAGCTTGAAAGCCTTCCGCACTCAGATCGCCGCCATCAAGGCCTGGGGGCGCCAGCTGCCACAGGACCTGTCCAGGATCGCGGCCCCCACGCTGATCGCCAACGGGGATCACGATCGTATGGTCCCGACCCCGTTGTCTGAGGACATGCACCGGAGAATCCCCGGCAGCACCCTGGTCATCTACCCCGGGGCGGGACACGGCGGGGTCTTCCAGTACTACCGGGAGTTCATCCCCACGCTGCTGGACCACCTCGACACTTGAGACGTGGGGATCGCATGCTGCGGAGAGGCCCGGCGGCCCGTCTACGATGGCCGCCGGGCCGGACTCCCGTAGCCGGCCCCGCATAGCAAGGAGAGCACGTGACGACGACGCAGCCCTACCTGTCCCGGCAGGTCACCTTCACCGCCCAGGGGCAGAGGGTCGGGGGACTGGCCTACGTCCCGCGCAGTGCGTCCTCGGCCCCCGCGCCCCTGGTCATCTGCTGTCACGGCATGGAGGGTTCCCACACCCGCGTCGCCCCCATGGCCAGGCGCTTCGCCGCCGCCGGGGCAGTGGCCGTCTGCTTCGACTTCCGCGGGGGAGGAGGCAGCGCCAGCCAGGGCGAGACCACCGCGATGTCGGCCCTCACCGAGCTGGCCGACCTCGAGGCCGTCCTCACCGCCGCCTGTGCCTGGCCGGAGGTCGACGCCTCCCGGGTCGCCCTGTTCGGGCTGAGCCTGGGCGGGGCGGTCGCGGCGCTCGCGGCCGCCCGCCACTCGCAGCGGATCACAGCCCTGGCCCTGTGGTACCCGGCCCTGCGGCTGGGGGAGAACCTGCGCGCCGCCTTCCGCACGCCGGCCGCTGTGCCCGAGGAGTTCGACTGGGCGGGCACCCGCCTGGGGCGCGCCTATGCCGTCGACGGCTGGAACTTGGAGGTCGGGGCCGAGCTGGCCACCTACCGCCGCCCCGTTCTCATCGTCCACGGGGACCAGGACCGCGCCGTGCCCATCGAGGTCTCCCGGGCCGCCGTGAGCGCCACGCCCGACGCCGAGCTCGTCACCATCTCCGGCGCCGCCCACGGCTTCGGCGACGCCAACTGGGAGGAGGCCATGCGCCGCACCATCGGCTTCCTGGCCTGGAACGGGGTCCTCGAGGAGGAATGAGCCACGCGGATGACCGCAGGACCTGGACCGCGCAGCTCGTTTTCTGACGGCGCTGGTGCCCGAGCGGCCGGCGTCGCACACTTGACCGCATGAGCACACATGAGACAGCACATCTGACCGGCGTCAGTAAAACGATGCTGCTGACCGTCCACGCCAGGGCGGAGCACACGCTCTCCGACCGTCCGCGCTTCACGGACCCCGCCGCTGTCGAGCTCGTCTCCCGGCTCGACTACGACTTCACCATAGCGGGTCAGGACCGGCTCATGGCCGACGGCGTCGTGCTGCGCACCCTCACGCTCGACCCGCTCGTGGCCGGGTACCTGGCCACCCACCCCGGCTGCACGGTGGTCAACATCGCCTGCGGGCTCGACACCCGCTTCCAGCGCCTCGACGACGGGCACGTCACCTGGTACGACCTCGACCTGCCCGATGTCATCGAGCTGCGACGCCGGCTGCTCGAGGACGATGAGCGTCACCGCACCATTCCCGCCTCCGCCCTCGACTTCGCCTGGCCCGACCATCTGGAGGACGTGAGCCGCGACGTGCTCGTCATCATTGAGGGGTTGAGCATGTACCTCGAGCAGGAGGAGGTGCGCACGCTCCTGGACATCATCGCGGCGCGTCTGCCTGGTGCAACGGTTCTCATCGAGGTTATGTCCCGCCTGTTCCAGAGGTACGGTCGGGAGCGCTCAGTGGAGGACGCGGGTGCGCGCTACACCTACGGCTGCTCCAGCGCCGCCGAGTTCCGCCGGACGGTGGCCCCGGGCTTCACACTGCTCCACGATGTCCCCTTCACCCGCACCATCGCGCGCTATCACCCCCTGCTCGCGCCCCTGACGCGGCTGCCACTGGTGGACAAGCTCGCCGAGCGCATCGTGGTGCTGCGCGCGCCGGTCTGAGCGCTGGCCTGGGCGGGCTCATCTCGATGGGCACATTTCTCGCATACGGGTGCACCATCTTCCAGCCGGGGACATCCTGCGCGTAGGGGTGCACCTGAATCCTGCCCCCGACCGCGTCGCGCGCCTCCGCCCGGAGCCGCGCGTACGCACGGCCTTCTCGATCGCGCGTACGGCTTTCGCCGTTGGGGGAGGACTGGCAGCATCAGAGCCGTGACCGAGAACCACGCCCAGCCCAGCCCCACCAGCTCGGACGCCGTCGTCAACCCTCTCCTGCTCCAGGCCTTCGCCTGGGACCTGCCCGCCGACTCCACCCACTGGTGCCTTCTGGCGGACAACGCCGCCCTCCTGGCCGACTGCGGGGTGAGCGCGGTGTGGCTCCCACCCGCATACAAGGGACAGGCCGGGGTGGAGGACGTCGGCTACGGCGTCTACGACACCTACGACCTGGGCGAGTTCAACCAGAAGAGCACCGTTCCCACCAAGTACGGCACCAAGGACGACTACCTCGCCGCCATCGAGGCCCTGCACACGGCCGGCATCAGCGTCGTGGCCGACATCGTCCTCAACCACCGCATGGGTGGCGACGACACCGAGGTCGTGCGCGCCACCCCGGTCGACCCCCACGACCGCACGCGCTCCATCGGCGAGACCGAGGAGATCACCGCCTGGACCCGCTACACCTTCCCGGGGCGCGCCGGCGCCTACTCGGACTTCACCTGGGACTGGACCTGCTTCCACGGCACCGACTGGGACGAGGCCCGCCACCAGCAGGGCGTGTGGCTCTTCGAGGGCAAGCAGTGGAACGAGAACGTCAACGACGAGCTCGGCAACTACGACTACCTCATGGGCTCCGACGTCCACGTCACCGACCCCGCCGTCAGTGCCGAGATGGACCGCTGGGGGCGCTGGTACGTGGAGACCACCGGCGTCGACGGCCTGCGCCTGGACGCCCTCAAGCACGTCGGCGCCGACTTCTTCGCCCGCTGGCTGCCCGAGCTGCGCCGCGCCACCGGACGCGCCCTGCCGGCCGTGGGCGAGTACTGGTCCCGCGACGTCGCCGAGCTGGAGGGCTACCTGGAGGCCGTGCCCTTCATGAGCCTGTTCGACGTCCCCCTCCACTTCCACCTGCACGCCGCCTCCACCTCCAACGGCGACGTCGACCTGTCCCGCCTCTTCGAGGGCACTCTCGTGGCATCCGATCCCGCCCGCGCCGTGACCTTCGTGGAGAACCACGACACCCAGCCGGGTCAGTCGCTGGCCTCCACCATCGAGTCGTGGTTCAAGCCCTCGGCCTACGCCCTCATCCTGCTGCGCGAGGCCGGGACCCCCTGCGTCTTCTGGGGCGACCTGTTCGGCACCCCCGAGACCGGTGACCTGCCGGCCGTTACCGAGCTGCCGCTGCTCATGACCATGCGGCGCGCCCTGGCCCACGGCCCCCAGCACGACGCCCTCGACGAGCCCGACGTCGTCGGCTTCGCGCGCGAGGGCGACGACGCCCACCCCGGCTCCGGGCTCGCCGTCGTGCTCTCCGACCGCAGGGCCGGCACCAAACGGCTCCACGTCGGGGCTCGGCACGCGGGCGAGCAGTGGATCTGCGTCCTGGGCGGGCACGAGCCGGTCACCATCGGCGGCGACGGCACGGTCGAGCTGCCCGTGTCCGACGGCGGCCTGAGCGTCTACGCGCCCGAGGCCGCCCGGCCGATCCTGGACAGCGCCGAGCAGCACCTCCTGCGCCAGCGCTGAGACTCGTCGAAAGGGGCGTGGGAGAGGCCGTCGCCTTCCCGGTCGATGCTGCGAACGCGTAGGGTGATGGTGGCAGCCACACGCATCTGAGCCGACCTTCCTGGAGGAGACATGCCCGCTTTCCACGCGCCCACCGACCAGAAGACGGACAAGGCCGTCGCCGTCTTCATCGCGCCGGGACTGGAGGAGGTCGAGGCGTTGGCGACCGTGGACATCCTCTTCCGCGCCGGTATTCCGACGACGATGATCTCAGTGACCTCCGAGCGGTCCGTCACCTCCTCCCACAACATCGTCGTCACCTGCGACCTCACCCTGGCCGAGGCGAACCTGGCCGACTACGACATGCTCGTCCTGCCAGGTGGCATCCCCGGCACCCCCAACCTCAAGGCCGTCGAGCCGCTCATGGCCGCGGTCACCGAGCGCGTGCGCGCCGGCCGGCCGGTGGCCGCCATCTGCGCCGCCCCCTCGATCCTGGCCGAGCTGGGGCTGCTCGAGGGCCGCCAGGCGACGTCGAACCCCGGCTTCGTGGGCGTGCTCGCTGAGCACGGTGCGCAGGTCAGCCAGGCCGCTGTCGTCACCGACGGCCCCGTCATCACCTCCCGCGGCATGGGCACCGCCATCGACTTCGGCCTGGAGATCGTGCGCCACTACCTGGGCGAGGAGGCCGTCGACGACGTCAAGGCCAAGATCGTCTACCAGGGCTGAGCGCTTCAGCCCTGATGCTGATGCCGCTACCGGCTTTCTCGCCTGCGTCTGATGGAGCCGGTTTATGCACTCCTCGTCAGCGTCGCGGCGCACCTGCGGGCCTGAACGTGAAGGAACGCGCCGCCGGCAGCCGTCTGAATCAGCATGATGGCCATGGGGACCAGGATCGAGACCGTCTCATGCAGGACCGCCTGGATGACGAACAGGAGAGCCGAGTCGATGAAGACCACGCCCAGTCCCATAGTCGCCGCCGCGCACCGGGCCTGCATCGTGTACCAGTTCTTCTCGGAGCGCAGCGCGATCTCGTCACGCACTCCCGCCCACGAGTTCGGCGGGAGCCTGTGCTGCGCCATCCGGCGTCCCAGCACCACGAGCACGATCCCGGCCGAGCACAGGAGCAGGCTCATGAGTACGGAGAATACTGTCTCAACCATCGATGTCCCTCGTTGTCCGTCGGGGTGGTGGAGGTTTCTCGGTTGCGGTGAGTTCTCCGTGCATGGTACGCCCGCGCGGACGCACCTTGAACCTCGTGGCCCCACGCCTGAGAGGCAGTCAACGAGACTCAAGGTGCGTCCGCGCGCGGCGCCGGCGGGTGGCATCAGGGCTTGATGCTGCGGCGCCTCTTGGGGATGAGGGCGGCGACGACCAGCAGGATCCCCAGGCCCGCCAGGCAGGCGATGGCCGTCGTCGTGAAGTCGAAGCGCAGCCCCAGGCCAGCCGCGATGAGCAGCCCGCCCACGAGGAGCAGGAACGCCCCCCACAGGAGCGTGGATCCCCTGATATCCCGGGGTGCCTGCGGTTGCTGATTCTGACCGGTCACCGTTCCGGCGCTCCACACCGTGCCGGGCTCCGACGACGCCGGTGCCGAGTCCGCGGACGTGACGGCGTCGGTTGCGACGCCGTCGGACGTGGGGAGTCGCATGGTGAGTGGCCGGGTGTCGCCCGAGGCCGATAAGGGCCTCGTGGTCTCCGCGGTGTCGATGTTCTCAGTGATGTTCTTGCTGGCGTCGTCGGGTGACGTCGTGGACGAGGTGCTGCTCACGGGAGTCTCCTTGCATGAGGTCCGGGTCGTGCCCGAAAGAGGACTGGGTTGTTGTGATCGAGTGCGGGACTCGGGGTGACTGCGCCGATCAGTCGGCGTCCGCCGGGGTGTCAGCGGCGGGCTGCTCGGTGGGTGCCTGCGATGGAGCCGGGGTGGCCGTCCCTGAGGCGCTCGCGCTCGGCTGGGCGGCGCTCTGTGCGGTCAGGGCCTCCTGCACGCAGGCGTCGTAGGCGGTGCGCTCCTTCGAGGTGAGATCGGACAGATCCCGCCAGTTGGCCTCCTTACTGCGATCATCGGCGTCCACGCTCTCGCGGGCGGAGCGGATGCAGGCCTTGGCGTCGTCGACTGTGATGGCCTGATGGGTCATGCCTGGGATCGGCAGGGAGCCGTGGTGAACGTCCTCGTGCTCATCGGACCAGTAGCTGACGATCCATACGGACTCATCGGCATTGCCGTACCAGGAGACGCTGTTGCTTTGATCAGTGACTTTGATCCTCCCAGTGTCCACCGAGGCGTTGATCGTGATCGCCGGACGCCCGTCCTCGCCACTGGGGGAGGTCAGTGTAGACGTGACGTTGAGGCCGCCGCTGGAGCTCCTGTAAGCGGAGACGGTCTTGCCGTTGACGTCGTAGCTGGTCGGTCCCTCATCATCGGGCTCCATCCGTCTGCCGTCAGCGCTCCAGGCCCGCGAGACCCGTGAGTCGACCGAGCCCATATCGACGTCGGCCTTGACCGTCACCCGCTGGTTGTCGTCGGTCTTGATGCGCAGGTTTCCGACGTCGAGGTGAGCGTTGATCGTGGAGAGCCTGCCGGCCTCCTCAGCGGGCATGCCGCGAAGGTCCAGCGTGAGGTCGCCGACGTCCTTGCTGCTGGTGACGCTGCCACCGTTGGCTGATGAGGTCAGCTCCTTCCAGGTCACCGTGCTCGAGGAGAAGGTGGTCGAGTCCGTGATGACCGCGAAGGGCATACGGGCCAGGCTCGTGGGGGTGACCGACGCGGCTACAAGAGCAGGGATCGCCATGGTGAACAGAGCCGGCCAGCCCAGTGCCGTCATCCAGCCCCCGCGACGACGGCGCAGGCTACTGACGAGGATGCCAGCGCCCAGGAGCGCGACCAGCGTGCCGATGAGGATGAACTGGCCCTGGAGCAGACCCACGACGTGGGTCGTTGTGGCGTACCAGGTGCCCGCTCCGGCGAGGAGCCCCAGACCCAGGACCGCCAGGGACACCGAGGAGCCGGGGCCGGGACGGCGTGGGGGGCGCACCGGTGCGGGAGCGGACGGGGAGGGCGGATGCTGCCGGTAGGAGCGGTTCTGCCAGGTCGGACCACTCGCCGGTCGGGTGAAGGCCGGAGCGCCGGAGCCGGATGCGGAGGAGGCCGAGGAGTCTGAGGCTGACGGCGAGCCAGTCGCTGAGAGGGGGGTCTCGGACGTGGCCTGACCGGCCTGGTCACCAGGGCGGTCGCTCGGTGCCTGCGCGGCGCTGTGCTGAGCGGTCTGCCAGGGCTGGGGCCCCTGCGGGTTCTGCGAGGTGCCGTGGTGGCCGCGACGGTTCTGGGCGAAGCGGACGGCGAAGATGACAGCCAGGACGGTCAGCCCCAGCCAGAAGAGCGACCACACGGGGGCGGCGACTCCCGGGAACCCCCACAGACCGATGTACCAGTCGGGGATGAAACCGTCGCCGATCGTGGACATGCCCACGATCGTCATGCCGATGGCGCCCGCCAGGCCCGCGTTGAAACGGCCGGAGAGGGCCTCCTCCAGGTGGATGCGCCCATCGGACTCCTCGGGCAGGAGCGCCCAGGCCACGCCGTACAGGACCAGCCCGACGCCGGAGAAGATCGATAGCACCACCCACACGCAGCGCACCAGCACTGGATCCAGGCCGAAGCGGTAAGCCACCCCGCCGGCCACCCCGGCGATCCAGCGCTCATTCGTGCGTAAGAGGCCCGAGCCGCGCAGGGAGTCGAAGAAGTCGAAGAAGCGGCGGGTCGAACCACTCTCGGGAGCGGACTGAGGCTGCCCGTACTGCTGGTAGGAGGGAGCGGGGCCGGGCTGAGGAGCAGCGCTGCCCGCGGTATCGGAGGAGCTCTCGGAGGGGCCTGGGAATGGAGCGCCGGCGGTGGAGTCGCCGTCTGATGGGGGAGTGGGCATGTCGTTCATGCACTCAATTCTTCGTGTCCGCGCCCCGCGCCACGATCAGGGGACCCCCTGAATGATCCCCGATTGTCCCCCGAATCCCCCGGAGGATGGCCAGATCGGGAACCCTGACGTGCCACGATGGTGCCATGACGACGTCTCAGCAGTGGGTCGCGCAGCCCGGGCCCGTCCCCGATGGGGCGGGCCGCCAGTGGAGTCCCCCGCCACCCCCGCAGCGGCCTCCTCTGCGTCGCCTTCCTCACCGCCTCGGGCCGGCCCCGGCCGACCTGCCCGAGGAGGCCGCCCGGCTGCGCAGGCCCGCTCGCATCGCCGGGGTCTGCGCGGGGTTGAGCCTCCACCTGGGCATCCCCGTGCGCTACGTCCGCGCGGCGATGGTCGTCTTCGCACTCGGGGGTGGCGCGGGCGCCTTCCTCTACGCCCTGCTGTGGGCGACCCTTCCCGGGGAGAGCGGCCCGGTGGGGGTCGAGTCGGCCTCGCCGGTCTCCCGGGCCCGCCTGGCCACCCGCCCCAAGGACGGGGCGGGCCCCGGAGGACCTGGAGGCCAGGGGGCCGATGGCGGCGCCGTCTCCGGCCTGTCCCAGACGGTTATAGACGGCGGCTCCCTCATCCTGGCGGCCCTCTTCCTGGCCGCATGGCGCTTCGGGCTGCTGGACCAGGTCGGCGCGGTGGGGATCGTCGTCGTCGTCATCGCCGGGGCGGCCCTGTCCTGGTCCCAGATGGACAACCTCGTCGGCCCGGACCGCAACCTAGGTGCCATTGTGCGGGTTGTGGGCGGGGTGTGCCTGGCCGTCATCGGCATCCTCGTATGGGTGGCCGCCGACAGCTCGCCCTACAAGCTCATCTCCGGGCTCGTCACCGGAGGCGCGCTCGTGGCGGGCATCGGCGTGGTCCTGGCGCCTCTGTGGCTGCGGACCAATCGGGCCCTGGCCGACACCCGCGCCGCCGAGATCCGCGAGTCCGAGCGCGCCGACATCGCCGCCCACCTGCACGACTCCGTCCTGCAGACCCTCACCCTCATCCGCAAGCGCGCCGACGAGCCTGAGACGGTGGCCCGCCTGGCCCGCTCCCAGGAGCGCGAGCTGCGCGCCTGGCTCTACACCGACCGCCCCGCACCGGGCACCTCCGTGGCCGACGCCTTCACCGACCTGGCCGGCGAGATCGAGGACCGCCACGGCGTGGCCGTCGACGTCGTCTGCGTCGGCGACCGCGCCCCCGACCGTGACACTGAGGTCATCGTCGCCGCCACTCGAGAGGCCCTGTCCAATGCCGTGCGCCACGGGGCCCCGCCGGTCTCCCTCTACGTCGAGGCCGGCGACCAGCGCCTCGAGGTGTTCGTGCGCGACCACGGTCCCGGATTCGATCCGGAGTCCATCGCCGAGGACCGCCACGGCGTGCGTGAGTCCATCATCGCCCGCATGGAGCGTCACGGCGGCAGCGGCCGGGTGCGCCGCATGGCCACCGGCACGGAGGTGGCCCTGTCCCTCCCCGCGTGATCCCACCGCCCGCCTATCGTAGGTCCCGTCACATTCTGTCCTGTAGGGCTCCACCTCGTCCTTCTCCGCGTCCTTCCGGTCCTTTCGGACACCTCCACATCATCGACGTCACCACCAGGAAGACCCATGGCTGACACACCCGCCGGCACCCCATCAGACAACCACCCGCCCGCTGCGGCCGGCTCGCCCCTGCGGGTCCTGGTCGTCGACGACCACGCCCTGGTCCGCTCCGGGGTGCGCTCCGAGCTGACCTCCCACGCCCCCGATCTGGACGTCATCGCCGAGGCCGACGACGTCGAGGGCGCTATCGCCGCCGTCCACGCCCTGCGCCCCGACGTCGTCCTGCTCGACGTTCACCTGCCTGGCGGCAGCGGCGGGGGAGGAGCGGAGGTCGTCGTCTCCTGCCACGACGTTCCCGAGACGCGCTTCCTGGCCCTGAGCGTCTCCGACGCCAGCGACGACGTCGTCGGCGTCATCCGGGCCGGCGCCCGCGGCTACGTCACCAAGGCCATCTCGACCGAAGACCTGGCCCAGGCCGTGCGGCGCGTGGCTGCCGGCGATGCCGCCTTCTCCCCGCGCCTGGCGGGTTTCGTCCTGGACGCCTTCGGAGCCGGGACGGGCGAGGTCGCCGTGGCCGACACCGAGCTCGATCGGCTCTCAGTGCGCGAGCGCGAGGTCATGCGCCTCATCGCCCGCGGATACACCTACAAGGAGTGCGCCTCCGAGCTGTTCATCTCGGTCAAGACCGTCGAGACCCATGTCTCCGCGGTTCTGCGCAAGCTCCAGTTGTCCAACCGCAACGAGCTCACTCGCTGGGCCGTGGCCCGCCGCATCGTGTAGGCGGGGCGCAGCTCGGGCTCGGAGAGCTCGGAGCACGTGCGGACGATGGGCGACCGCTGCAGGTGACGGTCTGACATCGCGGCTCGGCCCACACCGCCTCAGTGTCCCGTAGCCGACCCGATCCGTGGCAGGATGCGGGACGTGAGCCACCCCCCGCAGCCCTCCGCGAGCACCGCTCATTCCCGCCCCGACCCCCTCCAACCGGCCTGCGAGCACCTGCGTGCGGGCGGGCTGGTCATTCTGCCCACGGATACCGTCTACGGCATCGGGTGCGAGGCCGCCGATGCCGGGGCGGTCGAGCGGCTGCTGGCCGCCAAGGGGCGCGGGCGCCAGATGCCCCCGCCGGTGCTCGTGGCCGACCCCGCCGACCTGACCGGCGTCGTCGCCCAGGTGCCGGAGGCCGCCCGAGCCCTCATGGAGGCCTTCTGGCCCGGGCCGCTGACCCTCGTCCTCGACGCCGATGCGGCCCTGACCTGGGACCTGGGGGAGAGTGGCGGCTCCATCGCCGTGCGCATGCCCGACCACAGGCTCGCCTTGGACCTCCTGCGCCGCAGTGGGCCGCTGGCCGTCTCCTCCGCCAATCCCACCGGCGCGCCGCCCGCGACCGACGCCGCCTCTGCCTGGGCCGCCTTCCCCGGACGGGTCAGGGGCGCCGACGAGGAGGCCCTGAGCGCCCAGGGCGCTGGCGCCCTCGCGTCCGGGGACATCCTTCTGCTCGACGGCGGGGCCACCCCCGGTCCCGTCCCCTCCACCATCGTCTCCCTCGCCGGCCCCTGCGCCCGCGCCCCCCGCATCCTGCGCCAGGGGGTCCTGACGCAGGAGGATCTGGAGCGGACGGCCGGCATCGACCTCGCCGGACCGGCGGCGGACGCAGCGGGGAACAGAGCGGAGGTGGGGGCGTGAGGGTCTACCTCCTGGTCATGGCCATCGCCGCCGTGGCCACCTATGTGGCCGTGCCGATCATCCGGCACATCGCCCTCGTGAGCAACGCGCTCACCCCCGTGCGGGCCCGCGACGTCCACTCCACCCCCATCCCGCGCCTGGGCGGGGTGGCCATGTTCTTCGGCCTGTTCTCCGCGATCTCCGTGGCCTCGCAGATCCCCTACCTCTCTGACGTCATCGACTCCAGCGCCTGGGCCGTGGTCCTGGGGGCGGGGCTGGTGTGCCTGCTCGGCGTCGTCGACGACCTGTGGGAGCTGGACTGGATGACCAAGCTCGCCGGACAGATCCTGGCCGCCGGCGTCATGGCCTGGCAGGGCGTCCAGCTCCTCACCTTCCCCGTGGCGGGGCTGACGATCGGCTCCTCGCGCCTGTCCCTCATCTCCACCGTCATCGTCGTGGTGGCCGCCATCAACGCCGTCAACTTCGTCGACGGGCTCGACGGGCTGGCGGCCGGTGTCGTCGGGATCGGCTCGACCGCCTTCTTCCTGTACACCTACGTCCTCACCCGAGCCACGAGCCCCGGCTCCTACAGCTCCCTGGCCGCCACGATCGTGGCCGCGCTCATCGGCGTGTGCCTGGGCTTCCTGCCCCACAACTTCAACCCGGCCACCATCTTCATGGGCGACTCCGGGGCGATGCAGCTGGGGCTGGTCTCGGCCGCCTCCACCATCATCATCACCGGGCAGATCGACCCCGGCAGCTTCGACGGCTCGCGTGCTCTGCCCGCCTTCATGCCGATCCTCCTGCCGCTGGCCGTCCTCCTGCTGCCCCTGACCGACATGATCATGGCGATCGTGCGCCGCACGCGGAAGGGGCTCAGCCCCACCCACCCCGACCGCATGCACATGCACCACCGGCTCCTGGCGGCCGGGCACTCCCACCGCCGCGCCGTCCTGGTCATGTACCTGTGGGCCGCCGTCGCATCCTTCCCCGTGGCCGCCATGGCGTTCTTCCCTCTACCCTGGGTCATGGTGGGAGCCGCCATCGCGATCCTGTTCGCCTTCGTCGTCACCGTTGACCTCATGCCCGGGGTGCGCCACGGCCTACGCTCGGCGCTGCGCCGGCGCCAGGATCGCCAGGATCAGCGGATCGTCATCTCCCGCAATGTCTCGGGA
>ERZ773075.421-NODE-421-length-33217-cov-71.1172_pt1 | contig 33217 bp, 27 predicted proteins | sample MGYA00580614_ERZ773075 | MGnify/ENA primary metagenome ERZ773075 (study PRJEB29015, sample SAMEA2738021) | human oral metagenome | biome: human oral; feature: human-associated habitat; material: dental | place: China | collected 2043 ...
TGCCCTACCAGGACATGCGCCCCGACCTGGTCGCCGTGGTCGACTACGCCACGGGCAAGCAGCTCGAGGGGCCGCTCAAGCCCGCCAGTGAGCTCGACCTGCACCTGACGGCACTACGGGCGACCGGTCAGATGTCGGTGGTGCACACCCACTCCTACGCGGCCACCGCCGTCGCCAGCCTCGAGGGCGTCAGCGCACTTCCTGCCGTGCACTACTACATCTGCATGTTCGGTGGCAGCGACGTGCGGGTGGCGGACTACGCGATCTACGGCTCCCCTGAGCTGGCGGTCAACGTCGAGCGAGCGCTCGAGGGGCGCACGGCTGCCCTCATGAGCAACCACGGCTCCGTGGTGACCGGCCCTGACCTGGCCTCCACCTACGTCCTGGCCCAGGAGCTGGAGTGGGTCTGCGAGCTCTACCTGCGCACGCGCACCGTGGGCGCTCCCAAGATCCTCTCCGAGGAGCAGATCGCGGCGGTGGCCCGCAAGATCCGGGACACCGGTTACGGTCAGCACGCTCCGGCCCAGGAGGACTGACCGGTTCGGGGACGCCCAGGGTGCGAGAACCGGGGGCGGAGGTCACGTATGGTCGGACCATGACGAGGATCGTGGCTGGAACCGTGGGCGGGCGCAGGATCGAGGTGCCCCGGTCCGGGACGCGCCCCACCTCAGAGCGGGTCCGCGAGGCACTCTTCGCCCGGCTGGACCACTACGGGGTGCTCGACGGCGCCCGGGTGCTGGATCTGTGCGCGGGCTCGGGGGCCCTGGGCCTGGAGGCGGCGAGCCGAGGGGCCGACGGCGTCACGCTCGTGGACTTCTCGCGCGCGGCCACTGACACCTGCCGGCGCAACATCCAGGTGCTGGGACTGGACGGGGTCCGCGCGGTGACCGCGAAGGCGGACGCCTTTCTGGCAGGCGCGGCAGGAGCACCGGTGGACCTGGTACTGATCGACCCGCCCTACGATCTGAGCGAGGAGGAGCTCACCGCGATTCTCAGCCCCCTGATCCGCAGAGAGGACCCGTGGCTGACCGCGAGTGCCGTCGTCGTCGTCGAGCGCTCGAGGCGTTCAGCCGAGCCCACCTGGCCGGAGGGCATGAGACGCTTCGCGGACAAGCGCTACGGGGAGACCATGATCTGGTTCGCCGAGCCGACCGCTGAGCCCGTCGGGGCCGCCGATCCTGCCTGAGCCCGCCCTGTCACGCTCGTTCGAGGAAGGCCTGGGACTCCTCGTCGAGTCGCTCGACGATCGCCGCGGCCAGGGCCCGGTGCTCGCGCAGCTGCGGATCGTCGGCCACGATCCGCTCGGCCTCACGCCGGGCGGTGGCGATGAGCCGGGCGTCGCGGGTCACGCGCAGCAGGTCCAGGCCGGAGGTACGCCCTGACTGCGAGGCCCCCAGGACGTCGCCCTCGCTGCGCAGGTCGAGGTCGGCCTCGGCCAGGGCGAATCCGTCCGTGGTGGAGGCGAAGGCCTTGAGCCGGTGGAAGGCGGTGGAGCCGACCTCCACACCGGTGACCGCCACGCAGACGGACTCTCGGCTGCCGCGTCCGACCCGACCGCGCAGCTGGTGGAGCTGGGACAGGCCGAAACGGTCGGCGTCCAGGATGACCATCATGGTGGCCTCAGGCACGTCCACCCCGACCTCGATGACGGTGGTCGCCACCAGGAGGGGAGTGGCGCCGGAGGCGAAGTCGGCCATGGCAGAGGCCTTGTCCTCACTGCTCATACGTCCGGTGAGGCTCCCGACGCCGACACCCTCCAGGGCGGGCTCGGCCTCCAGCCGCTGTCGCCATTCCTCGACGGCGGCCAGAGGGCGGTCCGGGCGCGAGCAGGGCTCCTCGGGCTCGAGCGGCCCTGGGGCCTGCTCGGCGGCGGTATCGGCGCCGGAGGCCATCGCGGCCTCCTGCTGAGGCTCGTCGTCACCGACCTCGATCCGCGGGCAGACGACGTAGACGCGTCCACCGGAGGCAGTCTCCTTGGCGGCACGTCGCCAGATTCCCTCCACCCAGGAGGTGCGCGACCAGGGGACCAGGTGCGTGGGGACGGGGCTGCGTCCGGCGGGAAGCTCGTCAAGGACAGAGGTGGCCAGGTCGCCGAAGACGGTCATGGCGATAGTGCGTGGGATCGGGGTGGCGGTCATGACCAGCAGGTGGGGGGTGTGACGCTGGCCGGTCGCCGGGTCGGTGACGCCGCCGCGCTCGCGCAGAGCGTCGCGCTGAGCGACACCGAAACGGTGCTGCTCGTCGACGACGACCAGCCCGAGGAAGGGGATCTGCACCGTGTCGGACAGCAGGGCGTGGGTGCCGACGACGATCGCCGGCTCACCGGCGGCCAGGTCGGCGAGGATGCGACGGCGCTGGGCGGCCGGGGTGGAGCCGGTCAGCAGGTGGACCCGGGTGGCGCGCTCAGCCTCACCGAGCATCCCGGACAGGGCCAGGGGGCCGAGAAGCGCCTCCAGGGAGGAGTGGTGCTGAGCGGCGAGCACCTCGGTGGGGGCCAGCAGGGCCGTCTGTCCGCCGCCGTCGACCACCTGGAGCATGGCGCGCAGGGACACGAGGGTCTTGCCGCTTCCCACGTCACCCTGGAGGAGGCGTTGCATGGGAACGGTGCGAGCCAGGTCGGCGGCGATCTCCTGACCGACGCGCACCTGTCCTGCGGTCAGGTCGTAGGGCAGGGAGGCGTCGAGGTCGGCCCTCAGGGAATCGACCGCCTGCGGCTCTGGCCAGGCCACCGCGGTGCGCGTGGCCTCGTGGTGGGCCCGTCGCTGAGCCAGGGCCACCTGAAGGATGAGAGCCTCCTCGTGGCGCAGCCGGCTCCGGGCCGCCTTCCACTGGTGGGCGTCATCGGGCCGGTGCACCCAGCGGTAGGCGGTATAGGCGTCGATGAGTCCGGCCGAGCGCAGCAGGTCCTCAGGCAGGGGGTCGGCAACGTCGCCCGGTCCGAGCTGGTCGAGGACGGTCCGTACCGCCTTGGCCACCGACCAGGACGGGAGGGCCTCCGTTCCCGGGTAGATGGGCATGGGGCGGGCCAGCAGGGCCTCGCGCTCGGCCTCATCGAGCTCGTCGAGGACGTACAGGCGCGGGTTGGTCAGCTGCTTGCGTCCGCGGTGAAGCCCGACCTTGCCGCTCATGAGGACGGTGGTTCCGGGAGCCAGCCGGGTGGCGCGGGCACGCATCTGGCCCGCCGCACCGAACTGGACGACGTCCATGGTGGAGACACCGTCAGTGACGGTGGCCTCCATGAGGGCCGGAGCCCGGCCGGAGCGGGTGCGTCGGGAGGAGGCGCGCACGATCTGGGCCTGGATGGTGGCCTGCTCACCCTTGACGAGGGTGCGCATGTCGGTCAGATCCCCCCAGGTGTCGTAGCGCCGGGGCAGCATGCGCAACAGGTCGGCCCCGGTCTCCACCCCCTGCTTGGCGAGCTGGGCGGCCGTCCGCTTGCCCACGAGCCGGGTCACAGGACGCTCGAGGAGACCGACGCTTCCGGGGCGGGGCGCGCGGGTTGAGCGATCAGGTGAACTGGTCACGACCCCACCCTATGACGAACATGAGGCGGATCAGCTCCCGAGCCGCTACGCAACAGCTGCTGGATGCCCCGCAGCAACGGGGCCCTGCGACGGCTACTCGATGGCGATGAGGACGTCGGGGTGCTCCTGGCCGCCCGCATGGACGGCGACCTCCACATCCTCACCAACCACATGTCCTCGGGCGCTCACTGCCGCGCTGGCGGCCAGGGCGCCGACGTCGCGGCCGGCGTTGCGTCCGGTGATGACGGTGAGCAGCTCGTCGGAGGGCCGCAGCGCCGAGGCCACGGCGTGGGCCACGGCGTCGGCATCGGCCTGCGCCCCGTTGAGGGCGATGGTGCGCAGGCCCGCGGCGGCGCTCCAGGCGCGGCGAGCCAGGTCTGCCAGCTCGGCCTCCTCACTCCGTCCGGCCAGGGCGACCGCGGCGGCCAGGACCCGGGCCTCATCATCGGTGTCGCACACGAGGAGCTGGATGCCCTCGGCCGCGTAGCGCTCCGACGACGATCCCGCCTGCATCCCGGCACGAGCGGCCTCACGAGCGGCTCCTGCGTTCCGCGTTCCGGCCGGAGGACGAACGGTGGAGACGGCCGAGCGCGCCGCCAGGAAACGAGCGGCATCGTGGGCGGCCTCCGTGCAGGCGGCGTCACAGGGCAGCACGATGACCTGGGAGGAACCCAGGTCCGCAGCGGCGCGTGCGATCCCCTCCCGGTCGGGGTTGAGGACGACAGCGGCGTCGGAGCGGGCGAGCTGCTCGATGAGTCCGGGGGCCCGGGTGCAGGCGATGACACCGATCCCGGCCTGTCGCGAGCGGGCGGCCAGACGCGGCGTCTCCGCCGGTACAGGGCGCGGCGCAGCCGCCTGGGAGGGGTGCATCCGTACCGACTTGGCCTTGCGCTCAGCCCGGCGGGCGGCCAGTCGCTCGAAGGAAACCACGTGGCCCGTGGGATCGGAGTCAAGCGCCCCCCATGGGGACGGGGGCTCGTCGGTGGAGGCCACTAGGGCGGTGGGGTGAAGGTGGTGGATGCAGATCTGGCGGGCGCGGCCCACGTGCGGCAGGGCCGCGCGCGGTGTGTCGGTGTGGACGTGGACCTGGTAGAGACCCACCCCCAAGGCGTCCGGAGTACCGACAACGCCCACGGAGTCGCCGATGAGCTCCAGGTCGCGGCGCAGTTGGCCGGCTTGGACGGCGGTGGCCTCCAGCAGGTACATGACCTCGAACTCGCCGGTGGACATGCCTAGGGGCTCGGGGCCGACGCTGTGCGGCACCCCGCCCTCGGCCAGATCGGTGAGCATCTGCCGGGCGACGGCCGTGTAGGGGGCGTGCTCGTCGGCGTCCTCGTGGCCCTGACGCAGCTCTGGTGCCTCATTCTTCCCGCTGCCGACGTCCTGGATCGCGTCAATGGTGTCCGACAGGCAGGTCAGCAGCAGCATGAAGGCTGCTCCCCCGGCATCCACCGGGCCGTGTCCGAGACCCGCAGTCTCGACGACGGACTCCTGGGACCCGAAGGCCGCAGCGGCGGCGATGATGCTCAGGGTGGCGGGCGAGCTCGCCGTCGCCTCCTCCAGGGCGGATCGGGCGGCCGTGGCCGCGTCCCTGGCGACCGACAGCAGGGTACCCGCCACCGGCCGGGAGACCGCGGCCCAGGTAGTGTCCGCCATGGCCTCATAGGCGTGCACGAGCTCGACGGGACGCAGGCCGGTGGGGTTGGGGGCGTTAGCGCAGATGTCGGCGAAGGCCGCCAGCGCCTGAGAGACCAGAAGACCCGAGTTCCCTCGGGCCCCGCGAACGGCGCCGTCGGCGGCGGCGCGGGCGACCTGCGCGGCATCGGCGGCCCGCCCCAGCCGGTGGAGGGCGTCGGAGGCCGAGCGCAGGGTGAGCAGAACATTGGTTCCCGTATCCGCGTCCGGCACGGGGAAGACGTTGAGAACGTCCACGAGATCACGGGTCTGATCAGCGACGATCTCCGCCAGCGCGATCCACCGCCGCACTGCGGATCCCTGCAGCACGTGGGCGCCTGAGACAGGGGTAGCGGGGCGGTGTCCTTGCGACTGCGCCATCTTCGCCTCCCCTGGGTCCTGGCTGCGACCACCACACCATGCGTCTCACGCTGCGAACACCTTCTGTTCCACTGCATGATCTGCATATGTGCTGGCGTTCAGCGAGCCTGGTTCGCGGCTGGGCCGAGCCTCTGTGTTGATATGTAGTTTCAGAGTACCCGCACAACCACATTCCTCCCACCGGAGCGAACACCGTGCGGAACGTCCCGTTCTGGGCGCTAGAGCGCCAGTTGGAGACTCGAACCACCAACACGCTGGTCAAACCGCCTACCACCGCACCCCGTTCGGGCAAACGTTCGCCATATGGTGAGATCCGGCACGTTCACAACCCGCCGGTCGCACGTCGGCGGACCTCCGATCGCCCCGGCGTGTGCCCGAACCCACGCCTTCGTGGCTTGGGAGCCGGCCAACAGTTCCGCTATTGTGTTCGGGTTGCCCAGAGCCCTGCGCCTGGGCGGTAAGACCTGGCGCCAGGCACGGGCCTGAGCGTTGAAGCATTGAAGATCAGGAGTGAGACCGTGGCTGCTGTGTGCGACGTTTGCGGCAAGGGCCCCATCTTCGGCAAGAGCGTCTCGCACTCCCACGTGCGGACCAACCGCCGGTGGAACCCCAACATCCAGCGTGTGCGTGCTCTCGTCAACGGCGCCCCCAAGCGCCTCAACGTGTGTACGTCCTGCCTCAAGGCCGGCAAGGTGACGCGCAACATCTGAGCGCATCACCTCGAGTCCTTCGAGCACGAGGCCGCCGCTGCACCAGCAGCCGGCGGCCTTTGTCGTGCTCCTGTCGCGCCTCGGCGCTCTCTCAGGAGAGGACGTTCAGGCCCTGGCGAAGTGGTCCCAGCCGGTGCGCTCCTGGACAGGTTCTCCCCCCAGGAGGACACCTGGTCGGTGGCCCAGCGCGCGTGCCGATGGGGCCTGCGGGTCCAGGACGCGGCCGATCACGCTGACGTCCGCCGGTAGAGGGGCTGAGGGGACCGCCGGGACGGTGGCGAGCATCCCATGGTCCTCTCCCCCGGTGAGCAGCCATGTGCGGGCCAGAGCACGCGCTGTCGCCCCTTCGCCGCCCGCCACGAGCGCGGCGACCGGTTCGAGGAAGGACATGTCGGGCAGATCGCCCGGGTCATCCAGGTCGATGACGACGCCGCTGGCCTGGGCGATCCGTCCGGCGTCGCGCAGCAGTCCGTCCGAGACGTCCATCATGGAGGTGGCTCCGGCATCGGCCAGGGCCGGGCCGGCTGCCAGCGCCGGAGTGGGCGCGCGGAAGGCGGCGAGGCAGGCCCCAGCCTGAGTCGGGTCCCCATCCTGCTCAGCTGCCGCCACGATCTGCGACCCGGCGCTGAGCAGTGCCAGCCCTGCCGCACTGCGCCCCAGGGCGCCGGCATGGACGACGAGGTCGCCGGGGCGGGCACCGCTTCGCAGGACCGGCGCCCGGCCCTCGAGGTCTCCCAGGACCGTCACCGACACGACCAGCGACTCCCCACCACTGAGATCGCCGCCGACGACACCCGCCCCGCAGGGCTCACAGCCCTGAGCCAGTCCCTGAGCGAAGTCCCGCACCCAGGTCACCGGCGTGGTCGGCGGCATGACGAGACCGACGACGAGGGCGACCGGCCGGGCCCCCATGGCGGCGGCGTCGGCGAGGTTCTGGGCCGCAGCCCTTTCGCCGACGTCGCGTCCCGTGGACCACTCGGTGCGGAAGTGGTGCCCCTCGACCAAGACGTCGGTGCTCACCACCGTGCGGGCGTCGGTGAAGGACACCACCGCGCAGTCGTCCCCGGTGCCGACCGGGGTCTGTGCGGCACTCGGCAGAAAGGGGGTGATGATCGCGAGGAGCTCCTCCTCACTGAGGTCACCGACCCGCATCTGCTCACCCACGGCCTCACCACCGGGAGGAGACGGCTCAGCGGTTGACATCGGTGGAGCGGACAAGGGCCAGCTCGATGAGCTCTGAGACCAGGTCGGTGTAGCCCAGACCGGAGACCTGCCACATGTAGGGGTACATGGAGAAAGGGGTGAAGCCGGGCATCGTGTTGATCTCGTTGACGACTGCCTCGCCGGCCTCGGTGAGGAAGAAGTCGACACGGGCCAGGCCCTCGCAGCCCACGGCCTCGAAGGCCCGGGCGGCGGTGTCCATGATGAGTGCGCGCTCCTCGGGGCCGATGCGCGCCGGGCAGACCATGGCGACGGCGTCGTGGGCAAGGTACTTGGTCTCGAAGTCGTAGAACTCACCGGCGCCATGGGAGGCGTCCATGGCGATCTCGCCGGGTTCGGCCACCCGGGGGGCGTCGTCGCCGCGCCCCTCAAGGACGGCGACCTCGACCTCACGTCCCACGATGCCGCTCTCCACGAGGACCTTGGGGTCGATCGCGCGAGCGGCCTCGATGGCACCGGGAAGGTCCTCGGGGCGCTCGACCTTGCTGATGCCCAAGGAGGATCCGGCGCGGGAGGGCTTGACGAACAGGGGGTAGCTCAGGGACCGGCAGGCGTCCAGGATCACCTCGGGATCGCGCTTCCAGGCGTGGGGGCCGACGACAACGTGCGGCGCCGTGGCGATACCGGCTGCTCCCAGAAGCACCTTGGTGACCTGCTTGTCCATGCCCGCGGCGCTGGCCAGCACCCCGCAGCCGACGTAGGGAACACCCATCATCTCCAGCATGCCCTGGATGGTTCCGTCCTCGCCGTAGGGTCCGTGCAGAAGCGGGAGGACGACGTCGATCTGGCCGAGGACCCGGGGGCCCGTGGGCCCGAGCACGGTGAGCTCGCCGCCTCCCAGCGGGGCGGAGAGCGCCCCCTGCCCCAGTCCGTCAGTGGTGATCTGTACCGGCGGCCGGCTGTCGCTCAGCTCGAGAGCGGCCGGGTCGTCCTCGACGAGCACCCACTGGCCCTCGGGCGTGATGCCCACAGGGAGGACCTCATAGCGGTCTCGGTCAATGGCCGACAGGACTCCGGCGGCGGTGGCGCAGGAGATCGTGTGCTCACCGCTACGGCCACCGAAGACGACGGCGACACGCACCTTGGACTTGTCAGGACGGGGAACGGAGGGGCCGGTTTCCTGAAGATCTGTCATAGGTCCCAACGCTACCGCGCAGGACCTCGTATGCTGTTAACGCACAGAGACACCGGAATAAAGCGGGCGCCTCGGACGCCCCGCGAAGTGAGGCAATGATGCACCACCGCTCCGTCACGCCACTCACCCTGCTGCTCAGCACGACCCTGGCACTGGGCGCCTGCTCGCTGAGTACGTCGTCACCCTCCGCCGCTACCGGCACAGGGGCACCGAGAACTGCTGCGGAGGCCACGGCGCCACCCACTCATCCACGCCAGAACAGCTCGGACGCCCCGGACTGGGGCGCAGGATCCCAGGGGCAGCAGGCAGGAGAGGGCAGTACCCTCACGGTCGCCGACGTCAGGGTCGGAAACCACCCGGATGAGGGCTACAGCCGATTCGTGGTGGAGTTCGACGGCCAGGGGACGCCCGGCTGGAGCCAGCCGCAGTGGGACGTCCCGGTCTCCACCATGGGCAAGGGCGACCCGATCGAGGTTGAGGGGGAGCGCACGATGGTGATCCGGGGCAGCGGTGTGGCCGCTGTCCCTCCCGACGGGCAGAGGGTGAGCGGTCACCGCCAGATCGAGCTCGACAACTCCGCCAACGACGACCGGAGCATCGACTCGGCCTACATCGACCCCGGGTTCGAGGGAGAGTTCCAGGTGGTGCTGGGCACCGACTCCCAGACCTACCGGGTCTTCAGCCTCTCCAACCCCACGCGTCTGGTCGTCGACATCGCCCTCGACTGAGCACAGGAACCGACCGCGTTCCCACAGACGTCTCGGACCAGTGGGCTCCAGAGGACCGCTGAACGGGCTAGGCCTGAGACGGCTCCGCGTGCACGCCCTCGGCCTTACGGGGGCGGGCCAGAAGAGCGTCCGTCACCTGGGCGACGCTGGCGGCGCCCTCGACAACGGCGACGACCCCGGCGGTGATCGGCATGTCCACATCGTGGGCCCGAGCCAGATCAAGGACGGCACGAGCCGACCTGGCGCCCTCGGCCACACCCCGGGAGGCTGCGGCGGCCTCGGCCACGCTCATCCCCTCACCGAGGTGACGCCCGAAGGTCTGGTTGCGGCTCAGGGGCGAGGAGCAGGTGGCCACCAGGTCCCCCATGCCGGCCAGCCCGGCGAAGGTCTCGGGCCGGGCGCCGAGCTCCAGGCCCAGGCGGGTGATCTCCACCAGGCCCCGGGTGATGATCGTGGCCTTGGAGTTGTCCCCCAGGCCCCGTCCCGCTGCGGCGCCGACGGCCAGGGCGATGACGTTCTTGACCGCTCCGCACAGCTCGACGCCCAGGACATCGGTGTTCGTGTAGGGGCGGAAGGTCCCGGTAGCGCACAGGGCGGCGATCCGGGCCGCGACCTGCTCGTCGTCGGCGGCCACCACGGTCGCGGTGGGTTGCCCGCCGGCGATCTCGTCGGCGAGGTTGGGCCCGGAGACGACGACGACACGGGAGCGGTCGATGCCCAGCACCTGGGCGAGGACCTCACTCATCCGTAGCCCGGTGCCCAGCTCGATCCCCTTCATGAGGGAGACGGCCACGGCGTCGTCGGCCAGGGCGCCCCGGACGGGCTCCAGCACCTTTCGGGCCTCCTGGGAGGGCAGGGCCACGACGACGGCGCACGCCTCATCGACAGCGTCGGCCAGGTCGGTGGTGGCCGTGACGCCCGCCGGCAGGCGGTGGCCGGGAACGTAGCGCCCGTTGGTGCCGGCGTTGATCTCATCGGCGATCTCCTGGCGCCGTGCCCAGATCACCGTGGGAGTACCGGTCTGGGCCAGGAGGCCGGCGAAGGTGGTGCCCCAGGCTCCCGAGCCGATGACGGTCGCCCGCCGCACTGCCGCTGCACCGGAACCGCTCACTGCCCGGCCTCCTTCTGGCTCTCCCCAGTACTCTCGCAGGCCTTCTCGGTGTCGCCGGGCTCGTCGGGGTGCGGCTCGGGCAGCGGGTCAGGACGACGCACGCCGATCCTGCCCTTGCCAGGGTCGCCGTCGTAGTGCAGGTCGAAGGGGCGGGGGGCCTTCTCACCCCGGAGCTCCTCGACCAGGGCGGTGATGGCCCGCATGATCTCAGCGGTGCAGGCACGCACGGCCTCACGGTCCTGGGTGTCCGTCCCGAAACGGGACAGGTCCATGAGCTCACCGATGGTGACACGCACGTCCTTTCGCGGGAAAGGACGGAAGGAGCGCCCGTAGGTGTCCAGGATCTCATGGGCTCCCCACTGCCCCATGGGCAGAACAGGCGCTCCGCTGGTCATGGCCAACCTGGCCGCGCCGGTCTTGGCGACCATCGGCCACTTAAGGGGGTCACGGGAGAGGGTGCCCTCGGGGAAGATCATGATGGCGCCGCCGTCGGCCAGGACATCACTGGCGGCCTTGAGGGCCGTAGCCGCGTTCTGGGTGCCCCGCTGGACCGGGATCTGGCCGCCGGCCCGCAGGATCGAGCCGAGCAGCGGCACCTTGAACAGCGTGGACTTGGCCAGGGAGTAGACCGGCACGTCGGCGTCGACCAGGGCGCGCATGGCTGTGAGCGAGTCGAGGTCAGTCAGGTGGTTGGCCACGGCGATGAAGCCGCCCTGACGGGGGATGTTCTCCAGACCGGTCACCTTCTGCCGGGAGACCACCTTGAGGAACGGGATGATAGCCCCGCGCGCGGCGAAGCGGTAGAACGGAGTCATGGGGCGTGTTGCAGGCACAGGTGAACTCTAACCGCTCAGCGAGCCGAGCGAGGTTCTCCGAGCCGTACCCGGCCCCGCGCGTGCGACCCAGCCGCCGGCCTCACTGATGCACGGCCGGCGGTAGCCTCAGTCAGGCCAGGCGGGTGACGGCGGCGTTGAGGGACTCGAGCTTGGACATGAAGTGCTCGTAGCCTCGGTCGATGAGGTTGACGCCCTCGACCCGGCTGGTGCCCTCGGCGGTCAGGGCCGCGATGAGGTGAGAGAAGCCGCCCCGCAGGTCGGGTACGACGATGTCGGCACCGGTCAGCCGCGTGGGCCCGGAGATGACCGCGGAGTGGTAGAAGTTGCGCTGCCCGAAACGGCACTCGGTCCCGCCCAGGCACTCGCGGTAGACCTGGATGGTGGCCCCCATCTTGCGAAGTGCGCCGGTGAATCCGAAGCGGTTCTCGTAGACGGTCTCGTGGACGATGGACAGGCCCTGGGCCTGGGTGAGGGCCACGACGAGGGGCTGCTGCCAGTCGGTCATGAAGCCGGGGTGGACGTTGGTCTCCACCACGATCGAACGCAGGTCCCCTCCGGGGTGGTAGAAGCGAATGCCCTCGTCGGTGACGTCGAAGGCGCCCCCCACCTTGCGGAAGGTGTTGAGGAAGGTGGTCATGTGGCTCTGGTGGGCTCCGCGCACGAACACGTTGCCGCGGGTGGCCAGGGCGGCCGAGGCCCAGGAGGCGGCCTCGATGCGGTCCGGCAGAGCCGAGTGGGTGTAGCCGCACAGCTCGTCGACACCCTCGACATGGATGGTGCGGTCGGTGTCCACCGAGATGATGGCGCCCATCTTCTGCAGGACGTCGACGAGGTCCATGATCTCGGGCTCGACGGCGGCGTTGCGCAGCTCGGTCAGTCCGTGAGCGCGTACGGCGGTGAGCAGGGTCTGCTCGGTGGCACCGACTGAGGGGTAGGGCAGCTCGATGACGGTGCCGTTGAGGCCACCCGGTGCCGTCAGCCGAATACCCTGGGCCTGCTTGTCGACAGTGGCGCCGAACTGCCGCAGGATCTCCAGGTGGAAGTCGATGGGGCGGTCACCGATACGGCAGCCGCCCAGGTCGGGGATGAAGGCCTCCCCCAGGCGGTGCAGGAGCGGGCCGCAGAAGAGGATCGGGATGCGCGAGGAGCCGGCGTGCGCGTCGATATCGGCCATGTGCGCGGACTCGACCTTGGAGGGGTCCAGCTGAAGGACGCCCTCGCGCTGGTCGTAGTCGATGCTCACGCCGTGCAGACTCAGCAGTCCCGAGACCACGTCGACATCACGGATGAGTGGGACGTTGCGCAGCACCGAGGGGGATGACCCCAGCAGGGCCGCCACCATCGCCTTGGGAACCAGGTTCTTGGCTCCGCGGACGGTGATCTCACCAGTCAGCGGGCGACCGCCCTCGACCTGGAGCAGACCGTCGACCATGCGCACCTCCATGACGTCATCTGGGTGCGCCGTGCGCGTGAGCCGGGTACCCAATCCTCGCGCGGGCGCGCGAGGCCGTCCCAGCATAAGCGCACCGACGGGACTCCCAGGACCGTTTTCACGTCCGCATCGGGTGGCCTTCGACTCACAGAAAGTCCTGATCAATAACTGACATCGCCGTGACAATTCCGATGAAATCGGCGTCGGGGAGCCACGACGACTCGTCTGATCCGGCCGCTGTCAGGGCTGAGGCATGTCCGCGGTCCTGGCCGAGACGACCTCCTGAGCAGGGAGGTGCTTGGTCGGCTGGGTACGCGGCTTGAAGGCCGGGCGAGCCTCCTCGTAGGCACGGATGGCGTCCTCCTGGGTCAGGGTCAGGGAGATGTCATCGAGCCCCTCCATCAGGATCCAACGCACGTAGTCGTCGATGGCGAAGGTGCAGCGGAAGGCCCCGACCTCGACCGTGCGGTTCTCCAGGTCCACGGTCACCTCGGTGCCGGGCTCGGTCTCGAGGATCTTCCACAGCTGCTCGCAGTCCTCCTGCGACACCACTCCGGCCACCAGCCCCTGCTTTCCGGCGTTGCCGCGGAAGATGTCGGCGAAGCGGGGAGCCAGGACGACCTTGAACCCGTAGTCCTTGAGGGCCCACACGGCGTGCTCGCGCGAGGATCCCGTACCGAAGTCGGGGCCCGCCACGAGCACCGAGGCCCGCTTGTAGGCCTCCTGGTTGAGGATGAAGTCGGGCTCACCGGCCCGCCAGGAGGCGAACAGGGCGTCGTCGAAGCCCGTGCGCGTGATGCGCTTGAGATACACCGCCGGGATGATCTGGTCGGTGTCGACGGCGCTGCGCCGCAGCGGAGCGCCGATTCCCGTGTGCCGGATGAACTTGTCCACAGCCTCTTTCAGCTCCTTGCCTTCTGTCTCTTCGTCTCTTCCGCGGCGCCCGGATGCTACAGGACGGTCACCGGGAGCACGGTGGAGGCCGGCTGCGCCTCCGACGGGACCGCTGCGACCACCGGGATGTCGCCCGGACTCAGCGGCCGGCCATCGGCGCCCTCTAAGTCGGCGGGGTGCGGGGGCAGGTCTCCCGGTGCGGACAGGGTCCCGCGCACGGCGGTGGCGGCGGCCACGACGGGCGAGACGAGGTGGGTGCGCCCGCCCTTGCCCTGACGCCCCTCGAAGTTGCGGTTGGAGGTGGAGGCGGCGCGCTCACCGGAGGAGAGCTTGTCCGGGTTCATGGCCAGGCACATGGAGCAGCCGGCGTTGCGCCACTCGGCACCGAAGCTCTTGAAGACCCGGTCCAGCCCCTCGGCCTCGGCCTGCAGACGCACCCGGGCGGAGGCCGGTACCACCAGCATGCGCAGCCCTTCGGCCTTCTTGCGTCCGCGCACCACCTCGGCGGCAGCCCGCAGGTCCTCGATCCGGCCGTTGGTGCACGAGCCGATGAAGACGGTGTCGACCTTGATCTCACGCAGAGGCGTTCCCGGAACGAGATCCATGTACTCCAGGGCGCGTTCGGCGGCGAGGCGCTCGGTGGCGTCGGCGATGTCCTCAGGGTCGGGGACCGTGGCCGACAGCGGAAGCCCCTGCCCGGGGTTGGTTCCCCAGGTGACGAAGGGCTCGATGTCCTTGGCCTCGAGGACGACCTCGGTGTCGAAGACGGCATCGGGGTCGGTGCGCAGGCTGGACCAGTACTCCACGGCCGCGTCCCAGTCGTCGCCGACGGGTGCGTGGGGACGGTCCTTGAGGTAGTCGAAGGTGGTCTGGTCGGGGGCGATCATGCCTGCCCGGGCCCCGCCCTCGATGCTCATGTTGCAGATCGTCATGCGGGCCTCCATCGAGAGCTGCTCGATGGCGCGGCCGCGGTACTCGATGACGTGGCCCTGGGCGCCATTGGTCCCGATCTTGGCGATGATGGCCAGGATGATGTCCTTGGCCCCGCTGCCCGAGGGCAGGTCGCCGTCGATGGTGACGCTCATCGACTTGAAAGGGGCGATGGGCAGGGTCTGGGTGGCCAGGACGTGTTCGACCTGGGACGTGCCGATACCGAAGGCGAGTGCTCCGAAGGCGCCGTGGGTAGAGGTGTGGGAGTCTCCGCACACCACGGTCATGCCGGGCTGGGTCAGCCCCAACTGCGGGCCGACGGCGTGGACGATCCCCTGGTCGGCGTCCCCCAGCGAGTGCAGGCGCACCCCGAACTCGGCGCAGTTAGCGCGCAGGGTCTCGATCTGGGCGCGACTGGTGACGTCGGCGATCGGCAGATCGATGTCCAGGGTGGGGGTGTTGTGGTCCTCGGTGGCGATGGTCAGGTCGGTGCGGCGGACCTTGCGTCCGGCAAGACGCAGTCCCTCGAAGGCCTGGGGGCTGGTGACCTCGTGGACCAGGTGAAGGTCGATGTAGAGCAGGTCAGGGGCACCGTCGCTACCCTTGGACACCACATGATCACGCCAGACCTTCTCGGCGAGAGTCATTCCCATCGACTTACATCCTCTCAGAAACGGCTGTCAGCGGCCGTATCGCACCTCCGTCGCAGGTTCTCACCTGGACCTCAGGATGCTGACACTGTGCCGCTTCCGGGCACGACCTTAACTTGAAATCTCACACCTTGAAATGACAGTATCAGATTATGGACAGCTCCCTAGAGAACGACAGCAGCGGCGTCGGCGTGATCGACAAGGCGGCCCTGGTGATGAGCGCACTGGAATCAGGCCCGGCGACCCTTGCCCAGCTCGTGTCCGCCACTCACCTGGCCCGCCCCACGGCGCACCGCATCGCGGTCGCCCTGGAGTTCCACCGTCTGGTCACCCGCGACTCCCAGGGACGCTTCATCCTGGGCCCCCGACTCACTGAGCTGGCCAGCGCCGCGGGCGAGGACCACCTCCTGTCCGCCGCAGGCCCCGTGCTGACGGCCCTGCGGGACAAGACCCATGAGTCCGCGCAGCTCTATCGTCGTCAGGGTGACGTGCGCATCTGCGTGGCCAACGCCGAGCGCCCCATCGGTCTGCGCGACTCCATCCCTGTGGGCGCCACCATGTCCATGCAGGGCGGTTCGGCCGCCCAGGTGCTCCTCGCCTGGGAGGAGCCCGACCGCCTCCATCGCGGCCTGGTGGGCGCCCGCTTCACCGCCACTATGCTCTCCGCGGTCCGACGTCGGGGTTGGGCCCAGTCGGTCGGGGAGCGTGAGCCGGGGGTCGCCTCGGTCTCGGCACCGGTGCGCGGGCCGGGAGGCAAGGTCGTCGCCGCGATCTCCATATCCGGCCCCATCGAGCGCATGGGGCGTCAGCCCGGCCGGGTCCACGGCCACGTGGTCATGGCGGCGGCGCGCCGCCTGTCTGAGGTGCTCAGCGACACCGGCGTCGCCTGACGCGCGCCCTGAGCCCTCCGACCTCCCCGGCCCGGCCCAAGACTAGCGAGCGCCTCGCAGGTCGATGGCGCGATGGTAGGCCTCGACGTTCATCTGGACCACGGACCCCCATACAGGCAGGGGGGTGATCTCGTAGTTGTGGGCCTTGATGCGCCCGAGCAGATCGTCATCCCCCAGAAGAGCGGCGAGCTCACGGGCCAGGCCGGTCTCGTCGTCGGCGAGGAGACCGTCAACGCCATCGGTCACGAAGTCACTGACTCCGCTGGAGCGCAGCGCCACGACCGCCAGTCCCGCGGTGCGGGCCTCGAGGGTGGAGATGCCGAAGGAGTCGGCGGGCGAGGTCTGCAGGTAGATGTCGGCACGGGTGAAGGCCCGGGCGAGCTCACTGCGCTCAACGCGCCCCACCAGGGTGATGCGGTCAGCCAGGCCGGAGTCGGTGACCTCCTGCGTGAGCCTGTCGCGCAGCGGGCCGTCCCCGTAGATCCTGAGGAGGGCATCGGTTCCAGGAGTGCTTCTGACCGCCTGGGCGAAGGCGCGCACGGCCTGCAGAGGACGTTTGCGCTCGATCCAGCGCAGGGAAGCCACCACCGTGACCGGCCGGTGCGCCCCGATCACCTGAGGTCCGGGGCGCTCCAGCCGCCAGTCATCGACGGTGATGCCGTTGGGCAGGACGGTCACCGGATCATGAGCCCCGGCGCGCCGGACATCGGCGGCCAGCATGGAGGACACGGCCGTCAGATCGGCACCGCCGCGCTGCCACAGCCGCACGGGGCCAACAGGCCCCAGCACCCCGGCCGCCGACGCCCAGGGCCCCAGGACGCAGTGGAAGGTGACGGCCAGCGGGAGTCCCGCCCGCCGGGCCGCAGCGATACCGGACCACGCGAAGGGGGAGACGATGCCGACGTGGGCGTGAACGACATCGGGACGCAGGCGGGACATGAGCTCACCCAGCTCACGCCCGGCTCGTGGGTGCACGGGCAGCTCACCGGGCAGGTTCGCGGTGGTGCGGTAGACCGGGAAGCCATCGTCCCGCTCGACGCTGCGGCCGCGATCATCACCGACCGGTGTCGCGGTGACGACGGCGGGCTCGTGGCCGGCCAGCCTCAGGTTGCGGGCGAGGTCCTGCACCTGGGTCTCGATGCCGCCCAGCCTGGGCGCATAGCAGTCGGAGACGATGAGAACGCGCATGACCTCAAGTCTGCCACGCCGCCTTCCTCGCGCGTGCTCTTCAGGGGCCGTCCATGATCCGTGCGTCGCTGAGGCTAGGAGCCGACCTCGGCGCGGCGCAGCTCGGCGATGGCGGTCTCGAAGTCCTCCAGGGAGTCGAAGGAGGAGTAGACCGAGGCGAAGCGCAGGTAGGCGATCTGGTCCAGATCGCGTAGAGGGCCGAGGATCGCCAGACCGACATCGTGAGAGTCGACGAGGGCCTGACCTCCTGCACGGATGGCCTCCTCGACCTTGTGCGCCAGGAGCGCGAGCTGATCGTCGGAGACAGGGCGCCCCTGACAGGCCCGTCTGACTCCGACCATGACCTTGTCGCGGCTGAAGGGCTCCACGACGCCGGAGCGCTTACAGACCGACAGGCTGGTGGTCTCCAGAGTGGTGAAACGGCGTCCGCACTGCTGACACTCACGTCGGCGGCGGATCGAGGTACCGTCCTCCGCGGTCCGGGAGTCGACGACCCGAGAGCCGTCATGACGGCAGAAGGGGCAGTGCACGCCTCCGACCTCCGATCTCACTGGACTACCTGTCAGTCCATCGGAGACTAAACGCCCGGCGGGCCGCCCCGCAAGCCTGCCCCACAGTGCGACCAGCACACGGGCGCTCAGGCAGAGGGGACCTCAAGGGTCTGTCCGGCACGGACGGTGGTGTCCTGAAGGTCGTTGAGCTCGACGATCCGAGCCACCGTCCCCACGACGTCCGAGGTGCCGCTCGCCGCGGCGATCTCCCACAGGGACTGACCAGGACGAACGACGGTGGTGACCGTGCTGACCGGTGCCTGACCGGCCACTGCGGCTGAGGTCGAGGAGGTCAGGCCCACCAGCCCGCCGAGCATGAGTCCGCAGCAGGCGAGCACAATCGCAGCGATGACGACGAGGGAATCATCGCGGAGAAGACGCAGGTCCACCCGAGAGCGCACCGTCCGCCCAGGTCGACCCGGCCGACCCTGGGATGCAGCACCGACATCGCTCCGCACCCGCTGCGAACCGCTGTCGTCCTGAGAGCCCTCCCGCAGCCTGGCGGCGCGCACCGCAGGGTGCTGGGGAGCCAGCGCCTCCAGCTCTGAGCGGCGGTCACGCAGCGCCGCAGGCCTGGAGGGACGACGCATCGACGATGGCGTCGGGATCGAGTCGGACGCCACCGAGAGGTGTCGAACGGAGGCGTCGTCGCCGCAGCGCTCCGAGACCTCCGGGACGAAGTCATCCGTGACCAGCCGCAGTCGAGGCCGCGAGGAGCTCCGCACGGCCGGCTGCCTGTCGGAGCCTTCCGAAACCTGTCCGGTAGTGCACCCACGCCCCCGGACCCGAGACGCCGGACGGGGCGGGGGCAGGACTGCGATGGCGCTCATATCTTCCTCCTGAACACATGTTCGACGAACGCTTGTTCGACACACTAGCGCCTGACGGGCGACACGTCCAGCACTTCTTCGAACATGTGTTTGAATCGTGGTCGTCTCGCCGTTAGGCTTGTTGCATCCAAGACGATCACGGACCACCGACATCTATGTCGCGCCCTTAACGCCTGCGGGCCTGAGGGCTGTCCAGCAGGGAGGGCCAGGACCATGAGCACCACGGCTGACCGGGGCAACGCACCAGCATCGGCCTCACCCGCAGGTACGGACGCAGGCGAGGCAGTCACCCGCATGGACACCGGCGCACTCACTGAGGCCGTCAGCGGTCTCGACAAGCGGGCCCGGGCGGTCTACGAGGCAGTCTGCGAGGCCATCGCCGCCCACGGATACCCTCCCTCGCTGCGGGAGATCGGTAAGCAGGTGGGCCTGACCAGCCCCTCCTCCGTCAAGCACCAGCTGGACAAGCTCGAGCACCTGGGCCTGGTACGCCGGAACCCCAACCGCCCCCGGGCGATGGAGGTGATCGGCGCCCATCACGACGCCGGCCCCCGTGGAGACGTACCCGTGGACGTCTCGTCCGCCGTCTCACTCGAGGCTCCCCGGGTCCTGGGGATTGAGGACGGGGACGCGGTCGCCGTGCCGCTGGTGGGGCGGATCGCCGCCGGGGCCCCGATTCTGGCGGAGCAGGACATCACCGACGTCATGGCGCTGCCCCGTCGCCTCACCGGCCAGGGCGAGCTCTTCATGCTGGAGGTGCACGGGGACTCGATGATCGAGGCCGCCATCTGCGACGGAGACTGGGTGGTGGTGCGCTCACAGCCGGACGCGGCCAACGGCGAGATCGTGGCGGCGATGGTCGAGGACGTCGACGGAGCCTCGGCGACGGTCAAGGTGCTCTCGCGCCGTGACGGTCACCAGTGGCTGCTCCCCCGTAACTCCGGCTACGCCCCGATCGACGGTGACCGCGCCACGATCATGGGCAAGGTGGTCACGGTGCTGCGGTCCCTGTAGGGGCTGCCGGTGGGCGCACTGACGACCAAACCCGGCTCATATCCGTACGACTGAAGGCCCGCCCCGGTGACCGGGGCGGGCCTTCAACGGCTCAGGTCGGTGATGCCGGAGGCTCAGTAGCCCAGACCGCGGGCGACCTCGCGAAGGTGGTCGGCGGAGGCGGTCAGGCGCTCCTTCTCATCGGCGGTCAGGGGCAGCTCGAGGCGACGCCCGGCGCCCTCGCGACCCACAATCGTGGGGACGGCCATGCAGACGTCGGAGATGCCGTGCCAGTTGTCCAGCAGCGGGGAGATGGTGAGTACCCGCTGCTCGTCGTTGAGGACGGCGCCGATGATGCGCTGGACGGCCAGACCGACGGCGTAGTTGGTCGCGCCCTTGCCCTCGATGATGCGGTAGGCGGAGCGGACGACGTCGTGGGCGATGCGCTCGCGCTTGGCCTCGTCGAACACGCCGCCGTCGAGGGTGGTGCCCCACTGGGTGATCGGCACGCCGCCGATCTCGGTGGAGGACCACAGGGGCACCTCGGAGTCGCCGTGCTCGCCGGCGATGTAGCCGTGGATGTTCTGGACGGCCGTTCCAGTCTCCAGGGAGATGAGGTAACGCATGCGGGCCGTGTCCAGAACGGTGCCGGAGCCGAAGACCTGGTTCTCGGGCAGGCCGGTGATCTTCTTGGCGCAGTAGGTGACCACGTCCACCGGGTTGGCCACGAGGACGAAGATGGCGTTGGGGGCAACCTCCACGAGCCTGGGGAGGATCTTCTCCATGATGCCGACGGTGGCACCGGCGAGCTCGAGGCGGGACTGGCCCGGCTTCTGCTTGGCGCCAGCGGTGATAGCGATGACGTCCGCGTCGCGGCAGATCTCGGGGTCGTCGGAGCCTGAGACGGATCCGGCGGAGGTGAACTGGATTCCCTGGGCGATGTCGAGGGCCTCGGCCTCGACCTTCTCCTTGACGATGTCCTGCAGAACGACCTCGCGGGCAACGCCCTTGGTCACGCAGGCGTAGGCGAGGGTGGAGCCGACGGCCCCGGCGCCGATGACGGCGACCTTGGAGGGACGGCCGGAACGGTTGGTGGGGTAGGAGCCTTCAGCGGTAGTGGTGATGTGGTCTGACACGTTCTTCTCCTCAGTGGGATCTGCTGGGCAGGACCGCAGGGCGCGAGCACCCGCTCACGCCAAGCCTACGTGCAGATCCTACTGAGGGGCACATACCGAAGGGCCCACCCGGAAGGTTCGCTACCTCTTTGGGACCTCGGGGCGGACGGACAGGCGCTGCAGAGCGGCGCGGACCACGTCGGGCTTCGTCGTCGGCCACAGGGCGGGCATGGACCGGGTGAGGAAGCCCCCGTAGCGGGCGGTGCGCAGGCGGGAGTCCAGGACGGCGACGACGCCGCGGTCCTGGCTGCGGCGGATGAGCCGCCCCGCTCCCTGAGCCAGGAGCAGGGCGGCGTGGGTGGCGGCCACGCTCATGAAGCCGTTGCCTCCGGCGGCCACGACGGCGTCGGTGCGGGCCTGGGCGACCGGGTCGTCGGGGCGGGGGAAGGGGATGCGGTCGATGACGACGAGCCGGCAGGTGCGTCCGGGAACGTCCACGCCCTGCCACAGCGACAGGGTGCCCACCAGGCAGGCCGCCTCATCGTCGGCGAAGGCCTGCACCAGGGTGGGCAGCTGGTCGTCCCCCTGGGCGTAGACGGACAGGTCGGTGGCTCCGCGCAGCACCTCGGCGGCCTCCTGGGCGGCGCGCTTGGAGGAGAACAGCCCCAGCATGCCACCGCCGGAGGCCTCGACCAGTGCGAGCATCTCGTCCAGGGCGGCCTCGGAGATGCCGGCGCCGGGGCGGGGCAGGTGGGCGGCCACGTAGAGGATGCCCTGACGGGGGTAGTCGAAGGGCGATTCGACGTCGATGCCTCTCCACGGCTGCTCGGCCAGCGACAGCCCCAGGGCCCGGGCCATGGGGTCGAAGCTCTCCCCCAGGGCGAGGGTCGCCGACGTCATGACGCTGGTGCGGCCGTTCAGCAGGTGGCCCGCCACCGAGCCGGCCACCTCGATGGGGGCCAGGAGGAGCCGCGGGGGCTCGGCGCCCATGCGGGGACGCTCGATCCAGGCGACGTCGCGCTTCTGGGCCACCGATTCCGAGGTCATGCGGTCCAGCGCGTCGACCAGGTCACCCACGGCGGTGCGCGCGATCGCAAGGCCCCCGGCGGCCTCACCGGAGCGGTCTCGGCCCAGGGCACGTGCCCGGTCGCGCACGTCGGAGGCGACCTGGCGGGCGGCACCGCCCAGGACCACGAGCGCATCGTGCAGGGCGGCGGGCAGAGGCGCCTCCAGCCGGCCGTCGGGCAGCTCGGCCAGAGCCAGCTGGAGGCTCTGCCCCGCTGACTCCAGCTCGCTGACCAGGATGGAGGCGTGCTTGCGGGCGGTGGCGGCGGTGCGCGCCACGGCGGCCGCCGACAGGGCGATGGTGCCCTGAGAGCGGACACGGTCGGCGAGCTCATGGGCCTCGTCGACGATGAGGACCTGGTGGTCGGGCAGGACCCCGGGGTTGCCGGCCACAACGACGCCGAGCATGGCGTGGTTGGTGACCACGAGGTCGGCCCGGGAGGCGTTGGCGCGGGCCAGCTCGGGGAAGCACTCGGCCTTCAGGGGGCAGGACTGTCCCAGGCACTCGGCGCGGGAGACGGAGACCTGGGCCCAGGCGCGCTGGGAGACACCGGGAACGAGGTCGTCCCGGTCACCGGTGTCCGTTCTGGCCGCCCACTCGCGCAGGCGCACCACCTGCTCCCCCAGGCTCGCATCGGCTCCGTGTCCGGCGGCCGGCTGGGCGATGGCGTCGCCGACACCGAAGAGCGCTGACTCGTCCTCGTCCTGCGGGTAGCCACCGTCCAGGCGGTGGCGGCACAGATAGTTCTGCCAACCTTTGAGCAGGGCCACCTCGGGGCGGGTGCCGGTGACCTGCTCGACGGCGTCGGCCGCTACAGGCGCGTCCTTGGTGAGGACCTGCCGTTGGAGGGCCAGGGTGGCGGTGGAGACCACCACCCGGTCTCCTGTCTGCACGGCGTGGACCATGGCGGGCACCAGGTAGCCCAGGGACTTTCCCGTTCCGGTGCCGGCCTGCACCAGGAGGTGGGCGCCGTCGGCCACGGACCGGACGACCTCGCGCACCATGGTGACCTGGCCCTGGCGGGGACTGCCGCCCATGGCGGAGATCGCGGTGTTCAGGACGTCCAGGGCCTGCTGGTCACCGGATCCGTCAGCGGCAGGCTGGCTCGGCTGGTCCGGTTCGGTTCGGGTCACGGTGGGCTCAGCCGACTGAGGCGCCGGCGGCATCCTCGATCTCGGCCGCCAGAGCGGAGCCGACGCGCGCGACCACGCGCGTACCGGTCTCGACGTAGTCGACCGTGTCGATCTCGCCCTCGGCGTGAACCCGGGAGACGAGGTCACCACGAGAGTAGGGCACGACGACGTCGATACTCACCTGCGGGTGGGGCAGCATCCGCTCGATGCGGGTGCGCAGCTCCTCGATCCCCTCCCCCGTGCGGGCCGAGACCGCCACAGAGCCGGGTAGGCGGGTGCGCAGTGCCGCCAGGGTGACGGCGTCGGCGAGATCGGTCTTGTTGAGGACGATGAGCTCGGGCACGTCCAGGGCGCCGGGGATCTCGGACAGGACGGTGCGCACGGCCGCCACCTGGCTGAGCGGGTCGGGGTGGGCGGCGTCGACGACGTGGAGCACGAGGTCGGCCCCGGCCACCTCCTCCAGCGTGGAGCGGAAGGCCTCGATCAGCTCATGGGGCAGGTTGCGGACGAAGCCGACGGTGTCGGTGAGGGTGTAGGTGCGTCCCTCGGAGGTCTCGGCCCGCCGCACGGTGGGGTCGAGGGTGGCGAACAGGGCGTCCTCGACCATGATTCCGGCCTCGGTGAGGCGGTTCATGAGAGAGGACTTGCCGGCGTTGGTGTAGCCGGCGATCGCCACCGAGGGGATGGCCCCGCGTCGGCGTGAGCCGCGCTTGGTCTCGCGCGAGGGCGCCATGGCCTGGATCTCGCGGCGCAGGCGGGCCATGCGCTGGCGGATGCGACGCCGGTCGAGCTCGATCTTGGTCTCGCCGGGGCCGCGTGAACCGATGCCCTGGCCGGCGGCCACACGGCCTCCGGCCTGCCGGGACATGGACTCTCCCCATCCACGCAGGCGCGGCAGGAGGTACTCGAGCTGGGCGAGCTCGACCTGGGCCTTTCCCTCGCGGGACTTGGCGTGCTGGGCGAAGATGTCCAGGATGAGGGCGGTGCGGTCGACGACCTTGACGCCGACGACGTCCTCCAGGGCGCGGCGCTGGGAGGGGGCGAGCTCGCCGTCGACGATGACCGTGTCGGCTCCGGCGGCGGCCACCACGTCAGCCAGCTCGCGGGCCTTGCCGCTGCCCAGGTAGGTGGCCGGATCGGGATGGTCACGCTTCTGGATGACGGCGTCGAGGACCTGGCTGCCGGCGGTCTGGGCCAGGGCGGCCAGCTCGCGCAGGGAGGTGCCGGCGTCCTGGGAGTCGCGGGCCCCCGGCGCGTTACCGGTTGGCGCACCGGGTGAGGAGGCGTGCCGGGGCAGCTCGAGACCCACCAGGACCACCTTCTCCAGGCGGACCTGCCGGTACTCGACCTCACTGACATCCTCCAGCTCGGTGGACAGGCCGACCACGCGACGGCGGGCGGCACGGGCTTCACGCTCGAGGGAGCCGTCGTCAACACCGTCCGCATGCTCGTGCTGGGCGGCGGTGGAGGCCAGGGCGGTTCCGGTGCGGGACAGAACGCGGGCGACGACGTCATGGACGTCAGCGGCGGCCTCGGGTGTGGTGGGAGTGGCTGGGTGGTGATGGGTCACAAGAAGTCCTTCGTCGTATACCTGCGCCCCTCGCCGGGGCGTGATGGTTCGTCCGGGGCGTCGGCCGCCGGTTCAGTGCATACGAAGGATCCACATGGGGGTGATGCTACTGCCCACGGGTCTGGGAGGCCACCCGCTGCTCAGGCGGCGCGTCGGGCCAGCAGCGGCGTGAGGATCAGGCCTGCCGCGAGGACGGCGAGGGTCGGCCACAGCCGCCCCGCCTCGACACCGGCCCCGGTGGGGGCGACGAAGGCCGTGGCAACCGTCCCCAGGACAGCGCTGCCCGTGGCTCCGGCTATGGTGACGGCGGTGGCGGCCTGGGCGTGGGTGATGCCATCGGGCTCGGCGGGATCGGTGACGATGCGGTTCATGGTGTCCAGGTGGGTCAGGCCCATGCCGATGCTTGCCACGCCATAGCCCAGCGGCAGAGCCCACCAGCCCAGGTAGCCGGTCACCGCGACGATCATGACGACGATTCCGAGAGTGAAGAAGACTGCCGCTGCTGCCGTACGACGTCGGTAGGCATCCGGTTCGCTCGCCGGTCTGGCACCACAGGCGATCGCGACGACCGACCAGCCGATGCCCCCGGCGGTCAGTGCCCAGCCGGTCTGCGTCGGGCTCATACCCAGAACGTCGTGGGAGCCGGGGGCTACCAGGTAGTCCACTGTCAGGAACAGGGCGCACACCCACATGAGGGTGGCGATGCCGGCGCGCCGGCCGAGCGCCAGGCGCAGGCTGCCTGCCGGAAGCACCTGAGAGCAGGACCAGAGCACCAGAGCGGCGCCGGCCAGTGCGCCGGGCCAGAACCAGGGGCTGGAGGCGCGCAGCGCCCCGATGAGCGCCACGCCCGAGGCCATGGCCAGGGCGGGCAGCCATGGCACCGCCTCGTCGTGCCCCGTCTCCTCATCCATGCTGAGGTCGCGGATCTGAGTGGCCATGACGGCCCGGGCAGCGATGAGCACGGGCAGATAGGCCACGAGGGCCCAGCGCCAGCCCCAGGAGGCGCTGATGCCGGAGGCGTAGACGGGACCGGCCAGGGCCGCCAGCACCCACATGCCTGAGCCCCCGGCCAGGCACAGTCGTCTCCAGGCGTCGGGCAGGCCGACAACCATGGCCCCCATGGTCGCCGTTGCCAGGGCCCCGGCGGCCAGACCCCGCAGGATCTCCCCAAGGACGTAGACCTCGATACTCGGGGCGAGGGCCCCGGTAGCGGCGCCAGCCACGAGCAGGGCGGTGAGCGCGGTCATGAGGCGGTCGGGCCGCCATCGGGTGAGCATGGCCCCACCTAGCGGCATCGTGAGGAAGGAGGGGACCTGGGCCGCGGCGGTCACCAGACCGTAGGTGTTGCGGGCGTCCATCTCGGTGGCCAGCAGCGGCAGGACCGTCTGGTTGAGGTAGACCTGCATGCCCGCCAGCAGCTCGACGACGAGCACGGCCAGTGCCAGGTGGCCCGCCCGCGAGCCGAGCAGCGCCCGGATCGAGGGACTGCTGGTGGAGCTGGGCGGGGCACTCATGCGCGTCAGGCTACGCGGGTAGCCTGCGGGTGTGAGCGAGCACTACTTCACCGTCTTCCCCGCCGTCGAGGCTGAGGAACGCACTCACCGGTTCTCGATCCGCGGCGTCGAGCACACGGTGGTCACGGCCTCGGGCGTCTTCAGCGCCGACCGCCTCGACAAGGGCACACAGGTCCTCCTCGACCACGTCGCCGATCCGCCCGAGACCGGTTCCTTTCTCGACCTGGGATGCGGCTGGGGCCCGATCACGCTGGCCCTGGCCGACGCCGCTCCTGGGGCCACGGTCCTGGCGGTCGATGTCAATGAGCGCTCGCTGGCCCTGACTGCCCGCAACGCCGAGACCGCAGGCCTGGACAACGTACGCACATCCCCGGCCGAGGCGCTGTTGACCGAGCTGCGAGAGAGCTCCAGAACGGTGGACCTCATCTGGTCCAATCCCCCGGTACGCATCGGCAAGGAGGCCCTGCACACGTTGCTGCTGGACTGGCTGCCGCTTCTGTCCGACGACGGCGAGGCCTGGCTGGTGGTGCTCAAGAACCTGGGGGCCGACTCCCTGGCGGCCTGGCTGAGGGATCAGGGCTGGGACGTGAGCCGGCAGGCGTCGTCGAAGGGCTTCAGGGTGCTGCGGGTGCGCCGCTGACCGGACGGCTGACGGCCGGCACAAGGTCCTGCTCGTGGTGTCGGACGGCTACCGGCGTCGTCGGGCCGCCAGGCGCAGGTCGACGACGGCAACCGCGGCCGACACGGCGATGGCCGCCACGACGGCCAGCAGTCCCACCTGGGCGGCGGCGTCCCAGCCCGAGGAGTGCGAGACGCGGAAGGTCAGGCCCGTGATGGCGGCAATGCCGATGGAGGTGCCGATGCGCTCACCGGTCTGGAGGATGCCGCCCGCGGCCCCGGCGTACTCCAGGGGGACGTCGGCCAGGGAGAGGGTCTGGTTCGGCGAGACCACGAGCCCCTGCCCCACACCGAGCACGAGCAGCGTGAGCGTCAACCACCAGGGGCTCCAGCCCGCACGCACGTGCATGTGGATGATGCCCACGCTCGCCAGCAGCCCAGCCATGCCGAGCGCCATACCACCGAGCACCATGGCACGGCCCACCCGGATCACCCGGCGGCCGGCGACGGCGGCAGCGACCGATCCCGCCAGGGCGGCCGGGACGCCGATGAGGCCGCTGGCCAGAGCGGTCGAGCCCAGACCGGCCTGGACGTACTGGGCCACGATGATCCACACGGAGGTGTAGCCCAGGAAGTACACGGCGATGGCCAGGCTCCCGTAGGCGAAGGAGGGAATAGCCAGCAGACTGAGGTCCACCATGGGGGCACCGCCCCGGGCCCGGTAGCGCCTCTCCCAGGCAGCCCAGGCCGCGATGATGCCGATGCCCGCCGCCTCCAGGCCCCAGATCCAGGCGCCGGCCGACGCCTCCATGAAGGGGACCATGATCAGGAGCGTGCCGACGGTGAGCAGCCCCATCCCCACCGGGTCGAGGTCGACCCTGCGCGATCGGGGCGCCCCGTCCACGTTGGTGTGATCCATGTGATCCGTGCCGCTTCCGCGGCGCCAGGCGGAGGCCGGCAGGTAGCGGCGTGCGGCCCAGATGCCGGCCAGGGCGAGGGGGACGTTGATGAGGAAGGAGGTGCGCCAGCCCCAGTCGTCCCCGAGCCAGCCGATGAACCCGCCGCTGAGCACCGGCCCTACCGCTACCGAGACCCCGATGACGGCGCCGAAGAACCCGAAGGCCCGGCCACGGGCCTCACCGGAGTAGTACTGCTGGATCATGCCGGTCACCTGCGGGTTGAGCAGCCCTGAGCCGACTCCCATGACGACACGGGCCAGGTTGAGGGTGACGACGTCGGGAGCCAGGCCCGAGGCGAGCGAACCGGCCCCGAACATGAGCATGCCGATGACGAAGATCCGTCCTCTCCCCATAACGTCGCCGGCACGACCGGCCGGGACGAGGACGACTCCGAAGACGAGGGCGTAGCCGGAGACGACGAGCTGAAGACCGGTGGTACCGGCGCTCAGGCTGTGGGAGACCGCCGGCAGGATGACATTGACCGAGGAGACGGCCAGTAGCGTGATGAAGGCGGGGACGAGCAGTGTCGGCAGGAGCCGCCTGTGATCCAAGACCGTTGTCGTGGCCGCGTTGAGGGGACGAGAGATGGGCACTCCGCGAGGTTACCGCGCGCTCAGCGACTCAGAGCTGTGAGGCCGCAGCGTGCTCGACGTCGTGCTGGACCTTGCTGGACTCATCCGGTACCGGAGTGGACCAGGCTCCGGACCTGATGTCCAGGGCGATCCCGATGCCCAGGGCGATGAGGGCCGGCAGGATCCATCCGGTGGAGTCGCTCCATAGCCCGGTGCGCGCCAGCAACCTGCTGGGTCCCTCCCATCCGGCGGCGGTGATGGCGGAGACGGAACCGAAGATCCCCGCCGTGCTCACGCACCACAGGTAGGCGGCCTTGAGCCGTCCGGGAGCCAGGGCATCGACGAGTGTGACGGCGACCAGGGCGATGGCGAAGGGGTAGAGTAGGAACAGCAGGGGCCCTGCGATCTTGAGGATGGCGCTCAGTCCCAGGTTGGCCAGGGTGAAGGAGACGATCGCGCAGGCGGCGAGCTGCCGGTTGAAGGAGACCGCCGGCCAGGCGGTGTAGGCGTATCCGGCCCAGGAGGCCAGCAGGCCCACAGCGGTGGTCAGACAGGCCAGGATGACGATGGCGGCGAAGATGACGACGCCCGAGGTCCCCAGTGTGGAGGAGGCTGCGTTGCGCAGCAGCTCGGTGCCGTCCTTGGTGCCGGTGGTGATCTCCCCCCGGGTGCGGGCGCCCAGGACGGCCAGGCCGATGTACACCAGCCCCAGGAACGCGGCGGCGATACCACCGGACAGGATCGTGCCGCGCACCAGGGCCCTGGGGGAGGTCAGGCCGCGCTCGCGCAAGGAGGTGATGACCACGATGCCGAAGACGGTGGCCGCCAGGACGTCCATGGTGAGGTAGCCCTGAGTCAGCCCGGTGGTCAGAGGTGCGCTCGCGTAGGGCTCGATGGCCTCCCGCTCCACCCCCGGGGCCATGAGGACAGTGACCCCGCACAGCAGGGCCAGCAGGGCCAGCAGGGCGGGCGTCAGCCAGCGGCCGACGCGGTCGGCCAGGCGGCTCGGGCTGCGGGCGATGCCGAAGGACACAGCCATGAACGCCGTCACGTGCACCAGGAGGGACAGGCGGGAGTCGTGGAGCCCCCACAGCTCGAGCACCGGGCGGGTCGCCAGCTCGTAGGCGACCGTGGTGACACGGGCGATGGCGTACAGCGGGCCGATCGCCAGGTAGACCGCCAGTGGCATGACCAGTCCGAATCGGGGTCCCACCCTGCGGGCCAGGCCGAGGATTCCCTCTCCTGAGGTGGACACGGCCACCACGGTGATGAGTGGCATGAGGACGCCGGTGGCGAGGAATCCCGCCATGACCGGGACAAAGGACCTGCCCGAGGCCGCCCCCAGCAAGGGCGGGAAGATGAGGTTGCCGGCCCCGAAGAACAGGGCGAAGAGCATCAGGCCGGTCGGCACAATGGTGCCGACGGCGGTGCGGCTGGATGGCTGGGTCATGGTGCTGGTTGGTTTCTCTTCTCGGATGCGGCGTCAGTGCGACGTCCGGGAACTGTTCGGGCGGCGGGGCGTCAGGCTGTCAGGCGATGGCGACCCGTCCGGTGATGGTGGCCGGCCCGGTCAGCAGCACGGTGCTGTCCTCTGCCAGGGGGTCGTCGCCCACGTGCACCCCGATCTCTCCACCGGGCACGAGGAGCCGGTAGTCCTCGGGGGCGCCCGGGCCGGTCCAGCTGTGTAGGGCGACCGCGACGGCGCAGCAGCCGGTTGCGCAGGAGAGCGTCTCCCCCACCCCGCGCTCCAGGACGCGCATGCGGGCGATGCCGATCGGTGCGCCGGTAGCGGGGTCGGTCTCCTCCCCGAGTGGTACGACCAGCTCGAGGTTGGTGCCGGACTCAGGAGAAGGGTCGTAGACGACCGGGGCGGCGGAGTCGGTCAGCCCTGCGAAGGCGGCCGCCTCGAGTTCACTCTCCTCCCCCAGCGCGACGACGGTGTGGGAGTTGGGCATTTCAATACTCAGGGCGGCGCGCTCGCCCTTCAGGCCGGGGACGACGACGGTGGTGTCCCAACCATCATCCTGCGCCTGACGGGGGCGCGGGAGGTGGGCCGGCCCCATGTCCACGGTCCACAGGTCTCCCAGGCGGGTGACGGTGTGCGCCCCGCCGCGCGTGCCGATGGTGACGGACTCGCCGTCGGCGATGGGATGCAGCCCCTCACTGTCCAGGACGAGGGCGAACAGGCGGATGGCGTTGCCGCACATCTCGGCTACGGAGCCGTCGGCGTTGTAGTAGTCCATGAACCACTCGGCCTCGGGCACAGCCGCGGCGAAGGCGCCTGCGCCGGGCAGGGCCGTGGTCCGTACGACGCGCACGAATCCGTCGGCACCGATGCCGCCGTGGCGGTCGCAGACCGCAGCGATATCGGCGCCGCTGACAGCGACCTCGCAGCTGGGGTCGACCAGCATGAGGAAGTCGTTGAGGGTCGCGTGGCCCTTGATGAGCTCGCGACCACGAAGACCTGTCGAGTGCGGCATGGCTCCAAGCCTAAGCGACGTCGTGAGATGCGAGAACGTGCTCCCATGCCTGCCTGGTCACCCGGGAGCGCTCCTGGTCGGTGCAGCGTCCGTTCTCGTCGAGGTCGACGTCGATCCAGTGCACTCGAGGGTCGCGCCGGAACCACTTGATCTGGCGGGAGGCGAGCTGGCGGGTGGCCAGGGCGGTGGAGGCGACAGCCTCGTCAACGCTCAGCCGGCCGTCGATGACCGCGAGCGCCTGGGCGTAGCCGATGGCCCGTGACGCGGTCTCGCCTTCTCTGAGGCCCTCGGCGACGAGCGCCTCAGCCTCCTCCACGAGCCCGCCCTCGAACATGGCTCGGGCCCGGGCACTGATGCGCAGGTCCAGGAGCGCTCGCTGGCAGCGCAGAGCCAGGTGGACGGTGGGGGCGATGTCCTCGTAGCGGGGCAGTGAGGCGGAGAAGGGGCGGCCTGTGATCTCGATGACCTCGAGGGCCCGCACGATTCTGCGGGTGTTGGAGGCCTCGATCCGCTCGGCGGCCACTGGGTCGACTCGGCTGAGCTCGGCGTGGAGGACAGGGGCTCCCTCTCGCTCGGCGCGCTCGCTCAGGCGGGCGCGAACGGCCGGATCGGTGCCGGGGAAGTCGAGGTCGTCAGTGAGGGCACGCACGTACAGGCCGGAGCCCCCGACGATGATCGGCAGATGGCCCCGTGACTCGACGGCGTCGATGTCGCCGCGGGCGCTGCGCTGGAAGGCCGCCACGGAGGCCCGGTCCCTGACGCTGAGGACGTCGACCTGGTGGTGGAGGACATGGGCCCGTTCGACGGGGGTGGGCTTGGCGGTTCCGATGTCCATGCCCCGGTAGAGCAGGGAGGCGTCGGCGTTGATGATCTCGGCACGGGCGGCCGGTCCGATGGCCTGTACCCGTTCGGCAAGGTCGAGGGCGAGGGCTGACTTGCCGGTGGCGGTGGGACCCACCACCGCGACTCGTGGGAGCCGGATGGTGCTCGAGGCCGTAGGGCTCACGGTGCTCAGATCTCCGGCAGGAGGGGGCCCACGAGGCTGAGGGCCTGGGTGCAGGCCGACAGCGCCGTGTCCAGGTGGAGGCGCAGCTGGCTGTCGGTCGCCCCGGCGGACAGGTCGGTGAGGTAGGTGGCTCGCACCAGCGGCCCGATGGGGGTGTCGACGACGCCGACGGTGGGGAAGAACTTGTCCCGGTTCCAGTCGTTGACGCTGGCGGCGATCTCGTCGCGCTGGGAGGCGGGGGCGGCCTCCTCCCAGTCCCCGGAGACTAAGAGCCAGCCGTCGTGGCCCTCGGGGATCTCGATGACGAAGGGGAAGGAGTCCCAGGTGCCCAGGAGGCAGGGGTGCTCGCGGTCGTCGGCCAGCTGCACGTTGTACTCCATGGGGCCGGTGAGCATGGACTCGATCCGGGACAGGGTCAACGGCTCGGCCTTCTCCCCGCTTGTCGATCCAACGAGACCGGAAGGACTGGAGTGGCCCGATTCCGCGCTGTGGGAGCGGCCGGCGTCGGCGGTGTCCGCCGACGCGGTGGTTGTGGCAGTGCCTGATGGATCCGTCGAGTCGGCCGACCCCGTTGAGGGTGGGGCGTCCGGCGAGCCGGGGATCTGTGCCGGCCCGGTCGACGGCCCAGTCGATCCGGTCGCCCTCACCGGATCGGTCGGGCCAGCGGCCTTGGAGCGGCCGACGGCTCCGTCCCTCTCGGGAACGACCGGATGGCTCCGCGTACGGCCCTGCTGACGGTCCTCCAGTGCGCGCACGTCCCACTCCTTGCCCAGGAGACGTGCGATGAAGTCGGTGAGGCGTTGCAGTCGCGGCATCAGGGCTCCAGGCTTCCACGCAGCTCGTCGGGGAACTGCTCCTCGGCCTCGTGCATGAGAGCCACGATGAGCCGGCAACCGCCGAAGACGAAGTCCTCGAGCTGCCGGTCCGTCATCCCCGCCTCGAGGGGGTAGGTGTACTCACCGTGAAGACGCACCACTCCACCGTCGGCGACGGTGAGGTAGGCCTTGGGGCCGATGCGGGTGGTGTTCCAGTCCTCGACCAGGGCGCGCAGCTGGCTCAGGTGCTCGGTGTCGGCGATGCGGTGCCAGATCCCGCGCATCTGGACGGCCCTGGTGTCCTGAAAGATGGCGTGGACGGTGACGTAGCGCCACGGGATGCCGACGTCGCCCTCGTCGTCGATGAAGTAGCGCAGTCCCAGTCGCTTGACGCACTCGTGGATACGGTCGACGTCCACGGGCCTGGGGACCGTGGCGGCGGCAGCAGAGCTGGCGTCGGAGCTGGGCATGCTTCCCAGCCTAGCGGGGTCGGCGGGCTGCTCCCCACCGCATCCGGCCCGCTCCACCGTCAGCGCAAAACATATCGGGCCCTCAGCCGGCGTCCCAGCCTTCTCCCATCGCTCACCGCCGGACGGGGAGGATGCGGGCAGTGCGACCGAAGTCGCCACTGAGCCCGCACCGCACCGCATCCACGAGCACTGCGTCTTCGCAGAGGACGATTCTGTTGTCA